>ENA-UEQY01000151-UEQY01000151.1-human-gut-metagenome-genome-assembly--contig:-NODE-151-length-37430-cov-3.470672_pt1 | contig 37430 bp, 42 predicted proteins | sample MGYA00242949_ERZ507949 | MGnify/ENA primary metagenome ERZ507949 (study PRJEB26167, sample SAMN06115403) | human gut metagenome | host: Homo sapiens | place: China:Jiangsu | collected 2016-07-06... | reverse complement strand
AGGTAGGAGGTCAAGGCCTCCAAAAAATTATAAGGAGGTAATTCTAATGGAATTACAAATTTACAAAAATACAGAGTTTGGCTCTGTACGTACTACAACTATTGGTGGGCAACCGTATTTTGTCGGTAAGGATGTGACGGATATCCTCGGGTACCAAAACGGTAGTCGAGATATAAACCGCCATGTTGATGAAGAGGACAGGCAGAAAGCAATGTTTTTCGATGGAACGCAGGATAAGGAAACTATCATTATAAATGAATCCGGTTTATACAGCCTTATTCTCTCAAGTAAGATGCCAAATGCTAAAAAGTTTAAGCGTTGGGTTACAAATGAGGTACTCCCCGCTATTCGTAAACATGGTATCTATGCAACAGATGATTTAATTGCAAATCCCGACCTTGCAATTGCTGCCTTTACTGCTCTTAAAGAAGAACGTGAAAGAAATAAAACCCTTACTGCAGCAGTTGCAGTACAACAACAGCAGATTGCTGAGATGAAACCAAAAGCTACCTATTACGATGTGGTTCTTAAATGTAAGGATGCTGTAAACATCTCTGTTATTGCCAAAGACTACGGCTGGAGCGGAATTCGCATGAATGAGTATCTTCATGGCAAGGGGATTCAGTTTAAGCAAGGTGATACCTGGCTTTTATATCAGAAACACGCAGACAAAGGTTATACAAGAACAAATACCCATGTTTATGAAGACAGTAATGGTTTTGAACATACCAAGGTTCACACAAAGTGGACGCAAAAAGGCAGACTCTTTATCTATGAGCAGCTAAAGACTGACGGTATCTATCCGCAGATAGAGATGGAGGTGTGATATGGGAATCGATATGAAAAACTCTGAAGGCTACATGGACTTAGTGCCATATCAAGCACTTACCAATATTGAAAGAGAGGATAAGGCGGCATCAAAACCCGCCTTCCGTCCTTTGGTTTATATATGCGCGCCATTTAATGGCTCTGTTAAGGAAAATGTATTAAAAGCCACTCGTTTTGCAGAGCTTGCTTTTAATCGCGGATGTATCCCACTGACCCCGCATCTTCTATTCCCTTTCATGGATGACAGTAATGAAAAAGAGCGTGACCTCGCTATTTTCATGGATATCATCCTTATGGGAAAATGCCAGGAGGTATGGGTGCTCGGTGATGTTACTTCAAAGGGTATGAGTATTGAAATTGAAAAGGCAAAGAAACGCAGGCAACCAGTTAGATATTTCAATAAAGATTTTAAGGAGGTAGATGCTCTATGAAGATAGTATACGGCAACAGCCGAATGGATAAAAGGTGGAAAAACAGCGATATCAGTTGGGAGGATTTCTGCTCCCGTGTTAAGACCACACAGCGTACCACTGAAACCGTGGAAGAATACCGAAAGATGAAAAAGGGCGGGCAGGATTCAATCAAGGATGTCGGCGGTTTTGTTGGTGGTCACTTAAAAGATGGCAGACGTAAAAAAGGTAACGTGCTGTCACGCTCCATGCTAACCCTTGATATGGACTATGGCACAAGCAGCATATGGGGTGAAATCTGTACATTCTTTCCGTATCAGTGCTGTATCTATTCTACGCATAAGCATACCTCGGAAAATCCAAGGCTTAGGCTAATCATTCCTCTTTCCCGTGATGTGGGAGAAGAGGAATATGCTGCGGTCAGCCGTATGGTAGCAAAGGAAGTAGGCATCGATCTATTTGATGACACTACCTATGAACCAGAAAGGTTGATGTATTGGCCGTCTACTTCAAGAAACGGTGTTTTTGTATATGAAGAAAAGGACGGCTCACTCCTTGACCCGGATGTGTTTCTTAATAAATATGATGACTGGCATGACACAAGCACTTGGCCTGTGTCCTCAAGGCAGTCAGAAGTTATAGAACGTACATTAAAAGAACAAGCTGACCCGCTTTCCAAGGAAGGTGTGGTCGGCACTTTCTGCCGTACCTATTCAGTAACAGATGCGATTGATAAGTTTCTGGAAGATGTATATGAGCCTTCAGCAATGACAGGCAGATATGATTATATGCTGGCTGATTCAAGTGCTGGTGTCATTATCTATGATGATAAGTTTACTTATTCCCATCACGCGACAGATCCTGCAAGCGGAAGGTTACTTAATGCCTTTGACCTTGTTCGTATTCATAAGTTTGGCAATTTGGATGACAGAGCATCGGAGGCTACATCACCGAGTAAGCTGCCATCCTATGTTGCTATGTGTGAGTTCGCTATTAAGGACGATGAAGTAAAGGCTCAGTTTGCTAAAGAGCGTATGGATCAGGCAAAGGCTGAATTTACTGAGGACACTTGGCAGACGGCACTTGAACTTGATAAACAAGGTAAGATTAAGGACACCCTCGACAACATCGTCCTTATTATCCGAAATGACCCAGAACTGCAGTCTCTTGCCTTTAACAAACACCGTGATGGTATTGATGCAAGAAACGGTCTACCTTGGAGCCAGATGAAGGAAGGGTGGAATGACTCTGACAATGCCGCCCTAAAAGTTTATATATCCAATAAATATGGGGTCTACTCCCCAACTAAGACGAAAGATGCGATTCTTGCTGTGGCAGCGGAACGAGCCTATCATCCTATAAAAGAATACCTCGACAACTTGTCGGAGTGGGATGGTATCGACAGAGTTGAAACCTTACTTGTTGATTACTTCGGAGCAACAGACAATTCCTATACAAGGGCCGTTACAAGAAAGACAATGGTTGCTGCGGTAGCACGCATTTATCATCCTGGAACAAAGTTTGATAGTGTACTTATCCTTAATGGTCCACAGGGAATCGGTAAATCAACATTCTTTGCAAAACTTGCAGGAGATTGGTTTTCTGATAGCTTGACCCTAACGGATATGAAGGATAAAGCCGGTCCCGAAAAATTGCAGGGATATTGGATGCTGGAACTTGGGGAGCTTGCCGGAATGCGCAAGACCGATGTTGAAGTTGTGAAGTCCTTTATATCAAGGTGTGATGACAAGTACCGTGCTAGTTACGGTGTCAATGTAGAAAGTCATCCCCGTCAGTGTGTAATTGTAGGTTCTACCAATGCAGAGAGTGGATTTCTTCGAGATATCACAGGCAACAGACGGTTCTGGCCTGTTCGTATCAGCGGTAACGGTAAAAAGAAAGCCTGGCAGATGTCTGTTTATGATGTTGAGCAGATATGGGCAGAAACACTGGTGCTTTATGATAAAGGCGAAAAACTCTATCTTGAAGGTGATGATGTGCATTTAGCTACCAGTGAGCAGGATGATGCCATGGAAAGTGATGAGCGTGAAGGGCTGGTCCGTACTTATCTCGATACGCTTTTGCCGGAGGATTGGGATACCATGTCTGCTTACGAGCGTAGAAACTTCCTAAACGGTAGTGAATTTGGTGGAGAATCTCATGTTGGTACGGTAGAACGTAACCTTGTTTGTAATATGGAAATCTGGTGCGAATGCTTCGGTAAAGAGGCGGCAGCCATGAAACCTGCAGACTCTTATGCCATCGCAGGTATTATGAAGAAGATCGGTGATTGGAACAAGTACACCGGGAACAAGAACGGAACAAGCAATTTTCCGATTTACGGTAAGCAACGTTGTTACGAGCGAAAAAGGTAAAGGTAGTTCTTTGTTCTTTGGTTGTTTCCTATAGTTGTTTTCTTAAAACCGTAGCAAATATCGATACTTCGGCTTAATGGGAATAACAGGAACAAGACTTTTACTACTTAGTAATAAGTAAAAAAGTAATAGTAAAAATGTCGTGTGTGCGCGCATATAGGAAAAATCGTTCAAAGTTGTGCCTGTTGTTCCCCAATAAGAAATGGAGGACATTATGCAAGAAAAATATATAGAGCAAAAACTGATAGCAGCAGTTAAAAACATGGGAGGCATTGCCCCGAAGTTTGTAAGTCCAGGATTTAATGGTATGCCAGACCGCCTTGTGCTACTTCCCATGGGTAGAATCGCATTTATCGAATTAAAAGCACCGGGCAAAATGATGCGTCCTCTGCAAGTAAGGCGAAAAAGACAACTGGAAGCGTTAGGTTTTTCAGTTTACTGCATTGATAGCGTAGAGCAGATTGATGAAGTGTTACGAACGATGGGAGGTGATGCCGAATGAAGTTCATACCACATGATTATCAGCAGTATGCGATTGATTTTATCGAGAGCAAGCCAATATCTGCAATATTCCTTGATATGGGCTTAGGTTAGGAAAAACGGCAATCACTCTTACTGCATTGTTTGACCTATGCCTTGATAAATTTGAAATAAGTAAAGTTCTTGTGATTGCTCCATTAAGAGTTGCATCTCAAACATGGCCTGCGGAAATAAAAAAGTGGAATCACCTCAAAGGCTTATCTTACTCTGTGGCTGTAGGAACGGAAAAAGATAGAATCAATGCCCTTATGAAAAGAGCCACCATTTATATCATTAATCGTGAAAATGTAGACTGGCTTGTTAACAAAAGCGGTATTCCCTTTGACTTCGATATGGTTGTCATCGATGAGTTATCTTCTTTTAAGTCCTATGGTGCAAAGCGATTTAAAAGCCTTCTGAAAGTAAGACCATCTGTAAGAAGAATTGTAGGTTTGACGGGAACACCTTCAAGTAACGGACTTATGGATTTATGGGCAGAGTTTCGTGTCCTTGATTTAGGTCAAAGACTTGGAAGGTACATAACCCACTATCGTAGCGCCTACTTTGTACCAGATAAGCGAAATGCTGAGATTATCTTTTCATATAAGCCGTTGCCAGGTGCTGAAGAAAGGATATACAACCAAATATCTGATATTACGATTTCTATGAAGTCTGCAGATTATCTCAAAATGCCTAAATGCATCACAAATGAAGTACCTGTGTATCTGAGTGAAAAGGAATGGAGCATTTATTCTGATTTCCGAGATGAGATGGTAGCAAATTTAGGTGATGAGGAAATTGATGCAGTAAATGCGGCAGTTCTTTCCGGCAAACTCCTGCAGATGTCCAACGGTGCTGTCTATGATGATAAAAACAAGGCGCATTTGATTCATGATAGAAAGCTTGATGCACTGGAGGACCTAATTGAAGGAGCAAACGGAAAACCGGTGCTTGTTGCCTACTGGTATAAGCATGACCTGGAGCGTATCCAGAAGAGGTTTCCCGTTAGGCAGATAAAGTCATCGAAAGATATAGAAGATTGGAATGAGGGCAGTATTCCAATCGCCGCTATTCATCCGGCAAGTGCAGGACACGGCCTTAATCTTCAAAGCGGTGGTTCTACCCTTATATGGTTTGGACTTACCTGGTCTTTGGAGTTGTATCCGCAAACCAATGCCCGCCTTTACAGGCAAGGTCAAAATGAAACGGTTGTGATACACCACATTATTGCTAAAGATACCATAGATGAAGATGTGATGACTGCACTTACAAGAAAAGAAAAAACACAAACCTCTTTAATTGATGCTGTAAAAGCAAAATTGGAGGTGGTGCGATGACCGACCCTTATGAGCAACTTGCAAATGCCATTATCCTGCAAGCTGTCAAGGATTATAGGGATGCACTAAAAAAACTGAAAAAACGTCCCCGCTATGATCCTGCGAAGGACATGATATCCGAGGTGGAGAGGTTCTTCCATTCTGATTGGTATAGAGAACTTACCTCTGTTGATGGGAATTTCCTAATCAAAAATCTTAGATCGGAGGTAAGAAGATCATGAAAGTAAAGGAATATTTACACCAGGCTTATAGGCTTGATAAAAGAATACAATCTGACATCGAGGAAATGGAGTGCCTCAGAGAAATGGCAACAAGTGTATCATCTCCAAGTTGGGATGAAAAGGTGCAAACTTCACGAAATACAGATGCCAAGTTTGTAAGATGTTTAGAGCGGATTATAGATTTGGAAAGTAAGATAAATGCTGAAGTGGATAACCTTGTAGCACTCAAAGAGCAGATAAGGTGTGTTATAAACGAGGTTGCAGACACGGATGAACGCATGGTTTTACGCTATCGTTATGTGCATAACTTCACCTGGGAGCAAATCGGCGATGAACTTAATGCCGACAGAACAACAGTTTATAGGTGGCACAATGCAGCACTTAACCATGTGACTCTTCCTGAAGATCCTATTAAAATATAGTTTGCACATTCTGCAACACTTTGCAACAAGATACCACAGTTGCATTTATGTTATTATATAATCAGCGAAATAGAATAGATTCCAAGCCTTGTAGGTTCGTCCTGCAGGGCTTTTTCTATGCCCAAAAGCGAGGTGAAATGATGCCCTACAAACCAAAGCGTCCTTGTGCTTATCCCGGCTGCGGTCGGCTTGCTGAACGTGAGCAATACTGTGCCGAGCATCAAAAAGCAATGGACAAACATTACAATCAATATGAACGTAACCCTGTCTCCAATAAAAGATACGGTCGTGCATGGAAACGCATCCGTGACCGCTACATCAAATCGCACCCTCTTTGTGAGGAGTGCGAGAAACAAGGCAGTCTCACTCCAGCTGAAGAGGTACACCACATCCTCCCGCTCTCCAAAGGCGGAGGCAACGAGAAGAGTAATCTCATGGCTCTTTGTAAATCCTGCCACTCAAGGATTACTGCCGAGAGCGGTGACCGGTGGGGGCGGTAAAATCTCTAAAACTTTTTAAAGCGGACAGCGGCGTGGGGCTTCGTGTGAAAAAATGCGGTTTCAAACGAGGGAATAGCCTGGGCCCTGCAAAGTGAGGTGATTATATGGCAAAAGACGGTACAAATCGAGGTGGCGCTCGTGTTGGTGCAGGTGCAAAAAAGAAACCACTGGCTGACAAAATCGCCGAAGGCAATCCGGGAGGCAGGAAACTGACCGTGATGGAATTTAATGATACTGCAGACCTTAAAGGCCTTGAGATGCCCGAGCCAAATAAAATGCTCGAGGCTATACAAAAAGACGGCAAAGCACTGGTTGCAGGAGAAATCTATAGAAACACATGGCAGTGGCTGAATGAACGCGGGTGTGCCGTTCTCGTATCACCGCAGCTATTGGAGCGATATGCCATGAGCGTAGCTCGTTGGATTCAATGTGAGGAAGCGGTAACTGAATATGGCTTTTTAGCAAAACACCCAACTACGGGTAATGCCATTCAAAGTCCATATGTGGCAATGGGGCAGAATTACATGAATCAAACCAACCGGTTGTGGATGGAGATATTCCAGATCGTCAAAGAAAACTGCACCGGCGAGTACAGTGGTGCTAACCCGCAGGACGATGTAATGGAGCGTCTGCTCACAGCAAGGCGGGGAAAATAAATAAGATAGGAGAAAAAAATGATTACTTATAAAACAGCAGAAAGTGTTTGCGCTGGGCATCCGGATAAGCTTTGTGACCTCATTGCTGATAATATTCTGGATGCTTGTATGCGTAAGGATAAAGCTTCTCGTGTGGCTTGTGAGGTCATGGCTACTAAAGGAAAAATTATCGTAGCGGGCGAAATCACCTGCAGCGGTAAAGTGGATATTCGTTTCATCGTAAAAAATGTACTTCGAGAGGTCGGATATAATCCGTGGAAGTTCACAGTATTTGTGTTCGTACATCAGCAAAGTGCAGATATTGCGGCAGGTGTAGATACTGCACTTGAAGTGAGAAATGGTATTACTGACTCGTATGGTTCTATTGGAGCCGGAGATCAAGGCACGGTTTACGGTTATGCAACAAATGAAACCAGTAAGAATCTACCCCTGCCCCTAGTGCTTTCTCATCGTATCGTAAAGCGTATTGATGATTGCCGTAAAGGAAAACTTATCAAAGGAATTTTACCAGATGGTAAAGCACAGGTAACAGTGGAATATGAGGACGGTAAGCCAAGACGTGTAAAAACAATTGTAGTTTCAGTCCAGCATGATAAAGACAAAACCCAGGAAGAACTGAGTTCAGATATCCGAAATAATGTACTTTGGCAGTGCTTTGAAGATTTTCCATTTGATGATGGTACCGAAATTCTTATTAACCCCTCTGGAAGATTTGTCGAGGGTGGTCCTGCTGCCGACACAGGATTGACTGGCAGAAAAATCATGGTCGATACCTATGGTGGCCTTGCATCCCACGGCGGAGGTGCCCTTTGTGGCAAGGACCCGACTAAGGTTGACCGAAGTGGTGCCTACATGGCACGGTACATTGCGAAGAATATTGTTTGGAGCGGTCTTGCAGAAAAATGTGAGGTCGCTCTTTCTTATGCCATAGGAAAGGCAAACCCTGTGGCTGTTGATGTGACTTCCTTTTGTACAGGTAAGATCACAGATGATCAGCTTTCTAATATTGTGCAGGAAGTGTTTAACCTCAGACCTGCTGCAATCATTGAAAAACTACACTTAAGAAATGCCATCTATTCCGATACAGCGGTTTACGGACATTTTAATTCTAGTCTGTTCCCCTGGGAGAATGTCAATATGTACACAAATTTGAGAAAGGCGGCTGAATTATATGCAGATAGAAAAATTGAAAACTGAGTTGTTGATTCCAGCCGACTATAATCCTCGTAAAGACTTGAAACCAGGTGACCCGGAATACGAAAAACTAAAACGCTCCATCGAGCAGTTCGGTTATGTTGAACCCGTTATATGGAATAAAACCACATCTCATGTTGTCGGTGGACATCAGCGTCTGAAGGTGCTACTTGATATGGGTATCACTGAAGTTGAGTGTGTAGTTATCGAGATGAACGAGGAAAAAGAAAAGGCACTCAATATCGCTCTCAATAAAATAAGCGGTGACTGGGATAAAGACAAATTGATGCTTTTAATTGCTGACCTGCAAGGAGCCGACTTTGATGTTTCCCTTACCGGATTTGAGCCTGCTGAACTGGATGCGTTGTTTAAGGATTCGCTTAAGGATGGCATTCATGAAGATGACTTCGATGTAGATGCAGAATTGCAAAAGCCTGCACTCACCAAGCAAGGAGATGTTTGGATGCTTGGGCAGCACAGGCTCGTTTGTGGTGATTCCACCAGTGCTAATACTTTCAATGTTCTGATGGATGGCAAACTTGCAAACCTCGTGATAACTGACCCTCCGTACAATGTTAACTATGAAGGAATGGCGGGTAAAATCAAAAACGATAACATGGGCAATGAAGCGTTCTATACATTCCTGCTCTCAGTTTTTCAAAACACTGAAGTAGCAATGGCGAAGGATGCTTCTATTTATGTGTTCCATGCAGATACTGAAGGTTTGAATTTCAGAAAGGCATTCTCTGATGCAGGTTTCTATCTCTCCGGTACTTGCATCTGGAAAAAGCAGTCACTTGTTCTTGGCCGCTCCCCTTATCAATGGCAGCATGAGCCGGTTCTTTTCGGTTGGAAGAAATCCGGCAAGCACAACTGGTATGCCGATAGAAAGCAGACTACTATATGGGAATTTGAAAAGCCAAAGAAAAATGCTGACCATCCTACTATGAAACCGGTAGCATTGGTAGCCTATCCAATTCTGAATAGCAGTTTGTCTAATTGTATTGTACTCGATCCATTCGGCGGAAGTGGTTCTACCCTTATCGCCTGTGAGCAAACGGACAGGATATGCTATACCATCGAACTGGATGAAAAATACTGCGACGTCATTGTAAAGAGATATATTGAGCAAGTTGGAAGTGCTGATGGTGTATTTCTTTTGAGATATGGATCGGAAATCAGATATAGTGATCTGCCGGAGGTGGGTGCTGATGAAGCATAAACTGACCCTCGGCTCGCTTTTTGACGGCAGTGGCGGCTTTCCCTTGGGCGGTTTGCTCTGTGGCATCGAGCCGTTATGGGCATCCGAAATTGAGCCGTTTCCTTTACGGGTTACAACAAAAAGGCTGCCTTTTATGAAACACTACGGTGATGTCTCTTGCCTGGATGGCAGCAAGATAGAACCGGTTGATATAATTACATTTGGCTCACCTTGTCAGGATATGTCTGTGGCAGGTAAGCGTGATGGCTTGGACGGAGAGCGTTCAAGTCTTTTTTATGATGCCATTCGAATTGTAAAAGAAATGAGGTGTGCAACAGATGGTAAATATCCAAGATACATCGTCTGGGAAAACGTGCCGGGTGCTTTTTCCTCAAACAAAGGAGAGGACTTCAGATGTGTTCTTGAAAGCATCTGTCACATCAAAGATGAAACCTTATCAGTTCCTAAAGCTGATAAATGGAGGCAAGCAGGAAATGTCATGGGAGATGATTTCTCCATTGCCTGGCGAGTACTTGACGCTCAATACTGGGGAGTTCCCCAACGAAGAAAACGCATCTTCCTTGTCGCAGATTTTGCAGGTGGGAGTGCCGGAGAAATACTATTTAAGTCAGAAGGCTTGTCTGGGTATTCTAAGGAGAGCTTCCGCTCGTGGCAAGGAACTGCCGGTTGTTTTGAAAACGGCATTAGAGAAACAGGCACAAGCAGTGTGATCTTAAATGACCAAGGTGGTAATCGGATGGATATCACGGAAGATGTCACTTGCACTCTTAGAGCTGAGGCCCACCACCCACCGTGTGTTATGGATGCGGCGGTATTTGATAATCACGGAAGAGATACTCGGTTTACGGGGCCGATTGATGTTGCACCGACAATATCGGCCACTTATGGAACAGGCGGTAATAATCAGCCTTTTGTGGTTGGTGATACACCTAAAACTCTTAAAATCCGATGTGGCTGTGAGGGCGGTGGCAAAGGTGCTCTTATCCAGAATAATAAATCGGCAACGCTATCCTGCAATAATGACCAGACATTATTTGTCCCGAAAGCCTATGGTATCTGCTCTAAAGACAGCAATGCCATGAAATCATCCAATCCCAACAGCGGAGTATATGAGGCCGATACTTCACGAACCATTGACGGAAATGGAGGAAACCCTTCCTGCAATCAAGGTGGTATTGCTATTGTAGAAAGTTATGCTTTGCAAGGCTCCATGATTGGAAGAAAAGACAAGAACGGTCCACAGGGTGATGGTGTTAATGAAAATATAAGCTTTACTTTAAATACTGTAGATAAGCATGCTGTTGTTTTCGCTATTGATAGAGAATCTTTCAACTGTGGTCAAAATTATGCCAGAAATCTTGGGATTACAGAAGACGGAATATCATCGACACTAAATGCACAGGGGCCAAGTGCTGTGGCAACTCCTACCTACTCTTCAAGCAAGGCATCTTTTTTTACTGCCGCTGAAGAGGAACTTGCAAATACGCTGGTTGCTACTGACTACAAAGACCCTCCGCTTATTAATGAAGATTAACTCCGACCGAATGTGCAAGACTTCAAGGTTTCCCGGATTGGTGGTGCAGTAATCTTGCAACAGAAAATCCAACAATGGATGACTTACGCACTTGGTATAACATATTTGAAACTCACCGTAAGGTTACGGGAAGTTCAACTAAGCCAAAAACCTTAAAGCAGATATCTAAGTGGCTTAAAAACCCACATTCAGATTCTGCAGAATATAAGATGTGGGGCAATGGAGTGGCACTTCCATGTGTATATTTTGTTTTGTCGGGCATTGTGTTTACCATACAAGATACCGTCGCTTACAGAACATTATTTTTTCTACATAAACGCTCGAAATCACTTGGTATTTACAGCGTTCAGAGTGATATATGTAGTACCGAAAAATGAAAGGCGTTATAAAAAATGAAGATAAATTACAATGTTACCGGTCCAAAACGAAAAGCACTGGTAGGAGCAATCAGCCTGGAACTAAATGCTCCGACAACATACCTCGGCGCGCCTACCTTTGCATATGAGGTAGGTGGCTACCACATCGATAAGAATGGAATGCTCGAGGGTGAGGACAATCACGGCTTGGTTGCAGATTTACAAGGATTACATGACTTCAAAGCAATTACAGAAGAATATAACATTCCAATCCCGGAAGTCGAGCCTATCCCAGAGGATGTTCAAATTACTTACGAGGCGGCCCTTGGGGGTGAGGTCAGCCCTTACTGCGATTATGAAGAGCCACCAGCATATGCAGAATCTGAGCAAAGTGACGAGGTTGAAACCAACCGATTGACCATCGAACTGCCAAAGACAGATTTTAACGAAGTGGCTCTCGAAAACCTCAAGCAGTTGGTAGAAAGCAAAGCGTCTTTAATAAAAAAGGCTATAGGAACTGATTGCATCCCTATAATGTCAACAGATGAAACTATCAGTTTCCCTTGGTTTCAAGGAGAGCTTACTTCGGATGAGGTCAAAGCCTACACTCATTTTGTAACAGCACTATGTGAGACGGCAAAAACTCAGCAGAGAGTAAATGCTACCGAAAAGCAAGTAGAAAATGAAAAGTACGCTTTTCGCTGTTTCCTAATCCGTCTCGGTTTCGTTGGTTCAGAATACAAAGCAGACCGCAAAATCCTGCTGAAAAACTTATCCGGCAACAGTGCCTTTAAAAATGGTGCTCCTACTAAAGCAGAGGAGGTAATGGCTGATGAATAACTTTCCTTCAAGAGAAATTGTGGAACGCATCCGCAAGCAATATCCGGTGGGATGCCGAGTAGAACTTGTTCGCATGGACGATATCCAAGCACCTCCTATGGGAACAAAAGGCATTGTCACTGGAGTAGACGACACAGGTAGTATTATGGTTCGCTGGGAGAATGGTTCTTCTTTAAATGTGGTTTACGGAGAGGATTTGTGCAGGAGAATCGAAGAGTAATATGCACACTTTTCGCTTGATAAAGCGGAGTAAGATTGTGTAAGAAATGATTGTTTTTATCGAATAATTGTCTTGCTATTTACCTCTTTTAGAGTGATATATGTACATACCGAAAGGGACAAATACACTTTAAAAGGAGCAAGAATCAATGCTAAACAAGAATTTTGGAATTGAAATTGAGTTCACAGGAATAACAAGAAACGAAGCTGCCAAGGTTGCAGCCGAATATCTAAACGGTACAGTCACTAACACAAACGACTATTACGATACCAAGAAGATTACTACTGCTGACGGGCGGGTTTGGAAGATTATGAGTGACGGCAGCATTTCTTGCCAGAAGAGACAAGGACGTCAGAAGATTGGAGCAACAAGAGAATACAGTGTAGAGCTGGTAAGCCCCATCCTGACCTACCAAGAGGATATTGAAACATTGCAGGAATTGGTACGCAGGCTACGCAAGGCAGGAGCTTTCACCAACAACTCCTGCGGAATACACATTCACTTGGACGGTGCAGACCACACAGCAAGGAGTATACGAAACTTTGTAAATATCATCGCAAGCAAGAACGACCTTTTTTACAAGGCATTGCAAATAGAACCTTCACGAATGGGTTACTGCAAAAAGATGGATGAGATTCTTGTTGAAAAAATCAACCGCAAGAAATCAAAAACGCTGGCACAGATAGAGAGTCTTTGGTATGAGGGTTACAGCGAAAGCACAACCAGGCATTACCATTCAAGCCGATACCATTTTCTTAACCTGCATAGCTTTTTCAACGGAAACCACACGGTTGAACTCAGAGGATTTAACAGCGAACTTCACGCAGGTAAGATAAGAAGCTACATTGTTCTCTCACTCGCATTAAACCGCCAAGCACTGACACAGAAATGTGCTTCGGCAAAGAAACCGCAGGTCGAGAATGAAAAGTTCGCAATGCGAACCTACCTCAACCGCATCGGTTTTATCGGCGAGGAATTCGCAAATTGCCGTGAACATTTAACCACCCACTTGGACGGCTCGGCAGCTTGGCGATTTCGGGCAGCCTGAGCGGTTGCCCCGTAAAAATAAGGAGGACAAAGACTATGAATAAAACATTTTATCTTGCCTATGGCTCAAACCTTAACCTTGAGCAAATGGCGCACCGTTGCCCCACAGCTAAGCCGGTTGGGCCGGTTGTTTTAAAGGACTACCAGTTATTGTTTAGAGGCGGACACGGCGGCGCTGTGGCAACCGTGGAGCCTTTTAAGGGCAAGACAGTGCCATGTCTGCTGTGGGAGATTACCCCGGCTGACGAAGCGGCACTTGACCGTTACGAGGGTTTCCCGTTCCTATACCGAAAAGAAATAGTCAAAGTGAAACTTGGAAAAAGAAACGTAGAAACTATGGTGTACATCATGAACGATGGCAGACCACTTGGCACCCCGAGTTGCTATTATTACAGCGTCATCTTAGAGGGTTACAAGAGTGCGGATTTTGATATCGGTATTCTAAAGCAGGCTGTAGAGGATTCAAAGGAGGTTGAAAATGGATAAAAAGATAAAGGAACAGATACTTGCCATCCGTGATACAGGTGAAACGAATATGTTTGATGTGCGGAAAGTGCAGGAAATTGCTCTGCGAGAAGGATATGACGAGTTGCTTGCTTACCTTTCGGATAACACCGGTGACTATGCCCGTTTCATTCTGACCGGAGAAGAGGAATAAATAACTAAATACCAACCAGAGAACAGTGCCAAAAAAGGCTCTGTTTCTCGTACAGATAGATTTGAAGGCTTGCATGATGCAGGTCTATTTTTATGTGCAAAGGAGGCGGCGGATATACGAAAACTCAAGAAATACACACCAACAAAATTTAAAGCGGCTGATTCTGTTTATGATAAGTCCACCGCTGATTATGCCGTAGCCTTTATTGAGGCACTCTCCCATACCAAAGGCACATGGGCGGGTAAGCCATTTGAACTAATCGACTGGCAAGAGCGGATTATCCGTGATGTATTTGGAATTTTAAAGCCGAACGGTTATCGGCAGTTCAATACTGCCTATGTGGAAATACCGAAAAAGATGGGAAAAAGTGAGCTTGCGGCGGCTGTTGCCCTGTTGCTCACCTGCGGAGACAACGAGGAACGTGCCGAGGTTTACGGCTGTGCGGCAGACCGAAACCAGGCATCCATCGTTTTTAATGTTGCGGCAGATATGGTGCGGATGTGTCCTGCTTTAGCAAAACGAGTGAAGATTCTTGACTCTACAAAGCGACTCATATATCAACCGACAGGCAGTATTTATCAAGTACTGTCAGCCGATGTCAGCAACAAGCATGGGTTTAACACACACGGAGTGGTGTTTGACGAACTGCACACCCAACCGAACAGAAAACTCTTTGATGTTATGACTAAAGGTAGCGGTGATGCAAGAATGCAGCCGCTGTATTTTCTTATAACCACTGCCGGGGACAATCAGAACAGTATCTGCTGGGAAGTACATCAGAAGGCTTTGGATATCATAGATGGAAGAAAAAATGACCCAACCTTCTACCCTGTCATATATGGTGCGGCTTTAGAAGATGATTGGACTGATCCAAAGGTATGGAAGAAGGCGAATCCCTCGCTGGGAATCACGGTCAGCATGGAAAAAGTTAAAGCGGCCTTTGAATCAGCAAGACAGAATCCTGCCGAAGAGAACAGTTTTAGACAACTTAGGCTCAATCAATGGGTTAAACAGGCAGTGCGGTGGATGCCTATGGAAAAATGGGATGTATGTGCATTTGCTGTTAACCCGGAATCACTGCATGGGCGAGTCTGCTATGGAGGTCTTGACCTATCGAGCAGTACGGATATCACGGCTTTCGTGCTGGTCTTTCCTCCATTGGATGAGGACGATAAATACTCTGTTATGCCGTTTTTTTGGATACCGGGGGACAACATTGATTTACGTGTTCGGCGTGACCATGTAAATTACGATGTATGGAAAAAGCAAGGGTTTCTTAAAACCACGGAAGGCAATGTGGTGCATTACGGTTTCATTGAAACTTTTATTGAGGAGCTTGGTACAAAATATAACATTAGAGAAATTGCCTTCGACCGATGGGGTGCTGTGCAAATGACGCAGAATCTTGAAAACCTTGGTTTCACTGTAGTTCCGTTCGGTCAAGGTTTTAAAGATATGTCTCCCCCGACCAAAGAATTGATGAAACTCACCTTGGAACAAAAGATTGCCCACGGTGGGCATCCAATTCTTCGTTGGATGATGGATAACATCTATATACGAACTGATCCTGCCGGAAATATCAAGGCAGACAAGGAAAAGTCAACTGAGAAAATTGACGGTGCCGTAGCAACTATTATGGCACTCGACCGTGCAATTCGTTGTGGCGGAGGTACGGGTTCTTCTGTTTATGATGAACGTGGTCTGCTTATTTTTTAATAAAGGAGAGTGATGTCAATGGGGATATTACAAGGAATATTTAAGGCTCGTGATAAGCCTAAGGATAGTCTGAGCGGTAGTCGGTACAGTTTCTTTTTCGGAGGAACTACAGCTGGAAAACCTGTCAATGAAAATACGGCAATGCAGATGACGGCGGTCTACTCATGCGTGAGAATACTGTCTGAAACATTAGCCGGACTACCGCTTCATGTTTATAAATACAACGATAGCGGTGGCAAAGAGAAACATTTACAACATCCGTTATATAGATTGCTCCACGATGAGCCAAACCCAGAGATGACTTCCTTCACGTTCCGAGAAACGCTGATGAGTCATCTTTTATTATGGGGCAATGCTTACGCACAGATTATAAGGAACGCACGTGGTGAGGTTATTGCTCTCTATCCGCTCATGCCAAATAAAATGACAGTCGACCGAGATAAAAACGGACGGCTTTTTTATTTGTACCAGCGAACTGTAGAGGACGCACCCACCCTTGGTAAGGACAGCCTGGTCTATCTCGACCCATCCGATGTACTTCATATCCCCGGCTTGGGTTTTGATGGATTAGTGGGTTATTCACCTATTGCTATGGCTAAAAATGCCATTGGACTTGCGATGGCTACGGAAGAATACGGAGCGAAGTTCTTTGCTAATGGAGCGGCTCCTGGTGGTGTTTTGGAACATCCAGGAACAATCAAGGACCCACAAAAGGTAAAAGACAGCTGGAATGCTGCCTATCAAGGTTCAACAAACTCCCATAGGGTGGCAGTGCTTGAAGAAGGTATGAAATATCAGCAAATAGGTATACCTCCCGAGCAAGCACAGTTTCTTGAAACACGGAAATTTCAAATTAATGAAATTGCCCGTATTTTTAGAGTGCCACCACATATGTTGGCTGACCTTGAGAAAAGTAGCTTTTCAAATATCGAGCAACAGTCCTTAGAGTTTGTGAAATACACACTCGATCCTTGGGTAGTACGCTGGGAACAAAATATGTACCGTTCTCTCCTTATGGCAAGTGAAAAGCCTACTGTACTCATCAAGTTTAATGTGGACGGTCTGCTTCGAGGTGATTATGTAAGCCGTATGAACGGCTACGCAACCGCCAGACAAAATGGCTGGATGAGTGCGAATGACATCAGAGAGCTTGAGAACCTTGACCGAATACCGGCGGAACTTGGTGGTGATCTCTACCTCATTAACGGAGCTATGACTAAATTAGAGGACGCTGGTGCGTTCGCAAATACGACAAGATTGGAGGAAACCCAATGAAGAAATTTTGGAACTGGGTAAAGGATGAAAAATCCGGTACCCGAACGCTCTACCTCGACGGCGTGATTGCCGAGGAATCATGGTTTGATGATGATGTCACCCCTAAGGCTTTCAAAGCAGATTTGTTTGCCGGTGAGGGTGACATTGTTATTTGGCTGAATTCACCGGGTGGTGATTGCATTGCAGCCAGCCAGATTTACACCATGCTTATGGACTACAAAGGAAAAGTGACCATCAAAATTGATGGCATCGCAGCATCTGCCGCCTCCGTAATCGCTATGGCAGGAACAACTGTATTTATGGCACCTACTGCACTGATGATGGTGCATAACCCCTTGACCATAGCAATCGGTGACAGCGAAGAGATGCAAAAAGCCATAGCCATGCTTTCAGAGGTAAAGGAAAGTATCATCAATGCTTATGAAATCAAGACCGGCTTATCAAGAACCAAGCTTTCTCATCTCATGGATGCGGAAACCTGGCTAAACGCTAATAAGGCAATTGAACTCGGCTTTGCAGATGAAATTTTGGAGGATGAGAAAAAGCATATTCAACAAGACGACTTCACCTATGCGTTTAGCCGAAGAGCAGTCACAAATTCGTTACTTGATAAAGTATGCCCCAAGAAAACACCTGCCCAAAAAGGTACACCCGCTGATTCACTGGAAAAGCGGCTCAACAACATCATTCATTAATAGGAGGAAAAGATTATGAACAAGATTTTAGAACTGCGCGAGAAACGCGCCAAAGCATGGGACGCTACCAAAGCGTTCTTGGATACCAAGCGTGGCACAGATGGTTTAATTTCTGCTGAGGATGAGGCAACTTACAACAAAATGGAAGCCGATGTCATTGCCCTTGGTAAGGAAATTGACCGTTTGGAAAAACAGGCTATATTGGACGCGGAACTTAACGCTCCTATGGCTAACCCTTTGACAGGAAAGCCTGCCACTTCAAAACTAGAAGGCAAGACTGGAAGAGCAACTGACGAATATAGAAAAGCATTCTGGAATGCTATGCGTACACGTGCTGGTGAAGGCCTCGATCCCGTAATAAAGAATGCTCTTCAGGTCGGAACTGATTCGGAAGGTGGATACTTAGTCCCTGACGAGTTTGAGAGAACTCTTGTACAGGCTTTGGAGGAAGAGAACATCTTCCGTAGATTGGCTAATGTTATTACTACCGCTTCCGGCGATAGAAAAATACCGGTGGTAGCATCTAAGGGCACAGCCTCATGGATAGATGAAGAAGGTGTAATCCCAGAGAGTGATGACAGTTTTGGTCAAGTATCTATTGGAGCCTATAAGCTGGGTACGATGATTAAGGTTTCTGAGGAACTCTTAAACGATAGCGTATTTCAACTTGAACCTTACATTTCAAGAGAATTTGCAAGACGTATCGGTAACAAGGAAGAGGAAGCCTTCTTCATTGGTGATGGTTCTGGCAAACCGACCGGTATCCTGGCAGCCACAGGAGGAGCACAACTCGGTGTAACTACTGCGGGTGCAACAGCTATCACTCTCGATGAAGTGCTTGACCTTTTCTATTCACTAAAAGCACCTTATCGTAATAAGTCTGTATTTATCATGAACGATTCTACAGTAAAGGCAATTCGTAAGCTAAAAGACGGTCAAGGTCAGTACCTATGGCAGCCATCTATCCAGGCTGGAACTCCGGATACTATTCTTAACCGTCCGCTTTTTACATCTTCCTATGTGCCTGCTATTGAAGCTGGAGCGAAGACAATAGCATTCGGTGATTTCAGTTATTACTGGGTAGCCGACCGTCAAGGTAGAGTATTTAAAAGACTAAATGAACTCTTTGCTGTTACTGGCCAGGTAGGCTTTGTAGCTACTCAGCGTGTAGACGGAAAACTAATTCTGCCTGAAGCCATTAAGGTACTTCAGCAGAAAGCTTAATGGAGGTGCATTATGAGCTATAACACAAAGAATTACACCGAACAGGGCGGTGAAAAAACCGTCATCGGTGGTACTTTAGAGATTAAACAGGAGGCCTCGGTAACGGGGCTTCCTATTGCAGAGAATCAAGCAGATAGCACTGCTACAGATGTAGCAGGTCTTACCACAGATTTTAATGCCCTACTTGCTAAGCTAAAAGCGGCTGGTTTGATGGTGACCGACGAATAATCACTGGAAGGAGGCAGTCAGTATGACAACGGATAATCTTCTGCCTAAAGTAAAAGCAAACTTAATTATGTCGCATGATGCAGACGACGGCCTTCTGTTACATTACATCAAAGCGGCTGTCTCCTATGCGGAGAGTTACCAACACGTCACTGAGGGATATTACACCGAAAACACTATGCCACCCACCACGGAACAGGCAGTAATCATGCTGTCGAGTCATTTCTTTGAGTCTAGAGATGGCTCGACGGCTGGTTTCTTTGCCGATAGTGTTCAGGCTGGTCAGCAGGTATGGAACACGGTGAACCTACTTCTACGGCTTGACCGGGATTGGAAGGTGTGACATGAGTTTTGGAAAAATGAATACTTTCATCGATATCATCAGCACAGTACCTGTCAAGGATGCGGAAGGGTTTGCTAAAAAAGGTGATAACATACTCGCAAGCTTAAGAGCCTACAAGGAAGATAGACACGGCAGTGAACGATGGACGAATATGGCCTCATTTTCCACTGCAACATCACTGTTTCGGTTTAGGAAAATCTCCGGACTTAAGGTTACAACCGAAATGGTCATAGTATGCGAAGATGGAAGATACCAGATTTTAAGTGTTGAAGATGTAAGAGGCCGTGGAATGTATATTGAGGTTTTGGCAGAAAAACTGGAATCATCAACTGTGAGGTGATGGATGTGGCAAAAGTTAATATAAAGATGCCGGAGGAATTTCTTTTAAAGGTATCCCGGTTAGCTGACCAGACGGATGTAATTCTTCCTAAGGTATTGGAAGCCGGTGGTGAGGTTGTGTTGGATAAAGTCAAAGGAAACCTGAACGATGTGGTCGGTAAGGATACGAAATACCCATCCAGAAGTACTGGTGAGCTTATATCTTCATTAGGACTCTCAGACGCAAAGCAGGATAGAGACGGTAACTTCAATGTGAAAGTCGGCTTTGCGGAGCCACGGTCTGATGGAGAGAGCAATGCTAAAATTGCCGGCATCATTGAATATGGAAAGCATGGCCAGCCTGCAAAACCTTTCTTGAAACCGGCGAGAACTGCATCTAGGAAATCTTGTACCAATGCAATGATAGCCAAGCTGGAGGAGGAGATCAGTAAGATATGAATATTTTAGAAGAACTGAATACCCTCATAACCGCTATATCGCTCCCCGTGGAAACCGGAGTTTTTTCCGATTTGGCACCGGATGAGTATGCCGTGATAATCCCACTTTCAGATATCTTTGAAGTCCATGCAGATAATCGCCCTGGGTTTGATGTACAAGAGGCACGCATATCGCTGTTCTCAAAGAATAATTACTTGGAGCGGAAAAGGCAGCTCACACAGACTTTATTGAATGCAGATTTTACAGTGACTGAGCGTCGGTATATCGGTCACGAGGACGATACCGGATATCATCATTACGCCATTGATGTGGCGAAAAACTATAGATTGGAGGAATAACACATGGCAACTATTGGTCTAGATAGACTGTACTACTCAAAAATAACTGAAGATGTTAACGGTGAAGAAACATATGCCGTGCCTTCGGTGCTCGCAAAAGCCATCACCGCCGAGCTCTCAGTAGAGCTGGTGGAAGCAATTCTGTACGCGGATGACGGTGCTGCAGAAGTTGTGAAGGATTTTAACAGCGGCACACTAACCCTCGGTGTGGATGACATTGGCCCAACAGTCGCTGCGGATTTAACAGGTGCATCAACCGATGACAACGGTGTGCTGATCTCTGCAAGCGAGAATGTGGGTACACCTGTAGCGGTAGGCTTTCGTGCGCAGAAGGCAAACGGGACATACCGATATTTTTGGCTGTACCGCGTAAAATTCGGACTACCCGCAACGAACCTACAGACAAAAGCTGACTCTATTACCTTTTCAACACCTACTATTGAAGGAACCGTTATGCGCAGAAATAAGCTGGATGGCATGGGTAAACACCCTTGGAAAGCAGAGGTCACAGAAGGCGATCCCGGTGTTTCATCGACCACCATCACCGGTTGGTTTACTGAAGTTTACGAACCGGTTTACACACCGGAACCATAGGAGGAAAAAAGATGGATAATGAGAGAAGCTCCGCTATCAACATTGGCGGCAAAGAGTATGAACTTGTTCTAACCACACGTGCGACAAAAGCGATTGCCGGTCGATATGGTGGTCTTGAAAACCTTGGAGAAAAACTGATGAAGTCAGAGAACTTCGAGATGGCACTGGACGAGATTGTTTGGCTAATCACGCTACTTGCAAATCAATCCATTTTGATTCGCAACCTTAAGAATAAGAACGCACCTGAGGAATTGCTTACCGAGGAAGAGGTGGAACTTCTCACTTCACCTCTTGACTTGGCTGCATATAAAAATGCAATTACCGAAGCAATGTTTAAAGGTACAAAGCGCGACGTTGAAAGTGAGGAAGAAACTCCAAAAAACGTGGAAGTCGGGTAACGGACTCAGAAGTCTTTACCCGGCTTTTTTACTATGGAACAGTTCAGATGGGCATGTATGCAGAGGATTTCTGGCTTATGCCTATCGGACTGTTTTTTGATTTATGGGCCTGCCATAAACAATGGCATGGAATTGAAAAGCCGAAGAAAACCCGGACTATTGACGATATTATCCCGCCAGGTATTTAGGAGGAGGTGAAGGCATGGCAGACAATTTTGGTTTAAAAATAGGTGTTGAGGGCGAGCGTGAATTTAAGAAAGCTCTTTCCGAAATCAATCAGTCCTTTAAGGTACTGGGCAGTGAAATGACCCTTGTAACCAGTCAGTTTGATAAAAACGATAAATCCATACAATCAGTTACCGCTCGAAATGCAGTTCTGAATAAAGAAATCGACGCACAGAAAGAGAAGATTTCCACACTCAAGGCTGCTCTTGACAATGCCTCCTCCTCTTTTGGTGAAAATGACCGCCGCACTCAAAACTGGCAGATTCAGCTGAACAAGGCACAAGCGGAACTTAATGGCATGGAACGTGAACTTGAGCAGTCAGCAGTGGAGGCAGATAATCTCGGCGATGAATTGGACGATTCCGGTAAAAGTGCCGAAGATGCTGGTGGCAGGTTTGAAAAACTCGGAGGTGTACTCAAGGGCATTGGTGTGGCGATGGGAGCTGTTGCCGTTGCTGCTGGAGCCGCTGCTATAAAGTTAGGCAAAGAGGTTGTTCAACAGTTCGGAGAGTTGGAACAGAACCTTGGTGGCTCAGAGGCGGTTTTCGGTGCATACGCTGCGTCGATTCAGAAAACCGGTGAAGAGGCCTATAAAAATCTCGGAGTCTCCCAAAGCGAGTATCTCGCTACTGCCAACAAAATGGGTGCGTTGTTCCAAGGTTCAGGTATACAGCAACAGAAAAGCCTTGAACTTACCGAAAAAGCCATGCAACGTGCAGCAGACATGGCATCCGTTATGGGAATAGATATGTCTACTGCGATGGAGGCTGTCACAGGTGCTGCAAAGGGCAACTTCACCATGATGGATAACCTCGGTGTTGCTATGAACGCTACCAACATCCAAGCCTACGCTCTCGCAAAGGGTCTGGATTTCACCTGGAATACCGCTACACAAGCGGAAAAAGCCGAAGTTGCAATGCAGATGTTTTTTGAGAACACCGAGCAGTATGCTGGCAACTTTGCAAAAGAATCAACTCAGACCATTTCTGGTTCGATTGGATTGTTACAAGCTGCGGTTGGCTCTTTTACAGCAGGACTTGGTAATGCCAATGCGGATATGACAAATCTGACAGAGAATCTTGTTGATGCTTTCGAGGCAGTTGTCACTAATATCGTACCTGTTTTAGAGAATATAGTAGCAGTGCTACCGACAGCGACGGGCGCAATTTTAGCAGCGGTAGCAGACTTGCTTCCAATGCTTCTTGAATTAGTGACAAATATATTCAAGCAGGTACTGGAGGCTATTTTGAACCTTTTACCTGAACTTATCCCGGCGGCGGTTAGTGCTCTAATGACAATTGTCGGAGCGCTGATTGATAATCTTCCATTGCTTATAAATGCAGCAATAGAACTGGTTACCGCGCTTGTGGAGGGTATTGGCATTGCTTTACCTAAGCTCATACCCGCAGCCGTTTCGGCAGTCACAAAGATTGTACAAGGATTGATTGAGAACCTGCCAATGCTGTTGGATGCGGCTTTGCAGTTGATTATAGGATTGGCGCAGGGATTGGTGGACGCGATACCTCAGCTTGTTTCTGCCTTGCCTACCATCATCGAAGCACTGGTGGATTTTTTGATTGAATCCATTCCAGAGATTATCGATGCGGGTATTCAATTGCTGACTTCACTGGTGACAGCATTGCCTACCATCATTACGGCAGTTGTGGAAGCAATCCCACAAATCATCGACAGTATTATCAGTGCGGTCATTGGATCGATTCCCATGATTATTGATGCAGGCATCCGGCTTTTGATATCGCTAATTCAGGCACTTCCTCAGATTATTACTACTGTTGTAGCTGCAATTCCAAAGATTATAACCTCACTGGTAAATGCCATTGTAGGTAACATCGACAAAATCATATTAGCAGGTGTTCAGCTGTTTGTGGCATTGATTGCAAACCTGCCAAGGATAATTGTGGAGGTTGTAAAAGCCGTTCCGCAGATTATTTCTGGATTGGTAAGAGCCTTCACCAGTTATATAAGCCAAATGGCTCAAGTGGGCGGCAATTTGATTAAAGGGTTGTGGAATGGTATTTCAGACGCAGGTGCTTGGCTATGGAATAAGATTTCTGGTTTCTTTGGGAATGTAGTATCAAAGATTAAGAACTTCTTCGGTATAAACTCCCCTTCAACTCTTTTTGCCGGAATTGGCCGCAACATGGGCGAAGGTATCGGTGTAGGTTTTGAGGATGCAATGACGGCAGTTACAAGGGATATGCAAAATACAGTACCCACAAACTTCGATTTGAATTACAGAGGTTCATTAGGACAAGGCAGTGCTACAGGCACAAGCATCACGCAAAATCTCTCAGTGGTGACACCAAAGGCTCTGTCTGAAAAAGAACTGGCAAGGGAGTTTAAAAACCTCTCCCGCAAGCTGGCACTTGAATATTAAAGGGGGTCTGACTATGGAACTTACTTATATTAATGCAAATGGCAGGAGTATCACACTCAAACAAAGCCGCCCGTATTTTCTTACCAAGATTGATGGCACAGGCAACGCAAGTCAGACCGTTAACACCTTCAAAGCGCCAGACCAGGATGGTGCTTTTTATATTTCTTCTACTTTAGATATGAGAAACATTACGATTGAAGGAACAATAGTTGCTGATAACCCTGGTGATGCTTATGCACATAGACAGCGTTTCCTTCAGATATTTAGTCCAAAATTACTCGGGACGCTGCAATACCGAGGTCGGCAAATTGCTTGTGTGGTTGAGGAGGCAGGGTTTAGTGTTTCCACTCGACAAAGGATACCGAATTTCTTTGTAAGCCTACTTTGCCCCTCCCCTTTCTTCGAGACATTGGATGAGGTAAGAGAGGAACTGGCATCATGGATACCTCTGCTTGAATTCCAACTGGAGATACCTATGAGTGGTATGGAATTTGGAATGCGTCAGCCAAGTCAAATTATAACAGTGGAAAATATCGGTGATGTGTCCTGCGGATGTGAAATTGTATTTCGAGCTCTGGGTACGGTCACAAACCCTGAACTTTTAAAGATAGACACTGGTGAATACATTCGACTTCTCACGACAATGGATGCTGGAGACGAACTTCGTGTATATACTCATTTTGCTGGAAAGCGTGTAACAAGAGTGGAGGGGTCTTCGATTACAAATGCTTTTTCATTATTAGATACCAATTCGGTGTTCTTTCAGCTTTCCGCAGGTCTTAACACACTGCGCTACGATGCTTCAGTCAATATGGATCTGTTGGAGGTTAGTATTTATTTTCGTCCGCAGTTTCTGGGGGTGTAAAGATGGAGTTATATATCTACAATTCAAATCGGGAGCTTGCGGGTATCGTGGAATCCTTCGAATACCTACGATGGACCAGGCGGTACTCACAGTGTGGCTCATTTGAGTTAAAAGCCATAGCAACACAGGAGAATACAGCACTCTTAAAAGAAGGAAACATCATTTGGAAGAACGATGATGAGGAAGCTGGGATTATTGAGCATCTGGAATTGTCTCAAACTGAGCAGGAAATCATCACTGCAAGCGGACGATTTGCTACATCATTTCTTGCCCGACGTATTGTATGGCAAACGGAGAAACTGTCCGGAGACATTTCAATTTGTGTGGAGCAACTGATTAATAATAATCTTATCAATCCTTCTGATGCAGCAAGGAAAATTAGTGGGATATCATTTTTATCTCCGAACTTAAATGTGCCCATCAGCACGCAGGTATCGTATCTGAACTTGATGGATGTGATAACAGAACTATGTGAGGTTTCAGAGGTTGGAATTAAGACCGTATTTACACCTTCAAATGGAATTTTAACCGTAATGTTATATATGGGGCTAGAGTCACAGGCAGTGTTCTCAAAGGAGTACGAGAACCTAACTGAACAAATTTACACTATAAGTGCTGCTGATTATGCTAATACCGCACTTGTCGGCGGCGAAGGTGAAGGTGCAGACCGGACATTTGTAGCCATTGCAAGTGGTTCTGGAGAGGCACGGCATGAAATCTTTATAGATGCAAAAGACCTGCGGAAGGATGATTTCGGAGCAGATTACATTGATACTCTGATTTTCCGAGGCCAAAGTAAGCTGAATGAGCAGGCGATTCGTTATTCGTTCGATACTTCCGTTAACCCTCACGGTAATTTGTCATATAAGACAGACTATGATCTTGGGCAGACTGTCAAAGTCATTTCCAAGGCATGGGGTGTATCTATGACAACCCGTATCACTGAAATAGTAGAAACTTATGATGCGAATGGCCAGAGTGTAAGCGTAGTATTTGGAAAAGCTGAATTGACAATAGCACAGAAAATTCGTTCCGATATGAGCCAAGTTAAAACAGCAATATCTGCTCCAACCGGTATTTCTGAGGTAGCTGAGGCAATAGGAAATGTGACAGAAACTCTTGGTGATTTAAACGAATTAGACCCTAAAATCCAAGGAGATAGCGTTACCGATAGTATTAACAATCTGTTTGGAAAACTACCTGCACTCGAGAATTTTGTAGGTGCGGGTACAACATCGGTCGGCCAATATGCTTTGCACAACATGGTACCTGGAGATGCCTTTTACTTTACCTCGTACAGTGGTAACAAGTTCAGCGACCAGCCAAGTGAGAACGGACACATCTTTTTGATAAAGCATAATGGAGACAACACAGGAAACGGTTATCAGAGGGCGATGGGTTTCTTTATCAGTAGGGATACTATGACGTTCTATGTTATTTCTGTTTTTGTATTTAATAACCCGTCCGGGCAGGCGAACTGGCTAAGCTTTCCGCTCGGTGCACTTACGGATATAGCTGCTGCCGTTCGAGGAAACACCTTTGCATCCAGCATTAACAATGTCTATAACGCTCCAGTATCAGGGACGAGAATTGCGAATGGTGCTGTCACTACAGCAAAGATTGCCCAGGAAGCTGATACCTCAATAACCTACTCACTTGGAAGTGGTGTGACAATGGGTTTTAATATGTCATTTGTAAATAAGGGTGTTGTTTCAATCGGAATGCAGATTAATGTGGGTGCTTCGGGAGTTGCTTCCGGCGGCACGATTCTAACAATAACAAATGGGAATTTTTACCCTTACTCGACGGTACGCGCTGTGGCAACTACTGTGGGAGGTAGTGGAACAAGTATGCCAATTACAATTAACACAAGCGGTGTGGTAGCAAACGCGGCTTCTTCCACACTGCCTACGGGTTTTTACCTTATATCTTGCTCTTACGCGAGAGCTTAAAGGGAGGAAAGCAATATGGAGAAAAGCGGATTTTTCAACTCATCTGATGGAGATAGAGTCTATGATGCAACTGACTTCGCTGAATATTTCGGAAGTCTTGTATCTAACGGTGTATTTTATGCTACACCAACAAACCTACAGGTTTCACCTGCAATTGGATTAGCAGTGAGTGTTGCAGCAGGAAGTGCATGGATTAATGGATATAGATATGAAAACACGGATGCTCTGAATATGCCACTTACTACGGCAAATGGAAGCAATCCTCGTATTGACCGGATTGTGGTTCGTTTAAATCAAATCAACCGAAGCATTAAGATTGCAGTTGTTGATGGAACCCCTGCGGCAACACCAGTGGCTCCTGAATTGACAAGAACCAGCGATATCTATGAACTTGGAATCGCAGACGTGCTTGTACCGACGGCAACCACATCGATAGTTACAAATAACATCATGGATACCCGTATGAATACCAATCTTTGTGGTTTGGTGAATTCGTTAGTATCGGCAGTCTATGAATAGGAGGTGAATTTCAATGGCGGATATTAATGGCATAACTCTGCAGGCGGGTTCTAGCCCGACCGTTTATTACACGATTACTTATACTAAGAGCCGGCCTAATAATAGCCAGATGACCTATAACTTCACTATATCCGCTGCATTGGGTTCATCTGGGTCTTTTATCCACAACGGTTATGCCTTGCTTTGTACCATAACTGTAAATGGCTCTTCCTCGCAGGTACGAATAAAGGCAGAGGACGGCGATAACTGGGATGGAACCACACCAAGACTTAGGTACGTTTCAGTGACCTGTGTTTCAACTACTGGTAATACTGCACAGGGTGTGCGCTTTCGAGTAGTCTCAGATGGGAGACTTACGCTCTCTTCAGGTGTGATTGACAATTCAAGCTACACGGTGCTGAGTTCACCACTCCTAACGACAGCCTGCGGAGCACCGACTTCTTGTTCAGTCAGCTCTACACTCGCGGAAGGCAGTGTAACCCTTTCATGGAGCGGAGCATCTGGCGGTATAAATAACGCAATTTCGAGTTATGAGATACAATACAGTGATTCCTCTGATAACTTAACATGGGGAGCATGGACAGCACTGACCACAGTGACCACTACGGCCACAAGCGGTAGCGTGGATGCATCGCCACCAACCGTTAGGGGCAATTACCGAAGGTTCCAAGTGAGGACACGCGGTACTGCAGGAGCAAGCTACTACTCTGGATGGAAAGTATCAACGAACTCAGTCAGAAGAAATACAGCACCGAAACCAGCAACGTCAGCCGTTGCATCTCCTGCAGCGTATAGCAATGAAACCATTACGCTGACTTGGAGTGGGGCATCAAGCGGTACCAGTCCAATAAAGGGATACCAGATTGCCAGTCGTACATCCACGGATAATATCACATGGAGTACATGGAATGTGCTGACCACTCTGATTATAGCGGCAAGTGGAGGCAGCTATAATCCAACTGTATCGAGAACACCTGGAACATATACTCAATTTGGCATTTGGACAATAGACACATTTGATGTTTACTCGGTGGAGAAAGTCAGTAACAGTATTTATTGTAATATAACAGCTTGTGGAGCACCGACAGCGTGCTCAGTAAGTGCAACTTTAGCTGAAGGAAACGTCTCACTCTCCTGGAGTGGTGCATCTGATGGTGCAGGTAATGCCATCACTTCTTATGAGATACAATATAGTGACTCGGTAGATAACAGTAACTGGGGTGCTTGGACGGCTCTGACCACCGTGAATACTTCTGCAACAAGTAGTATTTTAAGCGTCAGTCCACCAACTACACGCGGGAATTATCGTCGATTCCAAGTAAGAACTCGAGGAACAGCTGGAGAAAGTTTCTACTCAGACTGGACGATATCTAACAACACTGTCCGTAGAAACACACTGCCGATACCACCGACTACTTTTACCGCTACTCCTCCGATATATGAGGTCAGAAAAGTAACTCTTTCGTGGAGTGGAACAATACCAGGAACCAGTGCTATTAAGCAGTATGTTATTCAACAGGCAACATCGACAGACGGAGTAAATTGGTCGGCATATGAAGCACTGACTATTATCGTTTCAAGCGCTACTTCTGGTATCCTCGAGGTGAATGGTTCACAGATAGCTGGTATGTATACTCGTTATCGTATCAGTGTAACCGATACATTGGATGCAGTCTCTGCTTATGTAGTCAGCAGCACAGTAAAGAAAAATAGTCCGCCTGCCTCACCGACAATCTTCTGCCCGATATCTGGTAAGTTTACTTATAACACTACACCGCGTTTTATGATTATAACGGGCATAGAACCGGATGGTCAGACACAAATAGTGGAGGTCAAGATTGATTCTGGTCCATGGCATAACAGTGTGGATAATCCGGAGAGATTCTCCACGAGTGGTTATCTCGGTAACGGTATTAAGACAGTTTACCAAGCGGAATCTCTTTCTGTAGGAAATCATACGGCTACCTTCCGTTGCCTTGATAGTGATATCGAGTCAGCAAGCACAGAAGTTGTTCGTACCTTCACGGTATTGGAATTACCTTTTGAAACCATCACTGTTAATGTGACACATGTAAAGGCAACAGATATTCAGACGCTCAGAACCGCTGTAAATAGAGTGCGTAGCTATTACAATCTTTCCCCCGTAACTTGGAAAGAGGAGATCATTGCGGGAAAGACCACTATCAAGAATTGGCCGTCCCACATTACTGAAATTCGTAAAGCTATTGATATTGCTATTGCGGTAATAAATGATTTTGACTCTTCAACGACATTCGACATACCAGCCTTTACATGGCTACCTATTGGAATGGGGCGGCCAAAGGCAGATGTCATGGAACAAATACACAATCTTCTTCTGATGTTATAAGGGTTGATAAAATACAATTCAGCGCTCTTGCGATTTGCAGGGGCGCTTTTCAATACACAAATTCAACTTAATGGAGGTGTTTTTAATGAAAGAAATATGGAACTGGGTACAGTTAGCCTTTGCAGCTGTTGGTGGATTTCTCGGATGGTTTCTCGGTGGCTATGACGGTTTTCTCTATGCACTGATAGCTTTTGTTGTTATAGATTATCTGACAGGTGTTCTATGTGCAATTATTGATAAAAAGCTGTCTAGTGAAATTGGGGCTAAAGGGATTTTCAAAAAGGTACTTATCTTTGTAATGGTGGGTGTTGCTCATATTCTTGATACACAGATAATAGGTAGCGCTGGTGAAAGTGGTGGTGTACTTCGCACGGCAGTAATTTTCTTCTATCTAAGTAATGAAGGTGTTTCCATTTTAGAGAATGCCGGACATATCGGACTACCCATCCCAGAAAAATTAAAAGAGGTACTAAAACAGCTACATGGGCGTAATGACGAGCCTCCTAAGACAGGTGATGGAATATGATTGATTTAACAGAAGCAGCAACCGTGTTCATTGGCCGACGCGGGGAACACTACTTTCGTCACCTTGAGTTTGACGTTTCCAGTTTATTGGAAGGCACTTATCCAGGAGCAGCACTTAATGCTATATACAAAAGACCAGATGGCATTGCTTATCCGGTGGTTACTACCTATGCTGATGACGTTCTAACATGGTCTCCCAGTGCAACGGACACACAGCTCGTCGGTGTCGGTCAGCTGGAAATAAGAGTTACTCATGGTGATGTGGTAGGTAAAAGCGTTCGGATACTAACCGTTGTCGAGGAGGCACTCGCAGATGGTATAGTCGAACCACCCGAACCCCCTGCCCAGGAATGGCTCAATCGGGTGCTTTCTACCTTAGCCGAACTGGATATTGAAGAAATAAATAGCCTGTTAAATCTCATTTATAACCTGCTAAATAACAACTATGATTTGCTAAACACCACACACAACCGGTTGAACGATACCTACGGCTTAGTCGGTGATAACCATGAATTGTTAAACACCACAAATAGCCTGTTAAATGATAACTACAATCTGCTAAACACCACGCACGATCTAATTGAAGACATGCGTGAAACATTATACATGAGGACTGGAATTATTCTCAACCATTTGCATCCCATAGAAACGGCTACTGCTCCAGATATGGTAAGCCGAAGAGGGGCCATCACATTTACTGGCATAAATAGTGGCAATAATGTTATCCTCGGCCCGGTAACCTACACATTTGTTACATCCTTGGGCAGTCCGACCGCAAACAATGTGCAAGTGTTAATCCAAGGCACCCTTCGCAATTCTGTCAAGAAACTTGCAGAAGCTATAAGGGGTATTCAAGATGCAGCGAATATTGCTTATGGGGTAGGAACAACACCAAATCCGGCAAGCACAGCCTATTGGACGAGTCGGATTTTCTCCATTGGTGATGTTACCATTCCTTCTGGGGAGAGCCTATTCTTATTGGAAAGAGCGGAAAATGCGACCACAGCCTTGGCTCTTACCTCCACAGCAACAGCAACTATCAACGCATTTACCAGAGCAAGCTATTTAAGATATGTTCTTAGTGGTAATGCTACCGGAGCAGGTGGTGTTAATAGTGTTCGAGGATCTTTGCACACATTACTGCCCATTGGTAGCGTAGTTATAGGCGGACAGGGCGGATTACTTTATCCCACGGCTTATGATTGTCATTTGGTTACTCTTTGCCGTCAATCGGATACAAGTGAAAAAGAACTAGACCTATATATATCAAACGATGAAGTGAACTTTACCAGAATATCACGCAGCACGCCTATCGGTGCTGATAGTTCAAATGCTGGGTTGCATATTGATATTCAAACGCGTCAAAGCCGAGTACCTTCTGGTTATGGGCTGTATATCAGCATGGGAAGTGATGGCACATCGGCGAGTGCTTTTTGTGATTTGAAGTTTACCTACCACTTATACCCTGTCAATCTTGCGACAACCAACATATAATTGGAGGTGATTATAATGAATTTACGCAAGTTAATACTTACAAACAACGCTTGCTTTAAAGTAGGCAAAACAATAATTCCTAAAGGCATCATGGTTCATTCTACCGGAGCAAATAATCCATGGCTCAAGCGATATGTTGGCCCTGATGATGGCTTGCTGGGAAAGAACCAATACAACAACCACTGGAATCAAGATAAGCCGGGCGGTCGCAAGGTTTGCGTTCATGCCTTCATTGGAAAGCTGGAAGATGGAGATATAGCCACATACCAGACGCTACCGTGGGATCATCGTGGCTGGCACGCTGGAGGAAAAGCAAATGACACCCATATAGGCTTTGAGATTTGCGAGGACGGTCTTTCGGATAGCACCTATTTCAACAAGGTATACCGAGAGGCCGTTGATCTTTGCGTATATCTTTGCAAATTTTATGGCTTTACCGAAAAGAACATCATCTGCCACAGTGAGGGTCACAAGCGGGGCATTGCCAGCAATCATGCCGATGTAATGCACTGGTTTCCTAAACACGGTAAGACGATGGACACCTTTCGAGCCGAGGTCAAAAAGGCGCTGACTCCCATTAACCCATATAAAATATACACCGTAGTTAAAGGTGACTCCCTTTGGAAGATTGCTAAAGAAAAGCTTGGTAATGGTGAAAGATATACGGAGATTAAAGCGCTCAATGGTCTAACTACTATCATCTATACCGGACAGAAATTAAAAATTCTTAATTAAGCGCGATGCCCTTGGAGGTCAAAAAAACTTCCGAGGGCATTATTTTTTTCTAAACCGTCAGATTTCATTTCCTCCCGTGGCTACCAGGTAGAGGGCAACAAATTAAATCGCCCTTTGGAAAGAGGTGAAGGACATGAAACACAACCTTAAAATCAGTGTTTCAAAAGAGCCACAGAAAGGCGGAATCGTTACTTGTCGTAATGTCACCATAAGGGAGCGCATCCTACGTTTCCTCCTTGGAGATAAACAGCGTGTAACCATTCTGATTCCAGGAGACAGTGTTGAGGAACTCTCCATCTGTGAGACTACGAAAGGAGGAAATGACCTTGAGCAAAGTAAAGTTACTGCTTGATGTGGCAAATGATATGCGAAGTCTTGCAGACAGCATACAGGCGGTTTGTAATGCAATGACAGAAAGTGATTCTGCTCCCAAAGAAGTGCCTGCCACAAAGACAGAAACAGCAAAAGAGCCGGATATCCCACTTGAGAAAGTGCGTATGGTACTTGCCGAAAAGAGCCAGCTTGGATTTACCGCCGAAGTGCGAGGAATCATTCAAAAGTATGGTGCCGACAAGTTAAGTGCCGTTGACAAGGCTTACTATGCCGACATCTTGAAAGATGCGGAGGTTCTTGGCAATGGGTAATCACGCAATATTATCTGCATCATCTTCACACAGATGGCTTCATTGTTTACCGTCAGCAAGGCTTGAACTCGAGTTTGAAGATACAAGCGGTACTGCGGCAGACGAAGGAACAGCGGCGCACGCACTCTCGGAACATAAATTGAAAAAGGCACTCCATATAAGGAGTAAGCGTCCTATATCAGAATATGGCTCAGATGAGATGGAAGAATGCACAGATGCCTATGTTGATTTCGTTATGGAACAGGTGGAGCTTGCAAGAAATTCCTGCAATGATCCTATCATTCTTATCGAAAAGCGTCTTGATTTTTCCTGCTATGTGCCAGACGGCTTTGGTACTGGAGATTGTTTAATCATCTCAGATGACAGACTTCACATTATAGATTTCAAATATGGCATGGGTGTGCTTGTAGATGCAGTGGACAATCCTCAGATGAAACTTTATGCCTTGGGTGCTCTTGAAATCTATGACAGCCTTTATGATATCAACGAAGTATCAATGACGATTTTCCAGCCAAGAAGAGAAAATGTCAGCACATGGACTGTGCCGGTAGAGGAACTTAAAGTTTGGGCAGAAGAGGAACTTAAGCCAAAGGCAGTAAAAGCCTATAACGGCGAGGGCGAATATATACCGGGTGAATGGTGTACTTTCTGCAAAGCTGCAGTCAGATGCCGTGCAAGAGCCGAAGAAAAATTAAAACTGGCACAGACAGAGTTTAAGATGCCACCGTTACTTACTGACAATGAGATAGAAGAGATTCTGTTCATTCTCCCCGACCTTACTAAATGGGCAAATGAAATAACTGCCTACGCCACAGACGCCGCTGTGAATCACGGCAAAGAGTGGAATGGATTTAAGGTTGTGGAAGGTCGCTCGGTTCGCAAGTACAAAGATGAAGATGCTATCGCAGAAAAAGCTGTGGCAAGCGGATTTAAGGATATTTACCGTAAGAGCCTCATCCCTATGACAGAGATGCAGAAACTGATGGGTAAAACCAAGTTTGAGGAAATTCTAGGAAGCCTCATTTATAAACCACCGGGCAAGCCGACTCTTGTTCCCAACTCGGATAAAAGACCGGCTATGAACGTAGCAGATGCAAAAAACGAATTTAACGAAATTATGGAGGATTAAATATTATGGCAAATAACACTAATAAAACTAAGGTTATCACAGGTGTAAACACAAGGCTCTCTTATTTCCACGGTTGGGAGCCGGTATCTATTAACGGCGGTGCTGAGAAATACAGTGTGTCCGTTCTCATTCCAAAGGATGATAAGGAAACCATAGATGCAGTAAACGCTGCTATCGATGCAGCTATTGAAGAAGGCATTGCAAAGTTTGGTGGTAAGAAGCCAAATAAGGCTACCATTAAACTTCCCCTCCGTGACGGCGATGTAGAGCGTGACGATGAGGCATATAAGGGGCATTATTTTATCAATGCCAACAGCATAACCGCTCCCCAGATTGTAGACAAAAAAGTTAAACCTATTTTGGATCGCAGTGAAGTGTACAGCGGTTGTTACGGTAGAGTTTCTCTTAACTTTTATGCTTTCAACTCCAACGGCAATAAGGGTGTAGCTTGTGGTCTTGGTAATATTCAAAAGATTAAGGACGGCGAACCTCTCGGTGGCAAGACCTCTGCAGCAGATGATTTTACTACTCTTGTAGATGATGACTTCCTTGCCTAATAGAAACGGTAACTTTACGGTGGTGGAGGCACTCCCTCTGCCACCTTTTTTCTTTTAGGAATGGAGGTATGCTATGAAGAACTTGGAAATCGATATTGAAACATACTCATCTGTCAATTTGCAAAAGAGCGGAGTTTACCGTTATGTAGAAGCAGATGACTTTGAAATATTACTGTTTGGATATTCCATCGATGGCGGAGAGGTTATGGTGGTTGACCTTGTGAATGGAGAAAAGATACCGAAGAAGATACTCGATGCCTTAACCGATGAAAATATAACCAAATGGGCATTCAATGCTCAGTTCGAGCGTGTCTGCCTTTCCCGTTATCTTGGATATCCCTTTGGATATTATTTAAATCCTTCATCATGGAAATGTTCAATGGTATGGTCGGCATATATGGGACTTCCCCTTTCCTTGGAAGGTGTGGGTGCTGTTCTTGGCCTTGAAAAGCAAAAGCTGACCGAAGGTAAAGACCTTATAAGATACTTCTGTGTTCCGTGTGCTCCTACCAAATCCAATGGTGGAAGAACACGTAATATGCCAAGCGACGATGAAGAGAAATGGCAGAGGTTTAAGACTTACAACAAGCGTGATGTTGAAACGGAAATGCAGATACAGCAAAGGCTTATAAAGTTTCCTGTGCCAGAAGACATATGGGATGAGTACCATCTCGACCAGGAAATCAATGATCGTGGCATAAAAGTTGATATGGATTTTGTAAAACAGGCTATTGCTATGGATGAGATTTCTCACGAAAACCTGATGTCAGCAATGCAACAATTAACAGAACTTGATAATCCCAACTCGGTACAGCAGATGAAAGGCTGGCTTTCCGAAAACGGTCTTGAAACAGATACGCTCGGTAAAAAGGCTGTGGCGGAGCTATTGAAGGATGCACCGGAGCATTTAGCTGAAGTTCTTAAGCTCCGTCAGCAACTTGCAAAATCGTCCGTTAAGAAATATACGGCAATGGAAAATGCTGTTTGTGCGGATTCTCGTGCCAGAGGTATGTTCCAATTTTATGGCGCAAACAGAACCGGCCGCTTTGCAGGACGTCTTGTGCAATTACAGAACCTGCCTCAAAATCATATGCCGGATTTAAAAGAGGCACGAGGCATAGTGAAAAGCGGTGATTATGAAACGCTTGAAATGCTCTATGAAGATATACCGGACACCCTCTCACAGCTTATCCGCACAGCCTTTGTGCCAAAGGACGGCAATAAGTTTATTGTTGCAGACTTCTCTGCAATTGAGGCTCGTGTGCTTTCATGGCTTGCAGGTGAAGAATGGCGAAACGAAGTATTCGCAAGCGGTGGTGATATTTATTGTGCATCTGCATCTCAGATGTTTAGAGTTCCTGTTGAAAAGCATGGTGTGAACGGTCATCTAAGGCAAAAAGGAAAAATAGCAGAATTAGCACTTGGATATGGCGGATCAGTCGGTGCATTAAAGGCTATGGGTGCATTGGAGATGGGCCTTGCAGAGGAAGAATTGAAACCCCTTGTAAATGCCTGGAGAGCATCCAATCCAAACATCGTAAAGTTCTGGTGGGATGTTGACTCTGTTGTTAAGAAATGCATCAAGGAAAATAAGTCACAGAAAACTAATAACATTGAGTTTCATTGCATGAGCGGAATGTTATTCATAGTTCTTCCTTCCGGCAGACAACTTGCCTATGTAAAACCTCGTATCGGTGAAAATATCTTCGGTGGTGAGTCTGTGACTTATGAAGGTATAGGTGGAACAAAGAAATGGGAAAGAATCGAAAGTTATGGACCCAAATTTGTAGAGATTATTGTTCAAGCAATCTGCCGCGATATTTTGATGTACGCCATGAAAACACTCCGAACTTGTAGCGTAGTGGCTCATGTGCATGATGAAGTAATTATTGAGGCAGACCCTCGAATGTCACTTGACGCAGTGTGTGAACAGATGGGCAGAGTTCCTCCCTGGGCAAAGGGGCTGCTCCTTAATGCCGATGGTTATGAATGCGACTTCTATAAAAAAGATTAGAAAAAACATCAGATTTCACCTCCCGCCGTGGCTACCAGGTAGGAGGTGTTTTTTTATGAATGTTTTTCAAGTCACAGACAA
>ENA-UEQY01000135-UEQY01000135.1-human-gut-metagenome-genome-assembly--contig:-NODE-135-length-38974-cov-5.405481_pt1 | contig 38974 bp, 25 predicted proteins | sample MGYA00242949_ERZ507949 | MGnify/ENA primary metagenome ERZ507949 (study PRJEB26167, sample SAMN06115403) | human gut metagenome | host: Homo sapiens | place: China:Jiangsu | collected 2016-07-06... | reverse complement strand
CACTTCCCGGTACTGCTTCTGTCCGGTGATTATTGGAAGATTTCCGATATTCCCAGCGGAAGCCTTCATTTTCATAACTGTCTGGAGATCGGGATCTGTCATTCCGACAGCGGCACATTAGAGATCAATGGCGAAAAACAGACCTTCCATGCCGGTGATGTCACCGTATTGCCCCGTAACGTTCCACACACCACTTATAGTGCCCCGGGCACAAAAAGCCACTGGTCCTATCTGTTTCTGGATCCGAAGGAGTTGTTCCGCAATCTTCTCCCCGCTTCCTGGAAAAATCACGACCTCTCCACAGACGGCTTCCCGGGGTTCCGCTATATTTTCAGCAAAGAGTCTTTTCCCCACATCAACTATCTGGTGTCCCATATCATCCACGAACTGGAAGAACAGAATCCCTGTTACCAGATCAGTGCCAGAAGCCTGTTGTGCTCCCTCTATATCGAGCTGTACAGGATTGAAAGTCTCGGCGGTGCCAACCCCGCCACTGCGAAACCGGGTTCTCCCGAGATCCTTGCCTTACAGGGGCGCAAAAAAGAGGGCGAGATCGTCGAAAACTCTCTGGTGATCTCACCCGCTCTGGATTATATCGAAGAAAATTATATGCAGCAGTTTACCATTGAATATCTGGCGGAACTGTGCCATTGGAGTCCGACGCACTTCCGCCGGGTCTTCCACGATATCATGGGCACCTCCCCGTTGGACTATGTGAACAATACCCGGATCTTGAAATCCTGTATCCTGCTGCGCAGTACAGAACACTCTATTCTGGACATCTCCGAGATGGTAGGCTTCCATTCCGTATCCAGCTTCAACCGCTACTTCATCAAGCTGATGCAGATGTCTCCCAGAGAATACCGCAAGCAGATGCAGCAAAGCGAGAAAAAAGCGGAGAACCAGTCCATTTTGGAATTCGCCGGCTGGATGCGACCGGAATAGCTGCTCTCTGCACTCCGGCAGTTCCGGGCATTAAGCCAGCCTTTTATGTTTCCATCTGCCGGAATAATAACGGATCACCGGGATCACACAGCCGCAGCTCCAGGACAGGGGTGTGGCGATCCAGATTCCTGTAACTCCCAGAATTCCGGACAGCAGATAAGCAAACACGATCCTGCCGGACAGTTCCGTTAATCCTGCTACCATGCAGGTATTCACATCTCCGGCGCCGCGGATCACATTCTGGTAGCTCTGCATCACACCGGCGATCACATAAGCCACGCCGATGATCGTCAGATACGTACAGCCGATGCCGATGGCTTCTCCCGATTCGTTCGCATCCAAAAACAGCGTCATTAACTGAACCCGGAAAATAAGTACCATGGAGGCAATAAAAATACTGGCTCCCACCATGACACCCAATGTCTTATAGAGAGCTTCCCGGATCCGGTCATACTGATTCTTCGCAATGTTCTGCCCAGTAAATACCGAAAGTGCCGTTCCAATAGAGACGATGACCTGGATCGCCACACTGTCCACACGATTTGCCGCCACGTAGGCCGCCATGGTGGACGAGCCGAAGGAATTCACCAGTCTCTGGACACTCATGCCGCCCAGTGTGATCATACAGGACTGGAACGCCGCCGGGAATCCGGTCTTCACTACCAACCGGATATAACCAGCCTCCGGCTTCCATTTCATCAGAGACAGGCCAATCTCTTCTCTCCCCTTCATGACTTTTGCAAAACAGATTACTGCCGAAGTACACTGTGCCAGAATCGTCGCATAAGCCGCTCCCGCCACTCCCATCTTGCAGATAATGATTAAAAAAAGGTCAAACACAATATTCACGACAGAGGAAGCGATCACCGCCCGCAGCGGAGTCTTCGAATCTCCCACACTGTTCAGGATTGCCGCACAGCCGTTGTATACCACGCTGCCGAATACAAAGGTGTAGATGATATGCAGATATTCTGCGGAATAACCGATGACATTCTCCGGTACACTCAACAACCGCAGGAAAAACTCCGCGCCGAAAATTCCGATGAGTGACATGATGCAGGTCAGCCCACCTGCCACCCAGACAAGTGCCGTCACAGTCTTCGCCAGTCTCTCTTTATTGCCACAGCCAAAGCACTGCGCCACCACCAGTCCGGCACCGTTACACATGCCACTGACGAGCGCCAGCAGAAAATAGGTCAGGGTTCCTGTACTTCCTACCCCCGCCAGAGCACTCTCGCCCAAAAATCTTCCCACGATCACTGTGTCCGCCACATTATATACCTGTTGGAATATGTTGCCGATCAGCATCGGTATGGCAAAGCCAATGATCAGTTTTAATGGTTTGCCCTGTGTCATATCTTTCATATAGGTGTCCTCTTTTTTATCCTTCTGTTTTCAAAACGAATCCCGCCAGACCGGATTCCGGTCAGTTCAGATGCAGCAGTCTCGCCCCTGCCAGACGGTTCTCCCGCTTCGGCGGCAGATCATAATAGACCTCCATTTTGAACGGATCCAGTTCCAGGGTCAGTTGTGTCGGGCAGCCGTAGCGTTTCAGAGCCACACGCCATAGTTCACCATTGGAGAACCAGTCGTCAATCAGTTTTCCGTCCTGATACAAGCGTGCGCAGTCCCCACCGAAATCCAGTTCCAGCCAGACATCGCCAGACAGTGCATCCGCCGGGTGATACTCATATTCCAAGGTTAATTCATAGACGTTCGGTTCTGTTTGACCATATACGTTCCAGATGCTTTCCACTGCCTGTCCGGCATCCGCGATCCGCACCTTACCGGCTTCCGCAAAGTGCAGATCCGGCAGCAGACTCACCTTGCCCTTTTCATCTACCCCTTCCTGCGCATAACAAAAATGCTCCGCATCGTGTATGGTAAGGATCCTTACCGCCTCCGCATGATCATTGCCATCACTCCACTCGAAATAAATATCCTCCGGCTTCTCATCCGTATAGAAATAATAAGTTCCGCCAAAGCATCCCAGATAAGAGGCATTGGTTTTCCGAAGTCTGAACTGCTCTCCCCGTATTACCACCGGCAGATTGTAAGGCAGCACCAGAATCGCATCCGTCCGCACATGAATCCGGTCGAAAATCATCTGCCTCTGTATTCCTTCAACATCTGTCACCGTAAACTGTAATGGCTTTTCCGGTGTGATCTGTTTCTCCATCATTTTCCGTTTTCTCTGGTGATTATTGATAAATAAGAACCCGCAGTCCGCCGTTTTATTATAACGGAAGGCTGCCCGCAGCGTCTCCATGTCCTCCGCACTCGCAGGCTCGGAGATATTATCCGGCAGGTACACCTTTGCCGGTGCCAACAGTTCTTGTGTGTTTTTTATAAAAAAATGGTGTTTGCGCAGTCGATAATAGCTTTCTGACGGCAGACCGTTTTCCCGCAGGCACGTCTGAAAATCATAGCTTTTCACCGGAAGGTCATTGGCATAGCCGGTCGCCTTCGACTCCTGCAGGGTGGTATATTTTCCGTCAGGATTCACGCCGCCGTGGTACATATAATACCCGATCAGATTTGCCCCTGCTCCCAACATGCAGATCGTCTGTGCCTCGATATCCTCCGGGTAAGGGTAGGTGCGTCTGTGTGCCGTCACCTGCAGTCCCCCACCCAGCTCCGCCGTCAGGTAAGGGAATTTTGACGTATCAAAGGTAAAATCACTCTGTCCTTCGGCGAAATCCGATGCAATATTTGCATCGTCGTGAAAAGGCTGAAACAGGAAATTCTCGCTTGCCGCAAGTTCGTGGGTATGATTCGCCCACGGAGCATCCACATACCCGCCAAGCACCGGCAGGAAGTTTTCCGGTACATAAGCGCCTCCCCATCCGGTCGCTGAAAAATAGGGAGCGGTCAGTCCCTTTTTCTCCGCCATAGCTCTGAGTGTGCGCATATGCGCCATGCCCTCTTTCCTGTCGGAAGGGCCACCGGCATGCCCGTACTCATTCTCGATCTGGATGCCAATGACGGGACCATCGTCCTTATGCATATACCCATCCGCCTGCTCGGCAATCTTGGTAAAAAAGAGGTCCACATACTTGAGATACTGTGGATCATCCGTTCTAAGAGACAGTTTGCCCCGCTTTTCTTTCTCCACCAGCCAGTCTGGGAAACCGCCGTTCCTGCACTCTCCGTGTGCCCACGGACCGATACGCAGCCATACTTTCATCCCGGCTTCCTGACAGCAACTCAAAAACGCCTTCAGATTTCTTCTGCCGGAAAAATCCCACTCACCTTCCGCTTCCTCATGATGGATCCAGAAGACATAAGTGGCTGTGATCTCCACTCCGCCCAGTTTCATATTCTCCAGGGCAGATCTCCACTCCTTTTCCGGGTAACGGGAGAAATGGAACTCTCCCATGATTGGCAGGATTGGACTGCCGTTGCAGGTTAAGTATTCGCTGTTATAGCTATAGATTTCCTTTTTCATTTGAATGTCCTTTTCCAGTAAAATCTGTCAAAAATTTCTTTTTACGCATGATTACAGATCATGTACCCGGATTCCCTGGTGTGCATTGTCCATGGAAAGCAGTTCTTCCGCGCAGGCTTTTGCTTCGTCCGTCTGTCCCAGCCCCCGCAGTCCCAGGCTCATCATAAACAGGCAATGCTTCCGATTCCGCTCATTCAGGTTTTCCTCAAAGATCAGCAGATCCGGCAGAGATACCGCAAAATAATCTATCTTTATCTCATCGCCTATATGCTCTTTGCCATAGTCTACCAGTTTGCAGAATCTCTGTACTGCCTGTTCTTCGTCACCAAGCTTTCGGTACGCCAGCCCCTGATAATAGATCATTTCGGGCGGCTGGTCGTTATAATACATCATACCCACTGGTTCTGACTCTCCATAGCAGGCTTTCGTAAGGTTCACGAAAGCTTCCTCTGTCTCTCCCAGTTTTTCCTGCGCCAGTCCCAGTAGGTAGTACAGATTATTTTCCTGCGCCGACTCCAGTTTTCCTTCTCCCAGATTGTGTGGATATTCGTCCACTGCCCGCAGAAGAAGTTCCTTTGCTTCCGCATAGTCCTCTTTTGCCACAGCCGCTTTGGCCAGTTGGTACAGGGCTGTAAGGTATTGGGCTGCCACCTTGCCTTCGCCGCCTTCCCACTGATGGAACTTCCTTACCATGATCAGGCCGAGAGCCTTCTTAGGTTCTCCCAGAGTGTTTAAAAGTGTCACATACTCCAGATACAGATCATCCCTGCTTTCCACCAGGTCAAAATGTTTTTCCATGTCACTCCAGCGTTCTTTCACGGGAACATTCAGACGCTTCTTCAGCTGATCCAGTTCCAGATACACTCTGGCATCCGTCTCATCCAGTGCAAAAGCTTTCTCCATTTCCTCGTACGCTCTCTGCGGCTGCTTTTTCACATTGTAATATGCCAGTGCCAGATTCCTGTGTACCGTCGGGAACTCCGGATATTTAAGCGCCGCCTTTTCATAGTCTGCCACGGCTTCTCCATACACTCTCTTGTCATAGAGCAGGCAGCCCAGATAATAATACGCCATGCCAAGGTCGTATTCTGCTGCCAGACGCTTCAGCACGATATAATCTTCCGTTCTGTGAGGGAAGCAGCCGTCGGCTACAGCTTTTTCTCCCAATGCCGCATAATGTTCTGCCGGTCCGGCAGCTTCCGCACTGGGCAGGTTGTCATATCCGTAAGCAATATAATAATATACCAGCGGGTAAATGTTCTCCCCCTTGGCTGATTTCTGTTCCACCCATTTTTCGGCAAGGGCAATTCCCTGCGTGTAGTCTCCTGCCTCATAGAGATCGATCACCAGCTCCAGCAGGGTGTTATGGTTGATTTTCTCCGGCTGTCTGTCATAGAGCGGATCGATCTTCAGACTCTCCTTATGTAATTCTTCTGCTTCCTTCACTCTTCCCAGTTTTCTTAAAATATTTTCCTTCAATGCACGGGCCTTCATACACTGGTACTGTCTGAGAATAGATTCATTTACATGCTCCAGAGCCTCTGCGAATCTTCCCGCTTTTGCATCCAGACAGGCCAGTTCATAGAATCCGGGTGCCTGGAAGCTGCCACCCCAGATGGCCTTGTAAAAGACATCATAGGCTTCTTTTTCTTTCCCTTGATATTTCAGGGAAAGTCCCAGATTATAGTACGGCTCATAATCGTAAGGGTTTGGATTGGAACGAATGGATTTCTCCACTGCCTTCCGAAAATACTTTTCTGCCCCGGCAAAATCACACTTTTTAAGCAGACATCTTCCATAGATATTGTTCAGACGGATATCGGTAGGATCCCTGCGCAGCCCCTCCAGATAATAATCCTCGGGATGATAAGTGGCATGCCGGTATTGTTCCACATGCAGACCATAAAGGAAGAGATCCTCCGTGGTTTCACACTCTTCAGGAAGCGGTGCTGCCTTCGCCGGTTCCGGCACTTCCGCTTCGATCTTTTCCGGGATTCGGTAAGAGACCAGTTCTCTCCCATCTGCGGCACAAACACATACCCGCAGACCGCAGAGTACCTCTGTTCCATTCTGCTCTCCCTCTGCAAATGTCGGTATCTGTTGCAATTTTTCACGGTCGATCTTTACTTCATAAGTTTCCTCCGGTGACAGATTTGAGGTTTCCTCATACAGTACCTTTTCCTGTCTGCCGTTTTCTCCCGGCAATGTCAGCAGTATCTGTGCCCCTTTTTGCACGGAAGTGGTATAGGCCGATACCGTAAGCTGCCCCTTTGTCTCATCATATTCCGCATTTACCGCCGCATCGATCGTAGCATTTTTCACATAGCCGATATTTTTATAGGGCATAAAATACTGTTTGAAGTTCTTGGTCTCCTGAGGCTGGATCCAGGTGAAATCCGGCTGATTATCCGTAAAACAGCCTGTCATCAGTTCGATATACGGACCGTCCTCGTCGATCAGTGCAAGGTCCCATGCTTTGCCGAATTCTCCGCATCCCCAGGTCCACTGCTTTTTCCCGGGAGCAATATGATGATCTGCCACATGCAGAAGTCCTGCCTGTTTTCCGTAATCGTACTCCCCTATAAAATTGTAATCGGAACGATATGCCATATAGGAGGTGGGCACCGGAATATTTTTATACTGGGCAATATTCACATGGTCGTATTTATGCTTATAATAAGTTCCCTCCGCATAGGGGAAGCTGATAACATCCCGCTTGCCGTGGTCATAGACCGCCGTCACATCCTCCGGAAATACGGAGATGGTGTCATCATTTACCGCTACTGCAGGGTTCGCCCACCACAGGAAGGTCTGGGGCATTTTCGTCCGGTTATATAGCTTTGCAGACAATTCGATGTATGCCTTGTCGGGATACAGGGTCACGCCCAGCACTCCTTCGGTCCGGAACATGTTCTCAATCTCTCCCATCCAGACTGTGGCGCTCCCGTCCTCATTTTCCGCATAGGTATATTCCACCGGATCAAAGGTGCTGGGTCTGTGATGCTGGGGCCAGTTAAATTCAATGCCACCCGAGATCCAGGGGCCGGCCAGTCCCACCAGCGCAGGTTTGATGACATGATTATAGTAGATAAAATCATAGCCGTTGGTCTTGTCATAAGCCCTCTGGATCCTTCCACCCAGTTCCGGCAGCATCATCACCTTCAGATAATCATTTTCCAGAAAAAGCGCCGTGTATTCCTTATCCACTTTCTCATCGCTGATCTTCTCGATCACCGTGTGGGGATAGATCCTTCCCGAGCTTCCCTGATAGACACGTTTCTCCAAAAACATCGGATTCTTATCCGGCTTTCCTGCTTCGTATGTGGGAATGATCACTTTTTCTTCCCAGACCTGAACCTTATTCATGGTTTCCTCCTTTTATCTCCGTGCAGCTTTCTTTCCGCCGCCCGATATTATTTTAACCTCGCACCAGCATGCTTAACTCTTCTTCCGTTATTTCCTCCGCCGGCTCAAAATTCTCTCCCGACAGATACGTATAAATTGACGCCTGCAGTGCCCTCACCTCCGGATACTGCTGACTCTTATGCAATTCCATGGTGGATAGCAATACTTTTCCCTTCAGGCATCGAAACTCTATCATCTGTGCCATGGGACGTAAGAATGCATAGCTGTCCATCTCCGTAATGATCGTCTTCATGGGATGCGGTAGAATCACCGCCCGCTTCGTTGTCATGATCCACCATTGCCAATCCGTGTGAAAATCCGTCGGAAATTCCTTAAAAATTGGATGCTCCGTATCGATCAGCTGCCCCATACCGCCTTCCTGATCTGCAAAAGTTCCCACCGACCAGAAATCCGTCGTAAACTGTGTTTTTATGGAATACGGCAGGCTCTCTTTATCTGCATCCGGAGACAGATAGACTCTCCCGCCGTTTTGCAGAACTGCTCTCGTCTGCTCATCAAATACTCTCGTTTCATATACATTTTTCGGACATTCTGGGCTTGTTTTTTTATAGACCCACACAGGATAGGTACTGGTGCAGTCACCCATGCTCACCGTCAGCATGAATGCCGCCGATACTCCCTTAACCTCCAGAGGAATGTCCAGTCTTCCCAGTGAAGTATAAGTCCCCGGAGGACAGTTTTTTTGCCCGTCTGCCCGGCCGCATAGAAACTCCCCGCTTCCGGTATTCACGGCACAGTCCCGATACCCCAACGTCCAGACAAGCTCACCGCTGATGCTCTCTTTTCCAAAATTTGCCACTTCTACTTCCGCTGTCAGATATTCTCCCTCTTCATAGGTATAGCGGGGCATTTTCACAAAAATACGGCTCTCTGTGAAAAACTCCCTGAACCGCTCCGGTCTGGCAAAATCATAGGGCTTCGGTTCTAAATGGGAATTCATCATGCCTACCAGTGCCGTCCCCTGCCCCGGGAAATCCTGCAATCCCAATAGTGAAATGCCCGACAGCTCCCTTGTGCGCATGGCGGCTTCAATTTCCTCCCGGTAGGCCAGCCGTGACAGTTCTCCGGTGGCCTCCACGTATTTTTTCCATACAGGCAATAGTCCCCGTTCCTCTACGCGCTTCCGAATCAGTTTCAGATTCACCGGATCCGAAATTCCCTGAAAGCTTTCCAGTTCCCCAAAATCCGGCAGTACCTCAAACTGTCCCACCTCGAAACTGAATACCGGCTTTGTATAGCTTTTGCGGATCTCTGCCATCGCCGCATCATAAGTGTGATCCGCCGATGGATAATTTTCGTTGATATATCCCCGCATCCCGGAGAACGTCCCCCGGATCACCACATCCTTACAGCTCTGGGAAGTATAGAAATCACTCTCCGGATCACAGCCCTCTTCTCCGTAAAAGGTGTTGGAGCCGTTTGCATATAATCGGGTGGGATCCAGCTGTTTTGCGGTTCTGACCAGATCCTGCATCTGATCTCTGCCTTCACCTCTGGCCTGCAGTTCATTCCCCAGCGTCAGCATCACAAAAGAAGGATGATTGGCATAGGTTTTCAATATGGCTGTAAGCTCCGTACGATAATAGCGGATGCTTTCTTCTGTCGCAAAAGCATCTTTCGGGTTCCAGTTTGACAGTTCCGGCTGCAATAGCATTCCCAGTTCGTCTGCCGCGGTAAAGGCCGCTTCCGGCTCACAGTGAGAATGGAAGCGGACGCAGTTAATGCCGTAGCTGCGATATTTCAACAGAATCTCTTTCCATTCCGGAATCAACATGGGCGGATGCCCGGTCTCCGGGTATTCCGCGCAGTTTGCCTCACCCCGCAGGAAAATTGTCCGGCCGTTCAGCGCCAGTCTTCCGCTGCCATTATCACTTAATGAGCGGATACCGAAACAGGTCCGGTATTCATCGGTGCTGTCCCCTCCGTCCTCTGCCGGCATACCGCAATCCAGGGTTGCAACCACCTCATAGAGATTGCCCTCATCTTCGTCCCAAAGTTTCACGTTCTTCCGCAATGGCAGATCGTGGAACCAGATTTCCACTATTTTCGCATTCTCCTGTTTATCCGTTCCGGCTTCCGCTAATTCCTCCCCGGAACAGCTGATAATTTCCGTCAACATCTGTGTGTTTTCTAACTCTCCTGCCGCCAGAGCCTCTGACTGTAATATGATTTTCGCATCTTTATATACTTTCTTTGCGCCAGGTGCCAGTTCCACACATACATCCAGCACATATCCGCCTGCTTTATTTTTCTCCTCCTTTTTCACCGCCCTCGGATATGCCCGAACGCTGTCTATAAAATTCTGCGGTCTGGTATACATGCTGCATTCGCCAAGTATCCCGTTCCAGTTCGTCTGTGTCTCATCCGTCGCTGCGGAAGAATTACAGATGGCAGCTTTGGGCATTCCCGGATAGCTGTTATCCGAAAGAAACGTAAATTCATGTTCTCCCGGTGCCGTCCCGGTGAGTTCAAAAATATAAGGTGTACTCAGTGTCCCCTGCCGGAACACCGCACACACTTCTCCATCCACTAGCAGCCGGAGTGCCCGTGCCCGCTCCGCCAGTACGAACAGCCTGTCGGTTCCGTAATCCGGTACCGTTATCTTACGACTGATCCTGGCTTCTCCCTCATAGGTATGCCGCCTGGTAAATCTCGTAGCGATCGGTGCATCTTTGTCTATCTCTCCCGCCGCATTCCCCAATACAGCGTCCGGGTGCCACTGATTCGCCCCCACATCTCTATGTCCGATCCCGTTCTCATCCAACGTCCCCGGCAGATCCATCTGTCCCGTGGTTCCGTCCTCCAGTACTACATGCCATTTTCCATTCAACAATATTCTCATATAAGCTCCATCCCACAGACCCTTTTCCATACAGAAAATCCCATAGCAGATCCATAGTAAATTTTCTGATGTTTTCTCCTTGATCACGGAATCATTATATAGCTTAACTTTAGTGTTTTAAATTCACTATCATGAACTATTTTTTATATCTATTGCATTATTCTGAACCTTTTTGATATAATATGCGTGAAGGAGTGAATCAGAAATGACAGATAAAAGAACTTTTTTATGCGAAGATTTTGAAATTTCCTATGAAGATACAAAAAAAGGATGGTCCATGCCCTATTCGCATCACCACACCAACTATGAAATCTATATTCTGCTCTCCGGGGAGCGTCTGGTTACCATCGGCGATATCACCTACCGGGTAAAAGCCGGCATGGCAAGCCTGTTTGAGAGCAATATCTCTCACCGAAGCGTCGGTGACACGGATTATACCGGGATCTGCATCCATTTTTCAAAAGTCTATCTTGAAAAATACTTTTTACCTGCCGTAGTATCTTCCTACCTGACCTGTTTCAAGGCACCGATTATTTTCATTCCCGAGGATTACAGACAAAAGCTCGTCGACTGGAACGCAGCTTCCTGCTGCAAATCTCCCACTGCCTACCTGTTGCTTGCACAGATTCTTACAGATCTGGCAGCTTTTCGCTATCAGTATCCTCTTGAAAATGAAATTTCTGTCAGTGAGAATAAAGCTTCCGGTTTTCAGCGGATCATTAATTATATTAACGCAAACTATACAACGCTTCAGACCGTCCGGGATATCGCCGAATCCTGCGGTGTGTCCGAAAGCTATGTCCACCGGGCTGTCCGGCGGACAGAATCCCGCACCGTAAAAGAATATATTAATAAGCTTCGCCTCCGTCATGCCATACACCAGGTGGAACAGGGCGGCAATTCTCTCTCTGTCATCAGCAAGTCCTGTGGTTTCCAAAGCGTTTCTTATTTTTACCGGGTTTTTAAAAAACACTACGGCATGACCCCTACACAATATTTTTCCAAAAAAGAACCCCATTACTGATATTTCTATCAGTAATGGGGTTCTCATCATATTCTCATATACCCTAATTATTGCTTACACAATACCCTCTCAGATTGTCTGGCCGACTTTCCTTACCTACCCGCAATAGCAGCCTTTGCTACTGTGCCCCTTCAGAGGAAAGTTCTGTTTGGGTTACTGTATAATCATTTTGTTCTGCATTATCGTACCATAACCATATCATATAGATAAATTCATGTTATGAAAAGCAACCTGCTGTTGCCATACTCTATGCCTGTCATCCACCAAAATATTTTCGGCACTTTTCGCTTTTAGTGCCAAAAGTGTATTGACAAAATTATGATTATTTATTACATAATTTCAAATCTTTGTTACACGTTTTCATCTCCGCAATCTTGGAACTGCCCAGCAACGTTCCACACACCACTTACAGTCCCCGACGTCTCGGCAGTGCCAACCCCGACACGACGAAACCGGATTCTCCCGAGATCCTTGCCTTATAGGACCGCAAAAAAGAGGGCGAGATCGCCGAAAACTCTCTGGCGATCTCACCCTCTCTGGATTATCAACCGCTACCTCATCAAGCCTCCTCACAGATTCTTCCCGCATTCCATCAGGTATGCATCCATTCCCAGACACATTGCACCGATGATTCCGGGGTTCTCGCCCAGTGCAGGAGCCACCACATACTGTGACATATCCTTCGGCAGGCTGGTCTCCGGCAGATAGCCATTCAGAAACTCCACCGCATTCTGTCTCACCATGTCGAAAACCTTCTCCTGGTGCATCACACCGCCCCAGAGAATGATCTTCTCCGGTGAGTAAGTCAGCATGTAATCTGCCACAGCCTGTCCGATGTAGTAACTTTCCAGTTCCCAGACATCCTCTCTTCCGGCCAGTTCAGCTCCCTTTCTGCCATACCTGCCCTGAATCGCAGGACCGGAAGCCAGTCCTTCCAGACAGGCACCGTGATAAGGACAGCAGCCTTCATAGTTATCCTCCGGGTGCTTGCGCAGGAAGATATGTCCGCCCTCGGGATGCATCAGGCCATGCAGCAGTCTACCGTTAATATATGCCCCTACACCTACTCCCGTACCAATGGTGATATAGAGCGCATTCTCACACCCCTTGGCTGCGCCGAAGCGTACCTCGCCAAGCACTGCTCCATTGACATCTGTATCAAAACCTACAGGGACTTTCAGTGCTTCCCGGAACGCTCCCGCAAAATCATAAAATCTCCATGCCAGCTTCGGAGTGCTGGTAATATAGCCGTAGGTTGCCGATTTTTTATTCAGATCCACCGGGCCGAAACAGCCGATCCCCAGTGCCTCGATTCCTTTATCCTGAAAATATGCTATCATTTTCGGCACCGTACTCTCCGGTATCTCCGTAGGGAATACTGCCCTGTCGAAAATATTTCCCTGCTCATCTCCTATGGCACATACCATCTTTGTGCCGCCGGCTTCAATTCCGCCTAATTTCATTCTAACATCCTCCCATTACAACTTTTTACTATGCCTGTTCCCTGTTCTGGATCCGCTTATGGAACACCAGCACAAACAACAGAGTAAAGAGTATCATTGCTGCCGGCATGATCAGAAAGCTCCTGCCATATCCTGTTTTTTCAGCAATGTCTCCGTAAATATAGTTAAATCCAATATCAAACAGGGATGCTACACTGATGATCAATCCGGACATCGTGGACACCTGCGACGGATCATAAAGTCTCCCGATGGCCATAACCAGTGTCGGATAAATGATCGAGCAGAACAGTCCGGCCAGACTCAGCATCCAGAGTGCCCCACTGAAGATCCCTGCCGCATAAAGCACTGCAGAAATCACAGAAAACAAGGCAATGCTCGGGAATACCTTCAGCCGGTCAACCAACGGAGAAAAGACCAGTCTTCCCACCGTCATTCCGCCAAAAAACAACGCCATATAATTGGCAGCCTTTCCCTGCTCCAGTCCCAACGCATTGGTTCCGTAGATCACAAACCAGTTCAGCATTCCATGTTCTGCAATAAAGTATACACCAAAGATCACCACCATGACAATCCAAAGGTAGTTTCCCTTCATTTTCCTTCCCTGCTGATCCTTTTCTGCCTTCTTCACTTCTCCGCTGTCCGGGATCTGCAGTTTTAAAATGATCAGAAACGCCAGAACGCCGATGGCAAAAAGAACCCCTGTCACAGCTTTCCAGCCGCCAAAATCGTCAGCCAGATTTCCGATCAGACTCTGTCCTCCACTGGTACCGAACCCTTGCATGAAGAACAATACATTGACGATCATGGCCGGTGATGTGGCAAAAATGAACGGTGTGATCAGTGTAATGGACGTATTCAACAGCGTAGAAGCTCCCATTGCCAGGAACATTCCCACCAGCAATGCATAATAGTTATCTGTAAGCAGGAATACCAGCATTGCACACATCCATACTGCGAGAAATCCCAAAAAAGCCTTTTTACGGTCGATCTTATCCATGATTCTGCCTCCGGCCAGCAGGAAACACAGATTTCCCGCATAGCTTACGGCTATGATCGTGGACAGCCCCTTTGCCGTCAATGCAAAATGCGTCTGAAAAATGCCGGAGAAAATACCTCTCAGGCTGTCACTGATTCCCAGGCCGACCATCAGGATTGCAAATCCGATGAGGGCGATCCTTCTATTACTCTTCTCCATTCTGGCTCCCATCTTCCGGCTCTTCTACATCGATCCGTACATTTTCTACATTTCCCAGTGTCACGTCCTCCTCGTAAAAAGGCAGGATTCCTTCTTTCTTCGTGATCTGAATATCATGGAAGGAGACATTCTTCACATAATCCGCATAGATTCCGGAAATCTTTGTGTGGATCTCTCCCTCTCCCTGGCAGGGTCTCTTATCGTAGCCGTTGATCTCCCACTTGGATTTCTTATCCAGTGTCAGCCGAATGCCCTCAAAGGTCACATCTTCAATATAATTGTCTTCACTGCCCAGCAGGAAAATGCCGTTTTCTCCCTCGCAGGTAATATTCTGGAAGCGGATATTGCGGATCTTACCGGCCTTAACTCCGGGTTTGCGATCCAGCGCAGTCAGGCAGACAGCCTCCGCTCTTCCCCACCATTCATAAGAGAACCTTCTGGTCTCCATAATGATGTTGGAAAAGATTACATTTTCCACGTTGCCATTATCTCTGATCTGAATGGAAATTCCACGGTTACTTCTGGAAATACAGCAATTTTCCACCAGAATATTCCGGAAGTCAGACTCTCCCTCCGTGCCGAATTTGATGGCAGCACTGGTGGATACCAGGGTACAATTGGTGACCACGATATTTTCACAGGGACCGTATTTCTTATAATCCCCGGAATTTTTCAATACGATGGCGTCATCTCCACATTCAATGTGACAGTTACTGATCCGGACATTCTGACAGTGATCCGGATCGATGCCATCGGAATTCGCCATCTTCAGATTATTCAGCAGGCGGATACCGTCGATCAGCACATCCTTACAGCCTACCAGATGCACTGTCCAGAAGGCACAGTTCGTCAGGCGGACTTCCTTGATGGTCAGATGCTTTACATCCTCCAATAGCAGGAGCGGAACTCTGGGATAATAGGAACCCTCGATATGATAACCCGAGTCATCTCCGTAAAAGACAGATTCATTGCCATCAATGGCACCCTGTCCGGAGATCGTCACATTTTCCTGTCCCAGCGCATAGATAAAGGCATGGAACGGGCGTCCTGCATATTCACTGTTCAGGAAAGAAGGCAGGCCGGATTCATGGGCTGTGATTTTACCATTGTTGCGCAGCGGGTAATAATCTTCTAAATTGCTGCTGGCTTTCCAGACAGCGCCCGGCTCCAGATGTACCTCCACATTGGATTTCAACAGCACATATCCGGAAGAATATGTCCTGCCGCCGGGGAAGAGGACTACGCCTCCTCCCTGTTCTGCACACGTATCGATTGCTTTCTGAATGACAGGGGCATCATTGGTCTGTCCATCGCCCACTGCACCGTATTCTAATATATTGATCATAATTTTCTCCTTCGTAACCCTCTTACTTTTTTTCATTCACAATACGCAGGGTCTTGATTTCATAAGGCTTCATAGTAAAGCTCCATCCGTCCTGTACACGGGTCATATCCGCATTCTCCACCCCGGAAAAATTCTCCATGCAGTCACAGACTGTTACCTGTGCATCCGGAGCAAGTGGGAAGTTCACATGCACTTTGGTACGCATTCCCCAAGTCTCATAGATACGTACGATGATGCCATTGCCGTCCTCTGCTGCTTTCACAGTATCTGCCATCACATTTTCCTCTGCTATCTGCAGCATTGAGAAGCTGTCTTCATAGATACCCTGTACCTTCTCCCATGCCATCGGGCAGTTCAGATCGTAAGCTTCTCTTACCACACTGCCCTTGCGGAAATCTCCCTGATGAGGGAACAATGCGTAGGTAAATTCATGCTGTCCCTGATCTGCATCGGGATTGGGGAAAATACCTGACTTGATCAATGTCAGTCCCATCACACCCTCATGGACATCATAACCGTATTTGCAGTCATTCATCAGTGCCACACCATAACCGGGCTCGGAAAGATCTGCCCATTTGTGTGCGCATACCTCGAATCTTGCACGATCCCAGGATGTGTTCTTGTGTGTCGGCCGCTTTACATTGCCGAACTGGATCTCATAATCCGCTTCATGTGCCAGAATATCCACAGGGAAGGATACTCTGAGCAGCTGTTGATGTTCCTGCCAGTCCACTCTGGTCTGAAAATCGATCCTTGCAGTGTGCCGGTAGAAACGAATGGTCTGATCGATCATGGAGTCCTGGAACCGTCTGCGCACATGTAATGCCGCCGTCTCCGGTCCGTTCTCCAATACTTTGAATTCTTCCACATCAATGACATCCCAGGATTTCTCCAGATATCCCTCGTCAATATTCCAGGCATCGAATTCTGCCGGCCGATCCTCATATACGGTGAGACGGTTACCCATCCTGCCCTTTTGGATCAGTTCCCGGTCCTCCCTGATATCCACCAGGCTTGTGATCTCAGCATTGGCATCAAATCTTACGGTAAAATAGGGCGTTTTGAAGCTTACCGGTCGTCCGTTTTCCTCCATTACAAGCTCAGTGAAACAGTTGTCCTCTCCGGAGTTCACCGCTCTGCACACAGTAACACCGCTGGGTCCTGCTGTTATTTTCTGCCAACTGCCCTCTGCATTCCGGATCAGTGCCGTACGTGCAAAGCTCAAAGGATTCCATACTGCGCAGACCTCCTCATTCTTCTCCGCACGATACCGGAACAGCTTTTCCCGGATGCTCTTCTTCGCTGTTTTCATCATTTCTTCATCCGCAGCAAAAATCTCTTCATACTGTGCGGCGGAATCCTCATACACTTCCTTAATAGAGGAACCGGGCAAAATATCGTGGAACTGGTTCAGCAAAAGCAGTTTCCAGCTGTGTTCCAGTTGTTCCTGTGGATAGAGATACTTTTGATCCAGAAGTGATGCCATTGCTGCATACAGCTCGGTTTCGCCGTTTTTGAACTCAGCCTTACGATTATATTTTTTATTCTGTGCCATGGAAGTATAAGTACCACGGTGGAATTCCAGATATAGTTCACCATCCCATACCGCCAGACGCTTTTTGTCCATTTTCTCTTCCAGAATATGAAAGAATTCCTTCACCCCGGTCTGTCTTGCTGCAGGGCATTCCACGACGCTGTGCTCCAGCCTTCTGCTCTGCTCAAGCATTTCTTCCGTGGGACCTCCACCGCCATCACCATAGCCGTAACAGGTCAGTACCTCGGTGCTCACATCCTTGTCCTGATACCGCTGCCAGGTACCCATGAGCTGGGAGGCATTCTGCAGACCATTATAAGTGGTGGAATGGTTTCCCACCATCTTCAGGTCACCCGGCTTCTGATAGTTTCTGGTAGTGATCAGATGTGTCAACACTTCCGTTCCGTCAATGCCCTTCCAGAGGAAGGTGTCGTGGGGAAACCGGTTGAACTCATTCCACCCGATTTTCGTGGTCATAAAATAAGGAATCCCGGATTTCTGCAGGATCTGCGGCAGCGCTGCGCTGTAACCAAAGACATCCGGCAGCCACAATACTTCATTTTTCTCTGCGCCGAGCTCTTGTTCAAAAAATCTGCGGCCATAGACGATATGCCGGATCAGGGATTCTCCGGAGGAAATATTGCAGTCCGGCTCCAGCCACATGGCTCCTTCCGCTTCCCATCTGCCCTCTTTGATCCGTTCCCTGATTCTGGCAAATACCCCGGGTGCATCTTCCTTCACGAACTCATAGAGCTGTGGCTGGCTGGACATAAAACGGTATTCCGGATATCTGTCCATCAGGTTCAGTACCGTCTCAAAGCTGCGCACTGCCTTTTGTCTGGTCTGACGCAGAGGCCATTTCCATGCCACATCAATATGGGTATGGCCGATACTGTGCACCGTCACCGGATTCGGTCTTCTGTCGGTATAATAAGTATCTTCCAGCTCCTGCGCCGCCATTTTCATGCTCTCAAAGCATTCTGCGGATCCGGGTCTGCGCAGATCCAGCAGATTTACGCACCTTTCCAGTGCTTTAAAGCCCTCGATTCTGGACAGATTGTCCTCCGGAAGAAGATCCGCAGCTTCATAGACAGCCTGCATATCATAATAGAGTCCCGCCGCCTCTTCCCGGTAGACTGCAAGCTCCAGACGGAAGAAATTCGTACCGGTAAACGTGCCTGCATACGCACTGGAATACGCATAAAAAGCCAGTTCGTAAGTCTCTCCTGCTTTGGCATGCTCCGACAGAATGATAAACTGATGGTTCATATCCAGCGTAGCTGCAAATCTGCCGTTCACATAAGCCATGATCTGGGGATTGTCCGTATTCCAGATATCTGTGGCTCCGGTATTCAGCACGGCACGGACTGTATGCCCCTCCATCTGCTCCGGGACCGCCACATCTGCCAGGAAGAAATAATGCTGATCCAGCTCACCCCAGGTCTCATTGCGGCCGAAATCCCGGAAATCCTTTCCTTCTCTGTGGAATTCCTCCTCAAAATGGTAATCCGCTTTGGCGATCTTCACGGAAGTTACCGGTTGTCTGTCACTATATATCATCTGCTCTACGGCTTCGAGAACAGCTTTGATCCGATTTCTAACAGTGTCCATAACACACTCTCCTCTGATTTTTATCTGAAAACAAGAAAAGCGGGGAGAACCGGAACAGTCTCCCCGCCGGACAGCTTTAGCCCTTGATACCGGTGGATGCAATTCCTTCTACCAGATATTTCTGCATAGTCAGGAAAATAACAAATATAGGAATCAGGGACAAGGTTGCCATTGCAAACATAGCACCCCAGTCAGAACCTGCGGTAGGATCCGAGAACATCTTCAGAGCGTAACTCACCGGATATTTCAGCGGATCGCTTAAGTATAACAGTGCTGCCAGGAAATCATCCCATCTCCACATAAAGGAGAAGATTGCACTGGTTACCAGTGACGGTTTGATCAGAGGAAGGATGATACGGAAGAAGATCGTATAGGTAGAACATCCGTCCATTCTGGCCGCCTCATCCAGATCCATGGGAATCCCCTTGATGAACTGGATATTCAGGAAAATGAAGAATCCCTGACCGAACCACTGGGGAACAATGATAGGAAGGTAAGAACCGACCCAGCCTAATTTATTAAAAATTATGTACTGCGGGATCATTACTACCTGGAACGGAAGCATCATGGACAACAGCATGCAGGCGAACCAGAATCCCTTGAATTTGAAGTTAATTCTTGCGAAGCCATATCCGATCACAGCAGAGGAAGCCACTGCTCCGATGGTGGATAAACCTGCGATCACAAAAGAGTTTTTGAAGAAGGTTCCGAAATTGTATCCGGCAAATCCCTGCCAGCCTACCTTGTAGTTCTCCAGAGAGAAGTGTCTTGGGATCAATTCCGATGCCGTTCTTATAATCTCATTGGTATCCTTAAAAGAACTAAGTACCATCCATACTAACGGATATATCATCACGCAGGCAAAACAGAAGGTGAAGATATGATAAATCACTCCGATAGCAAATCTTTTTTCTTTATATCCTTTTTTCATACGCTCACCATCAACCTTCTGATTCATAATATACCCACTTGTTCTGGGTCTTGAACAAGATCAGTGTCAAAATTCCTACTACCAGAATCATAAACCATGCAAGTGCACATCCATAGCCAAGTTTGTTATAGGTAAATGCGTTCTGGTACATATATACAGTATAGAAAAGGGTGGTATCCCTTGGTTTTCCCTGTGTAATAATATAGCTCTGTGTAAATGCCATAAAGCCGTTGATCAACTGGTTGATCAGATTGAAGAAAATCGTGGGGGTCAGCATGGGGAGTGTGATCTTGAAGAACTTATGGACACCGCCAGCTCCATCCATGGTGGCTGCCTCATATAAGCTTACGGGAATCTGCTTTAATCCTGACAGGAAGATCAGCATGGAGGATCCGAACTGCCATACTGCCAAAATGATCAGGGTCCAGATTGCAGTATCGGAACGTCCCAGCCATGCGATATCCAGTCCGAACAGACCGTTGATCACACCGTCACTGGCGAACATTCTTTTCCACAGAATGGCAACCGCCACACTGGAACCGATAATGGAAGGAAGGTAATACACTGCTCTGTAAAAGCCGGACAGCTTGGTGCTCTTCACCAGAAGCATTGCTACGATCAATGCCATGATCAGACGAAGAGGTACGGAAAATACCACGTAATACATGGTGACACCGAATACCTTCCAGAATTTCGGATCATCCGTGAACATGGTAATGTAGTTTTCCAGCCCAATGAATGTCGGGGACTGTAAAATATTGTATCTTGTAAATGAAAATGCAAAAGATAAAAGCATGGGAACCATCATGAATGCCAGAAATCCGATAATGAACGGTCCGACAAACACATATCCGGATACGTTAGGACTATCCAGCCACTGGCCCAATGTTCTTTTTCTCTTTGGGGAAGTCTTTTCTTTGCTCATTTTTCCTCTCCTTCTGCCGTTTCTATAACAAGCGCCCGGCTCCCGCCCGATGCCGGATGGGATCCAGGCGCCCTTTGATTACAATTTGTTATAACGGTCTTACTTCAGAAGTCTTACTTCTCGTCTTACTTTGCCGCCTCGCTCAGAATCTTCTGAGATGTGGTTACGAATTCTTCTGCTGCTCCCGCTGCATCTGTATCTCCATAACGCAGGTTCTCAACAATGGTCTTGGCCTGTGCTTCTACTTCACCCTTACCGGAGGGATCGGGATCATCAATAGGAGTTGCGATCTTGGATACTTCTGCGATATAGTCAAATACCTTCTGGGAATTCTCATCCACATTAGGTTTGATTGCTTCTGCTACATCACTGTTCACAGGGATACCTCTCTCTGCCAGCAGGATATTGTTGCACTCAACACTGTTGGTGAACCAGTCCAGGAATTTTGCAGCTTCCTCTTTATTCTGGGAAGTCTCAGCAATAGAAAAGAACTGGCTGGGCTTTAAGAACATCGGTTGGGTGGTTGCATCGCTGGTAGTCGGATACATGGTGATTCCCAGATCTCTACCGGCTGTATTGGCAATACTGATGTACTGGTTGGAATAAGAAAAGTCATTCCATGTGGTTCCATCAATGATGGGCTTGGTCTCTACTACATCCGGGTTCTTCTCTGCCAGAAGATCAGGAGAAATAGCGGATTCAGCCTTGTTGAACTTATCTACATTAGCGAAGTGGGTTTCGCTTGCAGTCTTGGTTCCTGCTGCCAGTTCATCGAACAAATGAGATCCCTGGGTTCTTGCGATGACCTGCATCATATTGATGCCGCCATCGTAGTAGGTCTTCACACCGGTCTTCTCGTAAATGGTCTGTCCGATATCATACAGTTCTTCGATGGTCAGCTGCTCGGGAAGCTCTACACCGGCCTGTTCTACGATTTCTTTGTCATATACCATCATAGGAGCATTACTGCCAAGGCTTAATGCATAACAGGTTCCATCAATAGATCCACTATCGATAACGCTGTCTGCAATCTTGCTGGTGTCAATGACACCGCTGTCAATGAACTGGCTCAGATCAGCAAGCTGGCCGCTCTGCTGATACTGTTGCAGATAGGAGTAATCCATCTGGATAATATCGGGAAGGTTGCCGCCTGCTGCCATTGCAGAAAGCTTATCCCAGTAGCCGGACCAGTCGGTAAACTCCACCTTGATCTCTACATTGGGGTTCTGTTCCATGTAAAGGTCAACTGCCTTCTTGGTTACATCATTTCTTGTCTGGTTGCCCCACCAGCAAAGGCTCAGGGTTACTTTGTCACCACTGGCTGCCTGTGCTGCGCTGTTATCACCTGTGGCAGCGGAGCCTGTGCCAGATGCATCAGAACTGCCTGCGCTGCTTCCACATGCAGCCAGAGACATGGTCATCAATACAGCCATAAGACCTGCAATCATTCTTTTCTTCATTTGTTATACCTCCCATACAATCTTTCGGGTATGTGTCCTGCACATCCCTCGTTGTTGTTTTGATGAATTTATTTTATGTCCATTTTGCATAATGGTAAAGTTAAATAACGGTTCTGTCGATGCAAAAAAATGGCTTTTTAACCATAATCTTACATTTTTTTCGTCACATTTTCATACTTTTTTCGGTTTCCCCATATTCCATATGGCATTTTGCATAATTTCGTGTTCAAAAAAAGGTTTCTGAGTGTTCAAAAAACGGCTTTTTGTTTTCTTCCCACGGATGAAAATTGAACTTCCCATATTTTTACTATATAATAACCATGATACGGAGGTTTTTCCATGAGCAATTTATCACAGCGTTTTAATAATCTGTCTTTATATAAGAAAATACTACTGATCCTGTCAACGACATTGCTTTTTGTGTTCTTTGCTTTTGTTGTGGGAATTCAGCTTCTTTCCCAGTATTATGCCCGTGAGCTGTATACTTCCAATGCACAGTCTCTAAATTATGTATCTTCCTTCGTCTCTGCAAGAATGGAGACCGTGGAATCCGGTTCTGCCCGGATCCTGTCCGATACCATCATTCAGACGAATCTCGCCGATATCATGGATGCTCCCACCAGTATCCGTAATGCCCAGAGAAAGCAGACGATATATCAGGCTCTCTATCCTTATATTTTTGATGACGACTATATCAAATCCATCAGTCTGATACTTCCTGACGACACACTGATCTGCATGGGAAATACTTCCGATCTGGATGCTTTTCCTCTGGAGGAACTGGCAGAAAATGCAGCAGCCTGCCAGGGGCGTGCCAGCTGGAGTGCACCGGCTTCCCCCGGGAATACCATCGTACTTTACCGGGATATCCGGCAGCTTCGTCATCTGACCCTGGATCATCTGGCTTACCTGTACATAGTGATCGACCTGGACCAGCTGATCAGTGATGCCCTGGAGAATGCCGGATATTCTCTCTCCACGCATTCCCGTTTTATCCTGTTTGCAGGAAATGCGCAATTTTATCCACAAGAGACTTACCATCCGGAACTGTATTCCAGCCTGCTGCAGTCACTGAATCATGGCAGCAGCCATTATTCTATTCTTTCCATAGACCATCGGAAAACCTTTGTCATCCAGGGAGATTTTCCACACACCGGATGGAATTATCTGTATTTTCAGGATTACGATCCACTCTTTTCTGCGATCCATTCTGTTCTGATCCGGGTGATCCTGTTCTCTGCTGCGGTCGTGATGATCGCTCTGTTCCTGGCACTGTTGCTTCTGCGCAGGATACTGCACCATCTGGATCTTCTGGTAGAGAAGATCCGCCGCTTCGGACAGGGACTCCCGGATCCGGAGGACACCGCTCACTACGATTACAGTCTCCGTACCGATGAGATCGGGCAGCTGCATGTCAGCTTTGACGAAATGAAATCCAATGTAAAGACTTTGCGGGATAAAAACTATGAAAAGCAGCTGTTGCTCCGGGATACCAATATCAAGATGCTGCAGCAGCAGATCAACCCGCATTTTCTCTACAATACCCTGGATACCATCAACTGGATGGCTCAGAAATACGGTGCCGATGACATCTCCACCATGGTCCGGTCCCTGGGGAATCTGTTCCGCGCTGCTGTCAACAGCAAAGAAGACCTGATCCCCTTAAAAAAGGAACTGGACGTTTTAAAGGATTATATCCGGATCCAGCAGATCCGTTTCGGAGACCGGCTGGACTTCCAGCTGCACGTACCGGATGACATTTCCCATATTTATGTCCCGACACTTTGTATCCAGCCTCTGGTAGAGAACGCATTAAAATATGCTCTGGAATTCAGTGACGATGTCTGTCATATCACCGTCACCATTTCCGAAAAAGACACCGTCTACCAGATTACCGTAGCAAATACCGGTTCCCATTTCGAGGATGATCTCATCTGGAAGCTGGAACACAGGCAGGTCACTCCCCAGGGTTCCGGTGTGGGACTGGTGAATATCAACTCCCGCCTGAAGCTGCTCTTCGGCGACCGGTATGGCTTATCTATATACAATGAAGACGGAATGGCCATTGTACTGCTGTCCATTCCCAAAGAAAGAGAGGATTCTTATGCTCAGATTGATGATTGTAGATGATGAACAGATCATACGTGAAGCACTTTCTTCCATGATCGATTATACCTCCCTCGGCTACGAGGTGATTGCTACCGCCAAAAACGGAATGGAAGCCTATGACCGGATCCGTGATGACTATCCCGATGTTGTGATCACAGATATCAAGATGCCTATTTTGAACGGTCTGGAACTGATCGAACGTGCCTCCCGCATCGACTCCCGGATCACTTTTATCCTGTTATCCGGTTACGGTGAATTCGAATATGCCAAGCAGGCCATGAAATACGGGGTCCGCTACTATCTCTTAAAACCCACGGACAAGCAGGAGCTGATCAACTGTCTGGATACGATCCGTGAAGAAAAAAAGCAAAAAGAGGTACAGCAGAAGGCGGAGCAGGCACTTCTGCTGAAGGATATGCAGTCGCCATTAGAACAGGGGCTGCTTATGGAAGCATTGGATCAGCCTGATAATTTTCCCCAGGTATTCAAAAAGTATCAGGGACTTCTGTCCTTTCCCGAAAAGGGACTATATGCCTGTATCTGTTCCTTTGTAGAAGAAACCTATCTGAAAAGCTTTCTAAAGGATATCGTGCGGATTCTGCTTTCCTGCGGAGCAGAAAGTGTCTTTTCTGTTATTTATGTAAAAAACAGTGCGCTTCTGGTCCTGTCCTCTCCCACCCTGGTCCATCAGGAAACGATCCGCCAGTCTTTGGAGGAGCTGCATTATCCGCAACAGTGTGTAACCTTTGAAGCCTCTTTTCTCCACGGTGACACTTCGGAAGATTTGTTTGCGCAGATCATATCCAAGATATCCCGCTATGAACGGATCCTGCTGATCCGCCCAGAAACCGGAGAAACCAGAGACTTCCATAACAACATGGCCGCTCCCTGGCGGATTTCCAAGCTGCGTGAGGCATTTACCGCTTCCCCGGCCGAAACGGATATTCCATCTCTGCTGGATTCCGTCTTCACTCCTTCCATGACACCGGATGTTGCGAAGAATATCGCCCTGGGACTTTTCCTGAATCCCGATAACTCCGGACAAGAGCCGCCGCTGGATATTGCCTGTGACTTTTTCCGCCGCCTGTATTCCTGTACCCAGACCTCCGAAATCCGGAAGCTGGCGGAGATCGTACTGCTGCAGGAGAAGGACGAGGCTGCCTCCTCTAAGGGCGGTGCCAACATCAGCCTCTTAAAATCTTACGTGGAAGCCCACCTGGACTGTGAGACCCTGTCTTTAAAATGGCTGGCAGAGAACTATCTCTTTGTCAGTGTCGGCTACCTGAGCAAACAATTTGTAAAGGAGGAAGGCATCCGGTTTTCCGATTACCTGAACAAAAAGCGGATGGAACAAGCCATCCGCCTTATGGTGTACTATCATAATGACAATATCAAAACTATTGCCAGGTCTGTGGGATTCGGCAATAATCCACAGTATTTCAGCCAGGTATTTAAAAAATATACCGGCTATACTCCCACAGAGTATATTGAGAAGGTGGGTGCCTCTGCGCCCTCCTGATGCAGTCTCCCTCATCGTAAGGGAATTACATGCAGTTGTCCAGAAGCTTCATCAAAGCATCATGCGCTATGGTAAATGTCTCAAGACCGCTGAGTACCTTCTTTTCTTTGACAGCAATGCTCCTGCCGTCCTTTTCCAGTGCATGGAAACCCTCAAACTCAAACAGGTGCGGTTCCAGCGACAGGAATCCATCAAATCCGGAGGCTGACAGACGCTTCAGGATCACCGCCACATTTCCGTCACCATAGCCTGCCGGAACTACACTCTGGTCTGACTTCAGTGCATCCTTTACATGGATATAGGCAATATAGGACTTTAACATCTCATAGGCTTCCAGCGTATCCTGTCCGCACTGTACAAAGTTGGCAAAGTCAAAAATAGCTTTAAAATGATCCCCGTAAAAGGTATCCATGAGTTTTTTGCATTCCGGAGCCATTGCTCCATAGATATCTTTTTCATTTTCATGCAGGAGCAGTGTATCATTCGCAGAGGCATAGTCCACGAATTTACCGATCCTGTCGAAGACTTCGCCCTCATAGGCTGCCGGATCACTCTCCTGCGGAAGATAGAAGCTGAACATCCGGATCGTCGGGCATTCCATCTTATGGCTGATCTCCACTGCCCTCTTGAACTCTTCAAAATGGGGAGTGAAATCATCCGTGATCAGAATCTTACCCAAGGGAGATCCCAGGGCAGAAAGCCGGATTCCATTATCATCCAGTGTCTTCTTGATCTGCTCCACTTTTTCATCCGTGTGATAGATCAGATTTTCTCCATCCACTCCACGCATCTCCACATAAGACATTCCCAGTCCTTTCAGTCCTGCGATCTGAGCTGTCAGTTCCGGTGCGATTTCATCTGCAAAACCTGTGATTTTTACTGTCATTCTTTTGTCCTCCTTAATAAGTGCCTGTCGTATCAAATACAATATCAGTGTCTTCCTTTTTTCTGGAAGTGGCACGTTTTTTGTTCAATTCTCGTAAAAACAATTCTTCATCCAACGGCAGTTCCACGGTGCGGTCCAGCCAGCTGGACAGGTGCATGGCATTGGACAGGGTCAGCCCCCGGATTCCCTCCGTTCCCTCTGCCACCAATGGAGTTCCTCTTAAAATATGACCTGCGAACGCTTTCAATACACCAATATGCTGCTCGTTTTGTCCATCCGTCTCAATCTCAATTCTGGAATATTCCGGCTTTTTAAATCCTTCCTTCTCCGTTTTGCAGAAATCACTCACATTGGTGGACAGTTTATCAAAAAATAGTCTGCCTTCCTCGCACACGATTTTTCCCATCTCGAAGGTCAGCTCCAGCCGGTTGGTTCCTGGAGCATCTGCCGTGGTAGTCACGAAGACACCGGTGGCTCCGTTTTCAAATTCCATATAAGCCGTCACATCATCCTCGACCTCGATATCATGCCATTTTCCTTCGTGGCAGAAGGCTCTCACCTTCACAGGCATGCCGCACAGCCATTGCAGCAGATCCAGCTGGTGCGGACACTGGTTCAACAGCACGCCGCCACCTTCTCCGTCCCAGGTTGCCTTCCAGCCCGCCGCATCATAATAGCTCTGATTACGATACCAGTCGGTGATGATCCAGTTGACACGTCGCAGCTGCCCAAGTTCGCCGCTCTGGATCATTTCGTGAAGCTTTCTGTATACACAGTTGGTTCTCTGATTTAACATGATGGCAAAGGATCTGTCAGACCTTTCCGCTGCCTCATTCATCTCCCGTACCTGTTTCGTGTAGACTCCTGCCGGTTTTTCGCTGATCGCATGCAGTCCATGCTCCAATGCATAGATGACGAATTCCGGATGCAGATAATGTGGTGTTGCCACCAGAACGGCATCACAGCTTCCCGAATCAATCATTTTCCTGCCATCATCAAATACCTTGACCGTCTCCGGAAGATTGTTCCTTGCCCAGTCCAGGCGGCTCTGCCGGATATCCGCTACGGCGGTCAGTTCCATATCCGGCACCATCCCTTTCAACACATTGCCTGCATGACCGGTTCCCATACTCCCAATACCAATAATGCCCAGTCTTACCTTTTCCATTTAGACACCTTTCCTTTCATTCTCTGATGTATTTCTTTGATGTTCTTATTGTAACTTCTCTACGGTTGTAATAATATGTGTATAAAATACTAATTTTATGCAAAATAACGACCTTTGGAGTGCCTATGAAAACCCAAATGACTATTCCCTATTTTACAATTGATGCACCCTATGAACTGGCTTACCGCAACAACGGAACCTCTTCTCCTGCCAGACCGCATACGCACAACGCTCTGGAAATATATCTTACAATGTCCGATCTCCCGGATGTCCTCTTAGACGACACTGTCTCCAGTGTTTCGAAAGGATCTCTGATCATCATTCCGCCTCACCATGTGCATCAGCTGTTCAATCAGAAGCTGACCATCTATGAGCGCTACGTCCTGAATATTAACAGCGACTGGCTGTATACTGTCCTTGGAGCCGGTTCCGGACTCATGCCTTATGCAGATCCGGCTTTCTCTCCTGCAATCCTCCGGCTTTCTCCCACCGGGCTCTGCAGTCAGCTGGATCACTATTTGCAGCTGCATCCTCAGCCCTCCCTTTCTGCCTATGCGGATTTTTTCTCTCTGCTAAGTATACTGGATAGCCGGATCCAGCACGGCCTACAGGCATCTTCTACCGGACAGCGTTCTATTTCCCAGTCCCAGAAAAACATCAATGAGGTCATGGCCTTTATCAACCGGCATCTGACAGATCCACTGACCCTGGAAAGCATTGCTGCAGAATTCTACCTGAACAAGGACTATCTCGGGCGCCTGTTCAAGGAACATACCCATGCCACCATCGGGCATTATATCTCCGTGCAGCGGGCTAACCTCGCCCAGACGATGCTGGCAGAGGGCCGGACCGTCACCGAGGTACAGGAACTTCTCGGCTTCTCCAGCTATGCCTATTTCTTTAAATTTTTCAAAAAAATGACCGGGATCTCTCCCAGTCAATATCGTAAAGATAACACTATGCCTCTGTCGCATTCTCCGTCTCCACATTCCAAAAAAGGAACTGCAGCCTGTGTATAAACACACATTGCAGTTCCTTTTGCTTTTACCTGTCTACTTCACAAGCTATCTTATTATTTAGTCAGCAGCATCATAATGTCATTGCTTCTTGCCACGAACTTGGTCATGGCATCGGCAGACAGAGGTGCGTGCTGAAGCTTTGCCAGATCGTACAGCTGCTCGCAGATCATTTCTGCATTCTCACCATCCTGGTGCTCAGTAATGTACTGTACCAGAGGATGGCTGGCATTCAGGATCAGGGTCTCTCCCTCACCGCCGAAGGCACTCATGTCCATACCGGGCATGGAATACATCTTCATCATATCCTGCATACGTCTGCTCTCTTCGGACAGAGTGATCATGGAAGAGATCTTCTTGTTCTTCAGCTTCTCTACCTTGACAGTGATCTTGTCGTTCTTCAGAGCTTTCTTCATCAGCTTGCTGATGCTCTCCGCCTGCTCTTCCATCTCTTTCTCGGCCTTCTTGGAAGTCTTGGACTTCAGGGCATCGGTCACATCCGCATCAATACGCTGGAACTTGATTCCCTCGTTCTTTTTCTTCCGCAGAAAGAGTGCTCACACAAGTTCCGTTGGCAATGGCGGTCTGTCTGGACTGTTCCTCTCTGTCTTTCCAGAGTACTCTTTCATATTCCGCAGACTCTCTGGCACATTCCCGCAGGATTTCTCCGTCCAATACCCTCCACATATGCTCCGAATCTCTGTACAGATACGGCAATTGCAGTACATTCATCCCCGGTGCCTGTTCTGCGATCTGCGACAGGGAAACTCTTGCAAAAGCAATGCCGCCGTATTTGATCTGTTCCAGTACTTCGCTTTCCGAACCCAGTTTTGCTTCACTCTCCACAATGATGTGGATCCGTCCTCCGGTACACTCCTGCACCAGTTCTGCAAAACCTCAGCGTTACCCAGCGCCGCATCCGGGTGCCATTAATTCGCTCCGACGTCTCTGTGACCGATGCCGCTCTCGTCCAAAGTTCCCGGCAGATGCATCTGCGCTGCCGTTCCATCCGTCAATATTACCTTCCACGTTCCCTCCAGTGAAATCCCCATCGCAATCCCTCTGTTCTTATATAATTTTTTATATTTTTCAGTCAGTCATCACGAAATATAGTTGGCTTCATTATAGACCGCACCTCAAATCCAATGCAACGGATTCTCCTTCATGTTCTATGCAAAAAAGAACCTCATTACCGATATTTCTATCAGTAATGCGGTTCTTGAATTCTTATCAGTATGCCCACGGTTCAAATACAAAACGCCGCATAAAGCGGAACCACCTTTTTGTTGTCCTCAAACGCAAAGTTTTTCGCGGAAAGTTTGATCGCGTAAGCCGGCTTATAGGTATCCATATAGACCTTTAAGCTTTTGGCTCTGGTATTATCGGCGGATTTCACCTCAATCGGGATCAGCTGACCATCCCGCTGGATAACGAAATCTATTTCAGCCCCACGCTCGGATTCCCAGTAGTAAGTGTTATAACCATTGATGGCAAGCTGTACATTGACATAATTTTCTGTCATGCCACCTTTAAAATCATTCAGTTCCTCCACCATATAGAGAATATCGTTTGCAGCCAAATCCTTCTTGGCGCAAAGCAGCCCCAGATCCGAAACGTAAATCTTAAACGCATCAATATCCCGATAATTTTCCAAAGGCTTCTTGATCTGCTCTACCCTATAGACCTGTGACGCAATTCCCGACAGACAGAGCCATTCAATCGCATTTTCAAATTCAGAAGCACGTCCACCCTTTTTGATCAGATTATATTGAAAGCGGGTATTTTTCTTGGAAAGCTGAACCGTAATATTATCATAGGCAAGTCTGGTTTTCTTAATTGCATTCAGATTATTGTATTTGCCCATATCATTCAGATAACTTGTCAGAATGGTATCCTGCGTATGGCGGATCAGGATATAATCCCCTGTCTGGACAAACTGCATCACACACTCCGGCATACCGCCTACCACAAGATACTGACGGTAAAGCTGCATGGCTGCATCATGGAGTGCGGATGGCATCGGCCGATTCGTTTCAAAACATTTTTTAATCTGCTCTACAAGTTCATCCTCTCCCACAGCAATCATAAATTCTTCCATATCCATCGGATACAGCGTTTTCATATCAACCGTACCAACGGGAAATGAAAATTTTGCTCTGTTGACGGCAACGCCCAACAGGCTGCCTGCCACAATAATATGATAATCCGGGGCATCCTCACAAAAATATTTCAATGACGTTAAAGCCCTTTCGCAAAGCTGTACCTCGTCAAATACAATCAATGTTTTTTCTTTTACAATCGTCTGACCTGCAATATGAGATAAAATCGGTATCAAATAATCAGGACTGATCTTTTCCTCAAAGGTTTCATTCAGTTTTGGATTCGTTTCAAAATTGAAATAGGCTACATTTTCATAATGAATTCGCCCGAACTCTAAAATAGAATAAGTCTTCCCCACCTGTCTTGCCCCCTGCAAAATAAGAGGTTTGCGGTGTTCATTTTCTTTCCATGCTTCCAGAAAACCCATGATTTTTCTATACATGATCCATCCTCCTTAAAGGTCCTGAATATAGTATAATTATTATTCATGTAAAATTCAATATGTTTTTGTGCTGTTTTTGCATTAAAATGCATGAATGTTTTTATAAAATCATCATTTTCCGACATGTTTGCTATGGTTTTTACATTTTTTACGTTTTTACATTTTTTTACAAGGAATCGCGTTTGCAGTAAAAGCAACCCCCGCCACAGGTTTTTATTCCTGTAGCGGGGGGGGTGCTGTAAAATATGGGATTCAACTATCGCAGATCAGTATTCCAATACATAGGTTGCTGTCTCGGTAATCGGGAAGCATACCTGTCCGCCTGCATTCGAAACTGTCTTGGCAATGTGGGTTCTGCCGTTGGCATCTACCTTGTAAACCGTCACTTCTCCGTTTTTCACAGGCACTGTGGTATGGAATACAACGCCTGTACCCAATGCCTGTTTGTTGGTAAAGTCGATGGTTCTGGAATGCTCTGTAACAGTATCCTTATGTTCAAAGCTGGTTTCCTTGTAACCGGACAACTTGCTCTTTGCAAGGAAGGTTACTGCATCGGAGTTGCCGATGAATACATGCAGGCCACGCAGAGCTGAGGTGGACACTGCTTTCACTGTTGCTGCAGGAATTGTCTTGTCAAAGCCGCTGGCATCTACATGAAGCAGATCCTGGTTGGCACCGGATACATTCTGCTGCTTGTCTTTTGTCTGGGTAGAGATCACTTTTGTAATGGCATCCCATCCGGTGATCTGCTCTCCTGCGATATTTGTGGTGGTCAGTACCGGTTCAGGAGCTGATGAGCCGGAGTCAGAGGAATCACTGCTGGTGTCTCCGGCGGACGGTGCAGTTGTCGGGGTTACAGGAGCAGGGGCCGGAGTCGGGGTCACCGATGGATTTTCAGAATCATCCGATGTTGTGCCCGGAGTTCTCAGAACATAATAAGTATGCTGGCTCATATTTTCTTCCAGAGTTGCTGGATCCGGATAATAACCTACACTTTTGTACTTGGAGTCATATACAATATAACATACGGTACTATAATTATAGATTCTTCCTATAATAACCTCATATGTATCCGTAGGATACGGATATCGCACAATATATTCGTCCGCAAATTTTTCTGCCTCTTGCAAGGTAAAAAAGGGCAGTTCCGCACTCTCCAACTCTTTTATGGTCGTTGCTCTCACCCAGTCCTTACTACCATCCGGCCATTTTTTGCACCAATGTGCATGAATTTCTGTTGCTGAGCTGTATACATTATATGGCGATGCCTCATTTTTATTACTCTCGGGCTTGTCACTCTGAGGATCGTCATACCAGCCCGTAAATATATAGCCATCTCTAGTAGGTGTCGGGAGACTTGTAAGCATTCCGGCTATCATTTTAACGCTAGTGTTCATACTCATTTGCCCTTCGTGAAGATTAAATGTGGCATCATACTGGGGATAATAATAATATGTGGCGTTATTCAGATCCAATTCTGTACACGAATCTTCTACAGCCTCATATGAATTTAAATACTTTTTATACAGATAGATATAACTGTCACCTTTTTTCCCTAGCAGGTAATAATAATTACCGTTTGTACTGTTGCTTAGCGTGAAATATTTTAAATGAACTTCTTTCGCTGCGCTAATAAAGTTAATATAAGTTGCATTGTCTAATTGACTCAAATCCGCTAAGTTTTTAATTACATCCTCTTGATTCTCAGCTGTGACTTCTGTCCAGCCCGTGTTTACACTCTCTGCCGCCTTTGCGTGCATCTCCGGCACCATGCCTGCTATCAACGTAATAGCCAGTGCCAGACTAAGCACCTTTCCTAAAAATTTTGTTTTTCTCATTCTCTTTCCCCTTTCTTCTGTACTTCCGATTTCTATAAATCTGAGTTGTGTTTATTATAACAGCATTTCCAGAAAATAAGCGGCAGATTGCACCAATCGACCCAAAAACGACATCAATCGACCGGGACGGAAATATCGTGCTTTAATTCAGACGAAATAGTAACAAAAAAGAGCCTCATTACTGATATTTCTATCAGTAATGAGGTTCTCATCTTATTCTCATATACCCCAATTTATTGCTTGCGCAATACCCTCTCAGATCTGCGTGTTTACCGCCAAATTACTTATCGGCGATAGCAGCCTGTGCAGCAGCCAGTCTTGCGATAGGTACACGGAAAGGTGAGCAGGATACATAATCCAGACCAATCTTGTGGCAGAACTCTACGGAAGAAGGATCTCCACCGTGCTCACCACAGATACCAACGTGCAGCTTAGGATTTACAGGCTTACCAAGCTTGATAGCCATCTCCATCAGCTTGCCGACACCGGTCTGATCCAGCTTAGCGAACGGATCGTTCTCGAAGATCTTGGTATCATAGTAAGCGTTCAGGAACTTACCTGCATCATCACGGGAGAAGCCGAAGGTCATCTGGGTCAGGTCGTTGGTACCGAAGCAGAAGAAATCAGCTTCCTTAGCGATCTCATCAGCAGTCAGAGCTGCTCTGGGGATCTCGATCATGGTACCTACTTCGTACTTCATATCTACACCGGCAGCTGCAATCTCAGCATCAGCTGTCTCGACAACTACCTTCTTAACGAACTTAAGCTCCTTCACTTCACATACCAGAGGGATCATGATCTCGGGCTCTACATTCCAATCGGGATGTGCCTTCTTAACCTCGATTGCCGCACGGATAACAGCCTTGGTCTGCATCTTGGCAATTTCAGGATAAGTAACAGCCAGACGGCATCCTCTGTGACCCATCATAGGGTTGAACTCATGCAGAGAAGCGATGATGGTCTTGATGGTCTCTACGCTCTTGCCCTGTGCCTTAGCCAGCTTCTCAATGTCAGCTTCCTCGGTAGGAACGAACTCATGCAGAGGCGGATCCAGGAAACGGATGGTAACAGGGTTACCCTCCAGAGCCTCATACAGCTGCTTGAAGTCGTTCTGCTGATAAGGCAGAATCTTCTCCAGTGCTGCTTCTCTCTCCTCTACAGTGTCGGAACAGATCATCTCACGGAATGCTGCGATTCTGTCCTCTTCGAAGAACATATGCTCAGTACGGCACAGACCGATTCCTTCAGCGCCCAGCTCACGAGCCTTCTTAGCGTCTGCAGGAGTATCTGCATTGGTACGAACTTTTAACTTACGATATTTGTCAGCCCAAGCCATTACACGGCCGAACTCACCGGCGATGGTAGCATCAACAGTCTTGATCTCGCCATCATAGATGTTACCGGTAGTACCATCGATGGACAGCCAGTCACCTTCATGGAAGGTCTTGCCAGCCAGAGTGAACTGCTTGTTCTCCTCATCCATAGCGATATCGCCACAACCGGATACACAGCAGGTACCCATACCACGAGCAACTACTGCTGCGTGAGAGGTCATACCACCACGAACGGTCAGGATACCCTGGGAAGCCTTCATACCGGTGATATCTTCAGGAGAGGTCTCCAGACGAACCAGAACAACTCTCTCTCCTCTTGCATGCCATTCTTCTGCATCTTCTGCGGTGAATACGATCTTACCACATGCAGCTCCGGGAGAAGCACCAAGACCCTTGCCGATAGGAGTTGCAGCCTTCAGAGCAGCGGTATCGAACTGAGGATGTAACAGAGTATCCAGGTTACGAGGATCGATCATTGCAACTGCCTCTTCCTCGGTTCTCATGCCCTCATCTACCAGATCACAAGCGATCTTCAGAGCTGCCTGAGCGGTTCTCTTACCATTTCTGGTCTGTAACATGTACAGCTTACCATGCTCAACAGTGAACTCCATATCCTGCATATCTCTGTAATGATCTTCCAGAGTCTTACATACTTCCTGGAACTGAGCAAATGCCTCAGGGAATTTGTCAGCCATCTCAGCGATCTTCATAGGTGTACGAACACCTGCTACTACGTCCTCACCCTGTGCGTTGGTCAGGAACTCACCGAACAGGCCCTTAGCACCGGTAGCCGGATCTCTGGTAAATGCAACACCGGTACCACAGTCATCACCCATGTTACCGAATGCCATAGACTGAACGTTAACAGCAGTACCCCAGGAATAAGGGATATCGTTATCACGACGATAAACGTTTGCACGCGGGTTGTCCCAGGAACGGAATACAGCTTTGATAGCGCCCATCAGCTGTTCCTTGGGATCATCAGGGAAGTCTACACCGATCTTAGCCTTGTACTCAGCCTTGAACTGGCCAGCCAGTTCCTTCAGATCATCAGCAGTAAGCTCAACGTCCTGCTTAACACCCTTCTTCTCTTTCATTGCATCGATCAGCTGCTCGAAGTACTTCTTACCTACTTCCATAACAACGTCGGAATACATCTGGATAAATCTTCTATAGCAGTCCCAAGCCCAACGAGGGTTGCCGGACTTCTCAGCGATTACGTTAACAACGGTCTCATTCAGACCAAGGTTCAGAATGGTATCCATCATACCGGGCATGGATGCTCTCGCGCCGGAACGAACGGATACTAACAAAGGATTCTCGTGGTCGCCGAACTTTTTGCCGGTGATCTCTTCCATCTTAGTAATGTACTCGTTGATCTGACCCTGGATCTCTTCATTGATCTCGCGTCCATCTTCATAATACTGTGTACATGCCTCTGTTGTAATGGTGAAGCCCTGAGGAACCGGCAGACCAATGTTGGTCATCTCAGCCAGATTCGCGCCCTTACCACCAAGCAGTTCGCGCATGTTTGCATTACCTTCGGTAAACAAATATACCCATTTCTTCATACTTCTTTGTCTCCCTTTTTATAATATTTTTGACAAAACTTTGTAACCCAAACCATTACCGGAGCATTTCGGCCTCGGTTTTTAGTACTTTGATATTGTAACAATCTACCAATAGAATATCAAGCCGAAATTGATAATTTTTTGACAGACTACCGATTTTCGTGCACAATGTCGAAAATAGCTATTGTGTTTTTGTTTGTTTTGTCTAGTACTTTGGTATTATGTAACCGCTTACATTTGTTCAACTTTCTTTACATGCTTTTTACAGAAGCTTTTTGCATAAAAAGAATATCGCTTGCGAGATTCTCCGCCTGCGGCGGGTCGCTTTTGCGACATATTTCATAACCGCCGCAGTGCGAAGACTCCCACCGGATTTTTCCGATGGGAGTCTTTGCACTTTTATTCCATATACAATTCTAATCCAGCATGCCGTCTTTGATCACATTGTGGTCACGCAGCAGTTTTTCCACTACAGTGCCCTTCACTACGCGAAGCAGCGGCTTCTTCAGTGCATTTAAAGGTCCGGGCAGTTCAATCTCCAGAGGAGACATGCCATCCATCAACTTCACGCTGCTGTCCAATAACTCTCTGACATCATATACACTTCCCCATACCTCAGGCACACCTCTGTCTACACCTAACAGTCCGTAGACAGCCTCCATAGCGGTTCTCACGGAATACTCTGTGGTGAACACGGTGTCTCTCGGGGTCTCTGCAAACTGGCCTAAGAAAGCGAAGTTCACACAGCCGTCGGGAATGACATCGGGACGGTCACCCTTGGTTCTGGGCATGAAGAATGCGGTAATATAAGGCATCATGGTAGGTACGCAGACTGCGCTGTGCTCTGCCAGATCCTCGATATCTTCTACGGGCACACCTAAGTGATACAGCCACTCTTCGGTGATCTCTTTACCGGTACAATCCTTCATGGGCTTCTTAATATAATCGCCGGGTACGTCGGTAAACAGACCGTATACCCATACACATACCTGATTCTTGTCCTGATCCTTGAACTGTCCCTGACGGTTGATTGTCCAGCTCATGAGCCACTTGGAATCCTGGCAGCTTACGATACCGCCGGTTACGACCTTACCGCTTCTGGGGTCACGCTTGCAGATATTGGTGATATAAGGAATGATCTTGTCATCCAGTGTGGTCACGGTAGCGGATTCCCAGTTAGTCTTGGAGACATCAGAACAGAACTTCTCGGGATGTCCGAAGGAAGGATCCTGTTTTGCGATATTTTTCCACAGGCTCCATACGCCGCTGGTGCGAACCTCCGCGTCACCGTTGGGTGCATGGTTCTGGTCACCGTAGATAGTACCCTCGGTACAGCTTCCGTTGGTAACGAATACCAGGTCGTTCTCGGTGAGGACAATGCCCTTCTCTACACCTTTTACCTTGCACTCGATAGCCTTTGCCACCTTTTTGCCGTCATTGATATCAAAAATAACATTTGTCACTTCGGTGTTGAACTGGAAGTCCACACCTGCTGCCTCCAGATACTTCTTCATGGGAAGGATCAGAGACTCGTACTGGTTGTACTTGGTGAACTTCAGTGCACTGAAGTCAGGCAGTCCGGAAATATGATGGATGAATCTTTGGAAGTAAAGCTTCATTTCCAGTGCGCTGTGCCAGTTCTCGAAAGCGAACATGGTTCTCCAATATAACCAGAAGGTGGAGTTAAATACTTCATCATCGAAAACATCTTCAATGGTCTTGTCATACAGATCCTCGTCCTTGGTCATGAACAGCTTCATGATCTCCATGCAGCCCTTCTGGCTTAGATTGAATTTGCCATCGGTATGGGCATCCTGTCCACAATCCTTCGTTGCACGGCACAGGGAATAGTTGGGATCTTCCTTGTTCAGCCAGTAATACTCATCCAGCACGCTGGCTCCGGGTACTTCCAGAGAGGGAATGCTGCGGAACAGATCCCACAGACATTCAAAATGGTTCTCCATCTCACGTCCGCCACGCATGACGTAGCCTCTGGTCGGATCAAAAATACCGTCACAGGCACCGCCTGCGATATCCATTGCCTCTAAGATGTGAATATGGGAACCGGGCATCTGTCCGTCACGTACCAGGAAGCACGCTGCTGCTAAAGATGCCAGACCACTGCCTACGATGTAAGCGTTCTTCTCGTCCACTCCTGCGGGCTTCTTAGGTCTTGCGAAGGCTTCGTAGTTACCGTTGGAATAATAGATGCCCTTACTGTTCTTGTCGTATCTTCCAAGCTCGGTATTGCGGTAGTCTTTCTTGGCTGCCTTGACAGCTGCCTTTCTCTCCTCTTTCTTCACCTCTGCCTTATGTCCCTTGGTTACTGCTGCCACTGCGCCTGCACCTACTGCCAGCGCTACCAGTCCCAGTCCGATATTATTCTTTTTTGCCATAATGATTACCACCTTTCTTTGATGACTCTCAAATGTTTTTCTGTTTACAAATAGTATCCTACTTCTTTTTTATAAGAAAACCAATTTACAAAAGAGGATAAATGATAAAGTTTTTATCATCCTGCCCTTTTTGTAAAGTACTTATACTATTTCAGAATTGCTTTTTCCGTCTGCTCAAAATTCTCGATGGAGCGGCTGATGTTTCCGTAAAGAGTGATTGCCAGTTCTTCAACGATCTTATGATAATCGTCCTTCATTCCCCGATCAATCCAGTCTAACATCACACCCACAAAACCGTATTTGTAAAATCCGGCAATGAATTCCTTGTGTTCCTCCGCTACCTGCATGCCGGTGCACTTTTCCTCCACCACGTCCGCATGTGGCAATCATGATTTCACGCTTTCCTGTCTGGCATACACCACTGATGAATTCTCCTTTGAGATCTG
>ENA-UEQY01000088-UEQY01000088.1-human-gut-metagenome-genome-assembly--contig:-NODE-88-length-44853-cov-13.702475_pt1 | contig 44853 bp, 37 predicted proteins | sample MGYA00242949_ERZ507949 | MGnify/ENA primary metagenome ERZ507949 (study PRJEB26167, sample SAMN06115403) | human gut metagenome | host: Homo sapiens | place: China:Jiangsu | collected 2016-07-06... | reverse complement strand
AGTCCGGCCAGTGGCCGGACGCCTTTTTGTTGTCGGTATGACTTTTTTACATCTTCTCCGGTGCGGAGCAGCCGATGACCTTGAGGCCGTTGGCAAGCACCTGACGGGTCGCGCTCGCGAGCTTGAGGCGCGCGTCGATGACGGCCTCGTCCTCGCCCTTGATGCGGCAGGCGTTGTAGAACTTGTGGAACGCCGCGGCAAGACGCATGAGGTAGCGGTTGATGTAGCTCGGGTCGTAGTCGCGCGCTGCCATGCGAATTTCCTCGGCAAAGGAGGAGAGTTCCTTGATGAGCGCGTGCTCAGCATCGCTCGAAAGGATGGACAGGTCGACCGCGCCGGGCTTGACGCTGTGGCCCTCTCCCTCCAGCGCTTTGAGCAGGCTGCAAATTCGCGCGTGCGCGTACTGGATGTAGTAGATGGGGTTCTCGCTGTCCTCGCGCACGGCGAGGCCGAGGTCGAATTCCATCTGCGTGTCGGGCTTGGCATTGAAGAAGTAGCGGCAGGCGTCGACGGAAATTTCATCGAGCAGGTCAGAGAGCGAGATGGTCTTACCCGTGCGCTTGGACATACGCACGACCTCGCCGTCGCGCACAAGCTTAACGAGCTGCATCAGCACGATGTCGAGACGGTTCGTGCCGTCGAGGCCCAGCGCGTCCATCGCACCCTTCATGCGGGCCACGTGACCGTGGTGGTCAGCGCCCCAGATGTTAATGACCTTGTCGAAATGACGCACGGCGAACTTGTTGCGGTGATAGGCAATGTCGCCGGCAAAGTAGGTGTAGAAGCCGTTGGCGCGGCGCAGAACGTCGTCCTTTAAGTCGAGCTTGTCGATGTCCTCGTCCTTCTTGCCCTGCTTGCGGTACTGCTCGCGCATGATGTCGGCGGTCTTGAGCCAGAGCGCGCCTTCCTTTTCATACGTCCAGCCGAGCTTATGAAGCTCCTCGACGGTGTCTTTGACATAGCCGCTGTTGTGCAGCGAGGACTCGAAGAACCACTCGTCGAACTTGATGCCGTAGCGCTCGAGGTCGCTCTTCATCTTCGGGATGTTGCGCTCCAGGCCGAAGCGCGCCATATCGGCGTGGCGCTCCTCGACGGACTTTTCCAGATAGCTCTCGCCGTGGACATCGTAGAAGGCCTTGGCGAGCTCGCGGATGTCGTCGCCGTGGTAGCCGTCCTCGGGGAACTCGATCGCATCCTCGCCCTTGATGAGCTGGATGTAGCGTGCTTCGATGCTCTTGGCGAACTTTTCGATCTGGTTGCCAAAGTCGTTGACGTAGAACTCGCGCCACACGTCCGCGCCCGACCAGTCGAGCACCTCGGCGAGCGTATCGCCCAGCACGCCGCCGCGGGCGTTGCCCATGTGCATGGGGCCCGTGGGGTTCGCGGAGACGAACTCGACCATGTACTTCTTGCCGCCCAGCCAGTTGTCGCGGCCGTAGTCGCCCTTCTCCTCCTCAACGGCGGTCAGAACGTCGGCGTACCACTTGTCGCCGAGGCGGAAGTTCAGAAAGCCGGGGCCCGCGATCTCGACGCTCGTAAAGTACGTGTCGCTCAGGTCCATGTGCTCGGTCAGAATTTTCGCGACCTCGCGGGGATTCTTGCGCATGGCCTTGGATGCGGCCAGGCAGAACGTCGTCGTATAGTCGCCGTTGGCGGTATCCTTGGGGATCTCCACGGCGGGGATGGTCTGCACGCCCTCGGGCAGCAACCCCTCCTGCACAGCCGCGCGATAAGCCGCCGCCGTCAGCTCGGCGATCTGGTTCTTTGCGCTGCGGATCATATTCATAGCAATTTCTCCTCTATCCTTTGCGGTTTTACCCAAACGGCGCGGCACATTCGCCCGAAATCGCCCCATGGGGATACTTTTTTGCAATTATACTATATTTAATGGCAGAAAACAAGGGAATCCGGTAAGAAATCTGCCGCACCTCCATCACGGGCAAACGCAGGCGCGGCAAGGCCTTTCCCGCGATAAAAATCGCTGGTCCAGAAAGAGAATATTTTCGTGTCCAGTTGGGCGCGGCGGAGGCGTTTTGACGGCGCGGCGCGCCCGTCTTGCACGGCCACTGTGCCGCCTGTCAGCGTTTTATCGCGGACCAGTATGCATTTCTCCCCGTGTGCCAGTGAGTGCCGTAAAATCGCGCCTCTCTTGCTTTTTTAACCAAAAATAATATAATAACGATAGCATTATTTAGATGCTTTTGAGAGATTTTGAGAGTAAAACGATAAAAGGAGGACTATCCCATGCCCGTCAATCTGAAAGGCCGTTCGTTCCTGACGCTGAAGGACTTCACCCCCGACGAGATCCGCTACATGCTCAACCTCGCCGCCGACTTGAAGGCGAAGAAGCGCGCCGGTATCCGCGGCAACCTGCTCGCCGGCAAGAACATCGTGCTGCTGTTCGAAAAGACCTCTACCCGCACCCGCTGCGCGTTCGAAGTCGCCGCTTACGACGAGGGCGCGAACGTCACCTTCCTCGATTCCAAGTCCTCCCAGATGGGCAAGAAGGAAACGATGGTCGACACCGCCAAGGTCCTGGGCCGCTTCTACGACGGCATCGAGTACCGCGGCTACGACCAGAAGGTCGTCGAGGGTCTCGCCGCCAACGCGGGCGTGCCCGTGTGGAACGGCCTGACCGACGTCGACCACCCGACGCAGGCACTCGCCGACATCCTCACGCTGATGGAGAACACCAAAAAGCCTCTGAGCAAGTGCAAGCTCGTCTTCTGCGGCGACACGCGCAACAATGTCGCCTACTGCCTGATGTACATCTGCGCCAAGCTCGGCATCCACTATGTCGGCTGGGGTCCGAAGGAGCTCGCGCCCGCCGCTGACATCGTCGAGTACTGCCGCGAGGTCGGCAAGGAGACCGGCGCCGTCGTCGAGTACGGTGAGGACAGAGAACTCATCAAGGGCGCGGACGCGCTCTACACCGACATCTGGGCCTCCATGGGCGAAGAGGACAAGATCCCCGAGCGCGTCAAGCTGCTCACCCCCTACAAGGTCACGGGCGAGGTGCTCAAGGCCACCGAGAATCCCGACTGCATTTTCCTGCACTGCCTGCCCTCCTTCCACGACTTCGACACCACGATGGCCGCTTCCCAGAAGGAGCTCGGCTACGATATCCGCGAGGTCACGGACGAGGTCTTCCTCTCCCCGAACTCCAAGGTCTTCGACGAGGCCGAGAACCGCATGCACACGATCAAGGCCGTCATGGTCGCGACGATCGGCAACGTCTGATCTGTTCAGGCCGCTTTCAAAAAAGCATAAAAAAACGGGAGCACTTCGTGCTCCCGTTCTTTTTTCCGCTTTGTTTACTGTTCCAGCGCCGTCCACTGCTCGTCGGCAGCGGCCCACTTGGCATTGCGCTCGTAGTCATGGCTGTTGGTCGCCTCCTGCATCGCAAGATAGAACCAGTCGCCCGTGTTCAGACCGAGGGCATCGTCATCAGGAATCTCAACGGTGGGCGTGGAGGGAGTGGGACGGTAAATGCGTTTCCACTGCGCGGTATAAGTTACGTCAGCAGTCACGGTTTCCGTAACCGCTGGAGACCAGCCCATAAACGTGTAACCGCTGCGAGTGGGGTTGCCGTCAAAAGCAGGTGTGGCGCTGTCCTGTTCGACGACGCAGACCTTGTCGGCAAAGATTTCTTCGTTCTCCACGCCGTCAGTGTAGGTGACGGTACACATCAGGCCGTGCGCAGCCTTGAGCGCATAGTTGGCAGTACCCGTTTCAGCGTCATACTTATCATAGTAAGCAGCGCCATCTTTCTCCTCCGACCAACGAGTTGTCCGACCATTTTCCTTATAGCCATCATAGTACCAGCCGGTGATCTCCTTGCCGTCACCGGTCAGTTTCCTATCGCCGAAAGCAAAGAGATCATCGCCGCCGTAAGCTGCCTTATTGTTGTACAGAGCACTTCCCTTGGCAACGGCAGCACTGGACGCATTCATATAAATGCCGCCGATAGACTTATTGGCAGACCCGTGTCTTTGCGGCACCGGCTTTCACCGGCTGTGCCTTTGTCTGTACGCTTTGCCCCACTTTCGCGAGCCGCACAGATCATTCGATTGATCAATTTATGATAACACTCAAAAAATAATCTTCAAACGGAATCCCGTTTGAAGATTGTCAGCAGTAAAACTTTTAATACCTGTTGAGTTTTGTCACGTTTCAGAAATACCTTGCCGTTTAATCGGTTTTATGACAGAACAGGAGGGGCGGATCGCTCCGCCCCCTGTCCTCTCTCAATCTCGTCTCTCTCGTTCACTTGCAGTACTGGCGCAGATCATAGCACAGGCGCTCGGCCTCCTGCTCGCCGCGGGCGACGATCGCCACAGCGTCGTTGCCGGAGATGCAGCCGAGCATATCGGGCAGCTTCATCGCGTCGATAGCCGCGCCCGCCGCGTCGGCGAGCCCCGGCAGCGTCTTGAGCAGCACAACGATCCCCGCATAGTCCACGCCCACGCTGCACTCGTTCAAAATGAGCTTCAGGCGCTTCGTGTTGTCGATGTGGCCGGCCTTGCCGGATACGGCGTAGCGGCTGCGACCGCCGCCGATCGGCTCCTTATAAAGGTACAGCTCCTTGATATCGCGCGAGACGGTCGTCTGCTTGCTCTCGATGCCGCACTCGGCGAGACGCGCGATGAGCTCCTCCTGCGTCTCGATATTGTACTTTTCGATCAGCTCCAGGATCTTCTCTTGTCGCTTGCTCTTCATGGCTCTCTCCCATTTTCCTCCGCCCGGCCAGCTGCCGGCGCGGATGAGCTCTTCTCTCTTCTCTCGTTCTGCGGTGGAATTTTTTACAGGTCGTCGCGGTTGACGGGGCAGGACATGCAGCGCGGGCCGCCGCGGCCGCGCGACAGCTCGGCAGACGGCACGGTCAGCACGTCGAGGCCGTGCTTTGCGAGCAAGTCGTTCGTCACATAGTTGCGCTCATAGGTGATGACGCGGCCCGGCGCGATACACAGCGTGTTCGAGCCGTCGTTCCACTGCTCGCGCTGCGCGGCCATCAGGTCGCCGCCGCCGCAGCGGATCAGGTCGACCGCGGGCAGCTTGAGCTCGAGGGCCAGAATGTCCTTGAGTTCTTCCTTGATCGCGCCGAAGCGGAGCTCGCCGTGCTCGTCGAGCGTCATCTCATAAACGCTCAGCGGGCCCTCGATCTCGGGATGGATGGTGAACTTGTCGTAGTCGACCATCGTGAAAACCGTGTCGAGGTGCATGAACGCGCGCGTCTCGGGAATGTCGAAGGCGAGCACCTTCTTAAAGTCGGAATTTTGCAGCAGGTTGCGCGCAAACGTCTCCGCGCCGGAGACCGTCGTGCGCTCGGACAGGCCGACGGCCACGATGTCCTTCGACAGCACGAGCACGTCGCCGCCCTCGATGGAATAGCTGTCGGACAGGTCGTACCACATCTTGTTGTCCTGCGTGGCAAAGTCGCGGTTGTAGAGGAACATGTACTTTAAGAGCAGACTCTCGCGTTTGCGCGCAGGGGTATGCATGCGGTGGATGTTGATGCCCTCGCCCACGCAGGCGCCGGGGTCGCGGGTGAAGTACAGGTTCGGCATCGGGTCAGAGACGAACGGATAGTCGTCGTCGACTAAGTCCATCAGCGACGTCGGCTGCTTGGTGGCGACCTCGCAGCGCTTGATGCCCGCGATCATCTTCGTCACCATCTGCTTGGGCGGCATGTCGAGAAGCAGGCTCGTCATGCTCGCGCGCAGGCCCTTGGCGTGGATCTTACTGATGTTCAAAAAGTCGTTGACGAGCTGGATCTGGCGCGCGGGGTCGGCGATGGCCTTGGCGACCTCGTCGACATAGTAGATGACCTCGACGCCGTTTTCGCGCAGGACCTCGGCAAAGCGGTCGTGCTCCTCCTGGGCGACCTTTAAGTACGGGATGTCGTCAAACAGCAGGCGCTCGAGCGTCGCGGGCGTCAGCGATTCCAGCTCCTCGCCGGGGCGGTGCAGCAGCACCTTGTTGAGCTTTCCGATCTCGGAAAAGTTATGGATGCCTGAATACATAAGTCGTGCTCCCTTTCCCGGGATGCCGGCGGCTCTCTCATCGACCGCCCGTACACCCCGACCTGTTTTCCCTGTCCGTGCCGCCGGAGCTCCCCGACGGTCCGCGGATCGTTTTACCGTTATTACGCAGTAAAGTATACACTTTCAAAAGGCGCTTGTGATGTATCAGTGCTTTTGCCATTTCGTGTGCCAGTCATTCCTCCAGCTCTTCTTCCAGCGCTTTGCGCAATACCTCCATGCCGCGCTCCAGCCGCTCGCGCGGCTCGTAGGAGTAGTTGATGCGGATATGGTCGCGCCCGCCGTTCTTGCAGGGGTAAAAAACGTGTCCGGGGATCAGCGTGACGCCCATGTTGTAGGCCCGCCTGATAAAGCGCTTGCTGTCCACCCCGTCCGGCAGCCTGCACCAGACATATACGCCGCCTCTCGGCTTTGTATAACTCACGCCGAGCGGCGCAAGCTCGTCGAGCTTTTGGCATACCAAATCTCGATTCGTGCGGTAGACGTCGCGAAATTTTAAAAGCGACGTGTAGTAAATGCCGTCGTCAAGGTACATGCCGAGGAGCTTTTGCGTCATCCAGTCCGAGGCCATCAGCCGCACGGAGACGAGATAGCTCAGTGCGCGGATCAGATCGCGGCTGCCCGTGACGAAGGCAAGGCTCAGCCCCGGGATGAACGTGAGCGAGAACGAATAGATGTAAATAACATTTCCCGTCATGTCGAAGGCCTTGATCGGCGGGAGCTTATCGCCGTCGTAGACGAGTTCGCTCGCCGCGTCCTCCTCCACGATCGGCACGCGGTAGCGGTTCGAGAGCGCAACGATCTTCTTGCGCCGCTCGATCGACAAAATGTTTCCCGTCGGGTCGTGGTAGCTCGAATTGACGAAGATGAGCCGCGGGCGCGTCTGCGTGAGTAAGCTTTCGAGCACCTCGCAGTTCATGCCGTTCCCGTCGACGGGAACGGTCAGTATCTTCGCGCCCGCAAGCTCCATCACGCGGTACATGTCCGGGTGCACCGGCTCTTCCATCACCACGCTGTCGCCGGGCTTGACGAGCAGCGTCACGATAAAGTCGAGCGCCTGATTCGTCTCTGAGAGGATCTGAATTTCGCCCGAGGACGCCTTCACGCCCTTCGTGCCGAGAAAGGCCACGAGCTTCTGCCGCAGGAATTTATCGCCCTTATAGGGGCTGAAAAAATACTGGCACGGGCCGCTGCCCGTGAGCAGCGCCGCGATATCGCCCGCAACGCGCTCGGACGTGTACACCTCGCGCGAGGCGACGCCGCTGCCGAGGGAATAGTGGCTCTCGTCCGTAAAGCGCTGGAACAGGTCGTCAAATGTCTTTTCCATGTCGAGGTACTTTTCCGCCACCTCGCTGACCCAGTTGACGCGGCCGGGCTGCGCGCCCTCGCCGCCCCTTTCGTCCTGCGCGTCATTTTCGTCGTTTGCCGCGGCCACGATGTAGCCCACGCCCTGGCGCGACTCGATCCACGCGTCGCTCTTGAGCTCGCTGTAGGCCTTGACCACGGTGTTGCGGTGCACATCCAAGATCTGCGCGAGCGCGCGCTCGCTCGGCAGCGCGCTCCCGCGGGGCAGCGCGCCGCTGATGATCTGCGACTTGATCTGGTCGGCGATCTGCAGATAGACCGGCACCTTCGAAAACTTGTCGATGCTGACTTTCATGTACTTCTCTTCTCCCTCTCGCCGGCAGGCCGCGCTCTCACCCGCAGCCGTCGGAATTTGCGTTGGTCTCGCAGAGGTCTCTCTGTTCGCATTTTACCACATAACCGTGTGAGTTGTACAGTCATTTTTGTGCATATGACATAAAATTCAAAAAGAAAGAGCCAAGGCATCCCGATGAGATGCCTCGACTCTTTCAGGTCAGCAACCTGAGTAAGGGAAAAGAAGCTTTTCCTTTTTAGAACAGCAGATGCGCGATGGGGCAGACGATCAGCAGGCTGATGATGGTGCGCTCCAGAAAGATGACGAACAGCTCCCAGATGTTGAGAGGAAGCTTGGAGCCAAGGATCAGACCGCCGACCTCGGAGAGGTAAAGCACCTGCGTGACGGAGACGACCGCGACAATAAACTTGGCCATCTGGCTGGTGGACTCCGCGATCAGGATAGCGGGGGTGAGCATGTCGGTGAAGCCGACGATCATCGTGGAGGCAACAGCGTCCGCTTCGGGCACCTGAAGAAGCTGGAGCAGCGGGCGGAACGGGATGCCGAGCCACTCAAAGATGGGGGTGTAGTTGGCAAGGATGAGGGCGACGGTGCCGATGGCCATGACGGAGGGCAGAACGCCGAACCACATGCTGCAGGCGTTCTTGGCGCCGCTCTTGAAGAATTCACCGATGCCCTTGTGCTCGGCAACGCGCTTCATGGCGAGGTCCATGCCGTACTCGACGTTGCTCTTGTAGCCCTCGGGGAGGGTGTCGGGAGCAGCCTTGCCTTCGACTAAGTACGTGTTGGGCTTTTTGCGCAGGGGATAGAGATACGGGCAGATGATGGCGCAGACGATACCGACGAGGCAGACGATCAGGTAATAGGTACCAAAGTATTCGAGCATACCGACCGTATCGAGAACGACGAGGGTAAAGGTGATGGAAACGGCGGAGAACAGCGTTGCGATGATGCTCGCTTCCTTGGCAGAGTAATAGCCGCCCTCATACTGGTTGCAGGTCAGCATAACGCCGAGCGTACCGTCGCCGATCCAGGAGGTGATGCAGTCGACCGCCGCGCGGCCGGGGACCTTGAACAGGGGGCGCATGACCTTGGTGAGCAGCGCACCGACGAACTCCAGCAGGCCGAAGTCGAGCAGCAGCGGCAGCAGCAGGGCCGCGATGACGAAGATGATGACGAGCGTGGTGAGCAGGTCATAGAGGACAAAACCGCCCTGACCGCCGCCGGTGATCATACCGATGAGACCCACGCCGTCCTCGCCGACACCCAGATAGGTGAGCCACACGAAGATGACCGCGAGCACACGGAGCACGACCCAGATGGGTTTGCAGGCGAAGCATTCCTTCATGATGTCGCTATTCATAATGAATTTGGGTTTTGCCAGTGCGATGAGGGACATCACTGCCGAAACGGTGAGGATCAGCACGCACAGCAGCGGCAGGAAGCCGCCGATGTAGCCCGAGATGATATCGGCAAGGATCTTGACCACAACGGTCCAGTCGCCGTCAGCATTTTTCACCGGGATCATAAACAGGATGATACCAGTGATCGACGGGATGATGAACAGAGCTTTCAGTTTCGCGTTACTTTTGGTTTCCATTCTCTCTCCTCCTTCATATTGGCAAGTCGGGCCGGAAGGCGGTCTCTCTCATAGCCGCTTCCCCGGCAGACAGCTCTTGCCTTTACTTTATACGAATTCAGCAGTAAAGCAAGTGCCAGCAACGTTCTCAATTTGTATACCAGTAATAAATTTCTCCATTTTGTCATTCTCTTTTTTGTCGAACCTGTATGTATCTTTTTTGCTTTTTGGGAAAAAGCCCATTTCCACTTGCCGTTTCAGGGATTTTGGAGAAGAAAAAGGGAGGCGCGATACGCGTCTCCCTCCCGTTTGCTTTATTGCAAGTTTTCAACGTCCTTCTTGCCGACCGCCATGCGCTTCCATTGCTCAGGAAGGCCCGGCGCGATGAGCGGGAACAGATTTTCCGTGTCCGACGTCGGCTGGATGTTATAGGTGCCGTACTTGTTGACAAGATCGGCGCAGTCGTCCGGCTGGCCGAAGCGCGCCTTGAGCATCGGTGCCAGGTCATACGGCATGCCGGGGTCTTTTCGCGGCATAAAAATCACCTCCGGACTTAGTATGTCCGGAGGCGGCAGATTTTTTCGATTTGTCTCGCTCACGCGCGCAGCGTTTTGGGATACACGCCCGCGTCGTGTAATTTCTGAAGCTCGCGCTGCACCATTTCCTTATCCTCGTGATACGTCATGCCGAACCAGCGCGCGCTCGAGCGCAGAACGGAGACACTGAGCTCGCCGCGGTCGATGAGCTCGCCGATCAGGCTTGGCAGCAGGCACTCTTTTTTGAGCTCGCCGTCGGGCAGCGCGCGGAGGAAATCCTTAAAATACGCGTCCAGCTTTTCAAACAGCCACGGCGTAAAGCCCCAGAAGTTCATCGAGACCGGCGTCTCGGGCGCGTAGACCGGGCCGTCGCCGTTTTCCTGAATGTCGCGGATCTTGCCGTCGTCGCAGGGCTTTAGGTGGAACGTTTCGACCACGCGGTCGAGCATCCCCTGTTCGTTCACATGGCACACGCCGCGCGTGACCGTGCCGTGCTCGCTCACGGTGTTGCAGAGGTCGTAGCCGACCATCGTGCCCTCGCCGCTTTCGGCGAGCTTTGAGAGCTCTGCGTAGATCGTCTTGAACGCGTCCACGCCGTAATAGTCGTCGGCGTTGATAACGACGAACGGCTCGTGCACAAATTCGCGCGCGCATAAAAGCGCGTGCACCGTGCCGAACGGCTTGACGCGATCAGACGGCACCGTGTAAAAATCGGGCACGCTCGAAAAATCCTGATACGCATAGCAGACCTCGACATTGTCCCCGTCCGCCGTTTTGCGCGCGGCAAGGTGATGTCCGACCATGTTCTCCATCAAGTCGCGCATGTCGGGCTTGATGATGAAGACCACCTTCGTAAAGCCCGCGCGCAGCGCGTCGAAAATGGAGTATTCCATCAAAATTTCACCGTTCGGACCGATGCCGTCCACCTGCTTATTGCCGCCGTAGCGCGAGCCCATGCCCGCCGCCATAATGACCAGCGCTGCTTTCATAAAAACAAAACTCCTCTCAAAGTTCTCGATCTCTTTTTCTCCGGGCGCGCACTGCGCGCTCATCTTCGCCCATCATAGCGTATCCGAACCGGCATTGCAACCGTCTTTTTCGTCTCTTGTCTTTTGCCGCAGGCGTGTTATACTGGTGTAACTATTTTTTAACACCGAGGTCACACCATGGAAGGATTTCTGCACGCGGTCTCTTCCGTCACCATCATCCTGCTGCTGACGGCGACGGGCTATTTCTGCGCGGCCAGGGGCTGGATGGGCCCGCAGGCCAAGGCCTTTATCGGCAAGTTCACGCTCTCTGTCGCCATCCCCTGCATGTCGGTCTACGGGCTGACGAATAACCTGACCCGTGATCTTCTGGTTCAGTCGGGCAGCTTTCTGCTCGTGCCGCTGCTCGGCACCGTGGTCATCACGATCCTGTCACTGCTCGTCGGCAGGCTCTTGAAGCTGCCGCGCAAAAAGCTCGGCGTTTTTATGATGATGTGCTCGGTGTCGAACGCCATCTTCGTCGGCCTTGCGATGTGCACCGAGCTCTTTGGCGACACCTGCACGCCCTACGTCATGCTCTACTACCTCATCAACACCAGCTTTGTCCAGCTGCTGTTTCTCTCGCTTGTGCGCTGGTCGGGCGAGAGCCGCGGCTTTGACCTCAAGATGCTCCAGAAATTCCTGACCACGCCCGCCGTCATCGCCGTTTTCGTCGGCCTCGCGCTCGTGTGGTTTGAAGTGAGGCTCCCCTCGCTCGTGATGAGCTACTGCCGCTATATGAACAACCTCGTCACGCCGCTGGCGCTGCTGCTCACGGGCTATATCATCCACGACATCGGGCTCAAAAATGTCCGGCTCGACCGCGACTTAGGCATCGCGATGATCTTCCGCTTCCTGCTCGCGCCGATGCTCTCGGTCGCGCTGTGCAGGGCGTTCGGCGTGACGGGCCTTGCTCACGACGTGCTCATCGTCGAAACGGCGATGCCGGTCGTGACGCAGACGGTCGTCGCCGCCGCGGAATACGGCGCGGACGAGGAATTCGCCGCGCAGGGCGCGGCGCTCTCCACGATCGCGTGCTTCGTCGTGATTCCCGTGCTGATGCTGATTTTGTAATCAAGAAAGTGGCAAAGCCACTTTTTTGAGAAGGTTTCGCTGCGTTCTGTGCCTCGGTTGTCCGCTAAAAGCGGACAATTCGACCTTACACCGTTGCGGCACTACGATTCCCGCGCCCTTGCAGGCGCGCCAATCGTGCCGCTTCCTCGAAACCGACTTGCTGTTTCCGCCGCTGGCGGCACTTCGCCGGTTTCCACTTCGCGCAAAGAGTTTTCTGCCAGAAGGTGAATTGCCCCGCAGCGGGCAAGAGAAGCCCCTCTGGAGGGCGCACATGTCGCGGCGGAAAACCGATTTGAATTTGTTTCGTGCCGTGCTCGGCACCTGGGCAGCCGTTGGACGCTTTGCTGCCTTACGGATGCCGCGTACCCCTTGCGGGTAAAAACTCTGCGAGGCTCTCTACCCTGAAAAGAATCCCGCGCCGTGGGCGCGGGATTCTTTTTGTTTTCAATTTCCGATCAGTGCGGACAGGCCGCCGGTTCTCAGTTCGTCTTTGTAGTAGTTGAGCTCATCGCCGATGAGCTCGTCGAGCACGCGCATGCCCAGCACCTCGACAGGGGCCTTGTCGTCCGTCAGGATGCAGCTTCCGCCCTCATAGGGCGTGAGCTTGGAGTACACCGTGCGCATCATATCGGCATAGTCGCTGTCCTTGAGCTTTGCGATGCTGCGCAGGAACGTCTCCTCCCAGTCATCCGCATTCGTGCAGAAGACCTCGGTATTCGTGTTGCCCCTCACCGGCGCGGTGACGGTGTGCTGGAAGACACTCGCCATCGTGTCGCAGAGGTATTCGTTGATCGAGCCGTCCTCCGCGGACGTCATGTTGAGGTTCACGACCATCACGCCGTTCGGCTTCAAATGAGAGCGCACTTCATTGAAAAACTCGACGCTCGAGAGCTGGAACGGGATGGTGATATCCTGATAGGCGTCCACCATGATGACGTCAAACTTCTCCTTCGACGCGGCAAGGTACGCGCGCCCGTCCTCGACCGCGACGGTCACGCTGCCTGGAAGTCCGAAGTAGTCCGTCGCGATGCCGGCAATTTTTTTGTCGATCTCCGCGCCCTGCACACTCGCGCCGGGGAAATAGCGCGTGCAGTAGCTCGCGTACGTGCCAGAGCCCATGCCGAGGATCATCACGCTGCGGTTTTCGTTGTCCGTGCCGTCCATGCCCGCCATGCAGGGCGCGGCGAGCGCGTAGTCATAGTACATGCCCGTCAGCGCGTCGCCCTTGACCTGCACGCTCTGCACACCGAAGAGCACGTTCGTCGAGAGCGTCGTGCGCTTCGCGTCGTCCTGCACCTGCAAATAGTTGTAGATGGACTCGTCCTCAAGCGTGATGTCGCTCTGCCAGAAGGCGAAGCTGTAAGACGGCAGGGCAAAGCACAGTCCAGCGATCAAAAGGACGGAGACGATCCCTGGCACGCTCTTTTTCTTCTCGAACACGAAGTACGCGATGCCGATGGCCGCGAGCACACCGGAGAAGATCAAAAACGTTGCCGCCGTGCCGACGGCGGGGATCGTCACAAACGTCGGCACGAAGGTTCCGATGATGCTGCCGATGGTGTTGAGCGCGTTGAGCCTGCCCACGGTCTTGCCTGTGTCGTCGAGATTGTCGACCGTGAAGCGCGTGAGCGACGGCGTGACGGTGCCGAGCAGCACGCACGGGAACGCGAAGATCACAAGGCACGCCGCGAGCGCCGCCCAGACGAGGAAGTTTTTCGTCACAAAAAGCGCCAGCAGCAGCGAGATGCCCGCGATCAGGTACCGTCCCACAAACGGGATGAGCGCGATCCAGATGGCCGCGATGATGAGGCGGCGGTAGAGCTTATCGGGCGTCGCGCTCTTGTCGGCGAGCTTGCCGCCCCAGACGTTGCCGATGGCCATCGCGATCATAATGACGCCGATGATAACGGTCCACACGATCTGCGACGAGCTGAAGTACGGGGCCATGAGCCTGCTCGCACCGAGCTCGACCGCCATGACGGACATACCGGCAAAAAATTCGGTCAGGTATAAAAAGTATTTGCTGCGGATGAGTTTATTTTCCATGCAGGACCTCCCTGTCGTTTCGTTTGTGCCGTCTTCGGTGTAGACAGAGAAATTATAACACGCCTGAACCGCTTTGCGCAACGTTTTTGCCGCGTATTCATTCCCGATGCGCATATTCCCTCTCTGCACGCATATAGATGGAGCAACATGAGTCAGGAGTGTGCTGCATGAAGGGTAACATGGAAGAGCGCGCCTGCGCGCTGGCCGCCTACATCATCGAAAACCGCGCCACCGTGCGCGCCGCGGCAAAAAAGTTCGGCGTGAGCAAGTCCACCGTGCACAAGGACTTACAGGACCGCCTGCCGCAGTTCAACCGCAGCCTATACTTGCAGGTCAAGGAGGTGCTGGAGGTCAACAAGGCCCAGCGCCACATCCGCGGCGGCATGGCCACGCGAAAAAAATACAAGGGATTTTGAAACTTTTTTCGACTTTTTGCGTCTAACATAAGAGTGTGACTCCTGCGCGGCAAAATTACTCTTGCACAATTCCGCCGCGCAGGGTAGAATGCATTATTGTAAACCGAAAGAAAAAAGAACGGAGCAACAAGATGAGAAAGCAGGACTATTACGAGCCAAGCATCGGCCGCGAAAGCGAGCCGCGCCGCAGGCCGAAGAAAAAGAAGAAACGCGCAAATCGCGGTGAGCGCGTCGTCGTCACGCTTCTGTCGCTTCTTTTCCTGACCGTGGCCATTGTGGCGACGGTCAAGTACGTCGTGCGCGCGCCTGAGCCCGTCACGGACAACGAGGACCAGCAGACGCAGCAGGACGGCACGGCGGAGGACAGCGACGCCATTCAAACCATTTCTAACGGCAAAGAGCGCAAAAAATACTGCTATACGATCCTCGCCTACGGTGTGGACAACGACGCCGGCGGCAGCGACACGAACATGCTCGTGCGCTTTGACGCGGAGAACAAGAAGATCGACGTCGTCAGTCTGCCGCGCGACACGCTGATGAGCAACGGCCATAAGCTCAATTCCTCCTACAATAACGGCGGCACGGAAAAGCTGCGCAGCAACATTGAAGATATGCTCGGCATCCCCGTGGACTTCTACGTCTCCGTCGACCTGAAGGGGTTCATCGCGCTCATCGACCAGATCGGCGGTGTCGACTTCGACGTGCCCGAGGACATGGACTACGACGACCCCTATCAGGATCTGCACATTCACTTCAAAAAGGGATTGCAGCATCTCAGCGGTCAGCAGTCTATGGAGGTCGTGCGTTTCCGCCACAACTCCGACAAGGATAAGCCCGCCTACGGCGGGCGGCAGGATATCGGCCGCATCGGCACGCAGCAGGCGTTTTTGAAGACCGTGGCGCAGAAGCTGATGAAGCTCGAAAACGTTCCCGCGATGGCGGAAACGTTCTTAAAATATGTCAAGACCGACCTGACGCTCGGCAACCTCGTGTGGCTCGCCAACGAGGCGCTTTCCATGGGCGGGACGGACGCCATCAGCTTTGCCACGCTCCCCGGCGACGGCGCGGGCTGGTACAATGGCAAGTCCTTCTACACGCTCTATCCCGAGCAGGTGCTCGAGATGACGAATTCGATGCTCAACCCCTACGCTACGGATATCACCGCCGACGAGCAGAACATTTTAGTCCCGTAATTCCGCAAAATTCTGAGAATGTGAGAAAGAGAGAGCAAACGCCATGAAGTTCCGCTTTGCGCTGCTTGTCGCGGCGCTCGCGCTTGCGCTGAGCATCAGCGCCTTTTCTTACAGCGAGGAGCCCGCGCAGGACACTGCCGCTCCCGCACAGGAGGAGACGACGAGCGAAGACAGCGCCCCGTTTGTGCTGCTTCGCGTCTACGAGGGCCAGTTTGCCGACGTGAAAGACGGCGACTGGTTCGCCCCCCCGGTCGTCTCGGCCTATGAATACGGCGTACTCAACGGCCGCGGCGAGAGTTCCTTTGCGCCAAGCGGCAACGTGACGATCGCCGAGCTTTTGACCATCGCCGCGCGGCTGCGCGCCATCTACACGACCGGCAGCGACGCGGTCATCCCCACAGCGAAGGAAAACGAGGCGTGGTATGCGCCGTATGTCTCGTATTTGAAGAGCCAGAATTTGCTCGACAACAGCTTTGAGGGCTTCTACCTCCTGCCCGCGTCGCGCGCGCAGATGGCGGGCATTTTCGCCTTCGCCGTGCCGGAGGAATGGTACACTGAGCCCAACGCCTCGCTCGTCACCTCGGCCTACGCGAGCCGCGACTACATCGCCGACGTGACGGACAAAACGCCCTACCGCAGCGAAATACTTCTGATGTACCGCCGCGGGCTGCTCTCCGGCATGGACGCAAAGGGCAGCTTTTATCCCGACCGCAGCGTCAGCCGCGCGGAGATCGCGGCGCTTCTGACGCGCGTTGTCAAACCTGAAACGCGCCTGACGCTCACGTGGACGGTCGCGCCGTATCACTCCGTGAAAAACGCGACGCTCGCGAGCCTTGTCAAAGCGCCGGCAAGCACGCCACTCCCGACGTCGGCCAAGGACACCGCCGCCATCGACGGTTTGGTTCGCAATATGCTCGCGCGCGGCGAGCACACGATCACGCTGAACTACTCCAAGGCCCTCACCACCGCCACCGCCAGCGCGCTGACGCAGGCGTTCACCTCCTGCGTCAAAACATACTGCGAGCAGATGTACAACGCCGTCTCCTGCCGCTCGTATTCGACGGGCAAGGTCGTACTCACGTTTTCGTCCACCGCCTGTACGGACAAAACGCTCGAATCGTACCGCGCCAAGGCGCTCGCCGCCGCGATCAAGGTCCACGACTCCCTTTGGGAGAGCGGCACGCTGAGCTACGACATGAGCCAGTATGAGATCGCGCGCACGTATTTTCAATGGCTGTGCGACCACTGCCGCTACGATAACGCCGCCGCAGACGATTCCGCGAGCCATCTTGCCTACGGCGCGCTTGTCAGCGGCCATGCCGTGTGCGACGGCTACACGGGCGCTTACAATCTGCTCTTGAAGCTCGAGGGCATCGAGTGCACCTCGCTTTTTAACGACAGCCACATCTGGACGCTCGCGACGCTGGACGGCACGCAGTACCACATCGACGTCACCTGGGGCGACCAGTACGGGCGCACGGACCTGCGCTACTTCGGCATGAGCGAGGAGCAGTCCTACCAGTGCCACCCGTGGGGCACAGCGGACAAAAAGAAATAAGGATCGACATATAGGGAGCCCTGAGACGGTATGTCTCGGGGCTCCCTTTTTTATCACCATTCGAGCTTTGTGCGCACGTGCGTCAATGGCAGGTGAAAGCTCTCCCGCAGGGCGTTGCGATGTTCCGGAGGAAAGTGCTCCTCTGAAAATTCATACAGCGGCAGAACCGAACCGTACTGCTGCGCGGTCTCGTAGAACCAGCAGCTGAATTCCAGACGTTCGAGCTTCGTTTGCAGCGCCGCGATCTGCGCGCGGACGTTGTCGCGCTCTTTGGCAAGGATGTCGCGGCGGGCGCTGAGTGTCTCTCCGCCGGGCCGGATGAGCGGCAGGAACGAGCGAATCTCCTTGAGCGGAAGACCGCAGAATTTCAGGTACTCGATGATTGAAAGCGTTGCAATATCGTCGTCTGTGTACGTTCGCTGCCCATTGCTGGCGCGCACACCGAGAGACAGCAGCCCCTCCTTTTCATAGTAGCGCAGGGTCGATGGGGCAATATTCATCATGCGTGCCACTTCTCCGATTGTATAAGGCATACGAAAATCTCCTTAAAAAACTGTTAAGATGACCGCGCGAAAACCTATTGACTTAAAGGCGACTTTAATAGTTACAGTTTACTTATCCAAATCGGTATTGTCAACAGGAATCAACGGGTAAATTTTCTTCCGTTTGTGCATGATGTTCCGATGCCGACAGTTTTTAAGAAGGAGAAAGAAGCTATGAGAAAAATGATGCAGCGATCCCTGAGCTGTCTGCTGACTCTCGCGATGGTCGTCACGATGCTGATGACCAGCACGCTCGCAGCAGAGAAAAGCGCAAAACTGGAATTTGACTATTCCGCCAACTACGACTCCTCCAAGGTCGTCAGTCTCGAAGTCTACAAGGGCTACCCCGCAGACAGCTATGCCAAGGAAGAAGAGATCTTCTCCCAGCTCGAAGCGATCACCCCGCAGGCTGACGGCAGCTACGTCGTCACCGCTCCCGGCACCTATGCCTACCATGTGCACGGCACCGGCTACTACAACATTCTCCAGCTCTTCAACGTGACCGAGGCCGACCTCACCGCCGGCGTGAAGAAGCTTTCCGTCATCGGCGGCAAGCTCGGCGGCAACGGCTTCGAGCCGACCATCAAGCCCGAAAAGGCCCCCGATTCTTACAAGATGGATGCCCGCGACAGTATGCTTATCTTCTGGCCTGAGGAGATCAACAAGCACTTCGCCCTCGAGCCGCAGAACTACACCACCCCCGCCTTCGACGGCAAGCACGCCGCCAACGAGTTCACCTCTCAGGAAGAACTGATGGCCTTCCTCAAGAAGATGGACGCCGCTTCCGGCACCATGCACCTCTACTCTGCCGGTACGACCCCGAACTACAAGTATGACCTCCCCCTGGCACTCTTCACCACCTCCGAGATTCCCGCGAACGCCACGCTCGCCGAGGCCGCCAAGATCGTCAAGGGCAACGGCAAGCTGAACGTCTGGTATCAGGCGCAGATTCACCCCAACGAGCCTGCCGCCGGTGAAGGCGCGCTCGTGATGATCGACAACTTTGTCAACGATCCCGCCTACAAGGCGCTGCTCGACAAGGTCAACATTGTCATCGTCCCCCGCATCAATCCCGACGGCTCCTATCTCTTCAGCCGCGCCACCTACGACGGCTTTGATATGAACCGCGACCATATGTCCCTCAAGGCAGCCGAGCTTGCCCAACTGCACACCGCCTACCGCCTGTTCATGAGCGAGGTTGTCCTCGACACGCATGAGTTCACCTTCTACGGCGCTTACAACGACGACTGGACGAGCGCCGGTGAATACATGGAGAATGCGGACGATCTTGAGACCACCCCCGCCACCAGCCTGAACAACAACCCCGCCGTGACGAAGATCGGTCTCGACATGGCCAAGCGCGCCTTCTCCGACGCTACGAACGCCGGCCTGCGCGTCAATCACTACGGCACCACCGTCAATAACCCCATCGGCCGCGCCTACTTCGGCCTGTTCAATGCGGTTTCCTTCCTCATTGAGACGCGCGGCATCGGCGCCGGCCGCCAGACCTTTGAGCGCCGCGTCTTCTCTCAGGAAGTTGCCGCCACCTCTTACATCACCTATGCCGCCGAGCACGCCGACGAGATTATGAAGGCGGTCGCCGCCGCCCGTGCCGATGTTGTCGCCAAGGGCAAGACCTATGAGGAAAGCGACGTTCTCGCCCTCTATCAGACCAAGTCCGGCAAGACTCTGACCGACTACACCGCCGCGACCGTGCAGTACAGCGTCGCCGACGGTAGTGAGAAGGTCAGCAAGGCGTCTCCCCTTTCCCTGAACGACACTCTGACCCGCAGCCGCGTCCGCCCGACCGCCTATGTCATTCCCGCGGACACTGCCAACATTGAGAAGATCCTCTACATCATGGACAATCAGGGTGCTGAGTACTACAAGCTCAACGCCGGTACCACCGCAAGCCTCCAGCAATACTACTATGTCGGCGACTACATGGTGAACGGCAAGGCCAAGGGCATTGAGGCCGGCCTGCGCGACACCGCCGACGTGACCTTCGCCAGCGGCGCTTATGTCTTCCCGATGGATCAGGTCGCCAGCAACGTCATCGCCATGCTTTGCGAGCCCGACGTCACCGACTCCAACGGCTACGACGGCACGCTCTATCAGTACAAGCAGATCGACTACGACAAGTCGACCATGAACTTCCCGCTCTACCGCTACACGGGCAACGACCCGCGCACGACACTTGTGAGCAACGGCACCTCCGCCGAGCCCACCCAGCCCACGCAGCCTGAGAAGCCCTCCCAGCCCGCGAGCAGCGATACCTACACCGTCGTCTCCGGCGACAGCCTGTGGAAGATCGCCAGCAAGCAGCTCGGCAATGGCAGCCGCTGGACTGAGATCTATGACCTGAATAAGGACACCGTCAAGTCCCCCTCGGTCATTTTCGTCGGTCAGATCCTCAAAATGCCTCTCACGGCAGTGAGCCAGTAAAAAATACGTCAGTGTTTTTTCTCCGCAAATCCCCTTCGAACGGGAAAGCGCCTTCCGCGATGCGGAAGGCGCTTTCCTTTTTATTTTCAAATCTCGAATTGCTGACCGTCGCGCGTGATGCGCGCGATGATGCCCTTTTCGTCCGGGTGCGCGGCGATGCAGCGGTCGATGACCTCATACTTTTTCCACATGTGCATCGGGAAGATGTGCTGCACCGTCACATTCTTCAGCAGATACTCGATGCCGAGGCCCTCGCTGCCTTCACCAAGGCGCGGGTCAAGCGGCGCCATCGCCGCCGTGATCTCGGGCGCGATGTTGTTGTCCGTCGCCTCGTTGCGCACGGCGGAGGCGAGCTTTTCAATGGCCGCATGGTAGTGGACGGTCATGTTGTTGCAGTAAGCCTTGCCCTCGCTCTCCCAGTTCCACCAGTTGAGGTCGCCCCCGTGGTAGACCATCTTCCCCTCAGCGCGCAAAAGGTAAGCGTTGCCGATGTCCGTCGACTTGATGGCGCGGATGCTCAAATCCTCGCCCGCGACGTCGGTGAGCAGGATGCTGTCGGGCCGCAGGACGGTCGTGCGGGCAAAGGCCTCGTCGGAGATGTTCAGCCATTGCCGCTTGCGCTCGGTGAGGCGCGTATCGCGCGAGACGAAAAAGCGCGCGTCGGGGTATTTTTCCAAAAGTGTGAACACCTTGGCGTCGAAGTGGTCCTCATGGCTGTGGCTCGCAAAGACGAGCAAGGGCTTTTCGGGGTTTAATTCCGGCAGCGCGCCCGTGTAGTCGGGCTCGTAGGTGTAGTCAAAGAGCGTGTAGAACTTGTCCCATTCGACAAGATACGCGCTGTGGGCGATAAACGTGACGGTCATGCGGTTTCTCCTTTCACTGTGGAGGATGGAAGTTTGCTTGTAGGATTATAGCAGACGCCGCGGCGCGGCGCAAGGGAAAAGGCTTTGCAAAATCGCGCGGATATGGTAAAATATTTGAATCTATCCCCCGACCTCACGAAAGGAGCCGCGCGATGCTGAAAAAAGCCTATGTCGAGATCACAAACCGCTGCAACCTCGCCTGCTCCTTCTGCCCCAAGACGAAGCGCGAGCCGCGCACGATGAGCGCACAGGAATTCGGCCTCGTCCTCTCGCGGCTCGAGGGGTATGTGCAGTACGTCTACCTGCATGTGATGGGCGAGCCGCTGCTGCACCCTGAGCTTACGACGCTCTTCGCCCTCGCCAAAGCGTGGGATATGAAGATCTGCATCACGACGAACGGCACGCTGCTCCAAAAGCGTTCCGACGAGCTGCTTGCCGCCGAGAGCCTGCACAAGATCAGCGTCTCGCTCCACAGTTTTGAGGGCAACGACGGCGCGGACGAGCAGGAGCTTTCTTACCTGACACAGGTCTGGAACTTTGCTGAAAAGGCCGCGAAAAAAGGCGTCATCGTCGCGCTGCGCCTCTGGAACGATGGCGGCGCGGACGCGCGCAACGGCGAAGTTCTCGACTTTCTGCGCTCCCGCACAGGCGATAACTGGCCCGAGATGCGAAACGGCAGCTTTCTTCTGCGCGACCACCTGTATTTGGAGCGCGCGGGCAAATTCGACTGGCCTGATCTGAGCGCCGGCGAATCCGGCGCACAGTTCTGCTACGGCCTGCGCGACCAGCTCGGCGTGCTTGTCGACGGCACGGTCGTGCCCTGCTGCCTCGATCATGAGGGCGATGTGGCGCTGGGGAACCTCTTCACCCAGCCGCTTACCGAAATTCTGACCTCCCCGCGCGCGTGCACTCTGCGCGAGGGTTTCTCCCGACGGAAGCCCGCCGAAGAGCTCTGCCGCCGCTGCGGCTTCGCCGCGCGCTTCAACAAATGATATGATGACAGAACATTGGGAAAACTTAAATGCCCTGACCGCGCCGCTGCTCACGTGGTATGACTTAAACGGCCGCACGCTGCCATGGCGCAGCGTCGTCACGCCGTACCGCACGTGGGTCTCGGAGATCATGCTCCAGCAGACGCGCGTGAGCGCGGTCATCCCGTACTTTGAGCGCTTCATGGCAGAGCTGCCCGACGCCGCGGCGTTAGCCACCGTGCCGGAGGAACGGCTCTTGAAGCTCTGGGAGGGGCTCGGCTACTACTCGCGGGCGCGGAATCTTCAAAAGGCGGCAAAGGTCGTCGTCTCGGACTTTGGCGGCGAGTTGCCGCGCACTTGTGCAAGTCTCAAAACGCTCCCCGGCATCGGCGACTACACCGCCGCCGCCATCGCCTCGATCAACTTCGGCGAGCCGGTCGCCGCGGTGGATGGGAATCTGCTGCGCGTCGCCGCGCGCGTCAGCGGCTGCGCCGACGACATCATGGACGCGAGGGTACGAAAGCAATTCACCGCGCATCTCAACGACGCCATCGACTTAGCCCGCCCCGGCGCGTACAATCAGGCGATGATGGACCTCGGCGCGACGGTATGCCTGCCGAACGGCGCGCCGAAGTGCGAGATCTGCCCCGCGCGAATGATGTGCGAGGCGTATAAAAACGGTCTCACGGAAATTTTACCCGTGCGCGCGAAGAAAAAGGCGCGCAAGATCGAAGAGCGCACGGTGCTGCTGCTCTTTCAAAACGGCAAGGCCGCGCTGCGAAAGCGCGCGGACACGGGACTTCTCGCCTCGCTCTGGGAATTCCCGAGCGTTTTGGAGAACCTCGACGAGGCGGGCGTTTCGCTTGCGCTTGCGCAGATGGGGCTTTCGGCGCAAGCTGTCGAACCCGCGGGCAGTGCCAAGCACATCTTCACCCATATCGAATGGGACATGAAGGGATATTTCGCCGACGTGACGGGCGAAAACGACGATCTATTCTGGGCGGACGCCGCGGCGTTCGACGCCGCCGCCATTCCCACCGCATTCAGGAAATTTGCCGCGCTCGTTCGCGCGCGGCTGCAATAAGAGAGGGAGAACAACGACCATGGCACAGCTTTACTTCAAATACGGCGCGATGGGCTCGAGCAAGACGGCCAACGCGCTGATGGCGCGCTTCAACTACGAAGAGCGCGGGCAGAAGACGCTCCTCTGCAAGCCCCAGCTCGACACGCGCGACGGCGACCACATGGTGCACTCGCGCATCGGCCTCGAATATCCCTGCGTCTACTTCCACGAGATGCGGCAGATGGACGAGGATGAGCTCAAGAAAAACGCCTGCATCATCGTCGATGAGGCGCAGTTTTTGACAAAGGAGGAGGTCTTATACCTCGTCCATCTCGTCGACGACTGCGGCATCCCCGTCCTCTGCTACGGGCTGCGCGCCGACTTCAAGGGCGACCTTTTCCCCGGCAGCTACGAGCTGCTTGTCATGGCCGACAAGTTAGAAGAGGTCAAAACCATCTGCTGGTGCGGCAAAAAGGCCGCGTTCAACGCGCGCTTTGACGCGCAGGGCCATGTCGTCAAGCAGGGTGCGCAGGTCGTCATCGGCGCGAACGACCAGTACATCGGCCTGTGCCGCAAGCACTGGATGCTCGGCGACCTCGGCCCCGACTTCAACGGTCAGGGCACGGGCGACTGATGCGCTGCGAGATCTGTCCCCGTCGCTGCAATGCGGAGCGCACGGCGGAGAAAGCGGGCGGCGTCTGCCGCATGCCCGCGGGCTTAGTCGTCGCGCGCGCCATGCTGCACCTCTGGGAAGAGCCCGTCCTCAGCGGGAAAAACGGCGCGGGCTGCATCTTCTTTTCGGGCTGCAATTTGGGCTGCGTGTTCTGCCAGAACGGGCGCATCAGCCACGAGAATTTTGGCAAGGTCATTACGCCGGCACATCTGCGCGAGATCATGGAAGGCCTCGTTTCGCAGGGCGCACACTGCATCGATCTTGTCACGCCCACGCACTTCACCCCCTGGGTGCTCGAAGCGCTGAAAGAGCCGCTTCCCGTCCCCGTTGTGTGGAACAGCGGCGGCTACGAGCGCGTGGAAACGCTCAGAACGCTTGAGGGTAAGGTGCAGATCTATCTGCCCGACTTAAAATACGCCATGGAACGCCCCGCGCGCGAGCTTTCCGCCGCGCCGGACTACTTTGAAGTTGCCGCCGCGGCTATCGACGAGATGGTGCGTCAGGTCGGGGCGTATCAGATTGGGGACGACGGCCTGATGCGCTCCGGCGTCATCCTGCGCCACCTCGTCCTGCCGGGGCAGCTGGAGAACACCAAGCGTGTCATCGACTATGTCTCGACGCATTTTCCGCCAAAGACCGTGCTCTTTTCGCTCATGAGCCAGTATACGCCGCAGCCCGGTTCGACCGGCGCGCTCGCGCGGCGCTTAAATGAGCGCGAGTACCGCACGGCGGTGCAATACATGCGCGACTGCGGCCTGACCGACGGCTTTTGTCAGGAGCTCTCGAGCGCCAAAGAGGAATACACGCCCGTTTTCGACCTACAGGGGGTATAGGATGGCGAATCAGCTCAACTGCCTGCGCTGCGGCACGGGGATGCGATTTATCAGGCGTGAAAAATTCCAGCTCGGCCAGACCGGCTGGGTGCTCGGCGACCTGCCGAATCTCTTCGCGGGCGCGATGGAGATCGAAATTTACGTCTGTCCCAAGTGCGGAAAGCTCGAATTCTTCCAGCCCGGCAGCGACAAATTCGCAGGTACGGCGGACGAGGCAAAGACCGGCTCCGGCTATCTCCCGCCCGACGCACCGGGCGGTCTGCCGCGCAAAAAGTGCCCCGTCTGCGGGGCGGTGCTCGACTTTGACTACGGCCGCTGCCCGTACTGTGAGCACGAATTCTGATAGCAAATTGTAATATTCTTTCTCATCAATACAAGGAGGACTCGATATGGATCGTGTCAGCAAGCGGAATTACTACTTAGACATCGCGCAGACGGTGCTTGAGCGCGCGACGTGCCTGCGCCGCGTCTACGGCGCGATCATCGTCAAAAACGACGAGATCATCTCCACCGGCTACAACGGCGCGCCGCGCGGACGCAAGAACTGCGTCGACCTCGGCTACTGCACGCGCGAGCAGCTCAAGGTCCCGCGCGGCGAGCGCTACGAGCTCTGCCGCAGCGTCCACGCCGAGGCGAACGCCATCATCTCCGCCCAGCGGCGCGACATGGTCGGCGCGACGATCTACTTGGTCGGCCGCGACGCGCGCAGCGGCGAGCTGCTGCACGACGCGACGAGCTGTCCCATGTGCCGCCGCATGATCATCAACGCCGGCATCGACGAGGTGGTGATCCGCCGGACGGAGGAGGAGTTTAATATCGTTCCGGTGCAAAAGTGGATCGACGAGGATGACTCACTATAACTTCAAAAAAGCGGCAAAGCCGCTTTTTGAGGGAGTTTCGCTGCGCTTCGTGCCTTGCCGCCCGCAGGGCGGCTGCGACACGCGCTCCGCGCAAAGAGTAATTTGTCACGCACATGTCGCGACAAATTACGATTGAAATTTTTTTCGCGTCTGCGGACGCGAAAATCTGCGATGCGTTATGCCTGTTTGCCGCCTGGGGGCGGCAAATGCGGCGATCCTACTCTTTCAAATCGAAAAAGTGCGGTGCTTATGGCGCCGCGCTTTCTTCTTTTGGGGAAAAATTCTGCAAAACCTTGCAAATACCGCCCTTTCAGTGGTAGACTGTAAATAATTACGCCCCGCTTTCATTCGGCGCGGGCAGAAAAGAGGAAAACACCAATGGACAAGAAGAAATTCTATATCACGACCCCCATCTACTACCCCTCCGACAAGCTCCACATCGGCCACACCTACTGCACCGTGGCGACCGACGCGATGGCGCGCTACAAGCGCCTGACGGGCTATGACGTCATGTTCCTGACCGGCACCGACGAGCACGGCCAGAAGATCGAAGATAAGGCCAAGGCCGCGGGCGTGACCCCGCAGCAGTTCGTCGATAACATCGTCTGCGGCGAAAAGGGCATCCTCGATCTGTGGAAGCTCATGAATATTTCGAACGACCGCTTCATCCGCACAACGGATGACTACCATGTCGAGGCCATCCAGAAGATCTTCAAGAAGATGCACGACAATGGCGACATCTACAAGGGCACCTACAAGGGCAAGTACTGCAAGCCCTGCGAGAGCTTCTGGACGGAGAGCCAGCTCGTTGACGGCAAGTGCCCCGACTGCGGCCGCGAGGTCGAGGACGCCGAGGAAGAGGCCTACTTCTTCAAGCTTTCCAAGTACGCCGACCGCGTGCAGCACCTGCTTGAGGACACCGACTTTCTCCAGCCCGCCTCTCGCGTCAACGAGATGGTCAACAACTTCATCAAGCCGGGCCTTGAAGACCTCTGCGTCTCCCGCACGAGCTTCACCTGGGGCATCCCCGTGGACTTTGACCCGGGTCACGTCGTTTACGTCTGGGTCGACGCGCTCTTCAACTACTGCACGGCGCTTGGCTTTATGAACGAGAAGTACGACGATTACGACAAGTTCTGGCCCGCCGACGTGCACTTTGTCGGCAAGGAGATCGTCCGCTTCCACTCCATTATCTGGCCCGCGATGCTCATGAGTATGGGCATGCCGCTTCCCAAGCACGTCTACGGCCACGGCTGGCTCGTGATGGACGGCGGCAAGATGAGTAAGTCCAAGGGCAACGTCGTTGACCCGTATGTGCTCGCCGAGCGCTTCGGCGTGGACGCGCTGCGCTTCTTCCTGCTGCGCACGTTCCCGTTCGGCTCGGACGGCAACTTCTCGAATGAACTGCTCATCAACACCATCAATGTCGACCTCGCCAACGACCTCGGCAACCTCGTCTCCCGCACGACGGCCATGGTCGAAAAATATTTCGGCGGCACGCTGCCGGAAAGCCGTCAGGCTGATGCGCTCGACGACGAGCTCATCTCTCAGCTCTCGGCTCTGCGCGGCAAGTATGAAGCCGAGATGGAGAAGTTCCAGTTTCAGAACGCGCTTGAGCTGATCTTCAAGTGCATCCAGCGCGCCAACAAGTATATCGACGAGACCGCACCCTGGGCGCTCGCCAAGGACGAGGCCAACAAGCCCCGCCTCGCTTCCGTCATGTACAACCTGCTCGAGAGCATCCGCATCTGCACGGTGCTGCTCACCCCGTTCATCCCCGATTCCTGCGAGAAGATCTTCGCGCAGATCGGCGCGTGCGAGTGCTGCCGCGATTGGGACAGCGCCGCGAAGTGGGGCAGCCTGAGCGCGACCGTCACCGTCCACAAGGGCGAGGCCATCTTCCCGCGCGTGGACGCGCAGAAGGCGCTCGAAGAGCTTGAGGCCATTCAGGAGGCGCAGAAGAAGGCTGCCCTGCCCGCGATGGAGTTCGAGCCGATGGCGGAGGAAAAGGTCGATTTCGACACGTTCTGCAAGTCCGACTTCCGCGCCGTCAAGGTCAAGGCCTGCGAGGCCGTGAAGAAGAGCGAAAAGCTCCTGCGCTTCACGCTCGACGACGGCACCGGCACCGACCGCCAGATCCTCTCCGGCATCCACAAGTGGTACAAGCCCGAAGAGCTCGTCGGCAAGACGCTCGTCGCCATCGTCAACCTGCCCCCGCGCAAGATGATGGGGCTTGAGAGCTGCGGCATGCTGCTCTCTGCTGTCCACACCGAGAAGGGTGAGGAGGTCCTCAACCTTATTATGGTGGATGATAAAATTCCTGCGGGAGCAAAGCTTTGCTAAAGCAAAAGGGGTGAACCCCTTTCGTTTCCCCCACCTGGCGTGGGGAACGGGCAAAAGGGGGATACTCTCTTTCTCGAAAGAGAGTATCCCCCTTTAAATCCCCCGAGAGAAAGGTTTCCATTGCCGGTCTTTGGCTTGAAGAGCTGCACACGCTGCGCAGTGTAAGTGCGGTGTACATGGCTTCGCCATGAATCTTCTGCGAGTCGTTACCGATTGCAACCGCGCCTTACTATCGTGAGGCGCGTGTGACGTCAGAACGGCGGCAGACTGCCTGCGAAATAGCGGCATTGCTGGCGCTCGCCGCATTGTGGAGTGCTCCGGTAAACGGATATTAGTCAGCACTCCTACAAGATCAGCAGAGCGGCAGCGGATGATAGAAGCAGAGGCAAATCGTATAGCAATGCTAAACGCGGCATCGCCGCGCGCAGGCATTCTCATTCCGGAGGCAAAAGGCTTATTCAAACCTGAGACTGCCAATCTAACGCCTTTCTTTTGGACGGTCACACCGCCCGTTTTCTTTCTCGGGAAAGAAAATGGGGGGTGTGGTTTCGCCGCCCGCAGGCGGCATATCCCCGCGCCCCTGGGGGCGCGAAAGCCCACCCTCTTTGGGCCTGCAAAGGAGAAAAGAGCCATGTATGAATACTTTCATGTAAAAGTCGCCGCCAATGCGTCTATTCTTGGCGGATTTTCGCTTGACCCCGAATACCGGAACATCATCGACCGTGCAGCGGAGGAAGGCTGGCGCTATGTTGGCTTTCTGCCTGTGACGCAGTCGGCGAACGGCGCGATCCTTGAATATGACCTCATCTTTGAGCAGGAGAAGAAATGAATCTGATTTTTGACACCCACGCCCATTATGACGATGAGGCGTTCGACGCTGACCGCGAGGCATTGCTCGCGTCCATGCCCGAAAACGGCGTGGGGCTAATCGTCGACCCGGGCTGCGACTTGGATACCTCGCGCCGCGCGGTGGAGATCGCGGAACAATATCCCCACGTCTACGCCGCCGTCGGCTGGCATCCGGAAAACTGCGCGCCCTACACGCGCGAGAGCCTCGACACGCTGCGCGCATGGGCAAAAAAACCGAAGGTCGTCGCCATCGGTGAGATCGGGCTCGACTACTACTGGGAGCAAAACCCGCCGCGGGAATTCCAGCAGGAGGTTTTCCGCGACCAGCTCGCGCTGGCGCAGGAATCAGGTCTCCCCGTCATCGTGCACGACCGCGACGCGCATGCTGACTGCCTCGCCATCGTGAAGGAGTTTCCGCAGGTGCGCGGCGTGTTCCATTGCTTTTCCGGCAGCGTCGAGATCGCGCAGGAGCTGATAAAGCGCGGCTGGTACCTGGGCTTTGACGGCCCGCTGACCTACAAGAACGCGAAGAAGACCGTCGAGGTCGCAAAGGTCGTCCCGCTTGACAGGGTGCTTCTCGAAACGGACAGCCCTTACATGGCCCCCGTTCCCGTGCGCGGCACGCGCAACGACTCGCGCAATGTGTCCCATATTGCGGCAAAATTCGCAGAAATTCGCGGCATGAGCACAGATGAAATCATCGCCCTGACGAACGAAAACGGCCGCCGCTTTTTCGGCATTCAATCGGTGAAAGAGGAACGAAGCTGACCGCTTCCGTTCCTCTTTTTTCATTTCAAAACTGAACGGCGCGGCAAATTTGCTGGCAATATTACCCGATTTTTTCCGCATGTTTATTCTTCCGCTTTAGTCAAGTGTGACTAAGTTGCGAATTTTCCCGCATTTTCTGTTGACGTGTGCTTTTCACGGTGCTATGATACCCACAACCTCAGTATGATTTTCGGAAAGGATTTCGACGAAATGTTCTCTTACACTTCTCGAATGTTAATGTGCATGAACATGGACATGGCGATGCCGATGCCCACGATTGCTCATGCTCATTTGCCTGCCCGATACGCACAGGAACGAAATTGCCGCCGCTGATTGAAAGCGCGCAGAAGGGTCTTGCCACCCGAACATCGTTTGACCTGAAGCGGGGAGCTCATGAGCTCCCCGCTTTTTTTGTTTGCTTTTGGGATAAAGGAGGAATTCACTTGATCGAACTCAAGAACATTTCCAAGGACTTCGGCTCGGGCGAAAAGGCCGTGCACGCCGTGCGCGACGTGTCGCTCTCCATCGGCTCGGGCGAGATCTTCGGGATCATCGGCTTCTCAGGCGCGGGCAAGTCCACGCTCGTGCGATGCATCAACCTTTTGGAGCGGCCAAGCTCCGGCAGCGTCTTCGTCGCGGGACAGGACTTGACGGCGCTCTCTGCCAAGGATCTGCGCGCGGCGCGCAAGAAGATCGGCATGATCTTCCAGCACTTCAACCTGATGCCGTCGCGCACGGTGGCCGGAAACGTCGCTTACCCGCTCAAGGGCAGCGGCCTGAGCAAGGTGGATATCCAGAAGAAGGTCGCAACGCTCTTGGAACTCGTCGGCATCGGCGACAAGGCGGACGCCTACCCCAGCCAGCTCTCCGGCGGACAGAAGCAGCGCGTCGCCATCGCCCGCGCCCTTGCCAACGACCCACAGGTGCTTCTGTGCGACGAGGCGACCTCCGCGCTCGACCCGCAGACAACGAAGGCGATCCTGCACCTTCTCAAGCACCTCAACGAAACGCTCGGCATCACGATCGTGCTCATCACGCACGAGATGGCTGTCGTCAAGGAGATCTGTGACCGCGTCGCCGTCATGGAATACGGCCGCGTCGTCGAGCAGGGCGAGGTCTTCACGGTCTTCGCTGAGCCCAAGCAGGACATCACGAAGAGCTTCATCCACACGACCTCGAACCTCCAGAAGGTCAAAGAGCTCATCGCCGAGGATTCCCCCGTCACGCGTCTCCAGCCCGGCGAGCTCATCGTCCGCCTGTCCTATGTTCAGCGCAACGTCAACGAGCCGATCATCTCCGCCGTGTCGCAGATGTTCAACATCTCGCTCAACATCATTTTCGCCGATATCACCATCGTGCAGGATTCCCCCATCGGCGGAACGGTCGCCATCATCAGCGGCGAGAGAAAGCAGATCACGAAAGCGATCGAATACCTGATCGAAAAAAATGTCGGAGTGGAGGTCATCAAAGATGCAAGATCTGATCGTTAACATTGCCCCGAACCTTGCAAGCAAGCTGCCGGACTTTTATAAGGCCCTCGGCGACACGATGCTCATGGTGCTCTGGTCGGGCCTCATCTCGTTCGTATTCGGGCTTCTGCTCGGCGTGGTGCTCACGGTGACAAAGCCGAACGGCATTTTGGAGAACAAGGTCGTCTACCAAATTCTCGACAAGCTCGTGAGCCTGTTCCGCTCCATCCCGTTTATCATCCTACTGACGTGGGTCATGCCCATCACGCGCGCGCTGGTCGGCACGGTGCTCTATGTGCGCGGTGCGATCGTGCCGCTGGTGTTCGGCTCAGTGCCGTTTTTCACCCGTCAGGTCGAAAGTGCACTCGCCGAGCTCGACGGCGGCCTTATCGAGGCGGCGCTCTCGATGGGCTCGAGCCCGCTTGAGATCATCTTCCGCGTGTATCTCAAGGAGAGCATCGCGGCCATCGCGCGCGGCACGACCATCACGATCGTGAGTCTCTTAAACCTCACGGCCATGGCCGGCGTCGCCGGCGCGGGCGGCCTCGGCGACTTCGCCATCCGCTACGGCCACGACCGCAACATGGCCGACATCACGAACGTCACCGTGCTCGTCCTTGTGCTCATCGTCTGCGTCATCGAATTTGCCGGCGGACGCATCGTCAAAAAGAACACGCATTAATGTGATCCCCATACAGTCCCTACCCACCCCATTACAAAAAATTATTTTAACGGAGGATATTTCCATGAAGCTCAAAAAGTTCTTTGCCCTCGCCCTTGCAGCCGCCACGCTCGCCCTCGCGCTGACCGCCTGCGGCTCCAAGGCCGGCGACTCCGCCGACAACAGCGATGCCAACACCGACAATCAGACCGGCGAGACCGTGACCGTCAAGCTCGGCGTGGTCGGCGGCATCTATGACGACCTGTGGGCGAGCGCGAAGGCCGCGCTCGCCCACGAGGGCATCGACCTCGAGATCGTGCAGTTCTCGGACTACGTGACCCCGAACAACGCGCTCGCCAACGGCGACATCGACCTCAACGCCTTCCAGCACCGCATTTATCTCCAGAACGAGATCGACAACTACGGCTATGCGATCCAGAACATCGGCAACACCTTCATCATCCCGCTGAACCTCTACTCCCAGAAGGTCAGTTCCGTTGACGAGCTCAAAGACGGTGACGTCGTCGCCATTCCCGACGATCTGACCAACGGCGGCCGCGCGCTCAAGGTGCTCGAAGCCGCGGGCCTCATCGAGCTCGACCCCAACGCCGCCTTTAACCCCACCGTTGACGATATCACGAGCTACAAGGTCAACATCACCATCGAAGAGCTCAAGGCCAACACCATCCCCTCCGTCCTGCCCGACGTGGCCGCCGCGGTCGTGAATGGCAACTACGCGCTCGACTTTGGCCTCAAGACTGACGAGGCCATCTACAAGGACAGCGTCCTCGACGTGGAGGAGTACTGGAATCTGATCGCCGCGCGCACCGCTGACATCGAAGACCCCGACACCGCCGCCATCTATGAGAAGGTCGTCGAAGCCTTCCAGTCCAGCGCGACGGAGGACGTGTTCAACAACACCTTCGGCGGTTACTTCATCGCAGTGGGCTGGGATCAGGACTTGATCAATCAGTAAACACCATCTGACCGCCGCCGCGCTCCCGCAACGCAGGGAGCGCGGGCGGCGGTACGCCTTTCCGGGAGGAATTTATTATGGCACTTGATCTTTCCGCGCTGCGGCGCATCATTGCAGACGAAGACCGCCTGCTCACCGGCGCGGACATTCCCGCAGAATACCAGAGCGACGTGCTCGGCCGCGTCCACGGCAGCGCCGAGGCGCTCGCCTTCCCCTTATCCACCGAGGAGGTGAGCGCTCCTGCGCTCTCTGGCGCTGCAAAACGGCGCGCTCGACTTTATCGAGCTCTCCGACGCGCGGCAGCAGTGCGCTGACATCTGGCGCGTGCGCGGCGCGCTTGTCAAGGCCGTGGAGGCCGTTTCCGAGCAGGAGCCGGTCGATATCGTCGTGCCCATCAGCCGCACGGCGGACTTCATCCGCTTCATCAACGACTTGGAAGCCCGGAGCGGCATGCAGATGGTCATCTTCGGCCACGCGGGCGACGGCAATGTGCACCTGTGCGCCGTGCGCGGCGAGCGGGATGAAGAAACGTGGCAGCGCGAGCTGCACGAAAACATGGACAGGGCCTATGCCGAAGCCTATCGCCTCGGCGGCGTCGCCTCCGGCGAGCACGGCATCGGGCTATCGAAGCGTCCCTACTTCCTGCGTCAGACGGCGAAGGAAAATTTACAGGCCATGAACGCCATCAAAACGGCGCTCGACCCGCAGCATATCTTGAACAACGGAAAATCTTATCTCACAGGAGGAAACAACAATGCAGGCACTTTCTGACCGCACCGCGAGCTTTACCGATTCCGTCATCCGCCGCATGACCCGTATCTCCAACCAGTACGGCGCGGTGAATCTTTCCCAGGGCTTCCCCGACTTCGACCCGCCCAAGCCCATCCTCGACCGCCTCTCTCAGGTCGCCTACGAGGACTATCATCAATACTCCATCACCTGGGGCGCGCAGGACTTCCGCGAGGCGCTGGCGAAGAAGCAGTCCCATTTCATGGGCCGCGACATCGACCCCAACGGCGAGATCGTCGTCACCTGCGGCAGCACCGAGGCCATGATGGCCGCAATGATGACCGTCGCCAATCCCGGCGACAAGGTCGTCATCTTCTCCCCGTTCTACGAAAATTACAGTGCCGACACGATCCTCTCCGGCGCGGTGCCCATCTATGTGCCGCTCACGCCACCGTCGTTCACGTTTGACCCCGAAGTGCTCGAGGACGCGTTCCGCCAGCACCCCAAGGCGCTCGTGCTGTGCAACCCCTCGAACCCCTGCGGCAAGGTCTTCACGCGCGAGGAGCTTGAGATCATCGCGGGTCTTGCCAGGAAATATGACGTCTACGTCATCACCGACGAGGTCTACGAGCACATCATTTACGCCCCGCACCAGCACACCTATTTTGCGGCGCTGCCCGACATGTGGGAGCGCACGCTGTCCTGCTCGTCGCTTTCCAAGACCTATTCCATCACCGGCTGGCGCCTTGGCTACATCATCGCCCCGCCGGAGATCATCGACCGCGCGAAGAAGGTCCACGACTTCCTCACCGTCGGCGCGGCGGCGCCCCTACAGGAGGCCATCATCCCCGGTCTCAACTTCGGTCAGGACTACTACGACGCGCTGCAGGCCGAGTACACGCACAAAAAGGACCTGTTCTTAAAGGGCCTTGACGACCTCAAGATCGTCCACAATGACCCCGAGGGCGCTTACTACGTGATGCTCGACATCTCGGAGTTCGGCTACGAGAGCGATCTTCAATTCTGCGAGGACCTTGCAAGCAAGGTCGGCGTGGGCGCGGTGCCGGGCTCGAGCTTCTTCCGCGAGCCGGTCAACCACCTCATCCGCCTGCACTTCGCCAAGAAGGACGAAACGCTCACCGACGCGCTGAACCGCCTCGAATCCCTGCGCGAAAAGATCCCTGCCAAGGGTTAAGAAAGGAAATTCGCCATGAACGCCCTGAGAGAAGAGTGCCAGCAGCTTCACGACGAGCTCATCGCACTGCGGCGGGAATTTCACCGCGCCCCAGAGCTCGGCCTGCACGAATACCACACTGCCGCGCGCATCGAGCGCGAGCTTGACAGGTGCGGCATCCCGCACGAGCGCGTCGGCGAGACCGCCGTTGCCGGCCATTTGACCGGCAACGGCAATGGAAGCGGCCTTGTCGTGCTGCGCGCGGATATCGACGCCTTACCCATTCAGGAGACGAACGACGTGCCCTACCGCTCGCAAACGCCGGGCATGATGCACGCCTGCGGCCACGACGCGCACACGACGTGTCTTCTCGGCGCGGCAAAGGTTTTGAGCGCACACCGCGCGGACTTTGGCGGCGAGGTGCGCTTCCTCTTCCAGCCCGCCGAGGAGATCGGTCAGGGCGCAAGGCCGCTCATCGCCGCGGGCATGCTGGATGGCGCACAGCGCGTCTTCGGGCTGCACACGGCGTCCGACCTTCCCGCGGGGACCGTCGGCGTCAGGCCGGGGGCCAACAACGCGGGCGTCGACCACTTTATCATCCGCATCCACGGCAAAAGCGCGCACGTCTCCACGCCGCAGCTCGGCGTGGACGCGCTCTATATCGCAAGCGAGCTCGTCGTCGCGCTCCAGTCCATCGTCACGCGCATGACCTCGCCGGTCGAGCCGGTGCTCATCGGCGTGGGCAAGCTGAACGCCGGCACGGCCTACAACGCCGTGGCCGAGACCGCCGTGCTCGAGGGCACGACGCGCATGTTCTCGCCCGAGAGCCGCGCGCACCTTCGCGAAACGATCAACGCCGCGGCCGCACACATCTCCGCCCTTTACGGCGGCACGGCAGAGGTCGAATGGGACGACTTCGCCACGCCGCTCACGAACGACGCCGGTGTGTGCGGGGAGGTCGAGCGCGTCGCCGACGCGCTCGGCATCCCCACGACGGCAAACCGCGCGCTGTCGCTCAGCGGGGACGATTTCGCCGAGTATCTGCTGCAAACGAAGGGCGCTTACGCCTACCTCGGCACGGCAAACCCCAAAAAGCCGCACACCTGCATCTCCAACCACCGCGGCGATTTCGACATCGACGAGGAAACGCTCCCCCTCGGCGCGGCGCTCTACGCGGCATACGCGCTGTCCGTCCTTGATCCGCAGTTTGCCAAATAATTGTTTTTTTCGATGAAATCGCCTTAGTCGTGTGCAAATTTCGATTTTACTTTTTGCGTTATTCTATTTAAAATATAATCCTCGCCACTGTCAGCACAGCGGCGGGGATTTCTTTAGCAAATTTGGAAAAGAGGTTAATTATGAAAAAGCTGTTTTCTCTGCTGCTTTGCGTCGTGATGGTGCTCTCTCTGGTCGCCTGCGGCTCGAAGACTGATGACACGCAGATGCCCGACGAGCCTCAGGACACCGCTCCCGAGCTCTCCGGCACGATGAAGGTCGTCGCCACCGGCGACGTCTACGGTCCCCTGTTCGACGCGTTCACCGCCGACACCGGCGTGGAGGTCGAATGCCTGTCCATGTCCTCCGGCGAGGTGCTCTCCAAGCTCCGCGCCGAGGGCGGCACCCCGTCCGCTGACCTGTGGTTCGGCGGCGGCATCGACGCGTTCATGAGTGCCAAGGACGACGGCCTGCTTGAGCCCGTCACCTTTGACGCGGCCGCCGGGCTCGGCGACGAGTACAAGGATACCGAGGGTTACTGGTATTCCAAGGGCATCACCATTGTCGGCTTCCTGCTCAACAACTCTCTCATGGAGGAGCTGGGTCTGACCGCTCCCGAGAGCTGGGATGACCTGACCGACAGCCAGTATGAGGGCGAGATCGTCATGTCCAACCCCGCCGTTTCCGGCACCAACTACGCCGTGGTCAACGCGCTGCTGCAGGCCAAGGGCGATCAGGGCTGGGACTACTTCGAGGCCCTGAACAGCAACATTGCCTACTATGGCAAGCGCGGCTCCGACCCGAAGAACAAGGTCTCTTCCGGTGAGTTCGCTGTCGGCATCTCCTACATCGACGCCAGCATCGAGCAGGCCGCCGAGGAGAACGACCTGACCATCGTTTACCCCTCTGACGGGATGCCTTGGGTCCCCGAGGGTGTGGCCGTGTTCAAGAACGCTGAAAACGTCGACGCCGCCAAGTACTTCGTCGAGTGGCTCTTCAGCAGCGACGATCATCTCCGTCAGCTCGCCGAGATCGAGCAGAAGAACGGCATCAAGGTCATCAAGCCCTCCATCGAAGGCATTGAGCTGTCCTATGATCCTACGCTCCTCATGACGGAGGACCTGTCCCTGTTCGGTTCCCAGCGCACCGAGATCCTCGATCGCTTTGAGCCCCTGATGGGCGACAAGGCCGCCGCGGAATAAATGAAGTCCGCCGGCGCTATCCAAAAAAATACAGAAAAAAGGGCATCTCACGATGTCCTTTTTTCCCTATGTGAAAACGCGGCCGACAAGCTGATCTTACTTGTCCTGCTCGGGAGCGTGCTGCTGTTCATTCTCTGGCCCATCGCGTGCATCGCGCTGCGGAGCCTGCGCGGCGCGGACGGCGGCGTGAGCTTTGCAATGTTCGGCACTGTTCTGCGCCAATACGGCGAGAGTCTGCGCAACAGCGTATTTGTCGGCGTTTTTACGGCAGTGCTGTCCACTATCCTCTCGCTCTCAGCGGCGCTCGTATGCGCCACGGCGCGCGGGTGGAAGAAGACACTCTGCATGATCATCATGCTCGTCGCCATGGTGTCGCCGCCGTTCATCTCGTCGCTCGCCTATATCCAGCTCTACGGGCGGCGCGGGTGGATCACCTACCGCCTGCTGCACCTGAGCCTGAACCCCTACAATCGCTGGGGCGTCATCCTGATGCAGTCGATCTCGTTCGTGCCGCTCAACGCAATGTTTCTCTCCGGCATCCTCGAAAAGCTGGACGAGGGCAGCCTTCGCTCGGCGCGCGACCTCGGCGCATCGGGCGGCGTCATCCTGCGCGATATTGTCCTGCCGCTCATTCGGCCCGCGACGCTCGTGTGCCTGCTGCTCTCGTTCGTCCGCTCGCTCGCGGACTTCGGCACGCCCATCATCATCGGCGGGCGCTTCAGCACGCTGGCCGCGGACATCTATTTGCAAGTCGTTGGATACTCGGACCTTGAAAAGTCCTCGGCAATGAACATGTTCCTGCTCATCCCGTCCATTGTGTTCTTTTTCGTCTACCGCGCGCTGATGCGCCGCTCGGACAGGCTGACCGACGCCAGCCGCACCGCTCAGACAGAGCTTGGCCTTTTGCTGCCGCATTGCGGCGCGATTGGCTGGGGCATGATCGCGCTGAGCACCGTTTTCTTCGTAATGATCGTGCTGCAATACGGCTGCGTGTTCCTCTCGGGCTTTTTGAAGAGTGCGAAAGGTGTCTACTCCTTCACGCTGCAATACTGGGATCAGCTCTGGCGCATCGGCTCGTCGACGATGCTGCGAAGCGTTGAATACGCGCTCATCGTCTCCATCGCCGGCACGGTTTTTGCGATGCTCTTCGCCTACTACATGGACCGCCGGCGCATCATCGGCCGCAGCCTTTTCGACTGCCTGGCGACGCTGCCCTATATGCTGCCGGGCACGTGCTTTGGCATCGGCTACATTCTCGCGTTCAACCACGCGCCGCTCAAGCTGACGGGCACAGCCCTCATCGTGCTGGCCAACATGCTCTTCAAGCAGCTGCCGACCTCCACGAAGATCTGCACCGCGTCGCTCGCGCTCCTACCCGAAGTGCAGGAGCGCTCGGCGCGCGACCTTGGCGCGGGACGGCTCGCTGTGCTGCGCGATGTGGTCTTTCCCGCACTGCGGCCCGCGTTTTTGAGCTGCTTTGTCTATAACTTCACGAGCAGCATGACGACGGCGGGCTCCATCATCTTTCTCATCGACGCCAAGCGTCAGCTGGCCGTTTTCAAGCTCTTTGACGCGGTGTATCAGGGCGATTACGCCCTTGCCTCGCTGATCGCGAGCGTCATCACCGTCATCGTCCTTCTTGTCGAAGGCCTCGCCTTCCTCATCACCCGGAAAGGAGAAAATCGCCGTGTATCTCGAACTTGACCGCTTGAGCAAGCAGTTTGACGGCAAATACGCCGTGCATGACCTCTCCCTCGGCCTGGAAGAGGGCGGACTTTTGTGCATTCTCGGCTCGTCGGGCTGCGGCAAGACGACCACGCTCAACATGATCGGTGGCTTTCTCAAGCCCGACGGCGGCAGAGTGCTCCTCGACGGGCAGGATATCACCGCGCTCCCGCCCGAGCGGCGGCCGGTTTCGACTGTCTTCCAGTCCTACGGTCTGTTCCCGCACATGAGCGTGCTGCAAAACGTGACCTACGGACTCAAATTCCGCGGCTATTCCCGCGCGGAGGCAAAGGAAAAGGGCCGCCGGTACTTGACTCTCGTTGGCCTTGCCGAGCGCGAGGACGCGCGCATCGGCGAGCTCTCGGGCGGCCAGCAGCAGCGCGTGGCACTCGCCCGCGCGCTCATCGTCGAGCCAAAGCTCTGCCTGCTCGACGAGCCGCTCTCGAACCTCGACGCGGCGCTGCGCGTGCGGATGCGCGGGGAGCTCAAGCGCTTGCAGCGCGAGCTCGGCACCACGATGGTCTTCGTCACACACGATCAGGAGGAGGCGCTCATTCTGGCTGACTCCATCGCCGTGATGAGCGAGGGCGAGCTCTTGCAGCTCGGCTCGGCAGAGGAGGTCTTCCGCCATCCCGCAAACGACTACATCGCGTCATTTCTGGGCCTCAACGACATTGTATGGAAGGATGACGGCAGCGTACTGAAGGTCATCCGCCACGGAGAAAAGGGGTAACACCGCCATGCTTGTTGATATGCACCTGCACGAATGCACCTACTCGACCGACAGCTTTCTCCACCTGGAGGAGATCGTCTCTATCGCCAGGCAAAAGGGGCTGGACGCGATCTGCATCACGGACCACGACAGCATGGGCCTGCGCGAGCGCGCGGAGGCCTATTCCCGCGAGATCGGCTATCCCATCTTCGTCGGCGTGGAATTTTTCTCGCTCTGGGGCGATATCACCGCCTGGGGGATCGACGGCATCCCCGACCAGCGCGTCAGCGCACAGGACTTTATCGACCTGGTGCGCGAAAAGGACGGTTTCTGCGTCTCCTGCCACCCCTTTCGCAGCAACAATCGCGGGCTGCGCGAGCACCTGCGCGATGTGCACGGTCTTGACGGCGTGGAGGTCCTCAACGGCAGCACGCCGCTTGAGGAGAACCGGACGGCACTGCGCTTCTGCCGCGAGCTGGGGCTCAAGGCCATCGGCGCGAGCGACGCGCACGTGCCGGAGCAGGTGGGAAAATACGTGACATGGCTGCCCGAAACGGTCACAACGCTGCCCGATTTTGTCACCGCGCTGCACACGCTGGAAACGCGTCCCGCCATCTGGACGGGCAGCGGGTACGATGTCGTCACCGGGTTTTGAGATGAATTTTCAGCGGGCTGGGGTATCATGCTCCGGCCCCTTTTTTACATTTCGCTGTGTCATATCCGATATTCATGCAGGAAAGCTGTGGTAATATTTCACAAGAACCCATTCTTCCGTGTAAAAAGATTCTCAAAATTTGGAGAAGTGGAAAATTAGGGATTGACATTTTCCCAGCATAGGAGTATGGTAACGCCAACAATTTCAAACGCCCGATCGCGAGGTCGGGAAGATAGAGGCGCGGCTGACAAAAGTAGCGCGTTCGCACCGGCACAGGAAGCCGGAGCGCGCGAAAGGGGATGCCGCCGAAGTGGAAACGGTTCCTGTGCCGTTTGCCGCTGGTTCGTCGGAGAACATCCGCCGGACTGTCACGTATGTGGAGCGCTATCGAGGTCGGCAAGCTGTTTGTCCCCCAAAAAGGTGATGACCGGTTTGCCGGATTGCAGTACAGTTGCAGCCGTAAATGCTTCACAAAGCATTTACGGCTTTGTTTTTTGTCTGCATCGGGAGTGCGAAAACCCGAAAAAAGCAGGACTCCCCTGTTTTTGAAAAATCAACCTCATCACAAGAAAGGAAACTACCACCATGAAGCTCAGAACCTTTACCGCCCTCCTGCTGGCGGCCATCATGCTCTTCGCACTCACCGCCTGCGGCAGTCAGGCCGCCGACGATTCCAGCAGCGATCAGCAGCAGGAACAGCAGGACACCACCACAAACGAAAGCAACGAATTCCGCGTCGGCATGGAGTGCGCTTACGCCCCCAACAACTGGCAGGAAAGCGAAGCGACGGACTCGAACGTCCCCGTTGAAAACGTCGCCGGCACGTATGCCGAGGGTTACGACGTGCAGATCGCCAAGGCCATCGCAGAGGGCCTCGGCAAGGAGCTCGTCATCGTCAAGCTCAGCTGGGACGGCCTGATCGACGCGCTCAATCAGGGCCAGATCGACGCCATCATCGCCGGTATGATGGACACCGCCGAGCGCCGCGAATCCATCAACTTCTCCGAGCCCTACCGTGAGACCACCTACGGCCTGATGGTGCTCGCCGATTCCCCGTACTTAAATGCCACCTCCATTCAGGACTTCTCCGGCGCAGCCGTCCTCGGCCAGCAGGGCACGGCGCTTGACGATGTCATCGAGCAGATCGAAGGCGTCGACCACTTAAGCCCCGTCGGCAGCGTGCCCGACATGATCTCCCGCCTGCAGCAGGGCACCTGCGACGCCATCGTCATCAACGTTGAGAACGCGCAGGGCTACCTCGCTTCCAACCCGAACTTCCGCCTGGTCACCTTCGATGAGGGCAGCGGCTTCACGCTGCCGGCCAAGGGCTCCTGCGTGGGTCTGCGCAAGAGCGACAATGAACTCCTTGATCAGATCAACACCATCCTTTCCGGCATCGACGACGACGCCCGCGCCGCCATGTGGCAGGCAGCCGTCGACGGCCAGCCCCAGTAATATCCCACGCACCGCCGCCGCGTGAAAAACGCGGCGGCGGGTACGCGAAGCACTCTAGAGACAACGCGCTTCGCACCATAAAGGAGGAAACACCATGGCAGCACCCACCGCGCCCCGGAAGAACTTCATCACCCGGGATCACCGTTATGTTTATTTAGGCGGAAGTTTCATCGCCCTGCTGGGCCTGGGCATGTTTTATTCCGCTCCCAGCCCGTACAGCTTCATCCCCGCGCAGTCCGTGTTCGGCACGGCGCTCGCGGCGATCTGCTGGTTCTTCCTCAGCGTGAGCGCCATGGCGCTGCTCGTCAAGTGGGCCTATTGGAACAATTACAGCTCCACTATTATGAAGCGCCCCCTCATCGTGCGCGTCAGCCGTTACCTCTCGTATCTCGACGCCGCGGCCTGCGCGCTGCTGGTGCTCGACCGCTTCATTTTAAAGCTCGCCTACATCATCAACGCCGCCATCCATGCCGACAGCAACCCGACCGACACGCTCTCCACCATGGCCTACATGGCGTACAACCAGCGCTCGCTCTTCGCCATCGGCATTTCGTACACGGTGCGCCTCGCGCTCTTCGGCACGGCGATCGCGTTCGTGCTGGCGCTTCTCATGGTCTTTCTCCGCATTCAGGAGCCCGACAAGCGTGACAACGACTTTGTGAAGTTCCTCAAGATCGTTGCCAACAAATTCTCCCGCTTCTATATCTTCGTCATCCGCGGCACGCCAATGATGGTGCAGTCGCTCATCCTCTACAACGCGGTGTTCGGCCTCTTCAAGCGCACGGGCATGAGCGTTTCGGACATCAACCGCGTCTGGCCTCTGTTCTTAGCAGGTCTTGTCACCGTTTCCCTCAACTCCACGGCTTACCTTGCCGAGGTGCTGCGCGGCGGCATTCTCGCCGTGGACGCGGGCCAGATGGAGGCCGCGCGCTCGCTTGGCATGACGCACTGGCAGGCCATGCGCAAGGTCGTCTTCCCGCAGGCCATCAAGAACTCGCTTCCCGCCATCGGCAACGAATTCATCATCAACATCAAGGATTCGTCCGTTCTCTGCGTCGTCGGCGTGTCCGACCTGATGTTCATGACCCGCTCGGTCGCCGGTATTTATTATAAAGGTACCGAGTGCTACCTCATCGCCGCCATCGTTTACCTGTTCCTGACGTATCTTTCTTCGCTCCTGCTCAAGGCCATCACGGGAAAGATGACCGCGCCGGACAACACCAAGCGGCACCAGGGCAACCAAACCGTCGATCTGGGTCTTCCCAGCTCGAACTGACAGGAGGGCGCTATGACGAACGATCCCATCATCAAAATCGAACAGCTTGAAAAGTCCTTCGGTGACCTGCACGTGCTCAAGGGCATTGACCTTGAGGTCAACCGCGGCGAGGTCGTGTGCATCATCGGCGCATCCGGCTCTGGCAAATCGACACTGCTGCGCTGCATCAACTTACTGGAAGAGGCCGACTCGGGCCACATCTGGTTCGACGGGCAGGATTTAATGGACTTAAAGGTCAACCTGAACGCCCTGCGCCAGAAGATCGGCATGGTGTTCCAGGGCTTCAACCTCTTCAACAACAAGTCCGTGCTTGACAACTGCACTCTCGCTCCCATGGACGTCAAGCACATCCCCAAGGCGCAGGCCGAAGCCACGGCCATCAAGCACTTAACGACCGTTGGCCTCGCCGACTTCATCCACGCCGACTCCCGCCGCCTCTCCGGCGGGCAGAAGCAGCGCGTCGCCATCGCGCGGGCGCTGTGCATGGAGCCGGAGATCATGCTCTTCGACGAGCCGACCTCCGCGCTCGACCCTGAGATCGTCGGCGAGGTGCTGGACGTCATGAAAAATCTCGCCCAGCAGGGCATGACGATGGTCGTCGTCACGCACGAGATGGCGTTTGCCAAGGAAGTGAGCGACCGCGTCGTCTTCATGGATCAGGGGGTTATCTTAGAGCAGGGTTCGCCCAAGGAGGTCTTCGGTAACCCCAAGGAGCCGCGCACGCGTGAGTTTCTCAGCCGCTATCTGGAGGATAAAATGGCATGATACAGAAAAAAGTGACCGATTTTTTTGCCCTGGAGGGCAATTATCCCGACTTGGACGGCGAGGGCGCGGCCGCGCGCCTGTCCGCCGCCATCCGGTGCAAGACCATCAACTACTTTGACCACAGCCGGACGGACTACATGGAGTTCGACAAGCTGCACGCGCACATCAAGGCAAGCTACCCCAACATCATGCGCGTGGGCACGTTTGAGCGCATCGGCCACCACGCCGTGCTCATCACCATCCCCAGCAGCGACGCTTCTCTGCGCCCCTGCCTCTACATGTCGCATCAGGACGTCGTTCCCGTTGTTGAGGGCACAGAGCAGGACTGGACGCATCCCGCCTTTTCCGGCGACATCGCGGACGGCTATATCTGGGGCCGCGGCACGCTTGACATCAAAGAGCAGGTCTTCGGCGTGCTGGAGGCCGCGGAATATCTGCTCGCCCGCGGCAAGTCCTTTGCCCGCACGGCGTATCTCGCCTTCGGCGACGACGAGGAGACCATCAACTTAGGCGCGCTCGCCATCGCCGAGCATTTGAAGGCGCAGGGCGTGACGCTCGAATTCGTTCTTGACGAGGGCGGCTGCAAAATTGAGCCCGGCACGGCCTTCGGCGCGCCGGAGACGTCCATTGTCAGCGTGCAGCTGATGGAAAAGGGCTATGCCGATTTGGCGCTCTCCGTCCACAGCATCGGCGGGCATTCGAGCCGCCCCTACGGCGGCACGTCACTTGGGCGTCTCTCCGGTGCGATCGCCGACATCACGCGCGCGCCGTTTGCCGTGCGCCTCAACAGCGCCATGACCGGCGCGTTTGAAACGCTCGCGCCCTATATCACGCAGGAGCCGCTCAAAACGCTCGTGCAGGATGTTGCGGGCAACGCGGACGCCATCGCGGCCTGCTGCATGGGCTCGCCCGACCTCTTCCCGTTTGTCACCACCACTATCGCGCCCACGATGATCCGCGGCGGCAGCGCCGCGTGCAACGTGATGCCGCAGGATATGACCGCGGTCATCAACTTCCGCATTGCCGACGGTGACAGCACCGAGAGCGTCATGGCCCACTGCCGCGAGGCAGTGCAGGATAAGGGCGTTGAGATGCGTTTTTTGCAGGCCAACGATCCCTCCGCCATCGCGCGCCGCGACGGCTACGGCTACCGCACAGTGGTCGAGAGCTTCCAGCGCTACTATCCCGAAGCCGTGTTCATTCCCTCGATGGCCGTGGGCGCGACGGACGCGCACCGCTATGAGGAGATCTGCGACACGTGCCTGCGGTGCAGCCCGTTTATGACCGAGCCCGCGGAGGCCGCCTCCGGCGTGCACGGCACGAACGAGCGTCTTCTCATCCGCTCGTATTTGCAGGGCATCCGCGCACTCATCGACCTGATGGAGCACGCCAACGTGGAACCGTGAATTTCCTTTCTTTTCAATGAATAAATATCCCCCGGCCTAGCCGGGGGTATTTCTTAGACGGGCGAAGCCCTATGTTACCAGCCACGCCTCATGCG
>ENA-UEQY01000085-UEQY01000085.1-human-gut-metagenome-genome-assembly--contig:-NODE-85-length-45129-cov-8.865089_pt1 | contig 45129 bp, 38 predicted proteins | sample MGYA00242949_ERZ507949 | MGnify/ENA primary metagenome ERZ507949 (study PRJEB26167, sample SAMN06115403) | human gut metagenome | host: Homo sapiens | place: China:Jiangsu | collected 2016-07-06... | reverse complement strand
TTTATTTATATACTATAAAATATAATCAAACAGCGGACATTTGTCAATGTTTCTGCGCACGGAAGTCCGTAAAATTCACAGCTTCACCCTGATAAAGTCGTGCTCCACAGCGGGAAGGATTTTTTCAATCAGATCCTTTGTCCGCAGCCGCAGGCTGGACGTGTTGATGCAGGGGTGACAGCCCACAAACTCGCTGTTCAGCACATCCTCGTCGATTAGCAGCTGCACGCGGTGCCCGGTGTCATTCATCAGTCCCAGTACGCTGACCGAGCCGGGCGTAATATCCAGAAACTTTTCCATGTATTCCGGCTTGGCAAAGGACAGGCGCGCCGCGCCGATCTGTGCAGACAGATCCTTTGTATGGAAAACCTTCGTGTCCGGGATCATCAGCAGATAAAAGGCTGTTTCCTGTCGATTACACAGGAACAGATTCTTGCAGATGACCGCCTGCAGCGTCTGGTCAATCTCCTGACAGACCTCCATTGTCATAGCCGGTGCGTGGTCGACCCTCTCGTATGCCACACCCAGCCGGTCCAGCAGGTCGTAGGTGCGGATCTCCTTTTCCAATCGGCCCGCCGTGTCCGCAGGCCGCCCCTTTTGCAGCTCCATTCCAAAGCCCCCTTGCGTTTTCTCCCATTATAGCAGTCTTTCCGCGTTTTGCAAAGTGGGGGAAAATGTGTTATACTGAGCCGGATGCCAGACTGACCCGTAAATGATATTTTTAGGGAAATGGGTTTTTGCTATGAAAAAGATTTTATTCATCTGCCACGGCAACATCTGCCGCAGCCCGATGGCGGAGTTTGTGATGAAGGATATGGTCGCTAAGGCCGGGGCAGGGGAGCGGTTCGTCATTGACTCTGCGGCGACAAGCACCGAGGAGCTCGGCAACCCGGTCTACCCACCCGCGCGGCGGGAGCTGGCGGCGCACGGCGTGTTCTGCGGGCCGCACACGGCGCGGCAGATGACGCGGGCGGACTACGACAAATACGACCTGCTCATCGGGATGGACAGCGCCAACATCCGCAATATGACCCGCATCTGCGGCGGCGACCCGGCGGGCAAAATCCACCGTCTGCTCGACTACACCGCCCGCCCCGGCGACGTGGCCGACCCGTGGTACACGGGTGATTTTTCGACCACCTGGCGGGACGTTGCGGAAGGCTGCCGCGGTCTTTTGAAGGCAATCACCTCGCAAGCCATGTAAAAACATTGCATTTATGTGCGATATGTGCTATGATATTAAAGGATTATTTCCATCCAGTCAAGTTCAATCCGAAAGGAAAGAGTGTATACAATGGGAAAATACTTTGGTACTGACGGCTTCCGTGGGGAGGCCGGTGTCACTTTGACCGCCGACCATGCCTACAAGGTTGGCCGCTTCCTCGGTTGGTATTACGGTATGCTGCGCCAGCGCAATGGCGAGGCCACCACGCCGCGCATCGTCATCGGCAAAGATACCCGCCGCAGCTCCTACATGTTTGAGTACAGTCTCGTCGCAGGCCTGACGGCTTCCGGCGCGGACGCCTACCTGCTGCATGTCACCACCACGCCCAGCGTCGCATATATTGCCCGCGTGGACGACTTTGACTGCGGCATCATGATCTCCGCCAGCCACAACCCCTATTATGACAACGGCATCAAGCTCATCGACTGCTACGGCGAGAAGATGGACGAGGAAACGCTGCTGCTCGTCGAGGATTACCTCGACGGCAAGCTGCACGTCTTTGACCAGGATTGGCCCGAGCTGCCGTTTTCCAGCCGTGACCATGTCGGCTGCACCGTCGACTACGTCAGCGGACGCAACCGCTACATGGGATACCTGATCTCTCTGGGTATTTACTCCTTCAGGGGAATCAAGGTCGGCCTGGACTGCGCCAACGGTTCCAGCTGGAACATTGCCAAGAGCATTTTTGATGCTCTCGGTGCAGACACCTACGTCATCAACAACAAGCCCAACGGCCTGAACATCAACCTGAACGCCGGCTCCACCCACATTGAGGGTCTGCAGAAGTTCGTCGTGGAGAACCATCTCGACATCGGCTTTGCCTACGACGGCGACGCCGACCGCTGCCTCTGCGTGGATGAAAAGGGCAACGTCATCACCGGCGACCACATCCTGTACATTTACGGCTGCTACATGAAGGAGCGCGGCAAGCTGCTGATGAACACCGTCGTCACCACCGTCATGTCCAACTTCGGTCTGTACAAGGCGTTCGACGAGCAGGGCATCGGCTACGCCAAGACTGCCGTCGGTGACAAGTATGTTTATGAGTACATGGCCAAAAACGGCTGCCGCATCGGCGGCGAGCAGAGCGGCCACATCATCTTCTCCAAGTACGCCAGCACCGGCGACGGCATCCTGACGAGCCTGAAGATGATGGAGGTCATGCTGGCCAAGAAGAAGCCGATGAGCGAGCTGGCCGCACCGCTGAAGATCTATCCGCAGGTGCTGAAGAACGTCAAGGTCACCGACAAGAAGGCTGCGCAGGATGACGCCGATGTGCAGGCCGCCGTCAAGGCCGTAGGCGAGGCTCTGGGTGACACAGGCCGCATCCTGGTCCGTGAGTCCGGCACCGAGCCGCTGGTCCGCGTCATGGTCGAGGCTCCCGAGCACGAGACCTGCGAAAAGTACGTCCAGCAGGTCGTGGACGTCATCAAGGCCAAGGGCTACGCGATTTAATTTGTTGTAAAATTTTACACCGCGCTGTGGAGAATCCGCAGCGCGGTGTTTTGATTTCACTCCCGGCAAAAAAACGCCCGCACGTCACAAAAACATGACATGCGGGCGTTTATTATGCCTTTACTTTAAGAGCAATCGCTCAGATTACAGCTTCGGGCCGGCAGAGACCAGAGCCTTGCCGTGCTCGTTGCCTTCGTACTTGGCGAAGTTCTTGATGAAGCGGCCTGCCAGATCCAGAGCCTTGGTCTCCCACTCGGAAGCATCCTTGTAGGTGTCGCGGGGATCGAGGATGGCGGGATCGACGCCGGGCAGAGAGGTGGGAACCTCGAAGTCGAAGTGCGGGATCTTCTTGGTGGGGGCCTCGTTGATAGCGCCGCTCAGGATCGCGTCGATGATGCCGCGGGTATCCTTGATGGAGATGCGCTTGCCGGTGCCGTTCCAGCCGGTGTTGACCAGGTAAGCCTTGGCGCCGGACTTCTGCATCTTCTTGACCAGTTCCTCAGCGTACTTGGTGGGATGCAGCTCCAGGAAGGCCTGGCCGAAGCAGGCAGAGAAGGTCGGGGTGGGCTCGGTGATGCCGCGCTCAGTGCCGGCCAGCTTCGCGGTGAAGCCGGACAGGAAGTAGTACTGGGTCTGCTCGGGGGTCAGGATGCTGACCGGGGGCAGAACGCCGAACGCATCAGCAGACAGGAAGATGACGTTCTTGGCAGCAGGTGCGGAGGAAATCGGGCGAACGATGTTCTGGATGTGGTTGATGGGGTAAGAAACACGGGTGTTCTCGGTGACGGACTTGTCAGCGAAGTCGATCTTGCCCTCGGCGTCGACGGTAACGTTCTCCAGCAGAGCGTTGCGCTTGATGGCGTTGTAGATGTCGGGCTCGGAGTCCTTATCCAGGTTGATGACCTTAGCGTAGCAGCCGCCCTCGAAGTTAAAGACGCCGTTGTCGTCCCAGCCGTGCTCGTCGTCGCCGATCAGCAGGCGCTTCGGGTCGGTGGACAGAGTGGTCTTGCCGGTGCCGGACAGACCGAAGAAGATGGCAGTGTTCTTGCCCTCCTTATCGGTGTTGGCAGAGCAGTGCATGGAGGCCATGCCCTTCAGCGGCAGGAAGTAGTTCATCATGGAGAACATGCCCTTCTTCATCTCGCCGCCGTACCAGGTGTTGATGATGACCTGCTCCTTGCTGGTGATGTTGAAGGCAACGCAGGTCTCGCTGTTCAGGCCCAGCTCCTTGTAGTTCTCAACCTTAGCCTTGGAGGCGTTGTAAACAACGAAGTCAGGCTCAAAATTAGCCAGCTCCTCAGCGGTGGGCTTGATAAACATGTTGGTGACAAAGTGTGCCTGCCAGGCCACCTCCACGATGAAGCGGATAGCCATGCGGGTGTCCTTGTTGGCGCCGCAGAAGGCATCGACGACGAACAGGCGCTTGTTGCACAGCTCCTTCTTGGCGATGTCCTTCACGGCAGACCAGGTCTGCTCGGTCATGGGGTGGTTGTCGTTCTTGTACTCGTCGCTGGTCCACCAAACGGTGTCCTTGGAGTTCTCGTCCACGACGATGTACTTGTCCTTGGGGGAACGGCCGGTGTAAACGCCGGTCATGACATTGACAGCGCCCAGCTCGGTGACCTGGCCCTTCTCATAGCCGGTCAGCTCGGGTTTGGTCTCCTCCTCGAACAGCATCTCATAAGAGGGGTTATGCACGATCTCGGTCGTGCCGGTAATGCCATACTTAGTCAAATCCAGATTTGCCATGTTTACATATACCTCTTTCTCTATACTTTTGGCTGAATGGGGGACAAGGGGACTAAGTCAGCCTCCTAGTGCCCCATCCTGACATTTATTATACAAAGATTTCGGCATAAAAGCAAGTTCAAATTCTTTCAAAGATTGTGACATTATTGTAAAATAGTTTGAATTTTACATATTGTATCCCCGTAGGGGCGGATTCTATATCCGCCCCTGCGTTGCAGGTGTACCAGCAAAAAAGGGACGCACCCTCCGGCACGTCCCTTCTCAATATCATTTACGCATCCGAGCGCGAATACGCATTCTTCATGCCGCTGCTCAGCTCAAACAGGACCTTATTCAGGGCGTCCGTCGTCTCGGCCCTGACCATGGCGGCCAACTCCTCGTTGGCCTTGGTGCGCAGGGCGGCACGGGCGGCGGGGTCGGCCTCGCCGCGCTGGGCATCGTCATAGGTGTTGATGATGCCGTTGGCTTTGCTGCCGACGCTCAGCGTGTAGCGCTCGATGTGGAACACCGATTTTGCGTAGGACGCATCGGCCATGGCGGCCAGCAGACGGCTGGCCCAGTAGAAGTTGTCGGTGGAGACATCGCCCGTCGTGTTGGACAAGTACTCCGGAGTCGTGTCCACGTTGGCGTAGAAGGGCACCATCGTGTTGAAGGCGTTGGACGCAAAGGCCAGCCACTCCACAGCGCGGAAGTCCTCCGGTACGTCGGGGCGCATTTGCAGCAGTGCCATAAAGTCGTTGCGGTTCACGCCGATGGGACGGTAGATGCCCCTCTCGGAAGCCGTGGCCGCATAGGGGTCATACGGCGTGCCCTGATAATGGCTCGACAGCACGTACTTTACGTCCTCGGGCGTGATCTTTTTCTCGGGCACCATGCACCAGGGCAGGTCGTCGGAGCGCGGCGTAAAGTCGGCGTCCGGGCCGTCCCAGGCGAACGTATTGGGGTTGAAATAACGCAGCATGTACCAGCCGCGGGGCGTGTTGTAGACATGGTCGGCATCGTCGTGGCTGCCGAAGGCGTCGCGCGGATTCAGCGCACCGTCCAGGGACAGGTCAAGATGGTACTTGTCGATAAAGCCGCGCAGGTCGGCGGAGCACATGAACTCCTTCTGCTCGCCCAGCGCGTCGTCCAGGTCGAGCGTGTCAAGGCCGAGCTGGTTCGGCATGACCACATAGACGTCATCGGGCACGCGGCGGGCCATCCAGTGGTGGCCGCCGATGGTCTCGAGCCACCAGACCTCGTCCACATCCTGGAACGCGATGCCGTTCATCTCGTAGGTGCCGTACTGCTCCAGCAGACTGCCAAGGCGCCGGACGCCCTCGCGCGCGGAGCGGACATAGGGCAGGACCAGATAGACAATGTCCTCCTCGCCGATGCCGCCCTTGACGAGCGGGTCAGCGCCCAGCACACGCGGATTGGAGGTGATGGTCTCGGTAGCCGTCATGCCGACGTTGGCCGCGTTGACGCCGCTGGCCGCCCACAGGCCCTTGCCCTCAACAGCGTTGGGCACCGCGGTAATACGCAGGCCGCTGCCGGGCAGGGGGATCTCGACGCCCGAAATGACAGATTTATAGACCGCGGGGTAGTCCTGCGGCTGAAAAACGGTAAACTTTTTGGCAGTGAAATGGCCGGAGCCGGAATCGTCGTTGCGGGCGATCATCGTGGACCCGTCGTAGGACGCATTTTTGCCGACCAGGATGGTGGTGCAAGCCATGGTTAAATCGTCTCCTTTTATAAGTCTATATAAGAATGCCGCGCGGTAGGGGCCGGGCATGCCCGGCCCGCGGGTTTCCCGCGAGCGTGTGCTCATGGACAGGTACCGGGCCGGAGATGTCCGGCCCCTACGGGCATCCCACTATTTCCCTATTATAGAACAATCTGTGCAAATTTCAACCGTCACATTTCCTGCGCCACGCCCTGCGCGATCACACCGCTCTGGTAGGCTTCGACCAGGGCTGTCAGGTCACGGATCAGCGCCAGCTTGCGCCCGCCCTCGTCGGTGTCGCGCACCAGAATGCGCTGGGGCGCAGTATAGATATACTCGCTCTTGCTGGCAATGTCCTCGTCCTCGTGGATGGCCTTGTCCACGCTCTCAAACGGCTGGTGGGTGCGCAAGATCAACCCGCGGGAGTTATAGACCAGTGTGTAGCCGGCTATGCCGGTGCGCCGGTGGTAGGCACGGCAGAAGCCGCCGTCAATAATGATGAGCCGCCCGCCGCCCTTGATGGGGCTTTCCCCCTCGATAGCGCGGACCGGGACATGGCCGTTCACGATGTGGCTGCCCTCGCCGGACAGGCCGAATTCGCGCAAAATATGCTCGGCGGTGCGCGGGTCGGCAATGTGCCTGTAGTAGGGGTCCTTGATCTCCACCTGGGCCGCCGGGTCGGCAATATAGAGCCGCTCAAACGTCGTCATGGCGCTGCGGCCAAACAGCGGCGATTTTGCCCCGCACCACAGGTACCACAAAAAGTCCTGTCCGGCCAGCCGTGCCGGACTGCCCGCGGGCGCGCTGTAGCCCTGGCGGGCGCGGCGGTCACAGTAGTCGAACAGCTGCTTGCCGCTGCGGGCGGTGCCCTCAAACCGAATGGCCGCAAACGCGCCGTCCTCGGTCATCGGCACTGCGCCGTGGTAGAGCAGATTGCCGTTGCACATTTTATAAAACGCGCCGTGGGCGTACAAAAATTGCACATGGCGCTGCAGGCGCTCGCTCTCGGCAAAGCTGCGCACCAGCTCGGCGGCGATCTTTTCCTCGTCGGCAGTCAGCGCGGCGGGGTTGGCCGGGTCAACGGTGGGGAAGTCGCAGTCCAGCAGGGGATAGGTCGTGCCGAAATAGTCCACCGTGCCCGCGGCAAAGTCAATGTGGTTCAAAAAGTCGCGGCCCTGCAAATCAAAATCCGGGTTGCGGGCAATGACCTGCGCCTCCAGCTTGAGCATCATAACGGTCACGGCCTTGTGCATCCGCGCGGCGGCGGTCAGGTCGCCTGCCGCTGTGCGCTGGTCGGCGTGGGGCAGCCAGCGCGAAACATCGGAATCCGCGTAAGTATGCTGGGCAAAGCGCTCCAAGCGGCGCAGGCTGATGCCGTAGCCGCCCTCCAGCGTGTCCAGATTGTTGTAGGCCAGCGTTGTTTTCAGCACGGTCATAATGCAGAGCGGGCTGCCCGCTGCCGCGCCCATCCAGACCACGTCGTGGTTGCCCCACTGGATGTCCACCTGATGATGCGCCATGAGACTGTCCAGAATGCGGTCCGGGCGCGGGCCGCGGTCAAACAGGTCGCCCACAATGTGCAGACGGTCCACAGCCAGCCGCTTGATGACCTCGCAGAAGCGGATAATATAGGCGTCGGCGCGGTCATAGCGGATGATGCTCTCAATGATCTCGCCGTAATACTGGTCCTTGTCGTGGTCCTCAAAGTGGGCGTGAAGCAGCTCGTCGAGGATGTAGCCGCAGTTCTGCGGCAGACAGCGGCGCACATGGTCACGGGTATGCTTGCTGGACACGAACCGGCACAGGTCGATGAGCCGCAGCAGCGTCATGCGATACCAGGCGTGCAGGTCTTTCTGGCGGGCTTTCAGCTCGGGCAGCTTCTGATTGGGATAATAGACGAGCGTCGCCAGCTCGGCACGCTCCTCGGCGGGGACACCGTTGCCAAGCACCGTGTCGATTTTTTCACGGATGACGCCCGATGCGCTGTTTAATATATGTACGAACGCTTCGTGCTCGCCATGCAGGTCACTCATGAAGTGCTCGGTACCCTTGGGCAGACGGAGCAGGGCCTCAATGCGGATGATCTCGCTGGCCGCGGCGGCCACGGTCTGGTATTTCTGAGACAGCAGGCGCAGATAGCGCAGATGCTCATCGGAATATTGCACGGGCAGGACCTCCCTGTACTTTTCTTACATCTATATGGAATTATAGCACACCTTGCGGCAAAACAAAAGGCCGCAGCCCGGAATTTCGGGCTGCGGCCTGATGATTTTTAGGGCAGGGACTCCTACGGTGCAGCATGGCTGCACATTTTTTTTGCAATCACTCGATCTCGATCAGCGTCTGCTTCGGCTCGAGCTTCTTGGCCTCGGCCTTGGGCAGATGCAGGGTCAGGATGCCGTTCTCAAACTTAGCGCTGATGTCCTTGGGCTCCAGCTCCTTGCCGACATAGAAGCTGCGTGCGCAGCTGCCGGTAGCACGCTCCTGGCGGATATAGCGGCCCTCGTTGTCCTTGTCATCCAGCTCCTCATTGCGCTGGGCGCTGATGGTCAGATAGCCGTTGTCCAGATCGAGCTTGACATCCTCTTTCTTGAAGCCGGGCAAATCAACGAACACATCGTAGCTGTCCTTGTTCTCGCGGACATCGGTTTTCATCACATTGGCGGCACGTTTGCCAAACATACCGCGGGGGGCAGCGGCCTTCATAGCGCGGTCAAAATCGTGCTCCCAATCGTTGCTGAACAGATCATCCATCAAAGCCTCATTGAACATATACGGAACCATCATCATAAGTCATTCCTCCAATTTTCATCGGCCGCCCGTTTTGTTTGTGAGCGGTTGACTTTTGATACACATTGTTGCGTTCCCTTTGGGGATTCGGTTCTTCCGTTCCTCTTTCCCTTGGAACGCCTCTATAATAGCACCGAATATTAGCACTGTCAATAGTAGAGTGATAATGTTTACATGTTATGTAATGTTTGTTCACAAAATATGTAATAAGTTTGAAAATAGATTGCAGCCACGTTGTAATCAGAGCTTACCTGTAGGGGCCGGTCATCCCCGGGGGCAGCCTTTGCTTTCTAAAGCCTGCTCACGGGGGGAGGAGAAGGCTTCTCATCTTTACATTATGTCGTATTCAATCGGCGTCTCAAACAGCCGTGCCGCCTTCTCCCGGTCCTCGGTCTGGCCCAGCGCCCACATCAGCTTGACGGCGACAGCCTCGGGGGTCATGTCGCGGGCCTCCAGGACGCCGGGCAGCTCACCGACGGCGCGGCCCACCTCGTAGACGGCAAGGTCGCAGCCCTCGTGCGGGACCTGCGTGGTAAACACCGCCAGCCGCCCGCTCTCACACCAGCGGCGCAGGGCGGCGAACATCTCGCCGTGTTCCCCGCCCGGCAGGCCGCCGACGCCGAAGCTCTCCAGCACCAGTGCGCGGTAGTGCGGGGCCAGCAGCGGGATGATGTCCGCCCGCATGCCCGGCACAAGCCGCAGCACAAAAACGGCGGGCTCAAGCCTTTCATAGAACCGCACGGGCGGCTGGTCCGCGGGGCGGCGCAGAAACGTCACCAGCCGCGTATCGCGGAACACCGCAGTCTCGGGGTAGTCGATGCTGGAAAACGCATTGAAGCTGCGCGTCCGCGTCTTGCGCGCGCGTGTGCCCAGAATGACCTTGTTGTCAAACACCAGCTGCACGCCCCATGCGCCGTCGCTGACCGCGTAGACGAACGCACGGTAGAGGTTGTTGCGCGCGTCGGTATCGCGGTTGTAGATGGACTTCTGGCTGCCGGTCAGCACAACGGGCTTCGCGCTGTTCTGCACCATGTAGCTGAGCGCCGCGGCGGTGTAGGCCATCGTGTCTGTGCCGTGGGCGATGACAAAGCCGTCGCAGGCATCATAATTTTCTTTGATGCAGCGCACGATGCTCTGCCACTGCGCAGGGCCGACGTTCGTCGAATCCAGGTTGAACACCTGCACAGCGCTGACCTCGCACAGGTCAGCCAGCTCGGGCACGCAGGCCAGCAGCTCCTCTGACGTGATGGCCGGGGCCAGCCCGCCCGCCGCCGTAGGGCGGCTCGCAATCGTCCCGCCTGTGGCGAGAAGCAGAATTTTTTTCATCAAAGTACCTCACTTCCTTGGCCCCCTCTGCGAGGGGGCTCCGCCCGCAGGCGGTGGGGGAGAGAGCTTCGCGGTTATCCGAAATATTTCGGGTCATGGCAAAGTTCTCTCCCTCCGGCCCTACGGGCCACCGCTCCCCTTCTGGCGCAAGCGCCACCTCCCCCGTATCGGGGGAGTCTGTCTCGCAGAGGGAGGCAAGAGCTTTTCACTCCGCCCACATCAGATGCCGCTCCGCGACGACCTGGGCGTCCAGTGTGCGCGGACCTGCCGTAAAGCGCACGGTCACGCGGCGGCCTGCAACGCTTTCCACAGTGCCGGGGCCAAAGACGGCATGCCGCACATGGGCACCGACGGCGGTGATGCTGTCCACATCCACAGGCGGCAGCGGGGCGCGTGCCGCGGGCGGGGGTGTGCGGCGGCCCGCGGGCTCGGCGTCGTGGCGTTTGCGTTGGCCGGGCAGACCGGACAGCACCTCATCCACAAAGGCCGAGCGCTCCGCCGCGCAGTCAAACAGCACCAACTGCTGCCGCGCGCGGGTCATGGCCACGTAAAACAGCCGCCGGTCCTCCTCATACTGCTGTGTCTCACCGGGCGTGCGGCAGCACAGCTCCGGCTTGGCGGGCAGGATGCCGTCCAGCACATCCAACAAAATGACCCTGTCATATTCCAGCCCCTTGGCCGAGTGGATCGTCGAAAGCAAAAACCTGCACCCGGGCGGGTTCTCATGGTTTTGTATGATGCTGCGCAGCTTTTCCAGCCGCCGCAGCAGGTGCCGCGGCGTCGGCTCCTGTGCGCCGAGCATTTCCAGCACGGCCAGCTTCGTGCGGTCCATGCCGTTTTTGTCCAGATATTTGCCGTAACCCAGCTGGTCGGCCAGGAACCGCACCGCATCGTCCGCGGCCATTTTGGGCAGACGCGCCAGACCATCCGCCACGTCAGCCATGGCGGCGCGGGTGCGCGGACGGATGCTGTCCTCATTCAGCAGGGCCGTCCAGCAGCCCTGCCCGTACTGCCGCGCCTGATTGCAGGCAAACAGCGCCTGTGCGCGGGTGACTGGCACGCCGAATTTGTAGTAGCAGCGCAGAAAAGTTTCCCCATCCGCGGGGTGTGCGGCCAGCGTGAAAATATCGGTCACATCGCGGACGATCTTGTTGGTAAAAAAGGTCTGGTCCACTGCCTTGCAGGCGTAGGGGATGCCCCGCCGCTCGCACAGGTCGATGATGGGCAGTGCGCTCTCGTGGTTGCGGAACAGCACCGCCGTCCCGGTATCGCAGTGCTGCGCCGTCTCAAACAAGAATGGCAGTTGGTCGGCGCGGCGCGGCACGGTGACGATCTGCAGCGGTGCGCCGGGGCCCTGCGTCGGCGCGATGGTTTTGGGGCGGCGATAGCGGTTGCGCGCCACAAAACGGTTGGCAGCCTCCAGAATCGGCTCTGTGGAGCGATAGTTCTGCTCCATCAGCAAAATCTGTGCGCCGGGATAGGTCTTTTCAAAGTCCATCAGCGCCTGGGGGTAGGCGGCGCGGAAGCCGTAAATGCTCTGGTCCTCGTCGCCGACCATAAAGATATTGCCGCTTTCCTGCGCCAGCACACGGATAATTTCATGCTGTACCTTGGACGTATCCTGCGACTCATCGACGCAGAAATACTTGTACCGTTTGCGGAACGCCGCCGCAACCGCGGGCGCACCACGCAGGATTTGCAGCGCAAAGCAGAGCTGGTCGTCGTAGTCCATTTTGTGCGCGGCCTTCAGCGCCTTCTGGTAGCCGCGGTACAGGTCGGGCAGATTCTCAATGTCGGTTTCCAGCTCGTCCAATTCCGCGTCGGTCAGGCACATATTTTTAATGTAGGTGATGGCCGTGCGCAGATCCTTGACCGTGCTCTCGGCGGGGTACTCGTGGTTTGTGTCCTGCCACAGCCGCATGAGCAGCGGCGTGGTCTTGCTCTCATTGCGGATGAGCTCCGGCGGGGTACGGCCATACATGCGGCTGTACAGCGCGATGATGCGCGCCGCCACACCGTTGATAGTGCGGAACTCCAGCCGTGCGGCCAATTCGACGCCGAACCGCGCCGCGAACCGGGCGCGCATCTCCTGCGTGGCGGCGACGGTGTAGGTCATTGTCAGGATGGCTTCCGGCGCAATGCCGCAGACCTCGGTCATATAGCCCAGCCGGGTGATGAGCACGGTGGTTTTGCCGCTGCCCGGCACCGCCAGCAGCAGCACCGGGCCGTTGACCGCCTCCACCGCCGCGCGCTGTTGGTCGTTCAGGGCCGCCAGATGGGCCGTTTCAAATATAGCCTTGTCCATGGCAGCTCCTTTCGTGCAGTATAAATCGCCGCGCAGCAGGGGCCGCACATGTGCGGCCCGCAGCTTCACGGGGGACGCCCGCCTATAGGCAGGCCGCGGGCCGGGCATGCCCGGCCCCTACAGTGTTTCCCTATTGTACCATACATTCCGCGCAAAAGCAAAGCTGTTACACGCGGTTCAGCGCAATATCATTGATGACCTCACCGGCGCAGATCAGACCGGCAACGGCGGGGACGCAGGTGTTGCTGCCGGGGACCTGGCGGTTCAGGTTCGCCAGGCAGACCTTGTCACCGTCGATCAGGTCCAGCGTGCCGATGCCTGTCAACCTTGCAAAGTGTAAAAACCTGCAGCGTTTCAGCCCGCGTATTTTGTCACCCCCAAGTCTTGGATAAACGCGCACACTGTGGTACAATATGTAAGAAAGAGCAAACTTCCCATAACCAAAGGACGTCACCATGAAACAAGGCAATTTGAATATACGCTGCGCCGAAGATTACGCGGTGCTGTACTGGGATAAACCCGCCGCCGCACCCAGCGGGGCGGAATACACGGTCTCCCTGAACGGCGAGGCCATTGGCCGCACAGACCGCACCCATTTTACGATAGAGGGGCTGAGCTACGGCAGCGCCTTCCGGGTGGACGTGGTCAGCGGCAGCTACTGCATCGGCTCGGCCACGCTGCAGTTCGGCAGGGAAAAACGCCGCATCGACATTACCGCCGCGCCCTACTTCTGCAAGGGCGACGGCCATATCCTGAACACCGACAATTTACAGCGGGCCATCAACGACTGCGGCGCGGACGATATTCTGTACGTGCCGGCGGGCGATTTCCTGACCGGCGCACTGCGGCTGCACAGCGATCTGGAAATTTATCTGGCCAAGGGCGCGGTCCTGCAGGGCACAACGAACATTCACGACTATTCGCCCCGCATCCCCAGCCGGTTTGAGGGCACCGAGATGCGCTGCTACTCAAGCCTTTTGAACGCGGGCGACATGAACCACAAGACCGGCCCGAACTGCCGCAATATCATCATCCGCGGCAGGGGCACGATTTGCGGCGGCGGGCAGGAGCTGGCCCGCAAGATCATTGAGGACGAGCGTGCCCGCATCAAGAGCTTTCTGGACGACAACCGGGAGCTCGTCGAAAGCTGCGAGAACAGCGACACGATCCCGGGCCGCGTCCGTCCGCGGCTTATCAATTTAAGCAACTGTGAGAACGTCTGGATCAGCGGTATCACGCTGAAAAACGGCCCGTCCTGGAACGTCCACATGATCTACTGCGACGACATCCAGACCGACCACTGCACCTTTGTGTCCGAGGGCGTCTGGAACGGCGACGGCTGGGACCCGGATTCCTCGACGAACTGCACGCTGTTTGCGTCGGAGTTCTCCACGGGGGACGACGCTGTCGCCATCAAGAGCGGCAAGAACCCCGAGGGCAACGAAATCAACCGTCCCTGCGCGCATATCCGGGTGTTTGACTGCCGCAGCGACTGCGGCCACGGCATCTGCATCGGCAGCGAGATGAGCGGCGGCGTGGAGGACGTGCAGATCTGGGACTGTGATCTGGCAAACTCGCTGTCCGGCATCGAGATCAAGGCCACGCCCAAGCGCGGCGGCTATGTGCGCGGCGTGACCGTGCGGGACTGCATCACGCCCCGCGTCATGCTGCACAGCGTACCGTACAATGACGACGGTGTGCCCGCCGGTGCCCCGCCGAAGCTCGAGCACTGCTTCTTTGAGCGGCTGACCCTGACCGCCGAGGTGCTGGACCATGACCGCAGCCGGCACGATGCCGCCCCGATTGAGATCGCGGGCTTTGACAAGCCGGGCTATGAGGTCGAGGACATTGTCTTTAAGGACATTACCATCACCAAGCCGTCCGTCACCCTGCCGCTGGGGCTGTGCAAGGGTGTGACGCTGAGCAATCTTGCTTGTGTGAAGGAATAAGCCCCACTTTATGAACAAATCTTAAAACTTCCTTACACCCTCTTGCACCGCGGTGCAGGAGGGTGTATTATTATCATGCTTTAATAATTAACACAAGCCAACTATTAACAGGAGGTGTTCACCAATGGGCACTGAAGCCCCTTATCTGAGCGGGGTGTTCCGCTTTGTGGCGCGGCTGCACACACTGTCCAGGCGCGGGATGCGCATGGCACTGGCCGGGCAGCCCAAATGCCGCTATGGCATGCTGCAAAGTCTGTACAATCTCATTGAGCAGCACGGCTGCGACGGCGCGATCTATGTCTCGGACATTGCGCGGCAGATGCACCAGCCTATGCCGGCGATTTCCCGCGGGCTGCGTCAGATGGAGCAGACCGGCCACATCGTCCGCGAGACCGACCCAAAGGACCGCCGCAAGACGCTGGTACGCATCACCCCGGCAGGGGAGCGCGCCCGCAAAGCCAATGAGCAGGCCATGAACGACTACTTTGCCCGCATCATGGCGCGGCTGACCCCGGAGCAGCTGGCGCAGGCCAACGCCGTAAAGGACGCTCTGCTCGCCGCCATCGAGGCCGAGAACGCCGCTATGAAAACCGATTTGAAAGGAGAACCCCCGCATGACGAAAATTTTTAAGCAGCTGGGGCGGCACTGGGCGGCCTGCCTGGCCGTCGTTGCGCTGCTCATCGTGCAGGCATACTGCGATTTAAGCCTGCCCGACTACACAAGCAAAATTGTGGACACCGGCATCCAGCAGGGCGGCATTGAAAGCCCCGTGCCCGACACCGTCCGCAGCACAACGCTGCAGGCGCTCGAGCTGCTCATGTCCGAGGACGACGCCGCACTGGCGGACGAAGCCTACACCGCCCCCGACGCGGACGGTGTGCGCACACTGAACCCGGACGCGGACACCGCCGCGCTGGAAAATGCGTTCACAACGCCGGACGTTGTGCTGTACATGGCCGCGGCGAAGAATGCCGCCACTGCCTCCGGTACCACCGACACCGTGATCCCCACGGCCTATGACCTCGACGCCGTCGCCACGCAGCTGGCCGCCGCGTCCCAGGCCCCCGGCGCACGGGAAATGCTGCAGAGCCAACTGACGGACGGTCTCGCCCAGCTGGACGAGACCGTCGCCGACAGCCTGTCCAGCCAAGCCATGCTGCTCGTCGCGCTGGAATATGACGCTCAGGGCATTGCCCATGACGTGCAAATGTCCTATCTGCTGCGCACGGGCGGTCAGATGCTGGCTTTAACGCTGCTCATGGTCGCCGTGGCCGTCGCCGTAGGCTTTATCGCGTCCCGCGTCTCCGCCGCCATTGGCCGTGACCTGCGCCGCGACGTGTTCAGGACCGTCGTCGGCTACTCCAACGCCGAAATCGAAAAATTTTCCACTGCTTCGCTGATTACCCGCACCACGAACGACATCCAGCAGGTGCAGTTCGTCTGTGTGATCCTGCTGCGCATGGTGGCTTACGCGCCCATTTTGGGCATCGGCGGCATTATGCACGTTGCCAGCGGCAACACGGGGCTGGAATGGATCATCTTTGTGGCCGTGGCCGCACTGCTGGCGCTCATCGCCGTTTTGATGAACGTAGCCATGCCGAAATTCAAGCAGATGCAAGTTTTGGTGGATCGGCTGAACCTTGTCAGCCGCGAAATCCTGACCGGCATTATGCCCATCCGCGCGTTCAGCCGCGAGGCATTTGAGGAAAAGCGCTTTGACAGGGCCAACACCGACCTGATGAAGACCCAGCTGTTCACCAACCGCACGATGGTCGCCATGATGCCGTTTATGACGCTCATCATGAACGGCACGAGCCTGCTCATCGTCTGGTTCGGCGGCAAGGCGATGGATCTGGGCAGCATGCAGGTGGGTGAGATGATCGCGTTCATCACCTACACGATGCAGATCGTCATGTCGTTCCTCATGCTCTCGATGGTCGCCGTCATGCTGCCCCGTGCCGGTGTGGCTGCGGACCGCATTGACGAGGTCATCAAGACCCCCTCGACCATCCATGACCCCGCTGCGCCCAAGGCACTGCCCGCGGAAGGCACCCACGGCGTTGTGGCGTTCCATGACGTCAGCTTCCGCTATCCCGGCTCCGACGAGGACGCGCTCGAGCACATCAGCTTCACGGCCAGACCCGGCGAGACAACGGCCATCATCGGCTCCACGGGCTGCGGCAAATCTACGCTGCTCAACCTGATCCCGCGCTTCTACGATGTGACCGAGGGCAGCGTGACGATTGACGGCGTTGACGTGCGCGACATGACCCAGGCACAGCTGCACGACGAGCTGGGCTATGTGCCGCAGAAGGGCGTGCTGTTCAGCGGCACGATCACATCCAACCTGAAGTTCGGCGGCGACCACATCACCGACGCCGACGCAGAGCAGGCCGCCGAGATCGCCCAGGCCACGGAGTTCATCTCCGCCAAGCCCGAGGGCTTCGACAGCCCGATTGCCCAGGGCGGCAGCAACGTCTCCGGCGGGCAGAAGCAGCGCCTTTCGATTGCCCGCGCCATTGCCAAGCACCCGCAGATCTATCTGTTTGACGACAGCTTCTCGGCGCTGGACTACAAGACCGACGTGGCGCTGCGCCGTGCGCTGAAGGCTAAAACCGACAACGCCACGGTCATTATTGTGGCGCAGCGCATCTCCACCGTGCTGCACGCGAACCAGATCCTGGTGCTGGATGAGGGCCGCATCGTCGGCAAGGGCACCCATGCCCAGCTGATGGAAAGCTGCCCCGCGTATCAGGAAATTGCGCGCAGCCAGCTGAGCCAGAAGGAACTGAATTTGCAGAAGGAGGGTGAGTGATATGCCAAGACACGGACGCATGACGACGGAGCGCGCCAAGGACTTCAAGGGCACGCTGCGCCAGCTGCTGGCCGCCATGAGCAAGTATAAACTGTCGCTGGTCGTCGTCATTGTTTTTGCTGTTCTGTCAACCATTTTCAACATTGCAGGGCCGAAGATCCTGGCCAAGGCCACCACGGCGCTGGCCACCGGCTGGATCGCCAAGCTGCGCGGCGTGGGCGGCATCGACTTTGCCTACATCGGCAAGGTGCTGCTGTTCCTGCTGGGCATGTACCTGCTGTCCGCGGCGTTCAGCTTCATTCAGGGCTGGCTCATGTCCGGCCTGTCGCAGAAGGTCTGCTACGACTTCCGCGACCGGATCAGTAAAAAGATCAACCGCCTGCCGCTGGCCTACTTTGAAAAGCGCACCGTCGGCGAGGTGCTGTCCCGCATTACAAACGACGTGGATACGCTGGGCCAGAGCCTGAACCAGAGCGTGACCCAGCTGATCACCAGCGTTGCGACGATGGTCGGCGTGCTCATCATGATGCTGTCCATCAGCCCTAAAATGACGCTGATTGCCCTGCTGATCCTGCCGGTTTCGCTGGCGCTGGTACTGGTGGTCGTCAAGTTCAGCCAGAAGTATTTCAAGGCGCAGCAGGCGACACTGGGCGTTGTCAACGGTCAGGTCGAGGAGGTCTACTCCGGCCACAACGTCATCAAGGCGTTCAACCGCGAGGCCGCCGTGCTGGACGACTTCAACGCCGCAAACGATAAGCTGTACGAATCCGCGTGGAAATCGCAGTTTTTGTCCGGCCTGATGCAGCCCATCATGAACTTTGTGGGCAACCTGGGTTATGTGGCCGTTGCCATCGTCGGCAGCATTTTTGCCGCAGCGGGCGCCATCACCATCGGCGATATTCAGGCGTTCATCCAGTACGTCAAGAACTTCACCCAGCCCATCCAGCAGCTGGCGCAGGTGTCCAACATGCTGCAAAGCATGACCGCCGCCGCCGAGCGCGTCTTTGAATTTTTGAACGAGCCCGAGGAGGACCAGCTGGCAGACCCCGCCCGCCGCGCCGACCCCGCCTGCATCGACGGCCAGGTCACGTTTGACCATGTAAAGTTCGGCTACACGCCGGAAAAGACCGTCATCCACAATTTCAGCTGCAATGTCAAGCCCGGCCAGAAGGTCGCCATCGTCGGCCCCACCGGCGCGGGCAAGACCACAATGGTCAAGCTGCTCATGCGGTTCTACGATGTGGATTCCGGCGAAATTTTGCTGAACGGCCACAACGTCAGGGACTTTGACCGCAGCGACCTGCGCGAGGGCTTCGGCATGGTGCTGCAGGATACCTGGCTGTTCAAGGGCACGATCATGGAGAACATCCGCTATGGCCGTCTGGATGCCACGGACGAGGAGGTCATTGCCGCCGCGAAGGCTGCAAACGCCGACCACTTTATCCGCACGCTGCCCGGCGGCTACCAGATGGAGCTGAACGAGGACGCCTCCAACGTCAGCCAAGGCCAGAAGCAGCTTTTGACGATTGCCCGCACAATTTTGGCGGACAACCGCATCCTGATCCTCGATGAGGCGACATCGAGCGTTGACACCCGCACCGAGCAGCGCATCCAGACGGCTATGGACCGCCTGATGCAGGGCCGCACGAGCTTCGTCATCGCGCACCGCCTGTCCACCATCCGCGATGCCGATTTGATCCTGGTCATGCGCGAGGGCGACATTGTCGAGCAGGGCACCCACGACGAACTGATCGAAGCCGGCGGGTTCTATGCCGATTTGTACAACAGTCAGTTTGAGGATGTGACGGCTTGACAAATTGACGCAGGTTGGTTCTAAGGCTTCCCCCGCGGGGGAAGCTGTCCGCGAAGCGGACTGATGAGGGCAAAGCTCCCGCAGCCACCCATTTATGAGCAGCATCCGCAGGGCCGCCCTCATCCGGCCCTACGGGCCACCTTCCCCCGCGGGGGAAGGCTTTTCTTTTATTGACACCCCTGCTATAATAGTAACCAAAGGGGGCATTACCTGTGGATTATGCAAAACTTACGGCGCAGGCGCGGCAGGCTGCGGAAGAACTGCTGCAGGCTGCGCATCTTGAGACCGGGGACATTTTTGTGGTCGGCTGCTCCAGCAGCGAGATCATGGGCGGGCGCATCGGCAAGGATTCCAGCATGGAGGCTGCCGCTGCCGTGCTGGCGGGCGTGCTGCCGCCATTGCAGGAGCAGGGCGTCTATCTGGCCGCCCAGTGCTGTGAGCATCTGAACCGTTCTATCGTCATTGAGCGCGAGGCCGCGAAGGCCAACGGCTATCAGATCGTCTCGGCCATTCCGCAGCCCCACGCGGGCGGCAGCTGGGCCACGAACTGCTGGCAGCGCTTTAACGACCCCGTCCTTGTGGAGGAGGTCAGGGCCGCCGCGGGCATGGACATCGGCGGTACGCTGATCGGTATGCACCTGCGCCGCGTGGCTGTGCCGGTGCGCTTGTCGATGGACCACATCGGGCAGGCAATTCTGCTCTGCGCCCGCACCCGTCCGCCGTTCATCGGCGGTTCCCGCGCCGTTTACAGTCAGGAGGAAGTGCGATGATTTCCGAAGCCCAGAAGCAGCAGATGGCCGAGGCCGTTGCGAAGATCCGTGAGACGATGGCCGCTGCCGCCAAGGCCGCAGGCCGCGACCCGGCAGAGGTGCGCCTTTGCGCCGCCTGCAAGACCCGCACGGTGGAGGAGGTGCGCTACAGCGCCGACCTACCCATTGACCTTTTCGGTGAAAACCATGTGCAGGAGCTGGTCGAAAAGACCGACGCGAACGCCTACAACGGTAAGCCCGGGCACTTCATCGGGCATTTACAGACGAACAAGGTCAACAAGGTCGTAGGCCGCGCCGCGCTGATCCAGAGCGTGGACAGCACGCGCCTTTTGGATAAGATCGATGCCGCCGCGGCCCGTCTGGGGCTGGTGCAGGACATTCTCGTCGAGATCAACATCGGCGAGGAGGCCAGCAAGAGCGGCGTGGACGCCGACAGCCTGTTCCCGCTTTTGGAGGCTGCCGCCGCCAGGGAGCACATCCGTCTGCGCGGCCTGATGGCGATCCCGCCCGCCGACGCCGATGACACCGAGACCCGCCGCTTTTTTGCACAGATGCGGGAGCTTTTGGCCAGAGCCGACGCCCGGCACTATGACCGGGCACAGATGGACATTCTGTCCATGGGCATGAGCCACGACTACGCCGCCGCCATTGCCGAGGGCGCGACCATCGTCCGCGTCGGCACGGCGATTTACGGCGCACGGGATTACAGCAAAAAGGCATAATTTCAGGCTTCCCCCGCAGGGGAAGCTGTCCGCGAAGCGGACTGATGAGGGCAAAGCTTCCGCAGCCACCCGTTCACGGGATTTCGCCGCAGACTCGCTCCTCATCCGGCCCTTCGGGCCACCTTCCCCCGCGGGGGAAGGCTTTTTTATTTTCTCCCCCTGTCTTCCCGCGGCGTCATCCCGTACCGCTTTTTGAACAGACGGTTGAAGTAGGACAAATTCTCAAACCCGCATTGCTCCGCAATCGCCAGCACAGTGTCGCTGCCGCTGCGCAGGGCATCGGCGGCGGCGTTCAGGCGTTGCTCGTTCAGGTATTCGGTAAAGCCCTGCCCTGTCATTTTCTTGAACCAGCGCATAAAATGGCTGGGGCTGCATCCGCAGGCCGCCGCTGCGTCGGTCACATGCAGCGCCCCCGCGTAGCCCTCATTCACAAGCTGCACCACGGTTTTCAGTCGCCGGGTGTCGGGGGTATCGGCAGGGGGCAGGTCTCCGGTGCGGCCCACCAGCGCCGCCAGAAACAGCAGCAGCTCGCCCTTTATACAGAGTTCATATCCCACGTCTTTGATCTTGTTGAATTCCTCCGCCGCGTGCAGGCACCGCACCGCCCAGTTGTAGCCCCAGTCTTCCGGGCCAAGGCGCATGGGCAGAGCCAGACGTCCGCTCTGCAGCGGCAGCAGGTACTTCTCGGCACAGATGTCACCGGCGCCGCCCAGCAGCTCCAGCTCAAAGATGATGTTCTCATATTCCATTGCCTCACCGGGCAGCTGGCGCAGGGCGTGCAGCACGCCGGGGGCAAACACGTAAATGTCGCCCGCCTGTGCCGTGTAGGTCGTCAGCCCGGCCTGCACGATGCCGCGCCCTTTTTTGACAAAGACCAGCTCCATGCTGTCCTGCCAGTGCAGCGCCACCTGCGGGAAGTCCTTCGGGATCGTGCACGGGTAGATATTGAACGGGAACCACGCGGCCCCGTGTTGCTTTGCTTCGCGTAAACGCTCTTGTTTCGCCATATTTTCACCTCGCATGATAGTATTGTACCATAAGTTGCGGGTATTTTGCAAGTCAGATGCACGTTTTGTGTGGTATAACCAAGTTGTACCCAAGAAGCCCATACACAAATGGAGGGAACCTCTTATGAATATGACTGCTGCGATGGAAGCCAGAACCAACAAGCCCCTGACCGCCTGCACGGATCAGGAAATCTATCTGGCTCTGCTGGGCATTGTCCGCGAACAGAGCGCCGCCCGCGTCCGTCCCGTCACGGGCCGCAAGCTCTACTATATCAGCGCCGAGTTTCTGATCGGCAAGCTGCTGTCCAACAACCTTATCAATTTAGGGCTGTACGACGACACCCGCGCTGCGCTGGCCGCTGCGGGGAAAAACCTGTCCGATATTGAGGAGGTCGAGCCGGAGCCCAGCCTTGGCAACGGCGGGCTGGGCCGTCTGGCCGCCTGTTTCCTTGACTCCCTCGCTACGCTGAACCTGCCCGGCGACGGTGTCGGCCTGCGGTATCACTTCGGCCTGTTCCGCCAGTCCTTCAAGGACGGCGTCCAGAACGAGCTGCCCGACCCGTGGCTGACCGCCCACTCCTGGGCGGAAAAAACGGATACGGTCTATCCCGTCGAGCTGGCCGGCAAGACCTACAGCGCCCGTCTGTACAAGCTGGCCGTCACGGGCTACGAGGGCCGCACGAACACGCTGAATCTGTTCGATCTCGACACCATTGATGAGAGCATCGTCCACGACGGCATCACGTTCGACAAGACCGACATCGACAAAAACCTGACGCTTTTCCTGTATCCCGATGACTCCGACGAGGCCGGACGCCGTCTGCGCGTCTACCAGCAGTACCTGATGGTTTCCGCCGGGGCCCAGCTGATTCTGGCCGAGTGCGCCGCCCGCGGCTGTGATTACCACGATCTGGCCGACTACGCCGCCATCCAGATCAACGACACCCACCCCAGCATGGTTATCCCCGAGCTGATCCGCCTGCTGGGGGAGAAGGGCATCGACTTTGACGAGGCCGTCGAGATCGTCACAAAGACCTGTGCCTACACGAACCACACCATTCTGGCCGAGGCGCTCGAAAAGTGGCCCCGCGCCTATCTGGACGCCGTCGTGCCGCAGCTCATGCCCATCATTGAAAAGCTCGACACGCTGGCCCGCACCCGCACCACCGACGAGAGTCTGGCCATCATCGACGGTGACGACCGCGTTCACATGGCCCACATGGACATCCACTTCACCCACTCGACGAACGGCGTTGCCTATCTGCACACCGAAATCCTGAAAAACAGCGAGCTGCACGGCTTTTACCAACTCTACCCCGAAAAATTCAACAACAAGACCAACGGCATCACCTTCCGCCGCTGGCTGCTGGAGTGCGACCCGGCGCTGACCACCGAGATTGAAAAGCTCATCGGTTCCGGCTTCCGCAAGGACGCCGCCGAGCTTGAAAAACTGCTGCCCTACACGGAAAATGTCGATATTTTGCAGCAGTTCTCCGCCGTCAAGGCGCAGAACAAGCGCGCACTGGCCGACTGGCTGCACCGCACGCAGAACATCACCGTTGACCCGGATGCAATGTTCGACATCCAGTCCAAGCGCCTGCATGAGTACAAGCGCCAGCAGCTGAACCTGCTCTACCTGATCCACCAGTATCATGAGATCAAGGCCGGGCATCTGCCTGCCACGCCGCTGGTCAGCATCTTCGGTGCCAAGGCCGCCCCGGCGTACACGATTGCCAAGGACATCATCCACGCCCTGCTGACCCTGTCTAAGGTCATTGCGGCGGATCCGGTTGTGTCGAAGTATCTGCAGGTTGTCTTTGTGGAAAACTACAACGTCACCGCCGCTGAGAAGCTCATCCCCGCCTGCGACCTGTCGGAGCAGATCTCGCTGGCCTCCAAAGAGGCGTCCGGCACCGGCAACATGAAGTTCATGCTCAACGGTGCGCTGACGCTGGGCACGATGGACGGTGCGAACGTCGAGATCTGCCAGCAGGTCGGCGATGAGAACATCTATATCTTCGGCCAGACGTCCGATCAGGTCATCCACCGCTATGAGATGGGCGACTATCAGGCCAGCCAGTGGGTGGAGGGTGACCCCAACATCCGCCGCGCCGTCGATTTCCTCGTCGGGCCGGAGATGCTGGCCGCCGGGCATGAGGAAAACCTGCGCCGCCTGCACGACGAGTTGGTCTGGAAGGACTGGTTCCAGACGCTGCCCGACTTCAACGCCTATGTGGTGCGCAAGGGTCAGGCCCTGAGCGACTACGCCTGCGACCCGCTGGGCTGGCGCAAGAAGTGCGTCATCAACATTGCCAAGGCCGGCCTGTTCAGCAGTGACCGCACGATTGCCGAGTACAACAAGGACATCTGGCATCTGGGCGAGTAATCCACCTCTATAAGCAACCGCATCCCCTGTCCGCACGGGCAGGGGATTTTTGCTTGTGTATGGCTTCTTTACATGGGATGCTGGATGCAGAGGTTTCCGCTGGGCGTTGAAACGTTTCCCTTGCAAACTGTCGCTCTACCTGCTACAATAAATGCAGACTATTTGTAAGGAGCGATCACTCATGAACTGGCATCAGGCCTGTGAGCTGCCCTATTACCACGGCAGCGACCTCGGTGCAAATCCAACGGCGGAGGGAACCACCTTCAAGCTGTGGGCTCCCACTGCCTGCGGGGTCGTGGTCTGCCTGTATGCCACCGGCACCGACGCCGAGCCGGGCGCGAAAGAGCTGGGCGCACACGAAATGCGCCGCGGCGATGGCGGCGTCTGGGCCATTGTGCTGCCCGGCAACCTGCACGGGACGTATTACATCTACCGCATCTACTTCCCGGATGGCCGCGTGCATGAGGTCGTAGACCCCTACGCCCGCAGCGCCGGGGCCAACGGCACCCGCGGCATGGTGGTGGACCTGACACAGGCCGCCCCCGACGGCTGGGAGCAGGACCGGCGCCCCGACATCCCGGCCCACGCCCGCAGCGTGTGGGAGGTGCATGTGGCGGACTTTTCCGCTGACGGGCACAGCGGTGTAAAACCGGAGTGGCGCGGCAAGTTCATGGGCTTCACGCCCGATGACACCACGCTGGACAACGACGGCGAACACCCGACCTGCCTGAATTATCTGAAAAATCTGGGCATCAGCCATGTGCAATTACAGCCCATCTACGACTACGCCACGGTGGACGAGTCCCGCCCCGACGGCGGCTACAACTGGGGCTACGACCCGCAGAACTACAACGTGCCCGAGGGCAGCTTTGCCACCGACCCGTTCCACGGCGAGGTGCGCGTCAAGGAGTGCCGCGCCATGGTCGCCGCGCTGCACCGCGCGGGGCTGGGCGTCGTGATGGACGTAGTCTACAACCACACCTACCACGGCGAGAGTAATCTGGAGCGCACCGTGCCCGGCTACTGGAACCGCCGCTGGCCCAACGGCATGATGACCAACGGCTCCGGCTGCGGCTGTGACCTGGCCAGCGAGCGCCCGATGGTGCGCAAATACGTGGTCGAGTCGGTGCTGTACTGGGCCACAGCCTACCACATCGACGGTTTCCGCTTTGACCTGATGGCGCTGGAGGATGTGGACACGATGAACGCCATCCGCGCCGCGCTGGACAGTCTGCCCGGCGGCGAGAGCATTTTACTGTACGGCGAGCCCTGGATGGGCGGCGGCACGAACCTTGAAGGCGGCGCACGCCCCGCCGACAAGCGCGCCCTCGACGCGCTGCATGAACGCATCGGATTTTTCTGCGATGACACGCGGGACTGCATCAAGGGCAACGTCTTTGACGCGGCCAACGCGGGCTATGTCAACGGCGCACCGCAGCATGGCTACGATGTGCTGCACTCGATCAGCGCGTGGCGCAGCGGCGCACACGGCTTCCGGCCCAAGTGCGCCGGGCAGGTCGTGCAGTACGTCTCTGCCCACGACAACTACACGCTCTGGGACAAGCTGGCCGCCGTGGGCCGCCGCGGCGATTACGACTGCCCCGACGCCGATTTGCTGGCACAGAACCGCATGACGGCGGGCATCTACCTGACCTGCCAGGGTCTGCCCTTTATGCAGGCGGGCGAGGAGTGGGGCCGCACCAAGCACGGCGACCACAACAGCTACAAGGGGCCGCTGGCCACGAACCGGCTGGACTGGACCCGCGCCCATCGCCCGGAGTTTGCCGCGCTGACGGCGTTTTACCGCGGCATGCTGGCCATCCGCCGCGCCTATCCGCGGCTGAGCGGCGCGGCAGGGGAGCCGGAACCGTTTATTCTGGCGCTGCCGGGCTGGCTCATCGGCTTTGTGCCGGAGAACGACGGCACAGCCACGGCGGGTCAGCTGGCCGTCTACTACAACCCCGAGCGCACCCGCCAGTGGGCCAGCCTGCCCGCCGGTACCTGGCGCAAAGTAAGCGACGGCGTCCACGCCGGTGTGACACCCTTCGGCCCCTGCTTCCGAGATGCGTTGGAGCTGGCCCCGACGAGCGTGACGGTGCTGGTGGCGGAGTAAAAGTATAATCACGTTTCATGGGAGAGGGAGAGCCTCTCCCTTTTTGTTTGTCGCCCCTTTTTATTGTGGCCTTGTAGGGAGGGGTCTTGACCCCTCCGCGGGGCGTCGGGGACGCCGCCCCTACAGTGTGGCACCCCGTAAACTTTCCTGCTGTCGCAAGCGTCCGCGGCGGCCAGAGGGCTGGCCGCCCTACAAACTCCCGGCAACGGCGTTTGTAGGGGAGGGATTTATCCCTCCCGGAAAGCACACGTCCGCCTTACACCTCCGGGCCGGGCATGCCCGGCCCCTACAGCCTTGTCATTTTCTTCTTGTCATTTTGTTCACAAAAACTTTGTTTGACAGACTGTCCAATTTCCATGTATAATAGATTTATACGTTATACGATTTGTAGAATAGCCCGCCGCTGCTACAAAGTGTTTACCACACACGGACAAGAAAGGGAAAGGGAGGCCGTCACCATGAGCGACTACGCAGCCATTGAAAAGGAAGCCCGCATTTTTACCGAGGAATGTGTCACCAACAACCGCATTGATCCCACGCTGTTTGCCCAATACGACATCAAGCGCGGTCTGCGCGACAAAAACGGCAAGGGTGTGCTGGCGGGCATCACGAACATTTCCCGCATCGACGCCTTTGAGGAGCGCGACGGCCAGAAGGTTCCCTGCGAGGGCAAGCTCTGGTACCGCGGCTACAATGTCTATGACCTGATCCGCGGTCTGCGCGGCAAGCGCTATGCGTTTGAGGGCGCGGCCTACCTGCTGCTGCTCGGCGACCTGCCGAACAAAGAGCAGCTCGAGAGCTTCACCGCCTGCCTTGCCAAATGCCGCGACCTGCCGACAAACTTTGTGCGCGACGTCATCATGAAGGCCCCCAGTCACGACCTGATGAACTCGCTGACCCGCAGCGTGCTGACGCTGGCCAGCTACGATGACGACATCGGCAAGACCGACCTGCAGACCCAGCTGGAACAGTGCATCAAGCTCATCAGCGTTTTCCCAATGCTGGCGGTCTACGGCTACCACGCCTACAATTACTATGAGTGCGGCGGCAGCATGTACATCCACCGTCCCGACCCGAGCCTGTCCACGGCGGAAAACCTGCTGAAGATGCTGCGCCCCGACCAGAAGTACACCGACCTCGAGGCCCACGTGCTGGACATTGCCCTGCTGCTGCACATGGAGCACGGCGGCGGCAACAACTCGACCTTCACGACCCGCGTCGTCACCTCGTCCGGGTCGGACACCTACTCCGTCATTGCGGCGGCGCTTTCCAGCCTGAAGGGCCCCAAGCACGGCGGCGCGAACATCAAGGTCATGCAGATGATGGACGACATACGCGCCCACGTCACCGACCCGCTGGACGAGGAGGCCATGGCTGATTATCTGGGCCGCATTGTGGACCGCCAGGCGTTCGACCAGAAGGGCCTGATCTACGGCATGGGCCATGCGGTCTACTCGCTGAGCGACCCGCGCGCGGTGGTGTTCAAGAGCTTTGTCCACCAGCTGGCCGACGCCAAGGGCCGCAGCCGCGACTTTGAGTATTACAACACGATCGAGCGGCTGGCCCCGCAGGTCATTGCCGAGAAGCGCCATATTTATAAGGGTGTCTCGACGAACGTGGACTTCTACTCCGGCTTTGTGTATGACATGCTGGGCATCCCGGTGGAGCTGTACACCCCGATCTTTGCGGTTGCGCGTATCGTCGGCTGGTCCGCCCACCGCATGGAGGAGCTTGTCAACGTGGATAAGATCATCCGCCCGGCCTACCAGAGCATCATGCAAACCAGGGAGTATGTGCCGCTGGAGGAGAGATAAAAGAGAAAAAAGAGAGAAGAATTTTCGCGCAGGGCGAAGGTTCTTCTCTCTTTTTATTGCCTGCTTTAAAGCCTCCCTCGAGGGGAGGTGGCCGAGGGCCGGATGGATGGGTGGGAGCTGCTGTCTAAATCGTCAGCCTGCCGCCCACCCCTCACCGCCTGCGGGCGGAGCTCCCCTTCCGGGGATCTTTTTAAGAAAATCCGTCCAAAACCACCTTCAGTTCTGCCCAGATGTTCTCCTGCGAGGCACTGTAACAAAGGCTATCCGTATAGGGACGGCAATAGACTTGGTACAAAATGCCGTCCTGCGCAAAGTAGGCTCTGGACTGGATGTAGGGCCTCGAGTTCGGGTTGCTTGTACAGTGGGGGATCAGCGCAGTGTTGCCGTTGGCCATGGGGTAGCTTTCACATTGCCACGTCAACCCGGCACTTTTTTGCCAATACAAATCCGTTGCCATCTCCTTGGGCGCATCCCCAAGATAGGCAACTGCCATGATTTCTACATTGTAGCCATCCAAAAGCACACCCGTGCGTAGGTAGAGCTTGTCCGGTGTATCGCCGCGCCCGATGGGGATAAATCCGGCGGGATATTCCTGAAATTTCGGCGTATAGGGCATGCCATCGTCATATTCATCCGGTATGTCGATCATGCCGGACGGATACATGGCAATCGACGGGAAAGTGCTTGTATCTCCCTCATCCAGCAGCGTGTTCTGCGCCAGCGGCAGACCAGTCGCGGCGGTCATTTCCACCCAGCTGTCGTACCCGCGTGCAGCCCGGGCGTACCAATCGGCGTAGTCCGCGTCAGTTGGGTGCAGCTGGCCGTTTATCTTGGCGTTCATCGGCAGCCAGCCATCGTCTGACATCTCCCCATTATGGTTTGCCACCATTCCCGCCAGCAAATCCTCATCCAGCGCAAAATACTGCCGCTCATACGTGATGGCGTACCCGGTGTTGGCCTCCGGCGCAAAGGACGGGCGCGGGTTTTCGCGCAGGTTCGTGAACTCTGCCGTGCCTGCCAGCACTCCGGCGGCAATCAGCAGCGGCGCGGCCAGGCAGATTGCCAGCTTCCAGCGCGGGTGCCGTGCGGGGGGCGCGTCGGGCAGGTGCTCAGCCACGGCGGGCCATAGGTCAACGCCTGCCGGGTGCAGGCCGCCGATCAGCTTTTCGTGCAAATACGCTTCTTCGCGGTCATACTTCATAGTGCTCACCCTCCTTCAATCGCTGCGCCAGCTGCTTTTTGGCGCGGTGGTAGCGTGTGCGCAGATAGGCGGCGGGCCGTCCGTGAATGCGCGCCAGTGCGGCGTAATCCAGCCCGTCCAGCACACGCTCTAAGATCAGGGCCCGATCCAGCGGGGCCAGCGTGTTCAGCGCCGCGCGCAGCTCTTCGCTGATGCCGGGGTCCTGCTCCAACGGCTCCGGGGTGGGGTAGGCCGCCGCGCGTTTGGTTGCCCGCAGCATGTCCAGCGAGGTGCGGTAGGCGATGCGGTAGAGCCACGCGCGCTCGTTATCGGTGCCGTCATGGCGCAGCGTGTGGCGCTGCTGCCACGCCTTGATGAAGGTTTTCTGCACAGCATCCTGTGCGTCGGCCTCGCACCCCAGCAGGCCGGTGCAGTACCGCAGCAGTGCAGCGGTATGGGCATGTACGAGCTTTTCTAAATCCTGTTCGTTTTGCATCGGCTCGCCTCCTTTCACCCTTATAACGCCGACGGGAGCAGGAATGTGTCACAAATCAAGCATTTTCTTGGCCCCCTCTGGCGCAAGCGCCGCCTCCCCCGTATCGGGGGAGTCGGTCTCGCAGAGGGAGGCAAGAAAAAAGAGCCCCGCGGGGCTCTTTTTTTACATCAATGCGCTAAGACGGCATTTTTTATTTTCTTGTACACCGCATTTGCTGCCAGCGGCAGAACCAGGCCCGCGGCGGTGTAGGTAAGCCACCATGCACCGCCCGTAAAGTAAATCGGGAAAGCAGCCAGAAGATACGGCTCTCCGCCTGTGGCCAGCAGGCCAAGCCAGGTCACGAGCTTGAAGCTCAAAAAGTGCAAAATCACAATCGGCATCGTCGCACGGCCCAGATAGGCCAGCGCCGCCCGGACACAGGGCAGGGGAGCGGTCAGGCACGCGGCCTCCCGCACCAGCACCCAGCCCGCCAGGCTGGCAACCAGCAGAAAAATCGGGCTGCTGTATCCATTGCCTGCCAGACCCACAGAGCCGAGCCGTCCCAGAATCAGCAGCACCGCAAAGGCCGCTGCGGCAAAAATGCCGCGCTGGTACGTCGGTATGCTTTCCCGCGTCGTGCGCCGCAGGACCGTGCCCAGGTAGAACAGGCAATAGCAGCTGGCCGCAATGCCCAGCCCCCACACGTTCCATCCGGCCAGCCTGCAGCGCCAGCCCACCCACAGCAGCACACCGGAAAAAAGTCCCTGCGGCAGCAGCGTATCGGCACCATGCAGCAGCCTTTGCAGAATAAATTCCACCAAAGCGTACAGAATAGATACTTGAAACAGTGCTTGTATGAACCACATCGCGCCGCCCAGCTGGGTGCCGCCGTCAAACACGCACCAGTGCACGGTGCGGCCAATCACATCCTTCACCGTCACGGGCGTTGTGACGGCATTGCCGGGGACCTGCAAAATGCGCTCATCACTCGTCAAAATATTCAGCTTTAAAAACAGGTTGTTCAGCACGGTAAAGGCGGTGTTTGCCAGCACAAAGGGCAGCCAGAGCGTGACGGCTTTGCGCTTGATAAAGTGCACCGGCCCGACGCGCAGGCTGAAAAGCCAGCCGCTCAGCATAAAAAACAGGGCCATGTGGAACAGGTAGATGAAGTCCGTCCCGCGAAAGCCCGAATGCCCCAGCACCATAAGCACAATGCCGATGCCGCGCATACTATCTATTACAGGGTCACGCTGTTTTGCCATAAATCAGAACCTCACTGCGCGTTTTTGGCGCGGCATTTCGGGCAGATGTAGCGGATCGTCAGCGTGTAGCCGCGTACCTCGGTACCAATGGCGGACTCAATGTCGCGGATCAGCCCCACCACCGGCAGGTCGGCCAGGTCGCCGCAGCTGTCACACAGCAGGTGGCCGTGGGGGGTCGGGTTGGCGTCGTAGCGGTCCGGGCCGTCGGGCATTTCCAGATGACCGATCTCACCGTCCAGCTCCATCAATTTCAGGTTGCGGTACACAGTGCCGCGCGCAATGTGCGGCATGGCCTGCCGCGCATGGCTGAAAATTTCGTCAGCGGTCAGATGCTCCGGGCATTTTTCACGCATGATACCCAAAATCAGGGCGCGTTGGCGGTTCATGGGCAGACCTCCTTTTCTGATTTAAGAATATATCTTATTCAGATAGTACACTAAAATGTATGCTTTGTCAACCGTCTGTGCAAAATCACCAAGATTCCATTCCGAAATTTTACTTGACAGGGGCTGTTTGTATGCTATAATAAAGTCAAATTAAGACTTATTCCTATTTCAACGGAGGTATTCATTATGGAACTCAGAGGCAGCAAGACCGAGAAAAACCTGTGGGAGGCTTTCGCAGGTGAGAGCCAGGCCCGGAACAAATACACCTATTTCGCGTCCAAGGCCAAGAAGGAGGGCTATGAGCAGATCAGCGCCATCTTCACCGAGACCGCCAACAACGAGAAGGAGCACGCCAAGATCTGGTTCAAGCTGTTGATGGAAAACGGCGAGATCCCCGACACGCTGACCTGCCTGAAGATGGCCGCCGCGGGCGAGAACGAGGAGCACACCTCGATGTACCCGCGCATGGCCGCCGAGGCGAAGGCGGAGGGCTTTACCCAGATCGCCGCGCTGTTCACGATGGTCGCCGCGATTGAGAAGGACCACGAGGAGCGCTACAAAGCGCTGGCCGCCAACATTGAGGCAGGCAAGGTCTACGCCCGCGAGGCCGAGCAGGTCTGGCAGTGCCGCAACTGTGGGTTCGTCTATATCGGTCAGCACGCGCCGGTCAAGTGCCCGGTGTGCGCACATCCGCAGAGCTATTTTGAGCTGAAGAGCAGCAACTATTAATTTGTAAAGAAGCGGCAGCCGTAGAGCTTCCGGGCGCATTTCCTATACGCCTCTACGTGTAGGGATCGATGCTTGGCATTACCCCTGGAGCTTTGCGGTTGCCGCTGTGTTATGTGCAAATTCCCGCTTCTGGCTGGTTCGTAGGGGAGGGTCTTGACCCTCCCGCGGGGCTTTGCGCCGCCGCCAGTGTCCCGGGAGACACTACCCCCATTGGCTATTGCTGTAGGGCGGGGCTCTCTCACCCCGCCGCGGCGGCCTGGGGGCAGGCCGCCCTACGATTTTCATGGAAGATGTGTGCTGGCTCACGGGGCGTCGGAAACGCCGCCCCCTACAGCTGCAATTTTTTCTCAAATTTTTGCTTGACAACCGCTCTATATCATGCTATATTGTTAGCGTTAGTTAAGGCTAACCACAGCAAGTATCCGACCTTCGGAACAACCATAGCCCGCCCGGTGCGGTTCTCTCCCCGTGCCGGGCGGTTTTATGGGGCCGATGGTTAGCAGACACTAACTATTGTAGAGGTAAGGAGTCATCTCATGCAGCAATCGCGTGTCATCCCCAGCCCGCGCAGCTTCGCCTGCGACCTAGCCACCCTATGCGCCCCCACACTGGCGGGGCTCAAGGCTGCCAGTCTGTTCCGCTACCAGCCCGCGCCCGGGCAGGATGCCGCCGCCATGGCCGCCGCCTGGCACGCCGCGCTGTCGCCCCGCGGGGTCACGGTGCGGGTGCTTAGGCAGTGCCCGCGCACCGGGGCCGTGCTGGTCTATGTATACCGCCCGGCCCGTGTGGCCAGGCTATTGGCAGCGCCGCACATGCTGGACTTTCTGGCAGGGGAGGGCTACACCCCCGGCACCGCAGACGAGCTGCTGGACCAACTGGCCGAAAGGCTCTGCTGCGAGGGAGATTTCCCGCATGAGATCGGCGTTTTTCTGGGCTACCCGCTGGCGGATGTCATCGGGTTCATCCAAAACCGCGGCAAAAACTTTACCGCGTGCGGCTATTGGAAGGTCTACACCGATCCCACCGCTGCGCAGGCAGAGTTTGACCGCTATAAAAAGTGCGAGCGCATCTACGCCCGCTGCTATTACAACGGCACCCCGATCAGGCGGCTGACAGTGGCCGCCTGACGATGCACCATAAAAAATTATAAAAGGAGTAGTTATTTATGAGCAAGATTGCAGTTATCTATTGGAGCGGCACCGGCAACACCGAGGCCATGGCCGATTTGGTCGCCAACGCAGCTGCCGCCGCCGGCGCTTCTGTTGACAAGTTCACCGCCTCCGAGTTCAACGTTTCCTCCGCCGGCGACTACACCGGCTTTGCGCTGGGCTGCCCCGCCATGGGCGCCGAGCAGCTGGAGGAGAGCGAGTTCGAGCCGATGTACCAGGATCTGCGCGGCTCTCTGAGCGGCAAACCCGTTGGCCTGTTCGGCTCCTACGGCTGGGGTGACGGCGAGTGGATCCGCACCTGGGCCGAGGACGCCGAGGCCGCCGGTGCCCGTCTGGTCGTTGAGCCTGTCATGGCCAACGGTTCCCCCGACGGCGACGCCGAGACTGCCTGTGCAGCCCTTGGCACCGCTCTGGCCAATGCCTGATTTTCTCCATATCCATCCATACCGGGAGGGGCAGCGATGCCCCTCCTTCTTTGTTTGCGCGGCAGGAGCCGGGCATGTGCGGTCCCTGCCGGGCAGTATCAAAAAAGATACCTCTTGACAAAAAGCAAAGCAGAAGTTAGTATATTCTAAGTCAAATTAGAAAGCACTAACCAGGAGGTTTTTTATGGCAAACGTCATTATTGTTCTGATTCTGGTGGCTGCCGTCGGCTACGGCATCTACAGCTTTATCCACCATCTGCGCCACGGCGGCGGCTGCTGCGGTGAGCATGACGCCCCCGCTAAAAAGGTCAGGGCGGCGGACACCAACAAGAGCCACTATCCGCACCGCCTCGTCATGGGCGTGGACGGCATGACCTGCCAGAACTGCCAGCGCCATGTGGAAAACGCATTGAACACCCTGCCCGACACGCTGGCCGAGGTGAACCTGAGCGCCCAGAACGTGACGGTCTGGACGAAGGCCGACGCCGACGAGGAGGTCATCCGCAAGACCATCCGCGACGCAGGCTACCTGCCGCTGCGCACGAGGGAAAAGGTGTGATCTTTCGGGCATGCCCGGCCCCTACCGCACTATGTAAAAAAGGAACAACCGCTTATGATGATCAACAAACGCCTGATTTCGATGATGGGCGACTCCAAACGGTACATTGCGTGGAATGTTGTGCTGCAATTCCTTGCGCTGCTGGCCAACATCGTGATGATCTTCGCCGTGTCCCTCTTTCTAACGGGACTTGTGCGCAGAGAGCCGGACCTGCCCACCGCACTTCTGTACATTCTCGGTGCGCTGATCGTGCGCTTTTTCTGCACGCGCGGCGCGGCGTCGGCCAGCTACAACGCCAGCTGCACCGTCAAAAAAACGCTGCGTGCCGCCATTTATGAAAAGCTGCTCCGCCTGGGCGGCAGCTACACCCAGGCCGTGCCCACCGCGGAGGTTTTGCAGCTGGCAGGCGAGGGCGTCGAGCAGCTCGAGACCTACTTCGGCGCGTATCTGCCGCAGTTTTTCTACGCCATGATCGCACCGGTCACGCTGTTTATTGCGCTGGCCCCAGTCAGTCTGCACGCGGCGGTCATCCTGATGATCTGCGTGCCACTCATCCCGGTTTCCATCGTGGCTGTGCAGAAATTTGCTAAAAAGCTGCTGGGCAAGTACTGGGGCCGGTACGCTGCGCTGGGCGACAGCTTTTTGGAGAACCTGCAAGGGTTGACCACGCTCAAGATTTATCAGGCCGACGGGGCCCGCCACGCGGCCATGAACCGTGAGGCCGAGCACTTCCGCAAGGTGACGATGAAGGTGCTGACGATGCAGCTCAACTCGATCATCGTCATGGACGTCATCGCCTACGGCGGCGCGGCGCTGGGCATCATCGTGGCCGCGCATGAGTTCAATGCAAACCGCGTAACATTGCCGGGCGCTCTCTGCATCATTCTGCTGTCGGCGGATTTCTTCCTGCCGATGCGCGCGCTGGGGTCGTACTTCCACGTTGCCATGAACGGCATGGCCGCCAGCGACAAAATTTTCAAGCTTTTGGACCTGCCCGAGGGCAGCGCCAGGACCGCCCAGCTCGGCGCGGACTGCGCGATTGCCTGCCGTGACCTGCACTTTGGCTACACGGCTGAAAAAGAAACGCTGCATGGCTTAAATCTTGACTTCCCGCAGGGCAGCTTCACCGCGCTGGTGGGCGAGAGCGGCTGCGGCAAGTCCACGATTGCCGCCGTGCTGACCGGGCGCGTGTCCGGCTACACGGGGCATGTGACCATCGGCTGGCAGGAGCTTTCCGCCATCAGCGAGGCCAGCCTGCTCAAAAATGTAACGCTCGTCAGCCTGGGCAGCCACCTCTTTAAAGGTACGGTGGCCGACAACCTGCGGATGGCCGCGCCCGACGCAGACGACGGTGCGCTGTGGGGCGCGCTGGAGCAGGTGAATTTGGCGGACTTCCTGCGCTCGATGGACGGACTGGACACCCCGCTGACCGAGGGCGGCGGCAACCTGTCCGGCGGCCAGCGGCAGCGGCTGGCATTGGCCCGCGCACTGCTGCATGACAGTCCCGTCTACATTTTTGACGAGGCAACGTCCAACATCGACGTGGAGAGCGAGAACGACATCATGGCGGGCATCCACCGGCTGGCCGGGCGCAAGACGGTCATCCTGATTTCCCACCGCCTTGCCAACGTGACAAAGGCGGACAATATTTACGTACTGGATCACGGCCATCCGGCGGGGCAGGGCACGCACGAGGCACTGCTGGCGCAGGGCGGGCTGTACGCCGACCTGTGGAACCACCAGCAGACACTGGAAAATTACGGGAAGGAGGCACAGTGATGGAAAACAAACGTACTCGCGGCAATTTCAACGTCATGTACCGCCTTGTTGGGCTGGTACGCCCTCTCGCCCCGGTCATGGTCTGCGCCGTTCTGCTGGGCGTAGCGGGCTTTCTCTGCGCCATCTTCATCCCGGTTCTGGGTGTGTATGCGCTGCTGGACAGCCTGCACTTTTCTGTGCCCGTTGTGCTCAAAACCGCCTGTATTTTGCTGCCGATTCTGGCCGTTGCCCGCGGCGTGCTGCACTACGCGGAGCAGGGCTGCAACCATTTTATTGCGTTCAAGCTGCTGGCGCTCATCCGGGACAAGGTCTTTGGCGTGCTGCGCCAGCTGGCCCCCGCCAAGCTGGAGGGCCGCGACAAGGGCGACCTGATTGCCGTGCTGACTGCGGACATTGAGCTGCTGGAGGTTTTTTACGCGCACACGATCTCGCCCATCTGCATTGCCGTCATCGTAAGCGTCGTTATGGCGTGCTTTATGGGCAGCTATGCACCCGCGCTGGGGCTGTACGCGGCGCTGGCCTATGCGGTCATCGGCATCGGCATACCCGTGGCAGCCGCCAGAGGTGCGCGCAAATCGGGCGAGAGCTTCCGCGCGGAGTTCGGCGCACTGAACGGCTTTGTGCTGGACAGCCTGCGTGGCGTGCGGGAGAGCCTGCAATACAACGACGGCGCACATCGGCTGGCGCAAATCAACCAGCGCACCGACGCGCTGGCCGGGCAGGAGCGCCGTCTGAAGGAGGCCGGCGGCACGGCACAGGCCGTGACCGGGGCCATCATCCTGCTGTTGGACGCCGGTATGCTGGCGCTGGCGGGCAGCCTGTTCATGGCGGGTGCCATCGGGTTTGACGGTGCGCTCGTCAGCGTTGTAGCACTCATGAGCAGCTTCGGCCCGGTCATCGCGCTGGCGAATCTCGGCACCGGGCTGCAAAGCACCTTCGCCGCGGGCAACCGCGTTCTGGATATTCTCGATGAGCAGCCCGCTGTGCGCGAGGTCACCGACGGCAGGGACATTGTGTTCCGCGGTGCCGACGCCCGCCGCGTGACCTTCGGCTACCGCGACAGCGAGATTTTGAAGGAGGTCAGCCTGCACATCCCGGAGCACGGCATCGTGGGCATCACGGGCCGCAGCGGCAGCGGCAAATCCACGCTGCTCAAGCTGCTCATGCGGTTCTGGGACACGGATTTAGGCCGGGTCGAGATCTCCGGCGAGAACATCAAGGGCGTCAACACGGCGTCGCTGCGCGCAGCGGAGAGCTTCGTCGAGCAGGACACCGTGCTGTTCCATGACAGTATTGAAGAAAATGTCAAAATTGCCAACCGGAACGCGACCCATGAGCAGGTCGTGGCAGCCTGCAGGAAGGCGTCCATCCACGACTTTATCATGACGCTGCCGCAGGGCTACAACACGCCCGTCGGGGAGCTGGGCGATACCCTCTCGGGCGGCGAGCGGCAGCGGCTCGGTGTGGCACGGGCGTTTCTGCACGATGCACCGTTCATCCTGCTGGACGAACCGACGAGCAACCTCGACAGCCTGAACGAGGCCGTCATCTTGCGCAGTCTGGCCGAGGAGCGGGCCAGCAAGACCGTGGTGCTTGTATCCCACCGCGCCTCGACGATGCGAATTGCTGACACGACGTACTCTGTGGAAAACGGGAGGATGAGCTGATGGCCGTTACGAACACTGTAGGGGGCGGCGTCCCCGACGCCCCGGAGAAGAAGCGCCAACAGGAAAAGGCCACTGTCGGCCTGATGATCGAGCTATACTGCCGCGGCCATCACGGCACACCCAAGGGTCGGCTCTGCCCCGACTGCGCGGTCCTGCGGGACTACGCCGACGCGCGGGTGGACCACTGCCCGCATATAGCGACCAAAACGTTCTGCAGCGTCTGCCAAACGCACTGCTACAAGCCCGAGATGCGGGAGCGCATCCGCCAGGTCATGCGCTGGAGCGGTCCGCGGATGCTGTTCCACCATCCCGTTTTGGCGGTGCGGCATCTGGCAGAGACGCGGAAGCAGAAAAAGGGGCAATAAGATATTGAATATGCCGGAAGGGGAGAGAGGTCCCTCCGCCTTTTTTGCTGTCTGTAGGGGCCGGGCGCGCCCCGCCCCTACCGGGTGGTTTCCGTAAGCGCGCATCACTGCCCGGCTTCTGCCGTGATGCTTTCACAATTTGTTCAAAGCTGCACAATTTAAGTTAGCAATAACTATCTACTTTTCACAAACCTGTTTGGTTAGCCTAACTTCCGTATTGACATCGGGAGTTAGTGGTGGTAAACTACCATCGTAAGCGGTTAGAGCGTTCTAACCGCATGCTTTTGCACCAAGCGTTAGCATAGGCTAATATATTGTAGAATCGCAAAAGGGGAGTGTGTGGAATGCCTTTAACGATGACTAAAGCAGGCGATACCGTTACCATCCGAAAGATCACCGGCAAGGATGAGGTCCGCCAGCATCTGGCCGAGCTTGGCTTTGTCGTGGGGGAGACCGTTACCGTGGTCAATGAGATCAGCGGCAACCTCATCCTTCAGGTCAAAGAAGCGCGCATCGCGCTGGATAAGACCCTGGCCATGCGCATTATCGTTGCGTAAAAAATTTGGAATCACAGCCCCTCGGCTGTTTGATTGATTGTACCAAGAGGAGGAACGAAGTATGAAGACTCTGAAAGATGTACAGGTCGGCGAGACCGTCACCGTTGCCAAGCTGCACGGCGAGGGCCCTGTCAAGCGCCGCATCATGGACATGGGCCTGACCAAGGGCACCAAGGTTTACGTCCGCAAGGTCGCACCTCTGGGCGACCCGATGGAGCTGACCGTCCGCAACTACGAGCTCAGCGTCCGCAAGGCTGACGCCGAAATGATCGAAGTTGAGTGAGTTCTGAAAAAGTAAAGAAAGGGGTTTAACCAAATGGCAATTAAAATTGCTCTGGCAGGCAACCCGAACTGCGGTAAAACCACCCTGTTCAACAGCCTGACCGGTTCTAACCAGTATGTCGGCAACTGGCCCGGCGTTACCGTCGAGAAGAAGGAAGGCAAGCTCAAGGGCCACGATGATGTCGTGATCCAGGACCTGCCCGGTATCTACTCTCTGTCTCCCTACACGCTGGAGGAGGTCGTTGCCCGCGGCTACCTCGTCAATGAGAAGCCCGACGCCATCCTGAACATCATCGACGGCACCAACATCGAGCGTAACCTCTACCTGACCACCCAGCTGATCGAGCTCGGCATCCCCGTTGTCATGGCTGTCAACATGATCGACCTCGTCCGCAAGAACGGCGACAAGATCGACCTGAAGAAGCTGTCCAACGAGCTGGGCTGCGAGGCCGTCGAAATCTCCGCCCTGAAGAACGAGGGTAGCGAGAAGGCTGCCGAGCTGGCCGTTGCCGCTGCCAAGAAGGGCAAGGCAGGCGAGCTGCCTCACGTCTTTACCGGCAGCGTTGAGCATGCCATCGCCCACATTGAGGAGTCCATTCAGGGCAAGGTCGATGACCGCTTCCTGCGCTGGTACGCTGTCAAGCTGTTTGAGCGCGACGACAAGGTCCAGGCTGAGCTGAACCTGAACAAAGAGCTGCTAGACCACATCGACGCCCACATCACCGACTGCGAGAAGGAAATGGACGATGACGCCGAGAGCATCATCACCAACCAGCGCTACGCTTACATCAACGGCGTTGTTGACAAGGCCGTCAAGAAGAAGCCCCGCACCGAGAACCTGACTGTCTCCGATAAGGTCGACCAGTTCGTCACGAACCGTATCCTGGCCCTGCCGATCTTCGCAGCCATCATGTGGCTGATGTACGCCATCGCGATGGGCACCTCCGTTGCGGACGGCGGCATCGGCATCGGCACCTTTGCCACCGACTGGACGAACGATGTTCTGTTCGGCGAGATCGTCCCCAACGCCCTCGGCGGCCTGCTGGAATCCATCGGCGTTGCTGGCTGGCTGTACGGCCTGATCATGGACGGCATCGTCGCCGGTGTCGGCGCGGTCCTGGGCTTCGTTCCCCAGATGCTCGTTCTGTTCTTCCTGCTGTCCATCCTGGAGGACGTCGGCTACATGGCCCGTGTCGCCTTCATCATGGACCGTATCTTCCGCCGCTTCGGCCTGTCCGGCAAGAGCTTCATTCCCATGCTGGTCGGCACCGGCTGCGGTGTTCCCGGCGTTATGGCTTCCCGCACCATCGAGAACGAGCGTGACCGCCGTATGACGATCATGACCACCTGCTTCATTCCCTGCGGCGCTAAGATGCCCATCATCGGCCTGTTTGCAGGTGCTCTGTTCGGCGGCAGCAGCTGGGTCGCCACCTCCGCTTACTTCATCGGCTTCGCGGCCATCATCATCTCCGGCATCATCCTGAAAAAGACGAAGCTGTTCGCCGGTGACCCTGCTCCGTTCGTTATGGAGCTGCCCGCTTACCACGTGCCCGCCTGGGGCAACGTCCTGCGTGCCACCTGGGAGCGCGGCTGGTCCTTCATCAAGCGTGCCGGCACCGTCATTCTGGCTTCCACCATCATCCTGTGGTTCCTGCAGGGCTTCGGCTTCGAGAACGGCGCGTTCACCATGGTCGAGGATCAGGACAACTCCATCCTGGCTATCGTGGCCAGCGCAATCTCCTGGATCTTCATCCCGCAGGGCTTCGGTGATTGGCGTGCAACCGTCGCGTCTATCTCCGGCCTGATCGCCAAGGAGAACGTCGTCGGCACCTTCGGTGTTCTGTACCACTTCGGCGGCGAACTCTCCGACAATGGCGACGAGATCTGGCCTGAGGTTGCTGCCAACTTCACCGCCCTCTCCGCTTACAGCTTCATGATCTTCAACCTGCTGTGCGCTCCCTGCTTCGCTGCTATGGGCGCCATCAAGCGCGAGATGAACAACGGCAAGTGGACTGCTATCGCCATCGGCTATATGTGCCTGTTTGCCTACTGCGCTTCTCTGGTCGTTTACCAGATCGGCGGCCTGATCACCGGTGAGGTCAGCTTCAACATCTTCACCATTGTGGCAATCGCCATCATCGCCTTCACGATCTACCTGCTGTTCCGCCCCAACAAGTACGAGGGTGTCAACGAGGTTTCGTTCGATTCCAAGAAGGCTGTTGCTTCCAAGTAATCTTGAATGTATAATACTACCGTATTCTTCCGGAAAGGAGCGGACTTTTTATGATGGAGTTTTTAGCTGCTAATTTCAACCTGCCTACGATCATCGTTTCGATTTTCGTGTTTGGTGGTACCGGCTGGCTCTTGTATCATGAACACAAGACCGGCGGCCTCGGCTGCTGTGACGGCTCCTGCGGGGGCGGCGGCTGCGGCAGTCACGGCGGCTGCACAGGTAATTGTAAGACCTGCGGCGGTGCCTGCCACAGTAAGTAAAGCATAAGTGCCTGAAGGGGGCGCGGGTCCGTTCGTGGCCCGCGCCCCCTTTTAGTTTGGTATAAGGAGAGATGTACCTTGACCCTGACCGATTCCAACCTGCGTTATCTGCTGGCCATCCACCATCTGGCGCAGCAAAGCACCGAGGTCTCGCCGCTGGCACTGGCGCAGGCCATGGGCGTGACCAAGCCCAGCGTCACCAGCATCCTGACCAGCCTGATGAAGCAGGGGGTCATTGTGCGGCGGCGGTACGGCAAAATTTACATCACGGACCGCGGCGTGCTCTACGCGCGCTATTACGACGAGCTGGTCGAGAAGATTTTGCAGCACTTCCCGCTGACGGGCGAAGGCTTCACCCCCGAGGAATGCTACAGCGCCGCGGTGGCCATGGCCGTGTCGCTGCCCGCAAGGGAGATTGACGAGAAGTGCGAGAGCCTGTACGGGGAGGATTGTAGGGAGGGGTCTTGACCCCTCCGCGGGGCGTCGAGGACGCCGCCCCCTACAGTAGGGGAGAGATTTATCCCTCACGGGAGGGTCAAGACCCTCCCCCACAAATCACCCATAAAAATTCCCTTTGCAAATTCTATTGCACACCGCCGCGAATTGTGGTAAAGTAAATTTATATAGGTATAAACGAGGGGGAACCATAATGCAGCTGAATCCGCATTACGCCGAGCTGAACGAGAGCTATCTGTTCAGCACCATTGCCCACAAGGTAGCCGACTACCAGAAGGCCCATCCCGAGGCAGACGTCATCCGTCTGGGCATCGGCGACGTCACCCTGCCGCTGGCGGCATCCGTGACAGAGGCCATGCACAAGGCCGTTGAGGAGCAGGGCCACAAGGGTACGTTCCACGGCTATATTCCCAGCGAGCAGGGCTATGAGTTCCTGCGCGACGCTATCCGCAGGTATTACGCGGGCCACGGTGTCGAGCTGGACATGTCCGAAATTTTCATCTCCGACGGTGCCAAGAGCGACCTGGGCAACCTGCTGGACCTGTTCAGTCAGGACAACACGATCCTTGTTCCCGACCCGGTCTACCCGGTCTACGTCGATGACAACGTGATGGCGGGCCGCAAGATTCTCTACCTGCCCGCCACGGCGGAGAACGGCTTCCTGCCGATGCCGGACGAGGCCCCCCACGCGGACATCGTCTACATCTGCAGCCCCAACAACCCCACCGGCGCGACCTACTCCGTCGAGCAGCTCAAGGCCTGGGTCGCCTGGGCGAAGGCCAATGACGCGGTCATCCTGTTTGACGCCGCCTACGAGTGCTTCGTCTCCGAGCCGGGTCTCGCCCGCAGCATCTTTGAGGTCGAGGGCGCGAAGGATGTTGCCATCGAGGTGTGCAGCTTCTCCAAGATCGCAGGCTTCACCGGCACGCGCTGCGGCTACACCGTCGTGCCGCAGGCGCTGGCCGGCGGCAAGCTGAACAAGATGTGGCTGCGCCGCCAGACTACGAAGTTCAACGGCGTCGCCTATGTTGTGCAGCGCGGTGCCGAGGCCGTCTTTACCGACGAGGGCATGAGGGAGATCCAGCAGAACCTCGACTACTACCGCGCCAACGCCGCTGTCATTGCGGCAGCGCTGGACGAGGCCGGTGTCTGGTACTGCGGCGGCAAGAACAGCCCCTACATCTGGCTGCGCTGCCCCAACGAGATGGGCAGCTGGGAGTTTTTTGACTGGCTGCTCGAGCACGCCCACGTTGTGGGCACCCCCGGCGAGGGCTTCGGCCCCTGCGGCAAGGGGTATTTCCGTCTGACGGCGTTCGGCGATGCCGAGCGCACCAAGGAGGCCGCCGCACGCATCAAAGCGGCGCTGGCCACACTGTAATATTGCGGGAGGGTTTACACCATGAAACCAAATGAAGAAATCATGGAATTTCTGAAAGAGAATCCCACCTTCTACCTTGCCACCGTCGATGGCTATCTGCCCCGCGTGCGTCCCATCGGTTTTGCCATGTGGTACAACGGCCACCTGTGCATTGCCCTTGGCAAGCACAAGGCCGCCTACAAGCAGCTTTTGGACAACACGAACCTCGAGATCTGCGCCGCCAATGACCGTGGCGAGTGGCTGCGCGTGCAGGGCACGGCGAACTTTGACAACAGCCCCGAGGCCCAGGCCGCCGCGTTCCAGGTCATGCCCCAGCTGGCCGACATGTATAATGAGGAGACGGGCAACAAGCTCGGCATCGTCTACCTCGACCATCTGTCCGCCAAACTCTTCTCGATGTCCGGTGCTGTGAAGGACATTATGAACTACTGATACTTACGTAAAGCCAATGCCCCGGTGTGCGTTTCTGCGTACCGGGGCATTTTTGCGTTGCCGAGAGCGGGCACGGGCGGATATGGAATCCGCCCCTACAGCCCTTAAAAATCGGCTTGTAGGGAGGGGTCTTGACCCCTCCGCGGGGCGTCGAGGACGCCGCCCCCCTACACCGATTCAATGCTTGTTTTGGGCCGGTTTGTAGGGGCCGGGCATGCCCGGCCCGCCAGTCTGCGCCGTTGCCCGTTCACGGTTCACCCTTAGGGGAGGAATTCATTCCTCCCAGGCACCTGCCTCCGCCGAGAACCGGCACGGGAGGGTCAAGACCCTCCCCTACAAACTGCCCAGAAATGTGCGCTTATCAAAACGCCGCGGGCCGGGCATGCCCGGCCCCTACCGCTCTGCAATCAACAAAAATCCCGGTACGCTCATACCGTGCGTACCGGGAAAATCATTTAGCTCTTACTGCTCCTGCGCGGCAAACAGCTGCGGGGCTGCCTTGTAGATCAGCACCGCGGCCACCGTGGTCAGGATGGTCTCGGGCAGCATGTAGCTGCCGTTGTAGGTCAGGCTGTAGGTCCAGGCGGGCAGACCGTCGCTCAGGTTGCCCCAGATCAGCACGCCAGACAGGAAGCTGCACAGGAAGCGGATGCCGCACACCGCTGCCGTGCCGACGGCCACGCCGACCAGACGGTTTTTGAACGGCTTGGCAATCGCACCGGCCAGGCCCAGCAGGGTGAAGGCCAGCACATAGTCCAGCAGGATCATACCGACCAGCGGCAGCAGGCCGGGAGCCGGGGGCGCGTAGAAGCCCAGCAGCATCTGCAGCAGGCTGTTGACAAAGCCCGTGAACAGTCCCCATTTTGTGCCGTGGCGGTAGGAGACCAGGATGAACGGCAGCATGCTCAGCAGGGTGATGGAGCCGCCGTTGGGCATCTCAAAAATTTTGATGTTCGCCAGCACGGTGCCCAGGGCGATCATCAGGGCGCACTCCACAAGAGTGCGGGTCTTGGAATAGGTTTTGGACATGGTATCCACTCCTCAAAAAATGTAACGTAAAAACAGGAAAGCGCCCGCAAGGTACACTTGCAGGCGCAAAAGCGTTATGACGTGTTGGGTCAAACTTCCTACGCCGGCATTGCCCGGATCAGGTTCAAGGCGACCCGAAACTGCGGTTTGTTTCGATCTCAGCCGAGGATGCCCCTCAGCGCCCCTGTTTTTATGTCCAAACCTATTATACACGCCCACCGCTGATTGTCAAGCCTTTCAAATTTTATCCAAACGATTCCCCCCAGGTTTTACACGCTTTCTTCAATGTTCTTTCATCTGTACCGGGTATACTGCAGCTGTACTCAAAAAGCACCCAGACAGGAGTGATCGATAGGGAGAAAAAGCGTATTCTCTGCAGGGCTATGGCCGCCGCTATGACCGTTTCCGGCTATTCCGCCACCGTTGACGACAGCGGCGCCAGCGTGAGTGACAGCTTCAGCGAGTACGGGGCTGCAAAATCCTAAGGCAACACCGCACAATTCCCGCCTGACGGCTTAAGCACCGCTCCGGCGGCTGCGGCACGGCATCTGCGTTGCCAAA
>ENA-UEQY01000079-UEQY01000079.1-human-gut-metagenome-genome-assembly--contig:-NODE-79-length-46226-cov-11.609157_pt1 | contig 46226 bp, 49 predicted proteins | sample MGYA00242949_ERZ507949 | MGnify/ENA primary metagenome ERZ507949 (study PRJEB26167, sample SAMN06115403) | human gut metagenome | host: Homo sapiens | place: China:Jiangsu | collected 2016-07-06... | reverse complement strand
ACAAAGCGAAGTGCAGCTTTCTCAAAAAAGTGGCTCAGCCGCTTTTTTGAAGTATTACAGGACCTTTGCGAGGAACGATTGCAGTCTTTCGCTCTGCGGGTAGTCGAAGAGATCGGCGGGGGAGCCCTCTTCGATGATCGCGCCCTCGGACATGAAGACGACACGGTCGGCGACCTCGCGCGCGAAGCCCATCTCGTGCGTGACGACGACCATCGTCATGCCGTCCTTGGCAAGGTCGCGCATCAAATCGAGCACCTCGCCGACCATCTCGGGGTCGAGCGCGGAGGTCGGCTCGTCGAAGAGCATGACCTCGGGCGCCATGGCGAGCGCGCGCACGATGGCGATACGCTGCTTCTGGCCGCCGGAGAGCATCGCGGGATACTCATTCGCTTTGTCGGCAAGGCCGATGCGCTCAAGCAGCGCCATGGCCTGTGCGTCGGCCTCCGCCTGAGATTTGAGGCCCAGCTTGACGGGTGCGAGGGTGATGTTCTTCTTGACCGTCATATGCGGGAAGAGGTTGAAGTGCTGGAACACCATGCCCATCTCGCGGCGGTGGAGGTCCAAGTTGACCTTCTTGCCGTTGAGGGCGACGTCCTTGAAGTAAATGGTGCCGGAGGTCGGCTGCTCGAGGAGGTTCAGGCAGCGCAGCAGCGTCGATTTGCCGCTGCCGGAGGGGCCGATGATGGCCACGACCTCGCCCTTTTTCACGCTTAAATTGCAGTGGGAGAGCGCGTGGACGCTGCCGCCGTTGTACTCCTTGCAGACGTCCGTCACGCGGATGAGAGAATTAGTGCTTGTCGCCACGACGCATCCTCCTTTCGAGCGCTTCGATCGCCTTGCCGGCGGGGTAGGTGATGCAGAAATACATCAGCGCCGCCAGCACGTAAGGCGCGAGGGAAATGTAGGTAGAGGTCGCCACGGTCTTCGCGGCGAACATCAGCTCGACCATGCCGAGCGTGGAGCAGATGGACGATTCCTTGACCATGGTGACGACCTCGTTGCCGAGCGCGGGCAGGACATTCTTGATGGCCTGCGGCAGCACGACGAGCTTCATCGCCTGCGTGGCGGAAAGACCCAGCGAGCGCGCGGCCTCAGTCTGGCCCGCGTCGACGGCGAGGATGCCCGCACGGAAGATCTCGGCAACGTAGGCCGAGCTGTTGAGCGCGAGGGCCACAACGCCGGGGATGAAGCGGGAAATGTCGATAAAGCCGAAGATGTACAGGCGCGGGATGGAGATCGCGCCAAAAAAGCCGAAGTAAATGATCGAGAGCTGCACAAGCAGCGGCGTAGAGCGGAAGATCGCGATGTACGCGCCGGAAATGCCGCGCACAAACTTATTCTTGCTCAGGCGCATGAACGCGAGCAGCAGCGCCGGAATGACCGCCAGCAGGACCGAGATGACGGCCAGCAGCAGCGTGTAGCCGAGCGCCTGCAAAAAGTAGACGCCGTATTTCGGCAAAAAAGAAAAGTTAAAGAACGACGCCGGCGACATGCCGACAAAGAGGTTGCTCCACCGCGTGGCAAGATCCATGGGAGAGATCTCCTTTCAGATGTGTGATTTAGTTGGGATAAGCCTCGCAGAGTTTCGCGCTGCCAGCGCGAAAAAATCTTGCTCGTTTTTTGCCACGACATGCGCGTGGCAAAAAACACTTTGCGCGGAGCGAGTGTCGAAGCACCCGCTTGCGGGGGCGAGGCACAGAGTGGAGTGAGGATTTAATGAAAAGAGGCTCGCCTCTTTTCATTAAGAGACGCCAATGAGCAAAGCCATTTGGGGCTTTGCTCATTGGCTATGAGAGATAATGAGAAGAGAGCGTAGTTAAAGGGGAGAACTTAGGCCGCAGGAGCGTCCGGGGTGACCTCGACGGCCTTGCCGCTCAACTCATCGGCAGCCGCGATGAACTCTTCCATCTTGTTCTCGGAAGTCATCTTGGCGATGGCCTCGTTGATGCCGGGCAGCAGGCCCTTGGGGTCGCCCTTGGCAACAGCGATGCAGTAGGGCTGCGCTTCACCGAGCTCGGAAGAGGCGGGAGCGATGGCCAGATCGGGGTTGGCCTCGGCATACTGCTCGGCGACAGCGCCATCGACGACGATCGCATCGACCTTGCCGTAGACAAGCTCGTTGACAAGGTCAGTCACGAGGGAGAGGGAGACGAGGTTCGCGCCTTCCATCTGGTCGGTGACGATGGCTTCCTTGGTGGTGGCGGTCTGTGCGCCGACGCTCTTGCCGGCGAAGTCGGCGAGGGTGTTGTACTGATCGGCGGCGTCAGCCTTGACAAGGATCATGGCCGGCAGGTCGGTGTAGTAGGGATCGGAGAAGTCAGCGGACTGGAGACGCTCGGGCGTGACCTCGATGGCTGCCATGACGATATCAAAATCGCCCTTGGCAAGGGAGGTGAGCAGGTAGTCGAAGCTCATGTTCTCGACCTGAAGCTCCATGCCCAGCTCATCGGCGATGTACTGGCCGGCGGAAATGTCGATACCGGCGTACTGCATCGTGCCGCTGTCATCGGCATACATGAATTCGTACGGGGCGTAGTCAGCGGAGGTGCCGAGCACCAGCGTGCCGCCGGTCTGCTCGGTGTTGTTGTCGGTGTTGGCATCATCGGCGTTGTTGCTGTCGCCGGGCTTATTGCCGCAGGCGACCAGCGAAAGGCTCATCATCAGAGCCAGCATCAGTGCAGTAAACTTTTTCATGGTTGATAGCTCCTTTTTCAATTTCTTTCCATCTTGTATAATGTTTGATCGTTGAACGAATTTTCATACGCTTCAGAAACGATAGCGCTAGTATAAATGTTTACTTATTCATTGTCAACGATTAAAAACTCAAAAAATGCCAGAACTTTCGACGCCTTTCTATGCAAGGTGCACAAATATGCATTCGAAAAGCCGAAAATTCACAAAAGTATGCAATTATGCGCGAATATATGCAAAAGAAAAGGGAAAAAGAGCCGTATAAAAGAAGCATCCGCAGAAGCGATCGGAGCTTCTGCGGATGAAGTTTCTTATCGGGTGACATCCGGCACGGCGCTGCGGGATTTTTTCGGCGTTCTGACGTAGGCAAAATAATAGCCGATCGCGCACAGCGGGATGGCTGCGGCGACATCCAGAATGGAGTGCTGCTTCATAAAGACAGTGGAAATGCTGATAAAAAATGCTGCAGCGGTCGATGCAATGCGCCAGCCGCGCTTGGAGAAGATGGGCGCATACCAGAAAGCGAAAAATGCCGCCATCGAGCCGATGACATGCAGCGACGGGCAGACGTTCGTGTTCGTGTCGAACACGTAGAACCCCGCGATGAAGCGCGTGAGGGCATTGTCGCGTGGGAAGACCTCAGGCCGGAGCATCTGACAGGTGGGAAAGAGGAAATAGATAATGAGCGTCACCGAGTAGGTGATCATCACGAAGCGCATCATGCGGCGAAAGCCCGGCACGTCGAAAAAGAACGTGTAGGCCACCGCGCCGATGAGGTAGACGAACCAGAACAGGTAGGGGATCAGAAACCACTCATTAAAGGGAATCAGATCGTCGAGTGCGCAGTGCATGTTGATGTAGTGCGCCACGGGGTAGAAGCGCTCGACATACGAAAAGCCGAGGCCAAAAATGGGCCAGTAGAGCAGCAGCCACACGTGGGAGAACTCCGGCGTGTTCAGTCTGCTGAAGCGGAACTGGCGGTAGTCAACGCTGGGTTTGATCATGCGAGGTCTTCCTCCTTCTCCTCCTCGGCTTCGCTCATCTCGGAGAGGATGTTGGCCGCGGCGTTGTGCGGCACGGCGGCGTCGAGCGCGTCGCCCATCTTTTCAAGCGCGTCCTTGTCGCTGAGCAGGCGCAGGCTCGTGCGCGCGATCTCCTTGGGCGTCTGCCCTGTGACCGCGCCGCCCGTGCGCAGGAAGAAGTCTTTGTTGTACTCCTCGCAGCCCGCGACCGCGTCAATAAAGACCATCGGCAGGCGCATCGAGGCCGCCTCGGTCACGCTGATGCCGCCGGGCTTTGTGAGGTAGAGGTCAGCAGAGTCCATCAAAAGCGCCATGTCCTTCACATACGAACGGACGTGGACGTTTTTCGCATCATAGAAGCGGCGCTGGAGCCGGCGGTAGAGCTGCTTGTTTGTGCCGCAGACGATGGTCAGGTCCTGATCGTCCGGCAGGTCGCGCCCGATGCGGCGCGCGATGCTCATGATGGGGCCGCAGCCCATGCTGCCGCACATCATCACAAGATGTTTGTGGTCAGCGGGGATGCCGAACGCGCGTTTGGCGTCCTCCTTGCGCACGCTGGAGCGGAACATCTGGCGCACGGGGATGCCGCAGGCACGCAGGCGCTCGCTCGTCACGCCGCCGCCGAGAAAATCGCCCGAGAGCGATGAGGCAGGGATAAAGTAGCGGTCGAGCGAGCTGTCCTTCACGCTGGGCGAACAGGTGTAGTCCGTGGCGATGAAGCAGGTCTTGAGATTCGGCAGGTGCGTCTTCACGACCTCGCTGACCATCAGCGCCGCGAACGTGTGGGTGCAGATGACCGTGTCGTACCCGCTGCCGGCAATGAAGCCGCAGAGCTTTTCCGCGCCCTGCGTCAGATAGCGGTAGAGCGCGGAACCCTCGTGGAACTGCGCGGGATGATCCTCCGCCGCGCGGTAGCCCACGCGGAAAAGACCCGGCGCGTGGCGGTAGATGCGCACGTGCCAGTTGGAGATAAAGCGCGAGACCTCGGGCGAGATGAAGCGCAGGGCGTCCTCGGTGTCGCAGGGAATGTTTTGGTTGCGGCACTCCTCCTCGAGCGCCGCGGCGCAGGAGTTGTGCCCCTCGCCGGTGTTGCAGCTTAAAATCAAAACTTTCATGAAAAGATCCGATCCTTTACTGTTGTACTTCTTGGTTGCGTCTGCTCCGGCGCTGCTGCGCGGCGAGAAGCTTTTGCAGCCGCGGCCGGTTGTAGCGCTGAATGATGAGAAACGGCAGGTTGCCGAATAGAATATAGATGGCGGTGACGACCGCGCCGCCCGTTCCGGGCCAGAGGCGCAGCGCGTAAAAGCCGAGCAGAATGAGCACAAAGTGCGTGAACTCGGCGACGCAGGTCTCTTCGATCATGCGCGGAAGCTGCGCGCGAAAGTCCGTGCCCAGCTTTTTGGCGGGGATGAGCTTGGGGACGATCTTGCTCATGTCGGGCACCTTGTCCTGCCACTCGTGCACGCGCAGAAAGCGGAAGAGCTTTGCTTCCCAGCTCGCGCAGCGGTAGGGGAATTTGTCGCCGTGGAACCGGGATTTTGGCAGCAGCCGCCCGATGAAAAACGACACGACGGCTAAAATTCCGTAATAAACGCAGCAGCGCAGAAAGCCCATCGTCACCTCTCCTTATCCCGTGATAAAAGCCCGACACAGGGGTACTGCGCCGGGGAAAAGCCGTCTCTGCGGCTGTTAAGATTTAATATAGCATAGAGTTTCGAACAAATGGTGAAGAGAATCTCAATTTTTGTTGAAAAATGGTGGTCATTTTTCCGTCGGAAGGCGCACGGCGAAGCGGCAGCCGCCGTTCACCGGGTCTTCGACCCAGACCTCGCCGCCGTGGATGGCGACGATCTTGCGCACAAGCGCAAGGCCGAGGCCGTTGCCCTCGGATTCGTGCGAGCTGTCCCCCTGATAGAATTTGTTAAAAATGCGGGACTTATCCTCGTCGGAGATGCTTTTGCCCTCGTTGTCGATGGTGAAGAGCACACTGCCGTCTTCCTCGATGAGTCGCATGCGGATCAGGCCGCCGCGCGGGCCGAACTTGACGGCGTTGTCGATGAGATTCGTCCACACGTGCTGGAGTAGTCCTTCGTAGCCTGTGAAATCGACGGAGTCGAGGTCGACGTCGAAGTCGACGTCCTTTTCCGTCCACTTGCGCTCAAGGGCCAGAATGCACTGCCTTACCTGCTCGTCGAGGCGGAAGCGCGAGCGCTGGGGGTGGATGGACTGGCTGTCGAGCTTAGAAAGCAGCAGAATGTTGCCCGCGAGGGCGGAAAGCCTGCGCGTATTGAAGAGGATCTTGTCGATGTACTCCGCCTGCTCCTCGGGGGATTGCTGGTGCTCCTGCAAAAGCGAGGCGTAGCCCTCGATCGCGCTGATGGGCGTTTTGAACTCGTGCGAGACGTTCGAGATGAAGTCGGTCTGCAAGGTCTCGGTCGCGTTCAGCTCGCTGACCATGAGGTTGAAGCTGTCAAAGCTGTCGCGGATATCGCGAAAGACGCTCTTCGTCTCCACATGCACGCGGAAGTTGCCGCCCGCGACCTCCTTCATCGCGCGCGACAGGCGCGAGATGGGCGCGAAGAACGCGATGGAAAAGCCCGCCGCCGTCGCGCTGCCGAGCAGCAGCGTGAAGATGAGCAGCCACACGAACATCGGCACGTTGACGCCGAGGTGCTCAAGTCCCCAGGCCGCGAGCGCGGCGAGCAGCGCCACGCCGATAAAGCCCGCCATGCAGATGAAGAAAAACTGCACGCGGATATCGAAGAATTTGTTGCGCCGCTTTTTCATGTGCGCACCACCTTATATCCCACGCCGCGCATCGTGACGATCTTGAAGTCGGGATTGTCGCGGAAGCGCTCGCGCAGGCGCGCGATGTGGACATCGACGGTGTGGGTGTCGGTGCTGGAATCATAGCCCCAGATGTCGTCCATGAGCTGCTGGCGCGTGAAGATGCGGCCGGGGAACGACGCCATCTTGTAGAGCAGCATGAATTCCTTCTGCGGCAGCACCATGCTCTCGCCGTCGACGGTGACGCTGAGCGAGTCGCACTCCATCACCGTGCCGCCGATGACCTGACGGCGCTCGCTCGCCATCTGGGCGCGGCGCAGCAGCGCGCTCACGCGCAGTACCATTTCCCCGATGTTGATGGGCTTGACCATATAGTCGTCGCTGCCGGAGAGGAAGCCGAGGCGCATGTCGTCAAAGGCGTCCTTGGCGGTGATCATCATAATGGGGATGGACGAACCGCTCTCGCGGATCGAGCGCACAAGCTCGTAGCCGTCCATCTTCGGCATCATGATGTCGGAGATGATGAGATCGTAATAGCTCTGCTCAAGCGCGGCAAGCGCCTCTTCGCCGTTGGAGACGCCGAGGACAGTGTAACCGTTTTTGGTGAGCACGTGGGCGAAGAGCTGACGCAGCTCGCGGTCGTCCTCCGCAATGAGAATTTTGAACAATCCGATCCCTCCGATCCTGTGTCGGCGCGCCGCGGTTTCGCGGCGCTTGTCCCGTCAGTATACCATATCTTTTGCAAATGTGCAGCAGGTTGGGCGGAAATTTTGCACGGCGGCAAAACTGCACAAAAAAAGAGCCATCCTTTCGGATGACTCTTTGCATTTGCGGGAGATTTAACCGCCGAGGTAGGCCTTGCGGACGGCATCGCTCGCCATAAGCTCCTTACCGGTGCCGGAGAGCGTGATGCGGCCCGTTTCAAGCACGTACGCGCGATCGGCGACGGAGAGCGCGGCCTGCGCGTTCTGCTCGACGAGCAGGATCGTCGTGCCCGCAGCGTGCAGCTCGCGGATGATGTCAAAGATCTGCTCAACGAGGATCGGAGCGAGGCCCATAGACGGCTCGTCGAGCATCAGAAGCTTCGGCTTCGACATGAGCGCTCTGCCCATGGCGAGCATCTGCTGCTCACCGCCGGAGAGCGTACCGGCGATCTGCTTGCGACGCTCTTTGAGGCGCGGGAAGCGCTCGTAGACGTCCGCAATGCCCGCTTCAATGGTGGAGTTCGGCTGGGTGTAAGCGCCCATTTCGAGGTTATCCTCGACCGTCATCTGCAAAAAGACGTGGCGGCCTTCCGGAACCTGCGCAAGACCGTGCTCGACGATCTTGTGCGCGGGGACGCCCTTTAAGTCCTTGCCTTCAAAAACAACGCTGCCGTGCTTGGGATGCAGAAGGCCGGAGACCGTGTTCAGAACGGTCGACTTACCCGCGCCGTTCGCACCGATCAGCGTGACGACCTCACCCTCGTTGACCTCGAAGGAAACGCCCTTGACGGCGTGGATGCTGCCGTAGTAAACGTGAAGATCGTTCACCTGTAAGATCTGTCCCATCGTTAGGCCTCCTTCTGCTTGCCGAGGTAGGCTTCAATGACCTCGGGATTGTTCTGAATGTCTTCGGGTGTGCCCTTGGCGATGACATGGCCGAAGTTCAAAACGGCAATGCCCTCGCAGATGTTCATGACGAGGTTCATGTCGTGCTCGATGAGCAGCACCGCGATCTTGAACGTATCGCGGATGGAGCGGATGTTTTCCATCAGCTCAGCCGTCTCGCTCGGGTTCATGCCGGCGGCGGGCTCGTCAAGAAGCAGCAGACTCGGGTTCGTGGCCAGCGCACGGAGAATTTCCAGTCTGCGCTGCGCGCCGTAAGGCAGGGAGTTCGCCTTGGCGTTTGCAAGGTCTTCCATGTGGAAGATGGACAGAAGCTCCATCGCGCGCTCATGCATGACGCGCTCTTCCTTCCAGAAGCGGGGCAGGCGGAAAATGCCCTCGGGCATCGTGTAGTGCATCTGCGTGTCCATCGCGACGGTGATGTTTTCTTCCACGCTCAGCTCGCCGAACAGACGGATGTTCTGGAACGTACGTGCGATGCCCGCGCGGTTGACCTGCGCGGTGTTGAGGTCATGGATGTCTTTGCCGTTTAAGAGGATCGTGCCGTGGGTGGGCTGATAGACCTTGGTGAGCAGGTTGAAGACCGTCGTCTTACCGGCACCGTTCGGGCCGATGAGGCCGGTGATCTCGGTGCGGCCGATGGTCACATTGAAGTTGTCGACCGCTTTCAGACCGCCGAACGTGATGCCGAGGTCGATGCATTCGAGCACCGGGGATTTGCCCGCGTCGCGCTCAGTCAGCAGCGCCGGTTCACGCGAAACGGGGACGAGCTTGGTTTTTTGCTTTTGCGGCATATTCTGAGTCATGGTCAGTCCTCCTTTTCAGCGGCGGCGCGGCGGTGGGGCAAGAGCCTGCCGAAAAACGCCTTGGCCTGCGGATTGTTGGTCGCGAGCATGACGAAGATCAGCACGATCGCGTAGATGAGCATACGGAAGTCGGCAAACTGACGCAGCGCCTCGGGCAGGATCGTCAGCGCCGCAGCGGCGACGAGCGAGCCCCAGATGTTGCCAAGGCCGCCGAGCACCACGAACACCAGCACGAGGATGGAGAGGTTGAAGTTGAACTTCGTCGCCTGAAGGGAAGAGTAGTTCAGGCCGTAGAGCGCGCCTGCCGCGCCCGCGAGGGCGGCGGAGGTGACGAATGCCATGAGCTTGTACTTCGTCAGGTTCAGGCCGATGGCCTGCGCGGCGATGCGGTTATCACGGATGGCCATGATCGCGCGGCCCGCACGCGAACGAGTCAGGTTCAGCACGACGATGAGCGTGATCATCACGAGGATGAAGCCCGCGGTGAACGTTGCGATCGTGGCGGTGCCGGTCGCACCCTGCGCGCCCTTGATGATAGCGGTGCCCGAGGCACTCAGGCCGAGGTCGTCGACCGTCTTGTTGCCGGCGGGGTTGAAGATGAAGTGCAGGCCGTTTTCATCGTAGCCGATGATGAGGCAGTTGATGAGCTCTTTGATGATCTCGCCGAAGGCCAGCGTGACGATGGCGAGGTAGTCGCCCTGTAAGCGGAGCACCGGCGTGCCGATGAGAAGGCCGACGATGGCGGCGAAGATCGCGCCGACGACCATCGAGATGGCGAGACGCACGGGAGCGTTCGGGATCGCGCCCATCAGGCTCTGCGAGACGACGATGCCGGAAAATGCGCCGACACTCATAAAGCCCGCGTGGCCGAGGCTCAGCTCACCGAGGATACCGACCGTCAGGTTCAGCGACACGGCCATGGACATGTAGCAGCAGATGGGGACGAGCAGACCGATGGCGGAGCGCTTGAGCGAACCGTTGTTCTGCAGGATCGTCGTGATGATAAAGACGACGATCACGCCGAGATAGGTCGCAAAGTCGACCTTTGTGGTCTTCTTGAGCGAGTTGAATTTGTTCATTTTCTGTGTCATTCCGGCCACCTCACACTTTCTCCGTCGCGGACTTGCCGAGAAGTCCGGCAGGCTTGACGAGCAGCACGACGATCAGCACGGCGAACACGATGGAGTTGGCAAGGTTCGTCGAGATGTACGCCTTGGCCATGGCCTCGATGATGCCGAGGAGCAGGCCGCCGAGGAACGCGCCGGGGATGGAGCCGATGCCGCCGAACACCGCCGCGGTGAAGGCCTTGATGCCGGGCATGGAGCCGGTCGTCGGCATGAGCGACGTATTGAACGAGCAGAGCAGCACGCCGGCGATGGCGGCGAGCGCCGAGCCGATGGCGAACGTTGCGGAAATGGTGGCGTTGACGTTGATGCCCATGAGCTGGGCCGCCGCCTTATCCTCCGAGCAGGCACGCATGGCCTTGCCCATCTTGCTCTTGTTGACGAACGTGGTGAGGCCGATCATGATGACGACGCAGGCCGCGATCGTGAGAAGCGACACATAGGAGACGGTCAGCTTGCCGCCGAACAGCTGCATCGAACCCTCAACCACCGGGGGATAGACACGCGCGGCTGCCTTCCAGATGAGAAGCGCGGAGTTCTGGAGGAAATAGCTCACGCCGATGGCAGTGATGAGGACCGCGAGGCTGGGCGCGGAGCGCAGGGGCTTATAGGCAAGCCGCTCGATGACGACGCCAAGCACCGTGCAGACGATGACGGCCAGCAGCACCGCTACGATGTTGGGCAGTCCCAGATAGAACATCGCGCAGAAGGAAACGTAGCCGCCGATCATGATGACGTCGCCGTGGGCAAAGTTCAGCATCTTGGCAATGCCGTAAACCATCGTATAGCCGAGGGCGATGATGGCGTACACACTGCCGAGGCTGATGCCGCTGATGAGATAGGATAAGAATTCCATAGGATGGCACCTCTTTTTTCTCGTTGGAGTTGTGGGGAAACGTCTGTGGCAGAAACAAGGGCAGAGGCGGGAAAACACCTGCCTTCGTTTCCGCCATAGAAGCAGGGCGCAGGCCGCCGGGAGTTTTTTCCTCCCGGCGACCCTTCGCTCCGTGAGAGAGACGATAAACGGTCTGTTTGGTATCTTTGCGGGGATCAGCCCTCGACGTACTGGCCGTCCTTGACGACGTAGGCGGTCGGGGCCTTGGAGACCTGACCCTCGGCGTTCCAGGACATGTCGGTACCGGTGAGGCCGGTGAACTTGAGGGAGGTGATGGCGGAAACGAGCGCGTCGCAGATCTCTTCATTGCTCATATCGGCGGTGCAGCCGGCCTGTTCGAGCGCGGCCTTGACGATGTACACACCGTCATAGGCGTCGGCGGCGAACTGGTTGGGCGTGGTGCCGTAAGCGGCGACGTAAGCGTCGACGAAGCTCTTGCTGGATTCAACGGTGGCGCAGAACGGGGTCATCAGCACGAGGCCCTCGGCGAGAGTGGTGTCAAAGCCGGGCATATCGAGGATGCCGTCCATGCCGTCCACACCGAAGAAGGTGGGGGCATAGCCCATGGCCTTGGCCTGCGCGAAGATCACGGAAGCGGGCTGATAGTAGATGGGGAGGAAGACGAGGTCGGCGCCGGCAGTCTGCGCGGCGGCGAGCTGGACGGAGAAGTCAGAGGAGGTATCGAGTGTAAAGGTGCCCTGATAGACGATGGAGAGGCCCTTGTCGCCCGCTTCCTTCACGAAAGCATCGCGGATGCCCTGAGAGTAGGCGTCGTCGTTACGGTAGATGATGGCGACTTTGGCACCAGCGAAGTTTTCAGCCATGTAGTCGGCAGCGCCAACGCCCTGGTTGGGGTCGGTGAAGCAGACCTGGAAGACATTGTCCTTGCCTGCGGTGACGTCGGTGGAGGAAGCGGACGGGGTCAGCATAAAGGTGCGGTCATTGTAGCAGACATCGGCAACCGCGATGGAAGCGCCGGTGGTCGTGGGGCCGACGAGGACCTGCATGCCGTTGTCCATCATGGTGTTGTAGGCGTTGACGGCCTTTTCACCGTCGCCCTCATCGTCCTGAGAGAGGAACTCAAACTTGATCTTGCTGTCGCTCGCGTTGATCTCGTTGACGGCGAGCTCCACGCCTTGCTTGACGGCCATACCGTAGATCGCGTTGTCGCCGGTCAGCGGGCCGGAGGTGCCGACCGTAAAGGGCTGGACACCGTCGGATGCGCCGCCAGCATTGTCGTCGGTGTTCGCATCGTCGCCCTTGGAACCGCAGGCGGCCATCGAGAGCGTCATGGCCGCAGCCATGAGCATGCACATAAACTTCTTTTTCATCGTTTCAAATCTCCTTTGATTAAATAATGAACAGATTTATCATACAAAAAAGCGGTTCCGCCATTCCCGGCGGAACCGCTTTGCTGTATCGCGTTTTTTACTCGCTCAGCAATCGCGTTTCATCCCGGGAACGCCCATCAGGGCGACCAGAAGTACCAGTACCAGCAGGGAAATGCCGATAATGCTAATCAGGCGGGAAATAATAATGGACGCCATAATAATGGCGCCCAGAGCGATGCAGTTGAAGCGGGAGGACTGAGAGGTGCAGGAGGAAGCGGCCTCTGCGCACATGGCAGAAGCGGCGGCGTTATTCTGATTTGCATAAGCAAAACGGAACATAGCATTAAATCCTTTCATGTATCCCTCATGTTTGATGGGCTTATTTTAGCCTCTAAAACGCCAGAAGTCAATACAGCATATTATCCAAAGAAAAAAGAGGGGAAATGGGGATAAGTATCCCATATTGACAATTTGGACAACTTTCGCGCCTCGGGCGCGGGAATGTTGCAGCCCGAAAGGGCTGCTCCTTATTCCCGCGCTTGCGCGGGAGGGGAGAGCGGCGTGTGCGCCGCGGCACCAAAGGGGGTATTCTCTTTCCGAAGAGAATACCCCCTTTGAATCCCCCAGAGAAAGGCGAAGGGAGTCCCCCTCGACCCCCGACATTGGCAGTTTATAGCTTGAATGACTGCACGCGCTGCGCAATGTAAGTGCGGTGTACATGGCTTCGCCATGAATCCCTGCGAGTCGCGACCTGACAGCAACCGCGCCTTACTATCGTGAGGCGCGAGTGACGATAGCACGGCGGCAGACTGCGTGCCGAATGCGGCATTGCTGCGCTCGCCGCATTGATGGGTGCACCGGTAGACGGTGATTAGGCCGCACTGCCGCAAGACTGGCAGAGCGACAGCGGATAGTAGGAGCAGAGGCAAATCGTCTTGCAATGCTAACGCGGCAACGCCGCGCTATGGGCAGTGCAATCGGCAAGCACCGCACTTCTTCGAGCTGCTCGCTCGCAATGAGAATCCCTTTCTCTTGGGGGTCAAAGGGGGATATTCTCTTTCCGAGGAAAGAGAATATCCCCCTTAATCGCTCCCCTGCACGGTGCAGGGATCAATGTGCAGCGCCTATGGCGCTGCCTCCCCCGCGGCACAAGTGCCGCGAAGCGCTTCGCACCGGTGCGAAACCGATAGTACCTTTTATATATAAAAGGTAACCATCACGCTTTAGCACTTGCTATCGAAGAGTGCTAAAAATTAAGAGTTTAGTAACAAATATCAGGAATTTCCTGCTATACTTAGGTTCAAATACAATTCAGAGAGGGATGCTTTTATGGCTAAAAAACAGTTTAAAGCAGAATCGAAGCGTTTGCTCGATCTGATGATCAACTCGATTTACACGCACAAGGAGATCTTCCTGCGCGAGATCATTTCCAACGCCAGCGACGCTATCGACAAGCTCTGTTACGTCGCGCTGACGGACGACAAGGTCGGCATGAACCGCAGCGATTTTGCCATCACGGTGTCGGTCGACAAGGAGAACCGCACGTTGACGGTCTCGGATAACGGCATCGGCATGAGCCGCGAAGAGCTTGAAAACAACCTCGGCGTCATCGCGTCGTCTGGCTCCTACAAGTTCCGCCAGGAGACCGAGGAAAAGGACAAGAAGGACGCCGATATCGACATCATCGGCCAGTTCGGCGTGGGCTTCTACTCCGCGTTCATGGTCGCCGACAGCATCACCGTCCGCACGAAGAAGTACGGTTCGGAGCAGGCCTATGAGTGGCAGTCCTCCGGCGCGGACGGCTACACGATCACCGAATGCGGCAAGGAGGCCGTCGGCACCGACGTCATCATGCACATCAAGCCCGACACGGACGAGGAGAAGTACAGCGAGTACTTGGAATCCTACCGCCTGCACGCGCTCGTGAAGAAGTACTCCGACTATATCCGCTACCCCATCCGCATGCTGCTGCCCGAGCAGAAGGTCAAAGAGGGCAGCGACCCGGAGAAGCCCGAGTACGAGACCGTCGAGGAGATGAAGACCGTCAACTCCATGGTGCCGCTCTGGCAGCGCAAGAAGAGCGACGTCACGGAAGAGGAGTACAACAAGTTCTACTCCGAGCTGACGCATGAATTCGACAAGCCCCAGCGCACGATCACCGTCTCGGCCGAGGGCAGCGTGACCTATAAGGCACTGCTGTTCGTGCCGTCTTCGCGCCCGTTCAACTTCTACACGGAAGGATATGAAAAGGGATTGCAGCTCTACTCTGCGGGCGTTCTCATCATGGACAAGTGCGACTCGCTGCTGCCTGACTATCTGCGCTTTGTGCGCGGCGTGGTCGATTCGCCGGATCTGAGCCTGAACATCTCCCGCGAGCTTTTACAGCACGACCGCCAGCTCAAGGTCATCGGCCAGAACCTCGAAAAGAAGGTCCGCGCCGACCTTGAAAAGTTCCTCAAGGAAGACCGCGAGGGCTACGAGAAATTCTACGAAAACTTCGGCCGCCAGATCGGTTACGGCATCGTGAGCGACGGCGGCGAGAGCCGCAAGGATTCGCTCAAGGACCTGATGATGTTCTACTCCTCCACGCAGAAGAAGCTCACGACGCTCAAAGAGTACGTCGAGCGCATGAAGGAAGGCCAGAAGTGCATCTACTACGCCGCGGGCGAGAGCATCGCCGCCGTGGACAAGCTGCCGCAGACCGAGCTTTTGAAGGACAAGGACTACGAGGTCCTGTACCTGACCGGCGAGACGGACGAGTTCGTTTTGCAGGCGCTGATGAACTACGACGAAAAGCCGTTCCGCTCCATCGTGGACGGCGACCTCGAGCTTGGCGGCGAGGAAGAGCACAAGGACGACAGCGAGAGCGCCGAGCTCATGCAGTTCGTCAAGGAGACGCTCGGCGACAAGATCAAGGAGGCCAAGGTCTCGCACCGCTTGAAGACCCATCCCGTCTGTCTGACGGCGGGCGAGGGCTTCAGCTTCGAGATGGAGAAGTACTTCAAGAACTTCCAGATGCCCGAGCCCATCAAGGCCGAGCGCATCCTCGAGCTGAACGTCGATCATCCGGCGGTCAAGGCGATGGCCGCCGCGCTGGCAACGGACCGCGACAAGGCGGCGCTGTATGCCAAGATCCTCTACGATCAGGCAAACCTCATCGCGGGCCTGCCGCTCGAAGATCCCAGCGCGTACACCGACATGGTCGCGCAGCTGATGCAGTAAGTCAATATTGCTCCAAAAGGGCGCGGAGGAATTCTCCGCGCCCTTTTTCACGTTTTTCATTCCTGCCGCCTATACTGGCATACAGGCGCTTTTCCGCCTGACAAACCGTAAAGGCGATGAACGGATATGCTTCGACCACTGATGCTGGCTCTGCTCGGCACGTCTTTCACGTTTCTGATGACGGCGCTGGGCGCCGCGACGGTGTTCTTTTTTGCCCGCAAGGTGTGCGAGCGCGCGCAGGGCGCGCTGCTGGGCTTTGCCGCGGGCGTGATGATGGCGGCGAGCGTGTGGAGCCTCATCCTGCCTGCCATCGAACAGACGGAGGCAGAGGGGCGTCTGCCGCCGTTTCTGCCCGCCGCGGCGGGCATTGTGCTCGGCGCGCTGACGCTCTTCCTGCTCGACGAGCTCGTGCGGCGGCGCGGCGGGGGAGAGGTGCACAGCGATTTTTTGCTCCTCTCGGCCATCACGCTGCACAACATCCCCGAGGGAATGGCCGTCGGCCTTGCGTTCGCGCTCGCGGCGGACGGGGAGAGCCTTGCCGGCGCGTTCGCGCTGGCGCTCGGCATCGGCGTGCAGAACTTTCCCGAGGGCGCGGCGGTGGCGCTGCCGGTGTACCAATCGGGCAAGTCGAAACGGCGCGCCTTCTGGACCGGCGTGCTCTCCGGCGCGGTGGAGCCGCTGTTCGGCGCGCTCGTCGTGCTCGCGGCGGCGGGAATCCACGCACTGATGCCGTGGCTTCTGAGCTTTGCAGCGGGGGCGATGCTCTACGTCGTGGCGGAGGAGCTGCTGCCGCGCGCGGGCGGACGGCGGGGGACGTGCGGCTTCCTCGTGGGCTTCCTTCTGATGATGATACTGGACGTCGCGCTGGGGTAAGCGCGAAAAATCCGGCATAGAATGGCGCGAGGTGATCGACCATGCACATTCATGTTGTAAAGCGCGGCGACACGCTTTCTTCCATCGCCGCGATGCACGACGCCCTGCCCGCGTTTGTCGCGGCGGACAACGGCCTTACGCTGAGTACGCCGCTTGTGATCGGCCAGGCGCTCGTCGTGCGGACGCCGAAGACACTGCACACCGTGCGCGCGGGGGAGACGCTTTCGTCCATCGCGCGGGACTATGATTTGAGCGTCAGGACGCTCCTGCGGCGGAACTTTTTCCTCCACGGACGCGAGCTTCTGCGCGAGGGCGACGTGCTTGCCATCGACTACGCAGACGAAGCGCCGCTCGGTACGCTCGGCGTGAACGCCTACGCCTACCCCTACATCGGCGGCGAGCTGCTCGACTCGGTCCTGCCGTACCTGACGTATCTGACGCCGTTCACCTACGGCATCACGCCCGCGGGAGTCCTTGTGCCGCTCGACGACGCGCGCCTGCTCGAACGAGCGGCGCGCTATGGCGCAAAATCGCTCATGCACCTCTCGACGCTGACGCCGGAGGGGAATTTTTCGAGCGAAAACGCCGCGGCGCTCCTGCAAAACGACCGCGCGCAGAGCGCGCTCCTTGCCGAGATTTTGCAGACGATGGCGAAAAAGGGATACTACGGCCTCGACGTCGACTTCGAGTACGTCCCGCCGGAGCTGCGCGAGGACTACGCCGCGTTCGTCTGCCGTCTGCGCGAGGCGCTGAACGCCGAGGGAAAGCCCGTTGTCGCCGCACTCGCGCCGAAGACGAGCGCGCAGCAGCGCGGACTGCTCTACGAGGCGCACGACTACGCGCTGCTATCAAAAGCCGCGAACGCCGTGTTCCTGATGACCTACGAATGGGGCTATGCCTACAGTGAGCCGCAGGCCATCGCGCCGCTGCCGCAGGTGTGCACGGTGCTCGATTACGCGCTCTCGGTCACGGCGGGGGAGAACATCTTCCTCGGCGCGCCGCTGTACGCTTACGATTGGCCGCCGCCGCATGAGAGCGGCCGGACGCGGGCCGAGACGTTCTCGTCGCAAGAGGCCGTCGCGCGGGCGCGGCTGGTGGGGGCGGAAATTGAGTTTAACGAAACCGCGCGCTCGCCCTGCTACCACTACTTCGACAAAATGCGGCGCGAACACGTCGTCTGGTTCGAGGACGCGCGCTCGCTGCGCGCGAAGATCACCCTCGCGGCGGAAAGGGGCTTGCAGGGCATCGGGTTCTGGCAGGCGGGGCGGGAGCTCGCGCAGGCGTGGCCGCTGCTCGACGCGCTGCTGACGCTCGAAACCCTCTAAAAAATGCAAAAAACCGCCAAACGGGCGGCAAAGATTGACAAAATGCGGCAAAAACCGTAAAATAAAGGTAGGCGCTGTTGTAAACGGCGGTTAGCCACTCCCTTGCGAAAGGGGGTGATGCGGATGGGAAGAGGAAATGCTCTGCGTTTTCTTCTGTGTCTCGTCATTGTCCTCGTGGTAATGACCTACATAGCCCCAAAAGCGTGTTAACCGCCCGGCGGCCACCGAGCGGTTAACATAGTATTGTTTTAACCAGCTTTGAGGGCTAACCGTCATGACAACAGCGCCCTTTTCTATCTCCATTATACCCCGCTTTCATGCGTTGTCAAGGCGGAAAATTTTTCCTCCGCTGCACCGGTTCGTCCCAAAAACCGCTTTACAGCTTTATAGCTGTAAACGGTCCGCGCAAATGCGCGGGCTGCACAAAATGAGGAGGAAAAACATGTACAGCAACACCTATGAACGACCCAGAACCCAGATCGAAAAATGCGAGCACTTAGCGCGGATGAAATTCGAAAACCCGATCGAAAGGGCGCAGCGCGAGCGCGACGAGCGCGTCTACCGCTTTTCGAGCATCGACGAGGCCATCGGCGTGCTGAGCGTCGTGCGCCGCGCGTGGTGAAAGGGGAGGACGCGATGGGAAAAACAGCCAATTACGGCCTGCCCAAGTGGGAAAAGTCGGACTTTATCAAGATGGATGACTTCAATGCGGCGTTTGGCAAGATCGACGAAACGCTCAAGGCCAACGCCGACGCGGTGGCGGCCAAGCCGGAGGCGGAGACCGTGACCGCCATTGCGCAGACGATTGCCAGCAGCAAGATTTGCCGCGCGAAGTTCGACACATACACCGGCACCGGTCTATCGGGCCAAAATCACCCGAACAGCGTCGAATGCGGCTTTTGCCCCGCGGCGCTGGTGCTGTTCCGCGCGGACGGCGGACAGAAAACGACGGTCATACGCGGCGTGACCGCCTGCTCGTCCGGCATCATCGTCAATACCCTGTGTTGTTGCGCCTTTGTTTGCATAAAGTTTCTGGTAGGCGGCGTAATAAATATCTTCACGGAGCAGGTATCTGTAAAGCCTTGTGAATATGCCGCCTTTGTGTTCGCTGGGACACCTTTCAATACGCTCTAAAATTTCAGATGTTGGTTTCATTGAGGGTTCTCCTCCCTTTCATTCTTACATTTTAGATGTTACTAACTGGCTCCATTTGCCATGTAAGGGTTATTATCCCTCTCGGACTACTATGGAGCCTCCGTTGCCATATCCGGCGAATGAGCCGGACTTAGGTAATCCCCAGTTAGCGTTGTGCTTAGGTGAATGAAGATTGTCGGATATGCTTTCGGTTCGTTATGACGTGTTCTCACGCCTGTTTCATAACGTGTTGGCAGTTGCCCCGTCGTCAAAGATAACGTGACAGCGTTATGACATGGGTTTCAAGACTTTTCCCACACCTGCAAAAAACAGGAACTGGAACCTCACATTCGATAAACCCAATCTTATCCTCGTACCTTCTTAATATCAGGAAACAGTCGCACCTAAGTCTTTCGGTGACTATTCCTTTCTCTGCTATGCGATGTTCCCGTAAAGGATTTCTCCTTAGTCGGTAAGGCAGAATATTTCGCGCACTGCCGTGTGCGGCAGTACCTTAAACTGCTTTGCACAACGCCCTATCTGGGCGCACCTTGACGTTCTGCGTGTACACGCGATACACGATCGCGGACACCTCAGCGCGGGTGATGTTGCCCATGGGCTTGAAGGAACCGTCCTCATAACCCTTGAACACACCCATGCCATTCAGAACGGCAACAGCCTCGGCATAGCTGTCGTTGACCTTGCTGTCATCCGTGAAGGCGTTGGCGCTGACGGCCAGAGACAGAGTCATGACCAGAGCCAGCACCATTGCGAGTAACTTTTTCATAGATGTTACTCTCCTTTCATAAATTTCCATCCCCTTGCGGCCGAACACCCGCCGTCTCTCCCGCTTCCCCGTGGTTGCCGCCAAAATTTGCAAATCCTCAAATCGTTGCAGAAGCAATAGAAAATAATCAAAATGCAGCAGAATCAAGGCAAAATCGTTCAATTCTGTTGCTATCGCATCCCCTTAGGATTTTCGCCTTTCCTTGTATTCCAGCGCTTTGCGGGCTTATCGTGGTAGCGGTTTGGTAGCGGTCCAAAAATTTAAAGTGCGGTTTTTCTTGTGATACCAACGGTTTGCAGAATCGCTACCATGGTAGCGCACCCGTTTCACTTAAAAAAGACGGTGCAGCTGAGCTGCACCGTCTTCGGAAATTTATGATGGAATTTTCGGAATTTTACACGTTAAAGCGGAAGTAGATCATGTCGCCGTCCTTGACGACGTACTCCTTGCCCTCGCTGCGCAGCAATCCCTTTTCCTTTGCCGCCGCGACGCTGCCGCAGCGGATCATGTCGTCGAAATTGATCGTTTCGGCGCGGATGAAGCCGCGCTCGATGTCGGAGTGAATTTTGCCCGCGGCCTGCGGGGCCTTGGTGCCGTTTTTGATGGTCCAGGCGCGGCACTCGTCCTCGCCGTAGGTCAGGAACGAGATGAGGCCGAGCAGCGCGTAGGAGCACTTGATCAGGCGGTCGAGGCCGGACTCCTGAATGCCGAGCTCCTCGAGGAACATCGCGCGGTCCTCGCCGTCGAGCTCGGCGATGTCCTGCTCGAGCTTGGCGCAGATCGGCAGCACCTGAGCGCCCTCGCGGTCGGCGAGCTCCTTGACCTGCTGGAGATACTGGTTGCCGTCCTGATTCGCAAAGCCGTCCTCGTCCATGTTCGCGGCGTAGATGATGGGCTTGAGGCTCAAAAGATCGGCGGTCGCGATGAGCTCAGCGTCGTCGGACGAAACCTCGAACGTGCGCGCGCTCTTGCCTGCGTCGAGGTGCTTGGCAAGAGCAGAGAAGAGCTCGACCTCGTGCAGGAACTTCTTGTCGCCCTTGGCCATCTTCGTCGCCTTTTCGACGCGGCGGTTGACCATCTCAAGGTCTGCCATGATGAGCTCCAGGTCGATGGTCTCAATGTCGCCCAGGGGGTCGACGGGGACGTTCGTGCTCGCGTCGGCGACGACGTGCATGATGTTTTCATCGTCGAAGCAGCGCACAACGTGCACGATGGCGTCCGTGCGGCGGATGTTCTCAAGGAACTTGTTGCCGAGACCCGCACCCTGACTTGCGCCCTTGACAAGACCCGCGATGTCGACAAATTCGATGACGGCGGGGGTCTTCTTCTTGGGGTGGTACATCTCGGCGAGCTTATCGAGGCGCTCGTCGGGAACGGCCACCATGCCGACGTTCGGCTCGATGGTGCAGAAGGGGTAGTTGGCGCTTTCCGCGCCCGCGTTGGTGATCGCGTTGAAGAGAGTGGACTTGCCGACATTCGGCAGTCCGACGATACCTAATTTCATTTGTACTCATTCTCCTTCGTTTTTCCTTGATTTTCAAGGGGTTTCAGCGTTTGGCGTCTTGGCTGTTACACCATTTTTACACCATTTCCGCATTTGGCTTTATTGGATTTTATCAGACTACACCATTTTGCTGAAATTGCTTGATGGCATAATCCAGCGATTCGGCAGTCACATGAACATACCGATCCATTGTTGTTTTGATGCTGGCATGACCCAGCAGCTTTTGCAGCACCTTCGGCTGCATACCGCTTTCAATCGCTCTCGTGGCATAAGCATGGCGTAAAGCGTGCATACAAAAGTGCTTGATCCCCGCTTCGTCGCAGAGCTTATATAAGTGGGTATCATAGGAACTGTTCTTCGCTGGCTCTCCTGTTCGCCAGTTGATAAAAACAAGGTCACGCATGACAAGCTGAGAAGAAACGCCCGTGCGCCGGTCTATGTACTCAAGCGTTTTGTCCAGCGTCGGTGACTCCTTTTGCTCCGGGCGGCTGTCCCAAATACCTTTGAGGATTTCATAAGCCTGATCCGTCAACGGTATTGTGCGGTAGCTGTGCTGCGTTTTGGGAGGACCCGCACGCCAATACTGTTCACCGTGTCGAAACTCCAATGTTTTGTTGACCGTGAGCGTGCGCTTTTCAAAGTCAATCGCATCCCACGTCAACCCGATCATCTCACCGGTACGCAAACCGGTTTCAAGGATCAGCGCGTATTGATTGTAGTTACGGGAGCGTTTCGCTGTTTCAAGAAACAAACGCTGCTCGTCCCGGGTGAGGAACTTAATATCGTCTGTCGCACAAACCGGCTTTGTAAACCGCACACCGTCCATCGGGTGCTTGGCAATCAGGTCATTCATCTTCGCAGCCTTGAAGGACGCACTACTACATATAAATAATTATAGCATATAACGTTCTCCTTCTCAAGCCATCGTGTAAAAAAACTCTCCACTTATTTGTAAATCTTCCGAAGCCACTTATATCACCAGTTTTTCACTGATGAACTGTTCGAACTCCCGGCGCTTGACCAGTTTTTTCGTCCCGACGAACAAAACGAAGGGGCAGTCGGGCGTTCTCAGCATACTGTCGATCTTGTTGATCCCAATGTTGCTGTATGCTGCGGCTTCCTTAATCGTCAGCGTCATTTTGAGATGGATCGGCACTTGCAATTCCTCGACCATACTGTTACCACCTGTGTGTTACATTCCGGACTGTTGACTTAGAAACGTAGCATTTGGGGAAAGTAAGAGTTCGTCTGAGCGATCATCTCTTTCCGTATCCAGGTCCAGCAGCCATTTGTCTGGGATCGTGATCAGATTGGGTCCTGTGTTGCAGATCCGTTTTACAACATCTGCCTGGCACGAAAACAATGCGCCTTTATCCAGCTCTGCCCGCATTTGCTTCCCCTTTTTCAAGGCATACGCCTCCGAAAGCAGCTCCAGACTGAACAGATACAGCGGAAGCATAGATGCTTTGCAAATGCCGTTTTGCTGCAAGTATCGCTGAAACCGATACAGCGCCATTTCATCCAGCGCCAGCTTCATCAGCCGCAGGCCCATCTCATCGACGGTGAAATAATGAAAGCTGCTGTTCTTGCTGAAACGGATCAGACGGCTACGCGGGTTTACCCCCGTGAGCCATTTTTGCGTCCTTTTGTGGAAGAATGAAATTCTTCCTTCCGCCGCTCTCCATGGCCATGCGGAAATAGAGAAACCGGCTGCCGGTGCTGAGTGCGTGGAACTGCTTGGAGAGGAGCAGTAAGTTTCCAACCTGAATGAATCGTTTTTCTTTGTTATCCACCTTGGCGGATAAGGCCGGTACAATCGTAGGTCCGTGTTTTCGTTTGCTCAAATCAAACTCCTTCTTTCGTGTGAGAATAGGGGGTGGATGTCTCATCCCTTCGTAATAAATGTAGAAAACCGGCCCTGTTTGACCACCCATTCAAGGCAGAAAAAATTACACTCAATGTAAACTTTCGTAAACACAGAATGGTCTGAATCTACATTAGGTCTACACTGAGTGTAATGCTTGTGAGTATGTTTACTGATTCCAACATTAAGCGTAGTGCGGCATCGAATGGGTATCTTCCGGTACACAGCCGAGAAAGGCGGCTCTTTTTGCAAATCGGTCGCGGAACACTTCTCCGGCAGGATCTGCGCCGCATGCTCAGCTGCCAATATCCAGCTCGTAGGTGCAGAGGTAGAACAGGAACGACGTCATCTGGTAGCGGCTGATGCGGGTGCCAGCGGACACCAGCAGCTCGTCAAGGCTGCTGTCCCGGGTGGTGATGTCCCTCTCATCGCACCAGAGCATCGCTTTGGCTGCCTCTCTGCCAAGATCGGGGGCATCCCGAAGAAGCTGCCTGAGCTGCGTCTGATTCACGCCGGTATCGACGCCTGCCATGATCGCGTAGCGGCGGATCAGTACGCACGCCGTCTGATAGTCCACCTTGTCATCGTATTCGGTATTGGGATCATTTTGCCGGAGCAGCCTTGTCTGATAGGCCCAGCACACGGCATGATAATAGGGATGGGCCGCGTCGAATTCCTCGTTCTCGTAGTCAGCCGGAAGGGCGGTGTTGTCCGTTTCCGGACGACCCGCGATGCGGTAGAGCACATCGATGAACTCGCCCAGCCTTGCCGTGGTCTTGCCGCCGAAGGTGTCCGGCGCTTCCGGCTCCACATAGCCCTTGCGGTACATATAGAGGACGCTGGCCTGATTGAAAATGCTCTTGATGTCCGTGAATACCACCGTGTCCGCAAGGCTTCCGCCGCTGGACTCCCTGGCAAAGACGTGGGCGTAGTAATCGCTGTTGAGGATGTTGCCGGAGAGCTGGAACCTGCTGTCCACATAGAGCCGGTAGGCTTCCGCCAGCTTGTCGGAGACTGTGGTATTCTCATCGGCGGGGATCACGGTTTCCGTACCGGCGTCATAGCGGAAGGTCTTCGTCAGAAAGGACTTATCCGACAGCACCGCTACATGGAGGCCGCTGGAGAGTACATCGGTGCCCGCCAGCAGGCGGGAATCGTAGTCCACGCCGAAGAGATTCAGCAGTGTCGGCAAGATGTCCGCCGTGGAGCAGTATTCATCCACCACGATGTTCTCTGAAAGGCCGGGAACATAGCAGATGAAGCTGTTGCGGTACTTCTCAAAGGTGGTGTCCAGCGTCTGCCCTGCCAGCTCGTTGTACTCGTCTTCGGTCAGGCCGTAGGGGTAGTGGTCGTTGGTCAGGACGATGCAGGTCTTGTCGGCAACGCCAGCTTCCTCCAGCCGCTGCATCAGGTACTCCAGTGCGTATTCCAGCTCCAGATTGCAGGCAATGTACGCCTTCACCGGCTCAGAATAGGGCAGATCTTTCACCGCGTCGCGGTTTTTGGCGCTCATGGCGTTGTCCCAGTTGTACTGGTAGTGACCGCTGAAGGTCATGTAATAGGCGTGGAAGGGTTCTCCGCTGTTGATGTAGTCGTCCACGGAGGCCTCCATCATCTCCAGATCGGAGGAGGGCCAGTCGATCTTCATGGCCAGACCGGAATCCGCCGCCTTGAACGTGTAGCCCATGTTGGCGTGGGTGATGTTCCGGTTGTAGAAATCCCCGATGTAGTCGTGATAGCCCCAGGCTTGATAGCCCATGCCCTTGAGCGCATTGCCCAGGCAGAACGGCAGATAGTTGGTGCCCGCCACATTGAAGCTGGAATCCGTCTTCGTGCGGGACATATCCGGATAAAGCCCCATGCACATGGTGTATTCGCCGTTGGTGGTGACGGACTGGAACGTGCCGTAGTAATTTTCAAAGAGAATACCCGTATGGCTCAGCTTGTAGAGCGTCGGCGTCAGCTCCTCGCTGATAAACCACGGGCAGAAGCTCTCGGCGCAGATGGTGATGAGGTTATAGTCCTTAAGAAGTCCTGTGTAGTTGTTTTTGCGGGTGGGTATTGCATTTGCCAGATACTCGTCTGTGGCCTTGAGAATATCGCTGTCGGTACTGTCTGCAAGAGCCGTAAAATCGATGCTTTCGATCACGTTATAGGAGTTGCTGCTGTATGTCCGCGGAACATCGCTTATATTCAAGGACGACGGCGTGATCATAATGCTGCCGCTGCCGCTGAAGAGCATGTATCGAAGCTCCTGCGCCGTGGTGGCCAGCATACCGATTTTTTTATAACTGCTGTCGGTGGAGGTGTTCACATTGGTGAAGGTACGATAGACGGAAAAGGCGTTGTCCCGTCCAACATACATGAGTCCCGTGACCGTCAGCAGCAGTGCGAGGAGCACGGCAGAGGAGGCCATAGTCTGTTTCCAGCGCAGCCGCAGCTTCAGAGCCTGCCCCCTTCGCAGGGCAAGGCAGAGGATCACGGCAATCAGCGGCAGCAGGAGGAGCAGGATCTTCAGCAGATTTTGGCGGATCCCATAGAGAAGCTGCGAGTTGAAATTGACGACCACATTTCCGCCCATGCCGATCTGGCTGACGGGCATGAAATCTCCGAAGATGCAGTGATAGACCAGCTGCACCTCGGCCAGCAGCACCTGTGCCGCGACCAGAAAAGCCCCTGTGATCTGGCGCAGAACCTTCGGCAGGCTTGAGACTACCAGCGTGCAGAGTGCGCCACCCAGCAGGCCAAACAGGGCAGGATATCCCGCGTACCGGTCCATCGAACCGAATACGCACAGATGCAGGCACAGCTCCACATAAACGCCGGTCAGGCAGAACAGCAGGAGATTTTTGCGCCACGTATTCCAAAGGCCATGGCTCATGGGCACTGCCGCTTCAGCAGCAGTGCCAGAGCCTTGATTTGTATTTGTCATGGATACATCGGATGTTTTTTCTTTGAGCATATTAGTTCTCCTGTTGGGACTTTTTTAAAAAGCTTCGTAGAATTTCAGCTGAATATGACAGATAGAGAGCTTATCTTAGAACAAATATTGAAAAAAGGCAACGGTTTCTGTAAAAAAACAGGAAAGATTTACAGGTCACGCGGAGAATTCTATGCACCAAAGTCTGTCAACCGCAGCTTTGCAGCCCGCCTCCGGGCTGCAAATAAGGACTCTGCACCTGAAAATTGTACAAGATACATACAGACACATTGCAAAAGCCGTGCTATACTGTACGGAAAATTGAGAGTACCATTGTTTCAAGGAGGTGTGTGATGTGACGGAGACTTTGTTTCGCTTAAAGCGGCATTTGACTTCTTTTCAAATTATGATCCTCGGCTTTGCGGGCGTGATCCTGCTGGGGGCGCTGGTGCTGATGCTGCCTATCGCCACAGTACAGCGGGTCTGGACGCCGTTTCATGAGGCACTGTTCACCTCCACCTCCGCTGTCTGCGTGACGGGGCTGGTGGTGCAGGATACCGGCAGTTACTGGTCCGCCTTCGGTCAGACGGTCATATTGTTGCTGATCCAGATCGGCGGGCTGGGGGTGATCACCGGTGCGGTGACCTTCCTGATGCTCGCCGGGCGGAACATCACGCTCAAGGAGCGCAGCGCCATGCAGGACGCCATCTCCGCCCCTGCGGTGGGCGGCATCGTGCGCCTGACGAGATTTATCCTCAAGGGGACCTTTCTGGTCGAGCTGCTGGGGGCGCTGGCGCTGCTGCCAGCCTTTTGCCGGGACTATGGACTGCGGGGCGTATGGATGTCCGTTTTCCATTCCGTTTCCGCCTTCTGCAATGCGGGCTTCGATATTCTGGGGCGGACGGATTCCCTCTACCCCTCGCTGACGGCCTATGCCGCAGACCCGCTGGTCAACATTGTGATCATGCTGCTGATCATCGTGGGCGGCATCGGCTTTCTAACGTGGGACGATGTCTGTACGCACGGTCTGCACCTGCGGCGTTACCGGATGCAGAGCAAGGTCATTCTGAGCGCGACGGCGCTTTTGATCACGATTCCGGCGTTTCTCTTTTATCTGACAGACTTTGCGGACCTCCCCGTGGGAGAGCGGATATTGGCCTCCCTTTTTCAGTCGGTCACGCCGCGGACGGCCGGCTATAACACAGTGGATCTGACGGAGATGACGGATGCCTCTCAGGCGGTCACCATTTTGCTGATGCTCACCGGCGGAGCACCCGGCTCCACAGCGGGCGGCATGAAGGTCACGACGCTGGCAGTTCTCATTGCCAACGCCATTGCCGCCTTCCGCAGGCGAGAGGATCTGCAGCTCTTCCACCGCAGATTGGAGACATCCACTGTCCGCAACGCCGCCGCCATTCTGCTGCTGTATCTGGGGCTGACCTTTGCGGGGGCGGCGGTCATCAGCACAGCGGAGGAGCTTCCCCTCGGTGCCTGTCTCTATGAAACAGCGTCCGCCGCCGGTACGGTGGGCCTGACGCTGGGGCTGACGCCGCAGCTGGGAGTCCTGTCGCAGAGCATTCTCATCCTGCTGATGTATTTCGGGCGCGTCGGCGGATTGACCTTGATCTACGCCGCATTCTCCGGGCATGATCTGACTTACGCCCGCTATCCGCAGGAGAAAATTACCGTAGGCTGAAAGGAGCACACGATGAAAACGGTATTATTGATCGGACTGGGCCGCTTCGGGCGGCATCTTGCCATGCAGCTCAACGAGCTGGGCCATCAGGTGATGGCAGTGGACAAAGACGAGGAGCGCGTCAACGAGTGCATGTCCTTTGTCACCAACGCGCAGATCGGCGACAGCACCCGTGTGGACTTTCTGCGCTCGCTGGGCGTGAGCAATTACGATGTCTGCTATGTCACCATCAGCGGGGATTTCCAGAATTCACTGGAGACGACGTCGCTGCTCAAGGAGCTGGGAGCAAACTATGTGGTATCCCGCGCTGAGCGGGATGTGCAGGCGAAATTTCTGCTGCGCAACGGCGCGGACGCGGTCGCCTACCCGGAAAAGCAGCTGGCGAAGTGGGCGGCCATCCGCTATACCGCCAACCATATTTTCAGCTACATTGAGCTGGACGAGCAGCACGCCATTATCGAGGTTGCCGTGCCGGAGGATTGGCAGGGCCGCAGCATCGGCGAGCTGGACATCCGCAGAAAATACGGCGTCAACATCCTCGGCGTGAAGCGGAACGGCAAGACCGATGTGAACATCTCCCCGGAAACTGTGCTGGACGCTGATATGACGCTGCTGGTGCTGGGGAAAAACCAGGAACTTAAGAAGCACTTCCGGCTGTAAAGCAACATAGAGTCTTGCACGTATAAGGGCTTTACGCGCCGGAGAGGCATCTCAACAAAAGCGTGCAGGTTTGCGGAGGAGGATTCCGCGTTGCGCAAAAACAGCAAAAAATGAGGGAGGACGGCTCTGTCCTCCCTCATTTTTTGCCCTGCGCTTTCGCCCTTCTCCGTCAGCTGTTTTTCCAGTGCGGTCTGTCTGGCCAGGATGGCATTGACCTTGTCGTAAAGATCCTCGATCATGATCTCTGTCTTGAGGTTGACCTTATAATCGTTCTCTGCACGGCGGCGGTCCTTTTCCTCCTGCCGGTTCTGGCTCATCATGATGAGCGGTGCCTGAATGGCCGCCACGCAAGAGAGCACCAGATTGAGCAGGATGAAGGGGTACGGGTCGAACGCCTTTGCCGCCAGCAGCGTGTTGACAAGCATCCACAAAATCAGCACGCCGGTGAAGGAAAAGATGAACTCCCAGCTGCCCGCAAATTTGACAATGGCGTCCGCCGCCCGCCGGCTGAGGGTGTATTTTTCCTTCTCACCCGCGAGATTTTCGGAAATTTTGCTGTCTGCCAGCAGGTTCAGCACTTCCTCGTCCGTCATATCGCGGCGGATGTCCTTGAGGACTTCTCTCAAAAGCTTACGGTTTTCTTTCATTGTGATATCATCCTTTTCTGTTTGCGAAAGTTTTGGCGTATTATCATGACGAAGGCCCCGACGTATCTCGACCTTGCTCACTGCTCCACTGCGCCGTGCCGCGAATTCCTGTTCGGCACGGACACGATGGGGCGCGACATCTTCTCGATGATCTGGTACGGCGGGCGGCTGTCGCTGTTCATCGGCGTCGGCTCGACCGTCATTTCGACGCTGCTCGCGATCCTCTTCGGCGCGGTCAGCGGGCTTGCGCCCAAATGGCTCGACGCGCTGCTGATGCGCCTGACCGAAATTCTTCTCAGCGTGCCGAACCTGCTGCTTGTCATCTTCCTGCAGGCAGTCATCGGCACGCCGAGCGCGTGGAGCATCGCGCTCGTCATCGGCCTCACGAGCTGGACGAGTATCGCCAAGGTCGTGCGTACCGAGGTCAGGCAGCTGCGCGCGAGCGAGTACGTCATCGCGGCGAAGTGCATGGGCGGCAGCTTTTTCCACATTCTGCGGTGTCACCTTGCGCCGAATTTCTTCTCGTCCATCCTCTTCATGGTGGTGATGAATGTGCGCAGCGCCATCATCGCCGAATCGACGCTCAGCTTCATGGGCCTCGGCCTGCCCATCGAGGTCGTGACCTGGGGCAGCATGCTCTCGCTCGCGGAAAAGGCGCTGATGACCGACGCGTGGTGGATCCTGCTCATCCCCGGCGCATTTTTAGTCGTGACGCTCCTTTGCATCACGACCCTCGGCGACTACCTGCGCAGCCGCACGAGCAGAAAAGAAAGCAACCTGTAAATAGCAAAAAGAAGGCACAGCCGCTCGGCTGTGCCTTCTTTCTATTTATGGGGTTTACTTCGCGTTCACGATGTTCATGAACTCTTCGCCCGTGATGGTCTCCTTCTCGTAGAGGTACTGCGCCAGCTCATCGAGCTTCGCGCGGTTCTCGGTGAGGATGTTCACAGCCTTTTCGTGCTGCGCTTTCACCAGCTCCACAACGCGCTGGTCGATCTTCGTCTGCGTCTCGGCAGAGCAAGCGAGCGATGCGTCGCCGCCGAGGTACTGATTGTTGACCGTTTCAAGCGCGACCATGTCGAAATCGTCGCTCATGCCGTAGCGCGTGATCATCGCGCGGGCGAGCTTCGTCGCCTGCTCAATATCGTTCGACGCGCCGGTCGTGACGGAGTGGAACACGACCTCTTCCGCGGCGCGGCCGCCGGTCAGCGTGGCGATCTTGTTCTCCATCTCGGTTTTGCTCATGAGATAATGGTTGCCCTCTTCGATCTGCATCGTGTAGCCCAGCGCGCCCGAGGTGCGCGGCACAATGGTGATCTTCTGCACGGGGGCGGAGTGCGTCTGCATCGCCGCCACGAGCGCGTGGCCGATCTCGTGGTAGGAGACGATCTTCTTCTCCTCGTCGGTCATGATGGCGTTTTTCTTCTGGTAGCCCGCGATGACGACCTCGATGCTTTCCTCAAGGTCTGCCTGCGTGGCAAAGCGGCGGCCGTCGCGCACGGCGCGCAGCGCCGCTTCGTTCACAATGTTGGCAAGCTCCGCGCCGGAAGCGCCGGAGGCCATGCGCGCGATCTTGTTGAAGTCAACGTCCTCGGCGACCTTGATCTTCTTGGCGTGGACCTGCAAAATGGCCTCACGCCCCTTGAGGTCGGGCAGCTCGACCGGCACGCGGCGGTCGAAGCGGCCGGGGCGCGTGAGCGCGGGGTCGAGGGATTCGGGGCGGTTCGTGGCGGCGAGAATGATGACGCCGTTGTTGCCCTCAAAGCCGTCCATTTCGGTAAGCAGTTGGTTCAAGGTCTGCTCGCGCTCGTCGTTGCCGCCGTACTGGCCGCCGCTGCGCTTCTGGCCGATGGCGTCGATCTCGTCGATGAAGACGATGCAGGGGGCCTTTTCCTTGGCCTGCTTGAAGAGGTCGCGCACCTTGCTCGCGCCCATGCCGACGAACATTTCGACAAATTCAGAGCCCGACATCGAGAAGAACGGCACATTCGCCTCGCCGGCGACCGCCTTGGCAAGCATCGTTTTACCGGTTCCCGGAGGGCCGACGAGCAGAATGCCCTTGGGCATCGACGCGCCGATCTCCTGATACTTGCTGGGGTCGTGCAGGTAGTTGACGACCTCGGTGAGGCTCTCCTTGGCCTCGTCCTCGCCCGCGACATCGTCAAACTTGATGCCCTCGGCGGACTTGACGTACACCTTGGCGTTGGACTTGCCCATGTTGAACATCATGGAGTTGCCTCCGCCGCCCATCTTCTCCATCATCTTGCGCGACACATACTGTCCCAGCGCGACAAAGATGATGATGGGCAGCACCCAGGCGAGAATGCTGACGAGCGTGGACGTCTGCTCGATCTCCTCACCCGTGGTGGAGACGCCCGCGTCCAGCAGGCGCTGCACCAAACCGTCGTCAGGCACCATCGCCGTCTTGTAGACGGTCTTTTCATCGCTGCTGGTGAAGAGAATGCGGTTGGACTGCTCCTGGATCTCGACCCGGCCGACCTCACCCTGCTCTGTCATGGTGACGAAAGTGTTGTAGTCGACGTCCTTGATCTGGTGCTCAGAGATCCACGGCATGGCGATGAAGTTGAAGAGCATCACAAGCAGCATCGCCACAAAGTAGTAGTACAGCAGCGGCTTTTTCGGGGACTTGACTTCGTTCATGAAATTGCGTTCCTCCGATCATTGAAATTTCCGGCAGGAAGTGCATACAAACGGGAAAAACTGAACGTAGCAAAAAGCCGGAGTTTTTGCTACGCTGAAAGAAGAGACGGGCGGTCGAAACCGCCCGGAACTTAGATTAGTTTGGAGTATAACACGGGAAAATATCCCTGTCCAGTACCCAAGATAAGAGTTTACAGTTTGGCTACAAGGAGGTCACAGTTATGAAAAAAACGGCAAAAGCGGCTATATTCGTCACGGCTGCGGCGGCACTCTACGGCGCGGCGGCCTACGGCGTGACGAGAACGCTGATGGACGTCGCGATGAAGCGCGAAGCGCCCAAGGCGCTCAAAAATAAGGGCAGCGCCCAGCTCACGGGCGAAAAGCGCGACGAGTCCTACCGCGAGGCGCAGCGCGCCGCCGCGAAAAAGCTTGCGTCTTCGGAAACGGAGACAGTGCTGCTCGAAAACCGCGAGGGCTTGACGCTCGTGGGCCATCTCCGTGAATGCCAAAAGGCCAAGCGCCTTGTGATCGCGTTTCACGGCTGGCGCTCAGCGTGGTACCGCGATTTCGGCCTGCTCGCGGACTTTTTAAGCCGCGAGCAGTGCAGCGTGCTCTATGTGGAGCAGCGCGCGCAGAACGAGAGCGAGGGCGACTACATCGGCTTCGGCCTGACCGAGCGCTACGACTGCGTCGACTGGGCAAACTGGGCAGCCGAACGCTTCCCCGGCCTGCCCGTTTACCTTATGGGCGTGTCGCTCGGCGGGGCGACGGTGCTCATGGCCGCAGGCGATATTCTCCCCGCCGCGGTGCACGGCGTGATCGCCGACTCGGCCTACACCTCGCCGCGTGCGATCTGGCAGCACGTGATGGGGAAGAACCTGCATCTTCCTGTCCGCGCAGCAACCGTCATCGCCGATCTTCTGTGCCAGAAGAGACTGAACGCCTCGTCCGGCAGCTACTCCACCGTCGAGGCGCTCAAAAATACCGATGTTCCGATTTTACTGATCCACGGCGAGGACGACCACTTCGTCCCGCTCAAAATGGCGTTTGAAAACCGCGACGCCTGCGCCGCGCCCTGCAAGCTGCTCGTCGTGCCCGGTGCGGACCACGCGATGAGCTACTATATGGGCCGCGGCGCGTACGAGGCCGCCGTGCGCGCCTTCTGGGAGCATTTTGACAAGTGAGGATTCCCCCTCACTTGTCCTCTTCTTCCGTTTCAAGGCCCGCAAAGCGTCTGGACGGGCGGTAGATCAGCACGGCGCAGAGGATCAGCATCGCCGTCGCGCCAAGGCTGATGGGATAGACCCACATGACGGTCTGGAACGTCATGCTCGTCGGGAAGACGAACTTGACCCACGCGATGCGGATACCGCACACGCCGAGCATCGTCAAAAGTGCGGGCGCGAGCGAAATGCCGAAGCCGCGCAGATACCCGGAGAGTATTTCGTAGATCAGGCAGAAAACATACGCCGGCAGGATCGTCGCAAGGCGAATATAGCCGATGGCAATGACCTCGGGATCGCTGTTGAAAATGGCGAGCAGCGACCTTGCGCTCAGCAGCAGGACAACGACCGAGACAAATGTCGCGATGGCTCCCTCCAAAAAGCTGAGCTGCATCGTCTTCTTGCAGCGCTTGATCTGCCCTGCGCCGTAGTTCTGGCCGACAAAGGTCGTGCAGGCCTGCGAAAACGAGTTGAGCACGTCGTAGGCGAGAATTTCCACATTGAACGCCGCGCTCGACGCCGCGATCGCCACCGTGCCGAGGGTGTTGATGGCCGACTGGATGACGATGTTGGCGAACGAGAACACCGCGCTCTGCACGCCCGCGGGAAGGCCGATGCTCAAAATGCGCTTCAAGCTCGCGCCGTCGATGCGCAGCGCTTTCCGCTCCACGCGCACGCATTTATCCGTGCGCGTCAGGCGGACGTAGAGCAGTGCCGCGCTCACGGCGTTGGCCGCCACCGTGGCGATGGCGACGCCGTTGACCGTCATATGCAGCACAATGACAAAAAAGAGGTTCAGCAGCACGTTCAGCACACCGGAGACCGCGAGCGCCGCGAGCGGCACCTTTGTGTCGCCGATGCTGCGGAAGATCGCGGCCTCAAAGTTGTAGAGCAATATCACCGGCATGCCGAGAAGGTAAATGCGCAGATACAAAAGCGCATAGGGGAACACGTCCTCCGGCACATTGAGAATACTCAAAAGCGGCGAGGCGATGAGCTGACCAAGCAGCGCGACCGCCGCGCCGCCGCACACAGCGAACACAATGGCCGTGTGCACCGCGCGCTTGACGGCATTGTCGTCACGGCAGCCGATGGCGTTCGCGATGACGACGTTCGCGCCGAGCGCGATGCCGATGAAAAGGTTGACGATGAGACCGATGATCGGGCCGTTTGCGCCCACCGCCGCGACGGCGACTGTGCGCGCATCGCCCGTGAAGTTGCCGACGATGGCAACGTCCGAGGCGTGGAAGAGCTGCTCCAAGATCGCCGTAGCCGCGACCGGCAGGGCAAAGAGCGGCAGCTTATTCCAGATGGAGCCGTGCAGCATGTCGATCTCATGCTTTTTGACTGTAGTTCCCATGATCTCTCTCATTTCTTTCTGTTTTCCGCTTGACCGAGCATCAGTATAGTGCCGCCGCGGCAAAATGGCAAATGTTTTTTGCGTGACCGCCCTGTCAGCATTGACAGGACGGTCGTTTCGCAGTAATATAAGGCCCGCTGACGGCAAATTTCCCAAAAATATGAGGATTTTTTATGGATTATTACCTTTTGACCGATCTGGCCGCGCGCGTCGGCTATCATCTGGCGCTCAGCGGGGCGGAGACGTTCCGCGTCGAAGAGACGATACGCCGCATCATCGGCGCCTACGGCATTGAATGCGAGGCCTTTTCCATCCCCAACTGCGTGATGGTCAGCCTCGAGGCGGCCAACGGCAAGCCTTTGATGGTGATGAAGCGAGTCGGCTTTCACGGCAATGACCTCGAGTCGGTGGAAAAGCTCAACGCGCTCTCGCGCCGCATCTGCGCCGAAACGCCTGACCCGAGCGTCGCCGCGCAGTGGCTCGACGAAACGCTCAAGGGGCGGCGGCACTACTCGGTGCCCGTTTATTACCTGGGCAATTTCTGCGCCGCGGCGGGCTTTTGCCCGGTGTTTGGCGGCACGCTGCGCGACAGCCTGTTCGCGGGCCTTCTTGGCCTCATCATCGGCTTTGTCTCGCGCCAGATGGACAGGCGCGAGACGAACCCGTTTTTCAGCACCATCGTCGAGGCGTTCGCCATGGCGGTGCCGGCGTATCTCGCCGCGGGCTTCCATCTGGTCGACTATATCGACTTTGTCATCATCGGCACCTTAATGATCTTGGTCCCCGGCCTTCTCATCACGACCTCCATGCGCGACATCATTTACGGCGATACGAACTCCGGCATCAACCGCATCGTGCAGGTGCTTCTCTCGGCGTTCGCCATCGCGCTCGGCACGGCGGCGGCATGGCGCGTCACGTCTGGCGTATACGGGATGACGGTCGCGTCCGGCTCAGCGAGCTATCCCGCCTGGGCACAGGCCGTGATGATCTTCGTCGCCTGTACGGGCTTTTTCATCCTCTTCAATGTGCACGACTGGGGCAGCATTCTCTGCGCGCTCGGCGGCGTGTTCACATGGATGACGTACCTGCTCTGCCGTGATCTGGGCATGAGCATTTACAGCATGAATTTCTTCGCCGCCGTCGTCTCGGCGCTGTATTCTGAGCTTATGGCGCGCTCGCGCAAATACCCCGTCACGTCGTACCTCGTCATCTCGCTCCTGCCGCTGGTGCCGGGCGCGGGCATTTACTACACGATGAGCCTCGGCCTGGGCGGCGATGTGCAGGCCGCGGTGCACAAAGGACTTGAGACCGCGGGCGTCGCGGGCAGCATCGCCGTGGCGATCCTGCTGGTGTCCACGATCTTCCGCCTCGTCACCGCGCAGAACGGGAAAAGCAGAAAGTAGTGTTCGAAAAGTAAAAACTGCCGCCCGTTTGGGCGGCAGTTTTTTATTGCAGTGCGTCAATGTAAGCGTTCAGCGCGGCAAAATCGCCGCGGGGATAGGCGTTCAGGTCGCGGTTTTTCGCGTTGATGAGACAGTCGGTCAAAAGAAAGACATCCATCCCGACCTCGCGTGCAGCCATGTCCTCGGTCGCGTCGTTGCCGACCATCAGGCACTCCTCCGGCTTGACGCCGAGCGTGCGCGCGACCTCGAGGTAGTAAGCAGGATTCGGCTTGCAGAAGGTCGAGGCCTCGTAGGTCGTGTAAATTTCAAAATCCTCCGGCACAAGGCCCGCCCAGCGGATGCGGTTCTCCGTCGCCATGTGGGGAAAGATCGGATTCGTCGCCAGCGCAACGCGGTAGCCGCACTCTTTGAGCTTATGGACCGTCTCCACCGACGCGGGATTAAAGCCGCAGATGTCGCGCGCGGCGTTGAACTCATTGGCGTAGAAATCCTCGAAAAGGCCCTGGTCGCTTTGGCACTTTTCCTCGCCGTAGATCGCCGCGAACTTCTTCCAGAAGGCCTGCTCGTTCGTGCAGCTGCCGTCGTTTTTGACCATGGCCGCCGTGCCCGCCCAAATGGCGTCGACGAGGGATTTGGGCTCGTAGCCGTAGGGCGCGAGCTTTTTGGCGAGGAACTTGAAGTATCCGGTCGTGAACGCCTCCTGATCCATCGGCAGCAGCGTCCCGTCCAGGTCGAATAAAATGGTCGTGATGTTCAATGCGAGTCTCCTTAGGGGTAAATTACGGCAGCAGCGTTCCGCTGCGCAGGTCGATCTTGAGCGTGACGGTCGCCTGACCGGCACTGTCCGTCCGGCGGGCGGAGAGCGTCAGCACACCGCCGCTGAGCATGGGCGCGTTCTCGCTGTCCTGACAGTCAAAGTAGTATTCGCCGTCAGAAAAGAGCTCTTGTGCCTTGATCGTCACCGCCGCCCCGCCGCTTCTGCGGTAGACGAAGGTCGCACCGGCCAGATTGGAATAGGGAACGCCCGCGTACTCAGACTTGTCCGCGCCGTAAAAATACGTCTTCTGCACCAGCGCGGCAGACGGCGCGGAGCTTGCAAGCAGCGCGTCCTCGAGCTCGGGCCGGAACTGCTCGGCCGAACGGATGCTCAGGCCGCTTTTGGCGTCAAAGTGATACTCCCAGCCAAACTCCTCCACGGCAAAGCGCCACGTGAGCGGGAAATAGGTCACGCCGCGGAAGTTAAGCAGCGGGTACGGCTCGGCGGAATTGTCGAGGCATTTGCCCTTGTCCACCGTGTTGACGGCGATCTGATAGTCAGCGACGGTCGCCTTGGCGGTCACGGTATTTTTACTGGTCGCAGGCGTGTCGGTCCACGTGTCCTCGCTCGCGTCGCTGTAGCCGACAAACAGCGTGCCCTTGGGCTCGGTCTGATACCAGTTGCTCTTGAGGTGCAGGAAGCGCGAGGCGTGGTAGGTCATGGGGAAATACGTAATATCGCGGTAGACGATCAGCGGATATTCGCTGTGCGCGCTGTCGATCTTGGTATCGTTGAGCGTAACGGCAAACGTCGGGAGCGTGACAGTGACGGTTTTGCCCTTGTCCGCCGCCAGCGCGGAGCTCTGCAGCAGCAAAAGCAAGGCGAGCATAAGAGTCAAAAACTTGCAGCGTTTCATACGGCATTCCTCCTGAGTATTGATAAGAGAATTTTACCATGATTTTCAGAGCGCGTCAATTCGTACGGCCCCGGGAAAGAGCAAATGAAAAGAGACAGCTCAAAAGCTGTCTCTCTTTTTTGGTGCCTCGTCGGGGATTCGAACCCCGGACACCCTGCTTAAAAGGCAGGTGCTCTGCCAACTGAGCTAACGAAGCATATTCTATTCCAAACCACCGAAGCGGTAAAAATCTGGCAGGGATGGCTGGACTCGAACCAGCGAATGAGGGAGTCAAAGTCCCTTGCCTTACCGCTTGGCTACACCCCTATTGGGAAGAGAGGGCTGGGGCCAAATCCCATCCCTCTCTTTTTGTGGGGTGGGTAAAGGGACTCGAACCCTCGACACCCGGAACCACAATCCGGTGCTCTAACCAACTGAGCTACACCCACCACATATTCTGTATCCGTGCGATATTTGCTGCTTTGCTGAGGGGCGCCTTGTAAATGGTACGCCAGGAGGGATTCGAACCCCCGGCCTACTGCTTAGAAGGCAGTTGCTCTATCCAACTGAGCTACTGGCGCGAATTGAATGGAGCAGGTGACGGGAATCGAACCCGCATCCCCAGCTTGGAAGGCTGGTGCCCTAGCCATTGTGCTACACCTGCATGCGCCCTCCGCAAAAATCGTCAGCTCTGTTATAATAGCATCAGTGTCCCGTTTTGTCAACGTTTTTTCAGAATTTTTCTGCGCTTTTTTATGTTATCTGAGTAGAGCGCGCAAAAGCCTTGCACCGTCAGCACTTTCCGGCCGCGCGAACGCGCCGCACAGCCGCTCAGGATGCCACTGCACGGCAAAGACGGGGAGCGTCCTGTGGCCGACGGCCTCGACCGTACCGTCCTCCGCGCAGGCGAAGACCTGAAGCCCCGTCCCCAGCCGCCAGACGGCCTGATGGTGTGCACTGTTGACCGTGCAGCGCGTGCCGTACAGCTCGCGCAGAAGGCCCGGCGCGGTGTTGATGGCATGCAGCCGGTCAACGCCGTCAATTTGACTGTGGCCCTCGATGTGCTGACGCAGCGTGCCGCCAAAATAGACGTTGAGGACTTGCAGCCCGCGGCAGATGCCGATGACAGGCTTTCCCTCGCACAGGAAGTTGTCAATCAGCGTGAGCTCACGCGCGTCGCGTGCTTCGTCGAGATCTTCCGAGCCGTTCAGTGCTTGACCGTAAAAGCGCGGGTGCATGTCGCCCCCGCCAGGCAGCAGCAAAACGTCCGCGTTCTCCGGCGTTTCGGCGAGCGGCGCACCGACCAGCGCGAGCGCATTTTCGTAATTTTTCAGGCGTACCGATAAATAGACAGTCTTCATACGCACAGAATATGCCCCGAATGCGAAAAAAGACCTTGCAAGACGCAAAAAGTTATGGCATAATAGTTTGGCTGATAACAGCGAACTGAATATGCAGCGGTATCGAAGTGGTCATAACGGGGCTGACTCGAAATCTACTCCCGTTAGAGCCACCACAGAATCTCCAATCCCTTGTGTTTCAAGCACTCAACGGCTTTTATTGAAGTTCATATTTTTGCTTGTTCTATCCTGTTTTTCTATCCTATTCCTGACCTTGTTTTTTTCGAGGATTTAGGATAGAATAGGGGTCGACATATTCGGAGGGCTATCGAAGAGGTCATAACGAGAACGACTCGAAATCGTTTGGCCGGTGTTGAGCCGACCCGTGCGTTCGAATCCCACGCCCTCCGCCATAGAAGCTATCAACCTCGGTTGGTAGCTTCTTTTTTATACCCCGAGATGGAAATTGCTTTCCATTGCGCTTGCAGATGTGAGCTTTGATGAGTAATCAAGGTGCGCGTAGATATTTGCTGTGGTTGAAAAATCGCTATGTCCTAACCATTCTTGAATATGTTTCATGGGGACACCGCTGGCCAGCAGGAGGCTCGCACAGCTATGTCTGAGATCATGAAAGCGGATTTTGCGGAAGCCGTTCCGTTCCAGCAGTTTAGGAAACTGTGATGTAATATAGTTCGGCTTGAACCGATCCCCAATATCATCTACGCAAATATATTCAAGGAATTCTCTGTTATAGGAACGTCCACATAGCTTTTGATTTCTTTCCTGTTGAGCCTTTACCGCAAGCAGCTTTTCATGAAAGTACGGTACAAGCGGGAGCGTTCTACGGCTGGACTTTGTTTTTGTCGTATCCTTTGCAACGATTACACATTTACCATCCAAATTGCAAGAAGTTACGGTATGGCTGATTGTAATGGTGTTTTGCTCAAAATCAATGGCGCTCCATTTTAAGCCAACGATTTCACTTCGACGCAAGCCATAAAATGCACCGAGAAGAACCGGCAATTCCAATTTTGTGCCTGCAACGGCTTCAAAGAGTTTGTTCAACTCATCCCTATCGTAAAAGTTGCCGTAAAATTTGTCCTGCTTTGGCCGCTCAACCTTGTCAGCGGGATTGCTCGGAATCATATCGTTCTTGACGGCGTATTTGAGTGCCTTATGGATATTTGCGTGATAATGAATCACAGACGACGCCTTTACCCGCTGTAATTGCTCCTGATAAAACATTTGAATGTCATGTGCCTGCAAATCCCGTAAGAGTATTTTCTTCTTTCGGAAGTATGGTGCAATAATTGACTTCACAGCATTTACATACGAAGAATAAGTCGGTATGCTGACGGTTGATTTTACAATCTCAAGCCATTGTTCCATGAAGTCTGCAAATAGCACATCGTCACCAGCTTTGGCATTGGCATATTTTCTCCGTTCTTCCATGAGCATCTGTTCTGCGCGTTTTTTATTGCCCTTGATCGTTAAGCCTGTCGAGATCCATTTGGGCTTTCTTCTTCCTGCTGAATCTGTCAGGTTTAGAATGATGTAATAATAGCCATTTTTCTCATGCAGATGGCCCGCTACCATGTTAATCCTCCTTTCACACAAATCGGAGGCCATAGGATTTCTGCTGTCGGCCTCCTTATAGTATCACCTGTCACCCAGCAATGCAAAAAACACAGCCTTAGATAAGAAAGGCCCGTTTCATTCCGGTCGGATTACTTGCAGATATTCCAACAAATTGATTTTCGGAATGCGATATGCGCGGCCTATTTTCAAGAAACGAATCTGGCCAGTCTGTAATAGCTTGTATCCAGTCTTTTTGCCAATTGACAAAGCCCTGCACATCTCATCAATAGACATTACATCAGGGTAATCATTTAGCATAAAACGAATTGCATTTTTTCGCATGACTACCTCCTATAATTACTTTTGATTTAATGAAAGCGACAAAACCGGATGGCCGCTGGCAGCAGCCCACGGGAATCTCACCCCGGCCCATGCTGATGGGTGCGCCGCGCAATGCTTTGAGGGCGTTCAACGCGGGAGTATCGTTAGCTGAACGGAGGTCATGGCCATCTGTGATGCCACACACAGATGCAAACTGGCTGAATCGCTCGCCTAAATCCTCCTTTCCGTGCGGATCATGGCGCGCCATTTGCTGGGCTTTGCTCCGTTCAGGTTCGTTATCCGGTTGCCTATGAAATTTTCAAGGTACAGCAGATCCGCGCTTTCGGGCGCGTGTGATATTTGGCTGTGGATCAGCCGGGAAAGGCTCCTATCGGGTGATAAGAACCTTTCCTCGCGGATGCACGAATGGCCCGTTGCAGAAGCGTGGAAAGGGGGACACGCTCCTGCACGAGCTACTATGGGTTTTAGGCTGTTTTGTTTACCTTGAAGTCAAGAATCTTGGTAATCAGCTTGGTTCGCATCCTGCATACCTTTTCTTCATCGAGGCAAAGGTGCGGAACACCGTTTTCGTCATACAGGGTTCTGGTTGCTAGAGCCGCAATATAACGCTCATAGTGCTTCAGCACAGCATTGATCGCGTCCACATTGCCGGACGCTGCCGCTTCGATGGTCGAGTAAGGCAGCAGAGATGCAGCGGCATTACTCAGATTGCGCGCCATCTTCAGTAACCTCCATTTCTTTTTTCAATTCCTTGAGCGACTGAGCGCGTTTGTATTGCACGGTGCGGCGTACCATGTTCAGCTTGTCCGCAATTTCCTGATCGGTCATATCAAGGAAAAAGGCAAGCAGAACAATGTCACGCTTATCATCCGGCAGCACCGTCAGGGCATTAGCAAGATCTTCGTTTTCGATTGCCACATCATAGCCCCGCACATGAAAATGCGTCTGCTCGGACGGATACTCGTCCAGCACATACATTTGGCGCTCCTGCTCCTCTGACAGCTCCGAAAGGGATACCTCATGGTTGGAACGCCACGCGATATGACGCTCATAATCGCGTGCTTCTTCGCGCAGAACCTTCCTGCAAAAGCTGTCGAACTGATGTCTAACGGTTTTCTTTTGGGATGGTGTCAGCTCCAAGAGTTGTTCACCTCCTCTCATGCACCGAGAGGTCGGCTTTCTTCCCCTTTCGCTTCTATCCCGAATGGAAGGTGCGGTTTTGGCAAAGCTAGGACAAAATTTTCAAAAAAATTTCCAACAGCAAAATTAGCCGTTGGAAAGAGCGCCTATAGGATTTTTCGCAAGGCAAAACGATACAGTCCTCATACCTAAAAGATTCCAATTAGCAAAAAGGCCTTGGTTACCCCAAGGTCTTTTTGCTAATTAAATTGAGCGCAGCATTTTATACTTTAGGACTGCTATAAAGTTACCTGTTTATAGAAACTTATTAATAATAAACTTCGCCAGAATACGAGGTCTTACTTTCAACAAGGCCGCCTCTTGAATTGTAAACTTTCGCAGTAGCGGCTACACGATAGTTATACTTACTCGCCACGCGATATGATCCTTTCACGAACGCATCCACGCCGCCTTGCTCAGTCCACGTCTTAATGGTCTTCCAAGTTCCATTTTTTTGTTGCAACTCAACCACAACTGTTACGGTGTAATTATCCCTGACCGAAGCTGATCCCTCACAACTTGCGTAGCCATTACTGCTAATAGCAAGATCAGCGGTGACATCTTCCAATCCAATGTATAGCGGAGCAACCACATCCGAATAGTCAATCGCAGCCACAGGCAAGGCCATTAACGACGCTACCACACTCAGCGTCAACATAATAGTCACTAATCTTCTAAATCTCATTTTGACCTCCAAATTTTGTCTATTTTTGCAGCGCCCGGAACAATAGATGCCGCCATACAGCAAGTGCAACATAAAAAATAATCTCGACACTCTCCGAAATGCGAAGCATATCTTCTTTTGAAATGTTATATCCTGTAACTCTAACGATCCAGCCTTTTTCCATATCTGTCCAAAGCACAGTTATTTTATCGCCGTCCTCAGTTTCCATCTGATAAACGGTAGCCTCATTACCCTGAACCGTAGCAGGCTCTTCAGTTGCCCCCTCAGTATCAAAACTGTACGAACGACTCTTAGATATCGACGTAGCTGCAACATTAAGGTTTTCGCCGTTTTCTCCCTCTGCCCTAATAATCATTCTGCTCTCATCAAACTCTTCAAACTCAGTTTGGTACCCATCTGGCATCCACAAAATACTCATCTCGCGGGTTTCTGCACCATTAGTAATGCCATTAAAGCGAATCTCACCATGGTCATCAAACATTTCCGCAAGAACAGTTAGCGTCTGAGCGCGGAATGACGGAGATGCTGCAAACGCTGTGGTAAATAGCAGCATCATAATCAAAGTAGCTGCCGAGATCACTCTAAAAACTCGCACCGCTCCACGTCTCGCAGATATAAAGTTTTTCTTTCCGAATTCAGTCCTAATTGTGCGAATACAGCGCTCATCCAACTCCCTTGGAATTTCTGCCGACGGATCGCGTTTAAGCTGTTCATTAAGCTCCTGCAGCTTTTCGCCTTCCGTCTCAGCTACATCTTCCATCATCAATGCGAATAAAGCATCTTCGTATCGTTCTACCAGCTTTTCATGATGGGTCATTCTAAACAGCCCCTTTCTCTTGCATCGAATATAATACCTTTCTTCTGACTCGAGTTAATTTCATTCGAATACTCCCCGGCGCACAAGATAGCAACTCCGACAACTGCCTGTCATCATATCCAAGAAAATACTTCCCCTCTAGCAGTAACCGTTCATTCGGTTCCAACTCATCAATCGCCTCGCGCAAACTTCTCTTGGCTTCTCGATCCATAATAATATCAATTATAGAATCAGGCTCTATGATACTCTCTTCGACTGATTCTGTAAATGATGTTATATTCTGGGCATCTCTCTTCTGCCGCCGCAGTATATTGATGGCCGTATTGCGTACAGTAGTTACAACATAGCTGGTCAATACTGGTTCTTCTAACGTGCGAAGCAGTTCGATCCGACTCATAAGTTTCAATAAGCTCTCTTGAACAGCATCCTCACATTCCTGTATATCCATCAGGTACTTCTTTGCTGTGAAAAGCATCAGCCGATCATACTTCTTGTATATCTGTGTGATAAACTCCTGACTCGTTGGTGCTGCCCTATCACTCAAGCTGTGATTCATCGTGCGACTCACCCCTATTTGCTCCTTTGAGCCTCAACCGTTCTCTCTATTATTGATAAGACAATATCTATCAATAGTCGCAACAGGCACTCAGCCCCGCGCTGCTCCCCCATTTAACTTTTCGTTTCAAAAACTATGGTAAATCTAATTTATAACACGTGAATATTACAATTTCAATTCTTTTCCTAAAATATAAGCCGATGAGAAATCAGAAAATATATAATTCAAACATCAAGTGCAATTTCTTAGAGGAGTGGCTTATATGGCTCATTTGGGAGAACTCATTGCCGAATTGCGGCAAGATAGAGGGCTAACTCAAAAGGAACTAGGAGATATCCTCTGTGTTTCCTCTGGAACAATTTCAAACTATGAAAACGGTGTGCACCTCCCGGATGTTGATAAGGTCATTGCTCTTGCAAACTACTTTCATGTCACAACCGACTACCTGCTCGGTCGCACCTCGTCTAATCTCCCTGTTGAGTTATTGCAGCAAGCCATCACCAATGAAAAGACTCTCGGTGATGTGATGGCATCATTTGCTAAATTACCAGCTAATCGTCAAGCTGCGCTCAGCTTAATCATCTCTGACATGGAAGTCCGGCAAATGATCGACACATATAGCAAAACAGGTGACAGCAAATGATTCCAATCCCAGCAAGTATCCTAGCAATCGAAAACGAAAGTGATCGAGATTTTATGGAGAACATTTTCTTCTCCTATCAGCGACTCATATATCACGAAATTGGTTCAATACTAAACGATCCATGGTCTAAGGATGACATTTTTCAGACCGTCATCGTTCAGCTTATTAATAACATTGATACACTGCGTTCTATGCCAGCCAAAGTGCTTACCTCTTACATTGCAACATCCGCAAGAAATGCAGCTCTGACCCATATTCGAAATATCAGCCGACGGAAAGAAGTCCTCGCCGACGAATTTGATAATAACTACGTTGATGCCGATCACGACACCGATCCTGAATTCATCCTGCTAAAATCCGAAGAAATCAACTCTTTCGCAAAAGTCTGGGATGAGCTCGACGATAAGACTAAGTTTTTGCTCAGTAGCCGATATATTTTAGAAAAGAGCTATGCTGAAATTGCCAGCGATCTCAATGTAAAGCCGGAAAGCGCGCGTATGGCGCTGACCCGCGCAAGGCGGGCCGCTCTGGCACTTTCTAAAAAAGGCCAGATATAATTTCTTATTGATATTTCAACATGCCTTTTCTGATTGTAATTGGCAAAAGCAGTAATGACAATCGCCCTGCCAGTATTTACGCTGACAGGGCGATTTTATATGCCATCAGCTTCGGCACATTAGAGACTCACGCTAATCGCAACATTACTCGGACAAATTACTCTTAGAATCCATTGTATTTGAAATGTTGAATTGAATGAGGTAACTGTGGTGTCCAAGGAATTAGTTTCCTCACCGACTCCGACCAACTTCAGCATTCAAATTTGCTCTTTGCTTAGGCCTTTAAGGAATTGTAGCCGTAGCGGTTTGAGTATATGGGCCATTAACAAGCACTTCCTGGCCTAAATATTTCGCATCTGCGCTAACAACCCCTGAAAAAGTAGCAGTAATTTTCACTCCGGAATCGTACTTATTCCCTGTATAATCGATCCATGTAACTGTTCTACCAGGCGTATTATTGCTTTCAGAATACGGCACTACGCTCCCGTGATCAGGGTCTATCGACGTATTATATTCGACAAAGCCATTCAATCCATCTAGAATTGGAACTTCAGCAGTTGCAATTATCTGAAATCCCAGTCCCTTACTTTTAAGATACAAAATATTAGTTCTTACATTGACAGGATATACTGCTGTTGTTTCTGACACCGACCTCGATTGATCTGTCATATAAACAACAAACTCCTCCGTCGCAATTATCTCCGGTTCATCTTGCTCTGAATTTGTTGCACCTACCGGCATGCAAAAAGTCTCCAAAACACAGCACATCAATGCAATTATAGAGAGTACACGTTTCTTCATTTCTTTCTCTCCTTATCTTGGTTTAGTCACAATATATGTTGTTACTTCTCCGCTCCCAATGACGGCATCTTCTAAATCTGTTGCTTCAAATCTATCACTTCCGAGGGCATTATTGTTTCCCCAAAAAGTCACACACAAAACAGCAAATAGGAAGACAATTACAAGGAGAATTTTTTTCATTTTTTCACCTCCACCATTTTTATTGCCTCATGCTTTGGGTTGCATTTTTCAAAGCAAATAGTTCTTATTGTTTTTCTCTAATACTTGCACTTTTTTAAATCATTAGACTCACCTCCTCTTATTATTAAAAGACATTCATTTCTCAATTTTGCAACAACAAATCAGAAGGTCTGCAATTCTTCTTTTGACGCTATATTCAAGAAAGATGTTACGACTACAGAATATCGTTTTGTTTCGTATATCGGTTCGTGTTGCAGTTTTAAATTCCTACCGTCTTATATCTACGAAAGGCATAAATCAAGCAAAACTGAAAGATGGGAGGGATTTGATAGCAGATCATAAATTACACACGAT
>ENA-UEQY01000064-UEQY01000064.1-human-gut-metagenome-genome-assembly--contig:-NODE-64-length-48780-cov-15.763218_pt1 | contig 48780 bp, 41 predicted proteins | sample MGYA00242949_ERZ507949 | MGnify/ENA primary metagenome ERZ507949 (study PRJEB26167, sample SAMN06115403) | human gut metagenome | host: Homo sapiens | place: China:Jiangsu | collected 2016-07-06... | reverse complement strand
ATACTTGATACAATCGAATAGTTAGCTTTGTCAATCATCTCTTTATCTAATGAATCAAGATAGATTCGTGTCGTTTCCTCTGATGTATGTCCCATTGCATCGCATATTACAGATACGGATACACCTTTATTCTTTGCAATAGTCGCCCAAGTGTGTCGAGCCACATACGAACTCAATTTTGATTTTAATCTGAGCATTTCAGAAATCTCGCTGAGATGCTTATTATGCATTCGCAGAGCACTCGTGTAGGCTATGATTTCTTTCCTTTGATTTGGAGTCAAAAGAGGAAATAAATAATCATTTTCGCCAGTTTGCTGTATATACTTATCTATAATCTCTTTCATACATGGGAGTAATTCAATTCTTATCCGTTGTCCGGTCTTGTGTCTATTGTAAATTATCTCATTATTATGAATGTTTTTACGTGTTAAGTGTGCAACATCCACAAACGCCATTCCCCGAGTTAAAACACTAAATAGAAACATATCTCTCGAAATATCCAATCTCGGATAGGATGTCAAGTCCAGTTTTACTAATTTTCTGACTATATGTATGTCTACTGCTCGTTTGCGTGTTTTTGCTTCTCCCGTAAAAACACGCTTGAAAGGCATCTTATTCTCTAATATAAACTCATTCTCAAAAGCATAATTATAAACAGCTCTAAAAATCCGCATATAAAATGAGATTGTATTAGGGCAAACTTCTCTCTCTTTAAGATGAACTTCAAACTGTTTCACGAATGATGGAGTTATCATAGAAGGAATAATATCATCCTCATTTCTAAATAATTTCAAGGCTCTCAAGGTACTCTTATAATTATCCATCGTTGTGATTTTTCGTTTAGTTTTTAACTCATTAATTCTGTACTCCATTATCGAGTAAAAACTATTGGATTTAACCACTTTATCAGAACAATTTACAACACTCTCAACCTCTCGGGTCACATGCTTAGTTCTTAAATTTTCAATGTTTTGCTGAAGATTCTCAATTACAGATTGCAGATTGTCTTTTATTCTACATAGCAACTCATCTTGTGTCAGATTTTTATTTTCGCCTTTTATGGTCGAAATATTATTCACCTTATCCAATTCAATAGTATACTCGGTATCCACCGTAATCACATCTGTTCTCTGAATTTTACCACCTAAATTATTAATTCTTATTGAAACCATACTTCTCTTTTTAAGTTATTTGATTGCGAAGATAGTATGCTCTACTCACATAATATAAAGAGACGAATATGAATCGTAAAAATCGGCTGATTTTAGGTGTATGGGATTTGCCTTTATACTTTAAATAAATTCAACTTCTCAAATACAAGTTTAAAATGATTTTTATTTTTGAATGGTGATGTATTCCGAATATTTAATCTCCACGTGTGGATTGTCGCTGGTGATGGTCTGATGAACAGCTACCACCTTTTTCCAAAACAACCAACGTCGCTTATATTCTATCCACACCGCTTGTCGGAGTGTTACGGGAAGATGAATTTTTCCTATCAGACTATCTCTCTCTATAATACCGGACAACTGAATATGTGACGTAATCATTGATACCGACTTTACCAATATAGGGACTGTATCCCTAATAACAACAGAGTCTTTTATCTGAGCTGTTATCTCAGCATTGACCTCTATTTGATGTTTGGCTGTTGCTTCAAGATTCTTGATTTTAACCCCCATCTGTTTGATTTTGGCTAAATCCTCAGCTCTGTATCGCTTAAATTCATCGACAGTCAACCTAAGTGATTTCACATCAGTAGCCATCGAAGTGGAGTCAATTCTCCACTGCTTCATATCAGAGAGCAAAGCCTCGCAATTTTGCTGATAGCGGTCTCGTTCTTGTCGAATAGAGACAAGACGTCGTTGCTGTATGCCTACCGTTACTACAAGCAACAGGAAGGCTAAAACTCCAAATAACCTAATCTTGTTCATAAACTGATTCTTGTGGAATAAACCATAGATACTCTTCTTTGTATGGTGCAGGAAAGAACACCATATATCCCTTTGCCTTGCGACTATGGTCTGTCAGGTCTTCCAGTACATATCCCATTTCACCGAGCAGAGCATCCAAACGAAGATCTGTTAATACCGATGATGGGATAATTGTGATTTTACTACCTTCTGTTATCATTGCCTCATCTTATTTTTGTGATTTGAGCAGTTCTTTTATATCTGCTCGCATCTCACGTAAATCTGTTTGGATAGAGACAAACTGTGTCATTGTAGCCTCGAACACAGCTTTATCCAGTTTAATAGCATCAATGCGGTCATACTGGTCAGCAATTTTCAGTTCCAGAGCTTTGCATTTTGAGGTCAGCTCTTGAATCCGAGTCGTGTTGTTGATGTGCTGCACATACATTGTTACGATGAACGAAACGATTACAATGAGTGAGCGGATGTTGTTGGTTAGAAAGTCTTTGAATGATGTCATAAGTGATTATTGTATTAAAATTGAAAATGCCTCTTTTACTGCCCTGATAAGCGTGTCTGCCGCTGCCGAATCCTTAAATATCCCGTAAATCACAAGGGCGATGATAATCAGGATATAGATGACTCTTTCGACGGCCTTTCGGCTAATCTTCCGTTTCATTGGCAGGTGGAGTTTGAGGGACAATGACGTTGAAAATAATATTACCGTTTTCATTGCCGCCCTTACCTGACTGGGTCTGCGCATGCTTGATGGGATAAATCTCCATTAAGGCTTTAGCGGCATTGACTGATACGGCACGAAGCGGAGCCGGTGAGAGCGGTACACCGAATTTATCGACATACTCACCCTTGGAGGTTTCCGACATCACAGCTTTCAAGGTCTCGGAAACTTGCAGTTTTACAGCTGCCGCTTCGATGTCTATATCTCTTTGAGCTATCAACTCCTTTATGTAAGAACTTATATGCTCTTTGGCAAACAGACGACGTGCGGCAAGAGCAATGTTTTTCTTATCCTCGCCGAACACCTCTCTGTAACACGCTTCTGCTTGTCCTGCAAACTCTTTGTCACCATCGACAAAGAGTTCGCAAAACTCGATTTCAGCATTGGTTAGTTTTATCTCTTTTTCTTCCATTGATTATCTTATATACTAAGGAATAGGTGTTTTTTCAGGCAGTGGTTTAACTAAATAGGATTTTTCTTCAAGGAGTTGTTCCATCAGTAGCTCATAGAACACCTGAGACAACGCATCAGCGGCAGCCTCGGCGTCGGACAGTGAGTTGATAGTACGCATATTAAAGGCTATATTGAGATCATAACCAGATATTAAGGCCATCATTTCCGTACCATCGTAATTCATTGCCCCGTATGTCATCCGTTCTGATGTCTCAAATGTTACTTTCTTTTCTTCTTCCATTTTGTCTAAATCTTAAAGTGAGCACGTGTTTTCTCTTTCTTGGCGATAGTAACCTCTCCTCCTTCCTGACGTAATCGGGCAGAACAAACTGCTGCCACATTTAGCGTTGCCGTTACGTCCGCTCCCGCATCGTGAGCATCGTCCAGTTCAATACCTAATCTTTCGGCAAGCAATTCCAATTTGTATGAGGTGACATCTGGCATATGCGCAAAGGCAAACCGCCCCAAATCAATGGTATCGACATAGTGCGGCTGGAAATTACCATAGAAGTCAATCGTTCCGGCAAACACTTTCTCGAACTCCTTGACCAGTCCTGCGTAGTTCATCATCTGTTGCAAGAACCCAATATCAAAAGTGATATTCTGACCGATAAGCATTGGTTTGCATTGATGACCCTTGCTGAGGGTATTGCGTTTGGCAAACTCAATCACACTATTTGCCACCTCTTTAATATCAACCCCCAGCAGGTTCAGGGTCTCCATAGTAATTCCTGAATATGTGAGAGCAACAGGTTCATATTTCATCGGTACACCTTGCTCTTCCTCTAAAAGTGTCTGACGGATTTTTAAAACCTTGCGTTTGGGCGTTCCGCCAAGTTCCTGCTTATTGTATGGTGTGATATACTTTTCATATCTCTCCAGCACCTCCCAAGTATCCATTCTCACGGCTTGCATAGCCAACTGAGTACAGGCAGAGTCTATGCACGTCAACCCGCCGGTCTCAAAGTCCAACACGATGGCGGTATAAATCTTCGGTTCTACTTTTGGTGCTGCCATTGCTGAATCTTTTTATAGGTTTCACGTATTTTGTTTTCAAATTCCTCAAGTGTCCCGTTATTTTCAATCACGAAGTCGTAATAATCGAGCGGTAGTGGTGTTCTCTCATCGTCACGTTTGATTCTTTCGGGTGCTATACCTCGCTCAACTAAAGTGTCGGTTGTCGATTCTACACGAATAGATACAATGTTAAACTTATGACTCTTTGTCTCTTTCAGATACTTCAAGCCTCGTTCATCTACCACATACGCACAATGCGTTTGCGGTGGCACTTGCTCTTCGAGTGCGAAATACTCATGTTCTGCAAAGCGGGTGTAGGAAAGCATCTGCGAACGACTGAACCGATGAGCATTTGCGATATAATAATGATCAATACCTTCAATCTCTCCTTCTCGCACAGGGCGTGTGGTGTATGACACGATAAGAAATGCGTTCAATTCATTTTGCAGAAGCTTCGAAAGATAGGTTTTGCCTGAACCGGAAGCTCCCACAATGGCAATGATGGTGGGTTTCATTTACATTTGTTCTATGATAGATGTTTTGTGAGTATTCAAACTGTTCGCTCCCGTGTAGTCGCTATATTTAACGATGACGGAGATGATAATCACTTTATCTTTTAGAGAGGTAATCGGGGCTTTGAAATCGTTGAGAAAATCACTCCAGCAGACCAACTCCATCAGGTCATTGTTCTGTTGCAGGGTCAGCTTGGCAAATCTCTTTTTCTCGCCGCTTATCTTATCCTTGTAGGATTTCTCCTCTACATCGGTAACAGTGGCACAAACCACGATACGTTTACACTCGTTGTCCAAATCCATTGCACTGCGAAGCTCCATCCAAGAGGCTTTACCCTTAATCTTGGGTTTGGTTTCGGAGGTATCGAAAATTTTACGGTAGTCAATCGAGCCGATACCTGAAACGGCTATCTGCTGCATCGACCAGTAATAATGCTTATCAAGTAGATCACTTGGAAAATCTTTCTCAGGCAGTTCAAAGCCCAGTTCTTTGGCAGCACGCTGTACAATGTCGTATCGGTCGGTAATGGTCTCAATTCGTTCGATATTATCAAAGCATCCTGCCAAAATCATATTCTTTACGTGCCGGGCATTGACAGGCACACGGGTTACTTCATCCGCATTGTCCGGGTCGTCCCAGTAGCTGTATTTTTTGAGCTTGTATCGGAAAATTCGATGGATAAAGTTTTCTATGGAGGTAAAACTACCACCACGATTACGCTCGGTGATGATATACTCCACAGCTTTTATTCCGAGCATTTTAATGCGTGTGAGCGACCAGAATATCTCATCGGTCTTGTAGTCGGTAAAGAATTTCACTTCCGACACATTCACATCCGGCGGCACAATCTTCGCCTTGGAGCATTGTTCCATCTCCGACATCAAAGCGGGTATCTCTTTGTCGTCCGCCCATTGCAAGGCTACGGTATAAAATGCGGTTGGATAGTTAGCCTTTAACCACGCTCCACAAAAAGCCGTAAGTGCGTAAGCAGCAGCGTGCGACCTATTGAAACTATAGCCCCCGGCCACCTCTATTTTGTGCCAAATCTCCTCAGCCTCATATTTAGGGCAACCATTAAGAATAGCACCGTTAATAAAATCTTCTTTAAGCGTCGCCATCAAAGTGGCGTTCTTTTTACCGATGGCTTTACGTAAATAGTCAGTTTTGCCCATATCGAAACTACCCAACGTATGAGCAATCGACATATATTGTTCCTGATAAGTCATAATGCCATAAGTGTTCTTTGTAGCTTCGTAAGTTCCAAAATTGTATATTGGAGCCACTTCGCCACGCTTGTAACGCACATAGTCCTCAGTGGCGTTAATATCCAGCGTGGCGGGACGATAAAGAGCATTGATTGCGATTAAGTCTTCTATACAATCTGGTCTGACATCCATAATAAAGCGCGTAATTCCACGCGATGCAAACTGAAAAATATTCTGAGTGTAACCACTTGACAGTAATTGATATGTTTTGTTATCAGCGAGTTCTGTCTGAATAATGGACTCAATAGATAAATGCTTATTATAAGTTTGATTTATAATCTGTATAGTGGCACTTAATTTGGATAATTCTTTGGTGGAGAGCACATCTTCTTTGAGTAGCCCGATTTCATCCACCGTGTAGCCGTCAAACTCAGAAACGAGCAAACCATCCATTTTTCGAACTGGCAAGAAATCGAAACACTCAACCTCCTCATTGTTTTTAATGGCTGGAGTAACAATGATAGCCGATGCATGAATAGACGTACTTCGAGGCTGATTTATCAATCCCCGCATATCTTCAATTACTTGTGGGTAATCCTGAATGAATTTATTAACCTTTTTGTTGACAGCGGCCAATCGGAACAAGTCTGTCCAAGTCATAGCATCATCCTCAAAAATGGCCGTTATGTAATTGACCAAATTATGCGGAATCCGATGCACGCGGGCTACATCTTTTAATACGGCTTTTAATTTCATCGTAGAGAAGGTTCCCGCTGAGAACACCCGTTGCTTACCGCCAATGTTATACCTTTCTTCCAAATACTCTTTCATCTCTTGTCGGCGGTCTGAAGCATAGTCAACATCAATATCTGGCATCGCAGCGTGACTACCTTCTACAAGTCCTCTTTCTACGTTGCAATCCATAACCGATATTGGAGTGTCTACCTCTGTTAGTTTAACATATTCAACTCTCATATAAATAATCTGTTTTTAGCCGTTTGAAAATTATGTGAATCGTTCTCTATACCGATAAATTTCCGCCCTGTATTTCGACAGGCGACTCCAGTTGAGCCACTTCCCATCACAAAGTCGATGACCGTATCTCCCTCGTCAGTATAAGTTTGGATTAAATATTCCAAAAGAGCTACAGGTTTTTGTGTCGGGTGAAGCGAACAGGTCTGTTTGTCGGTTTTGTATTTCAATACACTACGGGGGTAACGCTCCGTACTATCATAATCGGAATATTTATCATGCTTATGATAAATATCTCCCGGATTACATTTCAGTTGATGTGAGGCTGCTACTACTTTGCGAGTATGTCCATTGGTTTTAATGGGATTATACTTTGGAAGCTTCTGGTAAAAAACCAAAATATCCTCATGACATTTGAGAGGCATTCGTTTTGCATTCAAGAATCCAGTGCCTTGAGTCTTTTCCCATACCCAGTTGTAGCGTAGATTTTTCAGATTGGAGCAACCCAATGTAGAGGTAAAGGGTTGCTGTGCAAAGAGTAATATAGGAGTATTTGGATTAATAATCCTGCCAATAGTTTCCCACATCTGCGCATAATCAATCACGGAATCCCATTTACAATGAGTAGTTCCATATGGCAAGTCGGCTAATATCAAATCAGCCTTTATTCCCTCTGTCGCCAACAACGGCAACACTTTAAGACAATCTCCTTCATACAATCGTATTGTTTCATCTATCATTATTGGCTGTAACATATTCCGCTTCGTTTAATGTCCATAATAAATCTCGGCGATCGAACACTATATCATCGTCCTCTTTCAATTCATCGGCATAAACTTCAGTCGGAACATCGTCCCGCATCACAATCAACTTGGCATCGGGATCAAACTGATATGTTTTCCCGTTGAGTATAACTTCGACCATTTTCTCTCCCGCCTTTAACGAAATGTTTTCCTTAATAATCGTAGTCCGACTCCATATCAATCCACAACGTTCAGGAACCAGAAAACGAGAAAAAAGCAAATCGTAAACCATAGGATCAATCGAAGTAATGCCGAGCAGGTAAGAAACCAATGATCCTCCGGCAGAGCCTCGGCCAATCCCAACGGCTATTCCACGTTTACGAGCTTCGGAAACCATATCCCACTGAATAAGAAAATAATCCACATTGTTTGTACTCTCAATAATGTAAATCTCTTCCTTCAACCTCGCTAAATATCGGTCGTACTCAAACGAAGATACTTTATCTACGAGCCCGGCATTGAGCAAAGAATGAAACATCTTTCGGCGAGTCTTATACCGTTGTTTCTCCTCGGGCCGCATAATGTATTCTGGCATATACATCTTTCCTGTCTCGAATTTAGCATCTGCCTGTTCAGCTATCTCTACCGTTGCTTTGCACAGCCTTTCAAACAGAGCATTCACGTCCCATTTGTCGCTGAACAACGGTTTAATGACGGCAAAGTGCTCATCCACATCTTTGAAATACTGCTCCTCGCTCTGTTCGTGTGCCGCTCCAGTGGCTACCTTGTTCAGAATGATTTTATTTCTCGCATCCATCTTGTCCAAATAGTAGCAATCACATATCAGTATAGGTTCAATCTCGAATGAAAAGGTTATAGGGTCGGTAAATTTTTCAAAATAACAAGCCGCAGAACGCAATACCTCGACATCGATACGTTCGGCTTTGTACTCTGACAAATCAACCTGAAAATAGAGTTTTCCAAAGGCTTCTTTCAGCATTGATACGATGTGTCTGTTCTGACTAAGCCATCCTCCCGAACGCTTACCGAGCACCAATACAAGTCCATCGGCATAGTCGAGCAGTTGTCTAAGCGTTAGCGTATGGTCTTCACTATCTACCATAATGGATTTCTGGATACGTAGCAGATTTCGTAACCCCTTATCGGTAAGGGCATAGACTTTCATCTCCACTTTCTCATCGAGGTGATTCATTGAAAATGAGTAGCCGAAAATGTGTTTCAACTCCGCCTTGGCACACTCTTTTTGCAGGGTCAGCGTGGCGGCCATCGTGTTGTAATCGCAAATACCGAGTGCCGTATGGCCCAGATATTTTGCTTTTCGTACCCAGTCCGCCACATCTCCCGAACCATTCAACAGCTCAAAGGGGGTATGTACACCCAAATTCACAAAAGGTGTATCACGCTGCGTAAGTTGTCGCTTGCCGATATAGCGAAGCAAATTAAAACGAAATTCTTCTCGTAAATCATAGTAGTAAAAGTTGTCGCCAAACGAAAACGCCACATAGTAAATCTCCTCCTGCATCAGTACATCGGGCGACTCCATCAAGTTAAACCGTACACCATTGTCATTGGCTTTGAATATGGAGTTCACCCCGGAGAGGTCAGCCAATAACATCTTTCCAAAATCTTCTATCTCAATCAATTCATTGTCAATCTGCCGAAAGCATATTCTATTTGCTTCCAGCCATGCGATTAGTTCATTCATTATTCCTGTAATTTTGATAGTTTGTATTCAAGTGGAGTTTTGAGATGCTGAGAGAAAATCTCAAAAATCTCGGTATAGCTTAGGTCTTGCCAATCCTTCGTAGGGTCGGCAATATCTGCGATGAAGACCTCGAAGTACCCGGACAGCTCGGTAGCGGTCTGCTTGATAGCAGACACGGCATCACCGTCAAAGCCCAGCACTACCGTTCTCACACCTTTGGTTTGTAGCTTGTAAATCTGCACCTGCGATATCTTCTTACCGAAAGTTGCCACCGCAGCAAAGTGAGGATTGTCGTATAGTTCTAATTTACGGGTCAGTGCCACCACATCGAAAATACCTTCGACCAGTATCACCGTATCGGTTTCATCCTCTATCACCGCATCGTAATTATAGAGCAGCTTCACAAAATCGTTCTGTGTAGAGTTGTTGAATCTCCGTATCTGATACTCACCGTTGCGTTTGACTTTGCGATTATAGTTGTCTATCTCCTCTTTACTCCAAGTATGACGGGCGACATAGCCCACCACATCACCGGAGTCAATCACTGGAAAGATTACATAGTCATCATATCTTCGGTTCAATCCTCCAGTAACACCAACCGGAAAGTAATCGAAATCATCGTAAACAAATCCTCTATGCTTTAGATATGGATGCGTATAGACCTGCCGGTAAAAATCAGGTAGCTCCACAATTCCCAGCGCATCGTCAATTGCTTCCTCGTTGTCGAGTGGGAACAAAAGGTTCTCATCCAGTGGTGCTGACAGATCAGCCGTTGGTGTTATCATCAAATCGGCTCTACCAATCTCTTCGAGCAGCTTATCCAATGTCAGCGTAGAACGGCCACACGAAAAGCAGTGTGCCATAAAAGGCTTTTTGTGAAGGGTCTCTTTGCCGATATAGATACCGTACTTGCCCTCTTTGCCACAATAGGGACATCGAGCAATCAGGTTTTTATTACCACCATCCCGCTTAGCTCCTAAATGGCGGGTAATCTCTTCTATTAAAAATTCAGTCTCTTGCTTATTCATCTCTCTTAAGTGTTTAATGAGAAAGTTCGTTGGAAATCACAGAATATTTCGTTGTCGTAGTCGGTGGCTATTTTGATAGTGTCGCCTTTTTTGAAGAACCGGGATTTGGCGATATGAAGTCGCATCATATCTTCCTGCCGTTCTGCCGAAGATTGGTTCAATGAAATCAAGTGGGTACACGGACGGGCCAAGCCTTTTGCCTCGGAGCAGTTGTATTCGGTCAGTACATTGTTTTCGTTGTTGAGCCAATCACGGTTTTCGATAGTCGCCTGATAGGTAACTACCATCCACACCTTCTCATCAGCAGCAAGATCTTTCAAATCATTGGCAACAGCGATACGCTTACTGCGTTCGTGCTCGGCATTCCAGACCCTGCGACTGGCGTCGGTCAGCAAATCCATAGAGTCGATAATCACAATATCAGGGTTACGTCCAGTCGTTTTACGATACTCTGCTATTCCGTTTTTAATATCAAGCGTTGAAACACGAGCATTGAATCGGGGGAAACATCGCACAGTAATCGAACCGCTCAAAGCCTCCACCATCCGCTCAAATTGTCGCATTTCGGTCTCTGAAATTTTACCTCGCTCAAAGTAATAGGCATTCTTTGATACCAAGCCACCACTGTAAGCATTCAGTGCTTCTTCCTCAGAACCCTCCAGCTGAAAGTGCAGGATGTGTAACCCATCGTCAACATTTCCACGAATACCGATATGTTTGACGATATGGGATTTACCTACACCCGTGGAAGCCAGAAAGCAGGTAAGCTGACCACGTAGGTTGCGGCCTCCATTCAAGGCATCGAGATACGGTACATAGAACCGTGTAACTTGCGGCATCGAGGAGTTCTGCTCCTCATGGTCTTTGGCTTGGTTTTGACGGAATCGCTCGGTAAAGGTCTTGGCAACATCAACAAAGGCAGATGATTTGAGTGTAAAGCCCGAAAGCCACTCGGCATACTCTTTCAGTAGCTCTTGGGCTTTATCCTGTTTACTCTGGTTGTAGAGTTTGCCTACCTCCGAATAGACGTTCTGTAACCGAACACCTTTGATGTAGGATTCAAACATATCTAACACCGCTTCCGAACCGGTATCTACATCATATTCCTGAAAGGTGTTGATAAGTTCTATGGCATCGTAATCGGTACTGAACGCTTGGGAAAGCACGGCGTATGTCGGCGGGTTCTTGTAGTTGCGATAATGGTTGGCCACCACCTCCTGAATGCGTTGGAATGAGCGGTCTGGCAAAAACTCTTTCTCCATATATTGCACCAGTACCCCGCAAATGGAATCACTTTGCATGGCGGTAGCATAGAGCTCGTATAAGAACTCAACGCTCAAAGGGTTACTCTTCGGTTTAGCCACGATGTACCTCCTTTCCATTATACTCCGCTACCCGAAGACGATATATCTCCGGGTATAACTTTTGGGTGCGAATCTTACACGCCTCCGATTTGATGCAACTTTGGCACACCTCGGAGAAAGGAGTCCATAGCAATGTAGAAGCTCCACAGATATAATAACCAACCACCGATGACAGTGCACGACGTTTGGTAGCATCTTCATAATCGGGGTAAATAAATCGAAACAGAGGGTGTGTGCTACGGTCTTCAATATGTTGAAGCAGATCCTCACGGGTCAACCTGAAATCGGACAGCCACTTATCCTCATAATATTTCTGTCCTTGTTTGCGAGCAATGAACCGCTGTACGCTATTTGTTCCGAATGAGTGCGAGAGCTTCCAACGGGGCATATAGGCACTGCCGAACCCTGAAATTCGATGTGCCTGATAGACACAGTAATCGACAATGCGTTCCAGCCCTACCTCTCCGTAATATTTGGTGAGGTGGTCTATCGCATCGTCAATCTGCTTCTCTGCCAACCGACCGCCCGGCATTATAAAGGTGGATTGCACGGTTAGGCGCACCAGTAGCACAAACAGGCGACTTGTGAGTTTACTCTTCTCTTGCATCGCCGTCTCGTGTTATGAGGGTTCGCATCTGCTTCTTGGCTAAGAATATACGGCTCTTTATCGTATCCATATTCTTGGACTTCAGATTGCCGTTTTGGAAGGAGATTTCAACTATCTCTTCCAACTTATAGCCAGCCTGTTGAAGCAGTAAAGCCTCCTTGTGAATAGGTGCCAATTGGTCTAAGGCTTCTAAAATATCATCGTTGTAGTACTGTCGGTAATTATCCATTCCCAGACAGTTGCCACTGACGTGTCCGCTATCTTCCATATCGGGAAGATTCACTACATCTACGTTATCGCTGACCTTCATCAGCGAATTGCGTTTGTTCAGGTCGAACACGTGGCGTTGTGCAACGGCATATATCCAACTTTTGAGTTGCCGCTGCGGGTTATAACTCTCGATATAGCGAAAGAAATTAACCAGCACTTCGCTGTAATTATCCTCTATATCGCTATCCTCGAATGTATATTTGATACATATACTGTATATCAGCCTCTTGTGAGGTAATATGTACTTTGTAAAAAGTTCTGTTCTGCGCTTGATTGACTCCGGGTCTAAATCACGCTCAGAGGGTATTGATTGTTTTTTCACACGCTCTTGCCTGGCAGGTGAAACAATAAACTTCGTCTCAATCTGTCAGCTAATGCGCGTCAATTCATCAATCTAAAATCTCTTCTTGCAACACTCAAATAATTAAAAAATACGGTATTTGTGGCAGTAATACTTGAATACCCAGAAGGCATCCGCCTCATCGTCCGTTCGTGGGCGGTAGCTGTACTTCTCGACACAAGCATTAATCATATCGAGTTTGGTGGCTCTGCCATTACCTGTGGCATACTTTTTAATGCTCATCACATTCAAAAATACCGGCTCTGGCAAACTCAGCTCATCGCATACCTCTAAGAGAATCCCTCGAAACTCCGATAACTTTCGCATATCGATGAAATGATTGTTTACATTCACATCTTCAGCTACCACTTGTCGGATACCATGCCGAGTAATAAACCCAATCAACGTATCACGAAAGGCCTTATGCTGTTTATTATCGTTTCGAGCTTTGGACTCATAGAAGTTCCACGCTCCTGATTCGTGAACAGCGTAATATCCCGTTTGAGACGCAATGTCCAACCCCAGAATCTGCTCCTTACACAATCCGTGATTCCCCATTCTCTTTGCGTATAGTTAATGTATGGGCGTATGACTCGCTGACGTGACCGTGAGAAACTACAAGTGCGGTAATTCCTAACTTGTTCAATGATTCAAACATCTTAGCATTGCCCTCCTCATCGACAGCGGCCAATATCTCATCCAGCACCAACAAGTCTAATCCCTTGTCGTCATCACAGTTGCTATTGATTAACTTCTGCATGGCGAGAATGGACGAGAGGTTTACACGAGCTTTTTCGCCCTCGGAGAACTTGCCGAACGAACCGCAATCCATTCCATCCCTTACCAGTGAAACCGAGATTTTTTCTCTCACCTTACCTGTTTTCAAGGTTGTGTAGCCTGAAAAGTTAATCCGAATATCACTACCGATACTCTCCAAGAACTCATTGGTAATCTTGCTCAATGCCTCAATTTTCGTGTTGGCGAGATAGGACTTGAATTGTCCAAATCGTTGTTCCTGCTCACGAAGAGTACACAATTCTTTTTCAATCTCGGTTTTCTCTTTCAGCACCTCTTCCGACTTTTTGCGATAAGTCTTGAGTGATGCTTTCAGCGACACAATTACCTCATCGGGCGACGTATTGTTAATCTCTCCAATGGTGCTGTAAAGCGTTTCGATTGAACATTCTGTTGCCGCAATATCTTCTTGCAGCGATTTCATTTCACGCTGGCGTGAGGTGATTGCAGAGTCCAAAATTTCATACGCCTGGTCAAACATCTTTCGGCGAGTGTTCTCAATATCGGCTTGGATGGCGGTAAGTTTATCTGATAACTGACGGCTTTTTCGTTGCAACGACTCCAATTTATAGTTAAGCGTTTGCAGCTCTTTTTCTGCCGCATCCACTTTATTCAGCCACTCGCTGTTATCTGTATTGAGTTTGCGCCTTGCTGTTTGAATATCTTGCTGGTCCTGTTCGATAAAGGCAATGGTTCTTTCAGCTTCTATACGTTTCTGATTCGCCACATCCAACTTGGCAAGCAGTTGCTTCAAATCATTTGAGGCTTGAATCGGATCGAACGAGCTATCAGAAAGAACGAACTTAAACTCACATTTTGGGCAGGTGATAACTCCGGCAATTTTATTCTTAAGAATCTCAATGGCAGAGTTATGAACACGTCTTGTTTCCAAGAGTGAGGCAGTGAGCTTATAGGTATCCTGCATCTCTTTCTCCAAATCAGAGAGTTGCTTTTTGTAGCTTTCACTTTGGGTCGTGGCAACTACAACAAACTGAGCGTACTGAGATTTTATCGTTTTATAAACCTCTATCTGCCTCTCAACTTCCTCAGTCACTGAGGTGATTTCGGGAGAGAGTGCGGCTTGTTCGCTCTTAGCCTGAGTCAATTCAGTGGTCTTTGTCTGCATGACACTATTCCAATCGGTCAATTTTCCGTAAGATTTTAGTGCCATTTGAATGCCATTCAAACAGGTCTCCAACGAATCCTCGCTGTTTTCAAGTAGCTGAATCTCCTTATCAGTTGCATCAAGCGTAACCAAGATATCTCTATTAACATCAACCTGAACACTCATACCACGAATCAACTCCCGTTTGTCGGTAATGCTTTTTTCGATGGCGGCAATCTTCTCCATCTTACTTTTGGCACGTTCCTGTGTACTGTTCTCTTCCTGCTCAATTTGCTCCACAAGCATTTTGATACGTCCGTCCACACCTGCCAACTCCAAATCTGTCTCGTGCAACTCTTTTTCTATGGGAGTTATATCTTCGACAATCTTAGAGATTGCTTCATCGACCACAATACCATTCGAGAAACGATTGATAATCTCTTTTTTGTCCTTATCGGAGCTGGAGAGAAAGTCTTCATAACGGTGTTTTGATAAGATAAAGTTATTAAAGAGCTCATCACGGGTTATACCCAATTTTTCAAGGATATATTTGTTATAACCATCAATAGAGTGTTGTACCGCCTCATCGGTCGTTACGATTTGTCCGTCCCTTTCTATCACGCAACGAACCCCCGAAGCACCCTTGCGATAAATGGTTCTTTCAATGGTAAAGAGTTCACTCGATGAAGTATTGGAAAACTCCAACGATACGTAGCACTCATCAGCTGCATCGTTGATAATCTCCTCATTTTTGATTTTACGAAGTGGAGAGCCGGTTATGCCGATGGCGATGCACTCCAAAAGTGCGGATTTACCCGAACCATTCGAGCGTTGGCTCTCGTTATCCCGATTGTCTCCGAATATCAATGTAGTTACGCCCTGAGAAATAGTGTAATCCAACTCTTTGAAAGCACAGAGATTTTGTGCTGTAATTCTATTTAGTTTCCACATAATTAGCTAATTTTAGAGAGGTAAGACAATCCTAACGCCACATCCTCAATCTGTTTTTCACGGCAAAACTCGGTGTAGGTCTCACGGATCTTACGGCTGTCGAACTTTTCAAACAGAGAAGAGGCAGCTACATCAGCCTGCTCGGAATCCTCCGTTATGATTTCTACCTTTGATGCTCCTGCTTCCAGTAGCTTTGCTTTGTCAATGCCGGATGCTTTTGCTGATGTAGTATGAATACGCACCTTAATACGTAAATTACCAGTCTCTTTAAACTCATCCAGCAAGTCGGTCAAGTGGATATCCACCTTGTCTGCTTCAATATCAACCACCTTGTAACGCAGGTTAGCACGGTTCTGAATAAATGTTTGTTTACCATCGCTATACAACACGGTATAACCTTTCTCTTCATCCTCTCCGAAATTATGCTGACGGCTGCTGCCGATATATTCAATACGGGTTTTAGGGATAACACAACGGTTATGGTAATGAGCCACAAAGACACGCTCAAACTCTTCAAAGATATTTGCTGGAAGCTCTTTCTCGCTGGGCGTGGACAGTGCTCCGTTAATGCCTTCGTGGATATATAAAAAATTCTTTTTCTTGGGGTCTATTTTGTTCTGCTTTACCTCTGACAGTTTATCAATAAAACTGCCGTCTTCGGGGAAGTAAGGAATCATATGCAGTAAAGCATAACCTCCGTCACCGATAGGAAGGGTTAGGTAATTATCGGCCACCAATACATTCGGATGCTGGTCGAAGATATGGCAATAGCCTCTCACGGCCTCTTGATTCACGAGATCGTGGTTGCCGTTTGCCAATATCACACGGATATTCTTCTCGGCTGCCGTCATCAAACAATCATGCACAGCCAACAAAATATCGAGGGTTTGAGAAGCACGGGATAGGAATAGATCGCCGCCGATAGCAATCTCCTTGACATCCATCTTCTCGCATATGGATAGTGCCTCGTTCCAGTTTGCAACAAATTCAGGAATATTCTCTTTCCCGATATGCAAATCATTCATCAGAAGCAGGCACGGATAACTTTTATCTGCCATAATAAGCGTATAAGAGTGATGGAGAAGGCAGAATTTGTCTGCCTTCTCCAAAACTTGTGAATAAATAATCTGTGATTACCCGCTTATCTACGGCGGCGACGTTCAGTTGATTCAGGTGTGGGTTCTTCCGTTGGTTCCGGTTCCGGTTCGGGAGTCGGAACCTGCTCGGCTTCCGCCTCGGGGTCTGTTTCCAAAGCCTCCTCGATTAGGTTAAGAAGTTCTTTGTTCGAGGTTGAGCGTGTGATGCGAACCGATAGTTTCTCCTGCTCGATAAAGGTGCGAATCAGACCACGAAGCTCTTGTCCCTCTTCAGTTTTATCCGACAGCCCTTTGTCTTGTAACTCGTCGTAACGGTTGAAAAGGTCGTCCAACAATAGCCCTGTTCCATTCGATGCGTTCTCCTTGGCATCTTTGGTGCGTTTGTCGAATGAGAACGAGCTGGTATCTTCTTTCGGAAGTTCCGAGCCTAATGTTTCAATACTCTCCTGCATATCCTTATCACCCATAATCGACATACCATATTTTGCATCACACTGTTTCAGGTATTCAAGTGTTGCCTCATACTGGTAGCGAGAGTAGCGGTAGATGATTTCGGGAATGCGGGTTGCAGACATCAACTTGGTCAGTTCCTCGGAGGTGAGAGCTTCGTTATCAGACTCATTGTCAATCTCGATGGAGTACTCGGTCTTGTTTCCGTTCTTTTTCTTCTCAATCTCCACAGGATAGGCATTGTACACCGAACTGATAGGACAAGGGAAGCCCGGAGATTTCTGCAACTTCTTCTGCCACAACTTGAATTTGCGCTCGTCTAACTCTTTGAACTGGGCGTGAGAAAGAGTGAGTAGCTGGAATCCTTTAGCTCGCTCGTTCAAATCAAGCACATACATGGCGTGACCGTAGTTGAATTTCAGTCCGCCACCAAATGAGCCGCCGCCAATCTTCTCGGCTAACTTCTCATCACCTCGGTTCTGAGCCTCGGCAACCGCTAATTTACGGTAAGTGTCGATTAGGTCAACAGAAAATCCCGCATCCGTGGTTCGTGGTACGGTAACATACATAGATGTGGCCTTACCGTTGCCTGTAATAGGTTTTTCCAGCTCCATCAATAGTTGGCGTACAGGGTACTCGTAACTGCGGCGGTCACTGGTGCCGTCACGGTTGGGAGCGATGGGCAGGACACGAAGGCGATAAGTTCCCAACTTATCCATACGGAAAAACTCCGTCTTCGCAAAGGATTTGTTCTCTTCGAGGGCACGGGTTTGCGCCTCCTCATAGCTTTCTTGCGATGCTAAAAACATCTCTTCGACCGACATCATTTGTTGGTCATTTTCCTCATTGATTTCTTGCATGATTGCAATAGTGTAAAATTAAACTGCCCGAAGCAATCTAATCAAAGTAACAGACAGGTTCGGTTACACTGTCCGTCTCAAATAACAATCAATTTATAATATGGGAGGAAGCCGGAGCAGTAGACTCCTTGGTTCACTCGGCGGCAAAGCGCCTCAATCAAGTAGGCATCGGCAAAAGAAGCCAATATACCTGCAAATGTACAAAACTTAATCGTCTCCGCAATGGCTTCCCTTACTTTTTTGTTTCATTTTTACTCTCATTTTCTGTATATTACATTCATTTCTCTGGATATACTGATTGAGCTTTTTCTCACGTATTGCGGTGTAAAATTGAGTCCTCTTTGCTGTCAACTTTTTAGGACGATTGCAACAGATTCCTTTTTCCTCATATTCTTCCAAGTATCGAAGAAATTTAGGTTTTTTCAGAGCCGGGTCATTCGAGGCGGAGCACACCACACGGATAGTTCGCATCGAAGGTTCCGGAAATGTCGTTTTCGGGGTCATCCTCATAATAATCTCATATACAGCCGGGATCTCCCATTTGAGCATAAAACCCAAACGGGTCTCTTCAAACTTATACTTTTTCCATGTTCCCTTTGGTCTTCCTTCCTCTTTTCGTCGAGGTGTCGGACTCGGGCACGGAGGGAGTGTTATCCTCGCTCCCTTGAATTTCTTTGGTTTTGCCATCTTGTTCTGTATTACTTGATTCTGTTACTCTCTCCGATACGGTGACCGGAACGATAGGAGTTGCTGCGGCGATACTACGCCTGCTCTCCACGTCTGCTTGAATGTTTACTCTTCTCATATTAGTCGTTATTAAACAAAATAGGTGAAATTAATCTCGGTAACTGCTCCATACCAACCTTTTTCATAGATATGAATATTTCGTCCTCCGGCAAATATTTTAAACCACGCTCCTCGGTTGTATTTGTGGTCATCGTTAAAATCCGCATGAGTGCAACGAAGTCCATATTTTGGCGACTGTATTTGGTTAGGAATAACGGCTACTATACCTCCCATATTTCCACCATCTCGGGATGCTGTATTAATTACTCCTTGAATGGAGACTATGTTGCCAATCTGACGTATAAAAAGTTGACGTGTATCCGTTCCGCTGCCTGAATTACTCATCTGCAACCACCCTGTATCAAATAATTTAGTTTGATACTCTTCGGCATAGGCCGCTCCCAGATTGCGACAAGCTAATTTCTTGGCATCCGCATTCGGCAAAGCCAAATCAGAGAGTTTTCCTCCTTTTGTTAGATAAGCATCTGTAACTTCTTTTTTGGAAAATACATCGAACTTATCCCGCATCATCTGCTGTGCCTGAGCGGTTGTCTTACCTGTCTTGACTAAATAGGTGATGTAATCCTGAAAGAGTTGGTCTAATGCTGCAAACTTATTGTCAGCTACTGTCTTGGTATACACCTCGATATTAGCTGCAACGGATTCTTTCTCCGAAGAGTTGTAGCCGTCCAACAGGCGTGGCGCGTACTTTTTCAGCTCCTTGACGATATCGGAAATCAGTGCATAACCCTCTACTTGTGATTGCGATACCCCGAAGGCATCTATGTAGGCAAAGTTCCCGGTTTTGATGCCATCGAGTTTCTTTTTCAGTGTTTCGGTAAAGATTACACCCTGATAAGCTCCATCATTGCCGAGCTTCCCTGACATCATCTCATCTATCTGCGACACGGAATAGACCGATAGGTTCTGCCGGGCTTGAATGAAATCCGACAAGTCGGCAAGGTTCTGGGTTTTAGTCAGCTTTAATTCACCGATGCCTTTTTTCTCCGCATCAATAACATTGCGAACCTCCGCCTGCTTTTCCGCTTTTCGTGCCGATGCCTGTTCGGGTGTCATGCCGTTGATTTCATCAGCAGAGAGGTTGACAAGTTCGGCCAGTTTGCCATTGATAGTAAGATATTTTGTGTCTGCCTCACTCTTTGAATAGACTGACAGATTGGTGCGTGCTACGGCTTTATCCAAAATATCGCTCAAGTTATTGGCTACACCAACCTTGTATTTTAGGGCTTCCGCTACATCTTCTGCCGTCACATAACCCTCTCCGCCACCACTGATAGAACCACCGGAAATGGCATCGAGCTTTTTCTTGTAAGCAGCGGTAAAGTCTTCGGTAGAGAGCTGCTTGCCTGTTACGGCTGATACCTTCTTCGCCAGTTCGTCCGTAAAACTCTTTTGAGTAACAAATATCGAGTAAATATCTGTACCTTTCAATCTCACACCACCGTTTAGATTGATATAGCCGTTGGGATTTAGTACTATATTCCCCAATAAATTGGAGAGTGAAAAATCTGTATCCTTTGCCGAAATATAACCCAGCGAAGCGATGGCTTCACCATCACGATCTTGCCACTGACAATATGCAGTAAGTCCTATATCGCTTTTTGCAAACGAGGTGTTTCTCAACACCGAACCCATTCCATCACCACAAACCTTGAATAGTCCATTTACGATGGTTGTCTTGGTTTTACCTTCCACTGAAAACAACGGTACGGAACATCGTTTACCGTCATAGACGTTGAAGTTTCGAAAACGGGTTGTTCCCTGATTGAATCCGCAGTGGTTGATATTGACCGAGCCATCATCCGTGTCATCTGCAATGTTAATCAGATGGTTTTGATAGATATATACGCTTCCGACTCGGCATCGCTTGGTATTGATGTCGTTACAAGTAAAGCCGTTCTCGCTTAGTTTAGCAACTTCGGTTGTACCTTTCATAAACGAAAACGAGCCATCTGTATCCATCACTATTTCGGCTGTCAGCAGCTCATTCAGATAGGCTCCCAATGTAACAGCTCCCGATTCCTTGATCTTACCACGTAGGCTGTACCCATCAGCGGATTGTACAGCGACTTCCTTTGAGGTTTTCAGCCCTTTTTCAACCAACACCTCACCGGCAAAGGTTACATCTTTTCGGACTCGCTGTCGCTGTGATACGCTATCAAGCAACAGAGCATACCGTCCAAAGAACTTGTCAATCAAGCGTGGTGCATACTCTTTTGTTATCTCCAAAAAAGCAGGAGGTTGCCCCGTAACGGTGTCTGTCACGAGTGGCACAGAGGTCGCTCCGGCACATAGATAGCAAGTGCGACCTCGCTTATTGACTTCATTCGCATAAACAACCGACTCATTACTGTTCTTCTCATAAATGTAATATGGAAAAACAGCGTTCTTGGCCCCTTCAAAATAGCGAACCTTACCACCCAGCCAAACATAACCCGGTGCGACAACAGCTCCTTCAACCTCGCAACCGGAGATGATAAATGGGGAGCATTCGCCGAAAACGGCAGTCATACTCAGGGCAAGTTCCTGCAAGTTTAATATGTCATCGGAGTAGGTGTAACGCCCTCCGGTCTCTGCAATGTATTCTTTCATATACGTGTGTTGTTATTGGGTTCAATTTCGTCTCCGTCAATCTTTATCAGATAGGTCTTACCTGCCACTTTATACGTATTCACCACAAACGAGAGCATATAGACAAACTCCTTGACTGGAATGGTTAGTGCAGGTACATTTACCATAAAACTAACCTTGTTAATGGCTCGTTCCTCGGCAATCCGATAGAATTCACGAGGCTTTTCCAATGGGTTAGCGGTCATTACCTGCTCATTCTCCTTCCAAACTGTAAATGGACGACTGCTCACAGCATTCTCCCAATAAATATCCACTCCGAGAGGTGTGCTTTCGGTGATGAAAATTCGGTCGGCAGGGTTGGCAAAATAGTGGCTGAACTTATGATTCAAGAACCACTCGAAGCAGATCACCTGCGAGGTCATACGTGCCTCGATATGCTTTTCTTTGGCAAATGCCGTAAACTGGTCGTTAAGTACTTTTAACGGATATACCCAACTTTGCAGTAGTAAGATATATCGACGCCCACATAAGTAATAAGGTACCAAGCGGTTGATGAGTTTGTCTGTGGGTAATCTATATCTCATTGCCAGCATCGAGTATTAGTTTGATAGCCTGACGGAAGTTCGGGACATCTTTCTCTTCACCACTACCGCTGGATTGTTTGAGGTAGCCAGACGAGGTATGTGTCATTCGTCCCACTTTTTTCACAGGCGTTATATGACCGTCAGAGTCATACGCAGCGATAAAGACCCCTTGTTCAGGCTGTGCATTTGTATCGATATGCACATCCGTTACGTGGTCGGCACTGCGGATAGCAGCGATGATATCCGAAACGTATATTGTCGAGTCGAATTTGACATTCATCATGTACTCGTTCAACTTATCCTCAATCTTATCGTACATCTCTGACTCCAATATCGCTCCGTCGTGGTAAACCGACACTCTGGGTATCAACACATCGCCCTCCTGACTGGTCACTTCGATACGTGTTCCAGCAAACTTTATCTTGTTGATGTATGCTTGAATCATCATCAGCTCCTCCTGCGGAATACTTTGCAACTTTCCTTTTTCTCCGGTGGCTACTTTCAGTATCAGTTTGTTATCCAAATTCACATCGCTGCTACTTTCCACGTAGGAGGCTTGTGTCACAATCTGCTTGGTTTCGTCCACATTGGCATAACCAAATGCCAAACCATCCTCACGCACCAGCAATTCATCACCCTTTTGGTATTGAAGCAGGGCGTTGATATAGTAAGTCGGCGTACCATTGATACGGTTATTGATGACGTTTGAAATGTCAATGGCAAAGACATCCAATATACTCTCGAAGCTGAATACCACAGCTGCGAAAGTCCAAGTGATACCGTTCAGTATGGATAGTTTGGAGTCACTGGCAAACTCCGAGAGTTCAAGGCGTTTATTACGCTCGGCAATTGCCTCCTCGTATATCTGTTTAATGGTTCTGCTCATATTTATAAATCGTTTCGTTAATGATAAACTCCCATACGCCGCCCTCGTTCCAAGCCTCTTCGTGTGTCAACACCCAGACGGCTTCCATACCCGAAGTAAGCATGTATTGGTTATTGCTGTCTTTTCGGGGCTCCCGATATTCACCCGACGGCTCAACGGTTATCGTCATTTTGCAACTTCGGCGGTTGTCGTGCCGTTCCACTAACCCAATGAGATAGGCGTCGATAGTCGGCTGGCGAAATACAGTCTGCATCAGCGAGAGTGACATCAGGTTTTTAAGTTCTACCAAAGGAGTCAAGTCAAGGGTTTTTAATCCGTCTAACGTAAGACTGAATACTTCGCCTAACATCGGCAGGGCATCAATGGTCAGTGTGGCATTATTCAATGCAAAACGTTCAATCGAGAACGGTTTCAATATATACAGCTCGACAGGTCGTAATTCACTTACATCAAGATATTTAATATACCCTTGCATATACATTGAAACAAGTCGTTTATCACCGACTGTTGAATCGAACAGATGACTAATCACGGTCGCCTTATCCGATAGTATGACAGTTTGAACCTCGGAGTTGTCGCCCCAATCCACCTCTATCTTGCCGTTACCAGAAACCGTAAACCCAACCCCGATCTCTTTATTGGAAGTATAGACCTCTACGGTCTTAGGCAATGTGAAGTATTTCGGATAGACATTTTGCTGTCCTGATGCGGGAATAATGCCGTGTGTTTCGTAATAGGCTGTAACCTCCTCATTGATTCGGTAATCGTCCGTGTATATAAGCTCGTCTCCGGCTTTCAGGTCTGTATCAAATGATAGGGTTTCGTTACTAACCATCAGGTCGGTAACGCCCTCCACTGAACCGTAGATGTGTAGAGCCACATCGTAGATATTTTGTCCTTGTATAACTTTGTATTTACCCATTTTTCTCTTTTACCTCCAATAAAAGTTCGCCTGTTTCGGAATTCATATAAGCATTTACCACTATCATATTGTCTGCCTCAAACTCCTTTTGCAGTTTGGCTGCAAGTCCGCTGTTCTCAAAGTTCCCGTGCAAGAAATCAATCAGTCCAACTCCTGTCAGTGGGTGTTGGTAGAGCGTTCCGGCAGAGGCTTTAAGCAGAAAGTTCTGGTTCTGTGGTAAGGATGCTTGAATAAGCAGATCGGTTTCGTGTCCGCTGTAAATCCGAAACATTCCCTCTTTGAGTGTCAGACAGTATACCTCCTCACTGCCGAGCGTTCTATATTCTGACACTCTGATTTTATTTCCATCGGGCAGCACGACACGATACCACGGGCGATTGGTAGTACGATTTAGAATGTATTCCGCTGCTCCATTTTCGGTGTCTATCCGAAGGCGTATCTGCAACTCTTTATTGATGGGCTTGTAAGATAAGCGTATATAAGCCTGAAAATCATCTTTGATGCGTTGCTCATATCCACGGGGAATCAATGCCTCGCCATAACAAAAGTTGTCGTTGTCCACTCCGTCCACACTTTCAAACAGCACAAAATCGTAGAAACTTTTTCCTGCGATATTGTCTGTGGTCTCCAACTCACCATAATCCGTATCTATTTGTATATCTTGCCTTGCCATTATCGTATAATAAAAAAACCGCCCACCTTTATTAAAAGTGAGCGGATAGTGTTCACTCTCTTGCAGAATAGAGTGAATCGGACAGATAAGTTTAATTGGCAGATATCGTATCGTAGATTTTTTCAACCGACTGCCACATATCGTCCGGCAAGTTCTCATCGGATATTTTCTCACATACCATTTTCAGGTACTCCATCTCATCGGCAGAAAAGTCCACAATGAGCGGGGTCTCTTTTTCCAAATCCCATTCGATACGTTTTGTATCGGCGTTTTCACGCAGGTTTACCTCATCACGCTCGGTGTCGCTGATTTCAATCTTCTTCAAAATCTCCTTTTTGAGGTTGAACTGCTTGAAGTTTCCCTCTTTGGGTAAGAATGCCGGTATGTACAACCGGTCTTTGATGTTTAGTTCCATATGCTTTTTATTAATGTTTACCTTAATGGATTAGATGCTATCGGTCAAGATTGTTTTCGACAGACTGCATTTCACCTTCATTTTCTTTAATCTTTTCCACGAAACGCTCAAAGTCCAGAAAGAACAAGGAGGCTTTTGCCTGACCGTTCAGGTTACAGAATACGTTACCGTTCTCATAAGTGATGTACCCTGCGTTATATTTCTCCACTCCGTCAGGCTTGGTTGCCTGAACATTGGCGTTGATGCGTGTCAGCACATCATTTACCGTTACATACTCGATGATGTAAGTTGCATTGGCGGTAGTCTCTTCCGCCGTTTTTGTTAAGACTGTGCTTGTAATATTCATAATTTGCTATTTATATCAGAATAGAAAAATTTAAGTTGAAAGGTTTATTATGACCAGTCTGCCGTGCTGAATACTTGAAAACAAAACGAGCCTTCGTTGGCAGAGTCGTCGTCTTGAGTCTGTACATAAAAATATGAACCGTATATTCCCATTATAGTAGCGTAGATAGGTGTCCCAGTATAATATCCGGTCATCTGCACAAAATAGTTACTATTTAAATACCAAGGCAAATAAACCGTATATCGACCCGTTCCCGTTCGGCTTATAGTCATTTTATTACCATCAAAGGTTTTTTGCTTCATTGACACACTCGTCCCGGAAACAGTTACGATACCTCCTGCCAGATACTGTAAGAAGCTTCCGTATTTTCCTGTGGTCATAATATCTCTACGGTTAATCACGATCCAGCCGAAAAATGTAGAACTATCCCCGTAACCAAGTAACTCCACCAGTTCACGTGAGAAGGAGATGGTACTTTTTTGAATACCATCTTCAAAAAAGTACTTGCCAGACGGAGCTGTAATACTCATATATCCCACAGTCGTATTGCTTCCCCATCTGTAATTCACCAGTGTTACACGGCGACCGCTATTGTCTATTGTCCACGGCAGGTCGATGTTCTCATCCCAAGAGCCACGTATAGCGACAATATTATCGTAGTTGTTAAAGTTCTGTTGATTAGACGTATCTCCGCCAATCCAAATGGAAGAGTCATTCAGCACGAACTTGTTACGCACACTGCCATTGATTCGCACATTGGTGAATATGGCATTCTTTGCCTGCACATTGCCTATCGAGTCCCAGAAGAAATTCCCATTCGCCAACTGCCCCGAACCATCATTATTTAGTTTCCATTTCGTGCCGTTTACAATCGAGCCATCCGAAGAGAGTGCCACGCTATTCTTGTAAATCTGTACGGAATTGATACTCCAACCACCGATTGTACCTTTATTAAAAGTACAGCTAAGACCGTTAATGTATGCAGTATTGATTATATTGGCCTTTATGCTCGCCGCATCTAACTTTGAAGAATTGATGCTTCCGGCTGCTATTCGGTCTGCACTGATAGTTCCGGCAGTAATTTGATTGGCGCTAAGCGAGCCGGTATAGATGCCGTTCGCATCTATAGTCGTAGTGTATTTCTCCGTAGACGTTACATCGAATACCGTAGCATAGGCCACGTCCCACGTAAGCGTTGCACTGCCTTCTATGTAGAAAAAATTGGTACTGGAAAAACTTGCTGTTCCACATACCACTTTATAGATATATTCGCACCAGTCACCCGTCCCAGCATTCGGAGTAAGCCACTTGCTCGTCCCACCGCTTCCAATATTGTTCGAAGCCCACTGTATGATTCTGCCACTGGGTATTTTTGCAATAATGCGTGTTATGAATATCTTCCTGTATGAGCACATATGTCCAAAATGAAAACCGCCACAACCAGGTGAAGCAGACCCTGTATTGGTAATCCTGAGCACATATTTGCTGTCGTTGGGAGCCGTACTGTCAGATACACGAGAGAGTGTAACCGTACCATTACCTGCATTATTATAGATATTCGTACCATTATTCCCATTAAAGAAAGTGGGGTCTCGGAATAGCATCTTTCCGTATGCCATAGCCGATGCCAGTTCTTTAGCGGCATTAGCCTTTGATGTAGCATCCGTAGCTGCACTGTTGATCGCCTCCGCTTTCTTGGTATCGGCATAGCTCTTAGCGGAATTAAGGGCACTGTTGGCTGCATTCGTCCAGTTCAAAGAAACTGAAGCTCCGAAAGAAACATTCCCTGCTGCATCCCAGACAATATTACCGTTGGCAACACGCCCTGAACCGTCATTATTTAGTCTCCATTTAGTTCCGTTATATATGCTTCCGTCCGAGCCGAGATAGACGCTGTTTTTCCAGATATTTGCACTATCAAAAGCCCACCCTGCGATACGATTATACACCTCCTTACTACCGGAACGAGCCGAATTTGCCGAAAGGCAGAAGTATTCATACCCGTCCCAACTCATCATCTGAATGCCAACGAATCCTGTCTTAACGCTGCTCCCTGATGCTGCGACTTGTCCGAATACGATATGTCCCGCATTGGAGGACTGATGCCATAGCAATGAAATACCTATAGGCTTATAGGCACCCGAATACCAGTAACCGCTACCGGAGGCTGCAGTACGTATCTGTATAGGTGTTGTCCCGACAGCCCCGATTGTTCCAACGGTCATATTATCACTACCAATTATAAAACCTCCGATTTTACCCCGCACAAACGTGCAGCTCAAACCATTGATATAATCCGTGTTGATAATATTTGCCTTGATACTGGTAGCATCCAACTTGGCGGATGAAATACTTCCAGCTGCGATACGTTCGGCACTCAGGGTTCCTGTAGTGATACTTGACGCATTGATACCCACTGTATTCACCTGATTGGCGGTCAGTGTACCGGTGTAAATTCCCGTACTGCTGATATAGGTCAGAGGGTGAGCGGAGAGCGTTGAATCGTTCCCTTGCGCCAAACCGATAAACCTACGTCTGCGTATCTCTTCCTCTACCGCTGTAGTCAGTGTACGGGGAGCCGGGGCATTAACGGTTGTGCTGCCACTCTGAAACATCACCTCGGAGTTATAGGCAATCTGCGGACTTGCAGGAATCGGCGATGGGCTGTATTCGGAAGAGACTAAAGGCTGATCCGAATAGAGGTGATACCTTGCTCCCGTTGTACCGCCACCTCGCAAGAAGATGGCGAACATACAATAATTGCCACAATGCAACGCTCCGGCAAACATTCGGCAATAAGTCTCGGACAACTCGTAAATATCCCACGAGTAATTAATTCCTCCCCAGCTTCCGAAATTTGTTTTCAGATGCAGCATCAATCCCCCCTTATGAGTTGCCGTATTCCAAGTATCGGGGGCTAACTCACTGTAAACTCTACGAACAAGAATCTCTCGTTTAAAGTTTTGGTCACCCCCTTTGATGATGACAGGATAATAGGTATTCGCATCTCCATTTATCACGATAGACTGATAATATGGATAGCCGAAATTTGCTTGCTGCGCGCTGACTATGTCATTCTTCCACTGCAATGATACAGATGCTCCGAAGACAACATTGCCAAGAGCATTCCACGAAATATTACCACTGGCAATCTGTCCTGAGCCATCGTTGTTCAGCCTCCATTTAGAGCCATTGGTTATAGAACCGTCCGCACCTAAATAGACACTGTTTTTATAGATTTGCGTGCTGTTTATCGTCCAACCTGCTATACGATTCACATACCCCAACTGCACAACCGTACTTCCGGCAGTGTCAGTGGCAAATAATCCGAAATCTGTGTTGCTGTTATAATACAATTGCACTCTGTTACCGCTCGTAGCACTCGATGATGCCCCATAGACAACAATCCGCTTATTAGCCTTGTCTAAAACAATCTGACCACCGGAGATGGAGGCTGAGTTAATTGTCCAACCACCGATTGTTCCTTTATTGACCGCAAGGGTAAGCGCATTAATGTTGCCGGCTGTAATCAAGGTAGCTTTCAAGGCATCCACATTCAGGAGTGCCGTATCAATTGTTCCTGCCGTAATTTGCGAAGCGGTTAGCGTTCCCGTGTAAATACCCGTGGATGAAATTTGAGTGAGCTTAGTATAGGAAGAGCCACCCAAGGCTGTGGTAATACTAACTATCGGTGCCGTCCAGTTCAGCGATACCGAAGAGGCAAATGTAACTGTCCCTGCGGCATCCCACAAGATGTTGCCACCTGCAATAGCTCCGGCTCCAGTAGATTCCAGCCTCCACTTGAATCCTCTGATTCCATTGGAGGCTATAGTGATTGAACCGGATGCGGCTGTAAACCCTCCCGATGTATTGTTCTTTGTCCCGCGAAAAATAGAGTCCGAATCAAGCGACCAGCCACCGATTTTACCCCTAACCACATTCAATGTCAGAGCCTCGATGTTTCCAGCCGTGATAAGGGATGCTTTCAGAGCGTTCACATCGATTCTATCGGCACTGATTGTTCCTGCCGTGATTTGAGAGGCATTGATACGGATGGCATTGACAGTATTAGCGGATAGAGAACCCGTAAAAATACCGTTGGCATCGATATAGGTAGCACCGACCCACGCCAAAGCAACAGCAGAACCGAACTCTACCTTTCCGGTTGCAGTATTGTACTTAATATACTCATTGCCGTTACCTAATTGTACATTGCCCGTAGCATCAATGGCAAAAGTTTTCTTTCCATCGTTAAATCCATAGATGCCATTGACTGTTTCGGATGCGATAACTCCCGAAGTATTGCGAGTGCTGAGCGAGAACTTACCAATTGCCATACCGGTAAGGGTGCCGTTGGTGTTTTTTGTTCCTGCAAATATTTTAGGGGTGATAACACTCTGCGCATCAATTACTGTCTTCCCGCTATTCCAGTCAGCAACCCAATCCAAAAGGTTAGAATCTACACCTGCACTTCCCGGAGCTCCTGTTTTTACCTTGAACCAACTAAACGAAGTGATAAAGGTCTGACCATTGATAATGACAGGGATAGATACTATTCCCGTATCTGCCAACGTCGTGTTATTACCTGAAACCGTATAGCTTATGGTCTTAGTGCTTTGATTGACCGAGATGGAATAGAATCCCACAGGTGTGGCAATAGTCCCGATACAGAAATTGGTAATCGAAGTATCGCCACATCGGACTGAGAGAATCGAATGAATAGTATGTGTGCTGAGAACCTTTCCCGTATGGTCACACGAAATAGCACTCTTATCAACAGATTGATAGAGTGCATAGGTTTCGGTGGCTACACGGATAGATATTTGTCCTCTTGCTACTATCGCCATTACTTGCTGATTTCAACGGTGTAGGTAGCTGCAACAGAAATCTCGTCACGTGTAACGGTCAGTGAGCGTCCAGTTTTCACCCCGGCAGTACCCCAAGTAGTATCCGCCACACCCAACTTATTGAACTTACGCCAAGTGCAGGTTGCACCAGTAAAAAACGTATCTGGCAACAGAACTCCGTTTTGCCAGCAATTAACCGTCAATGCTGTTGAAGTAAGACCGCTGGTCAACGTCGTTCCTGCCGGAGCCGTAATTTCAACCTGATAGGGATCGGACATATCAGCAAATGAGATAATATCACTAACCGAGGTATTGTAAGTTCCCGATGCCGTATCGGTGTCTTTGATAATGCACTTGAAACTTTCGAAATTTAGAACGGCTGATTCGGGGATGGTAATCTCGTTAGTGGTGTAACCAGTAATACCTCCTGCATTGGCAGAGGTAATTGTCGTCCACGTTCCACTCCCTAACTTCTGCCACGAATAGGTTACATTCGTGTTGTCGATAACAGACCCACGCCACATATCACAGTGCGCTTTAAGAGTCGTTACATCACCGTTCTTGAACACCGTTCCGCTCGGAGCGTATGCAATCGCACAGATAAGTTGCCCGGCATTAGTGGTCTTGGTGTAGGTGATGTTCGCTTTGGCCTTAGTCTCGGCCGTGGTGTCGGGATCTACGTAGGTCACTTCACACTCGACCTGCAACTGATTGACCGAGGTCATATTATTTTTAATGGTTAGGGCATAAGGAGCGGTTGAAGCTGCCGTTGCCCCAAACGTTGAAAGCGTAGTCGAGCCGTTAATCTTCCAAACTGGAGTTCCTTTCAGTCTTGAAACCTGATTGGTACCGACTCCCGTAACATAGACTTCCGGGGTAATAACCAAAAATGGTGATGCCGCCCAGGAAGGGACGTAAGAACTGTTTTCCTTATTGAAAATCTGTGTGGTAGCCACGTTGCTACCCAGATAAAGGTTTATGGATTTCCCATCGTTCAGATCCACAATGGTAATCTGACCTCTTGATATTACTGCCATATTCTTATAAATTAGTTAATTGTTACCTCACACGTGAACATCGCTCTTCGGTATATATCCTCATCGGAGATTGTCAGGTAGCGACCGATTCCAGCATGGAGTTCGTTCCATACCGTGTCGCCAGCTGCATTGGTTGATGTCCTTTTCCAGCAGAATAGGTTATCTGGAATGGTTTGGGTTATTTCTTGAGAGCCTTTATATACACAGGCTGTCAAAGTTGTCGAGATATTGCCATTGATAAAGTTGTTACCATCGCTTGTAAATATCTGCACCGAGTAGGCATCCTCTCCATCGTAAAGTTCCACGATAGAGATTTGCCCGCGTGCTATCAGGTTTAAGCCCTGATAGATTTCACAGATAAGGGCTCCACGTGTATCGATGTCTGTTTTAGCAACCGTAATCTGTTTGCCCTGATAGGTACAAATCACCTGCGTGCCTTCCGAGTCGAAGAGCTTCCAACTGTAGTGAAATTCCATTCCGGTGGCATCCGTCTCCCTGCCTGAGCGATAGACCAAGGCTTTGGCTTCAATGTCGTTCTCCCCGTTTTTAATTACAAACCCCTTGGTTCCGATAATATCCACCACAAAAGGGTCGGTCATATCGGTAAAGGTGATGATGTCGAAGACTATCTGCCCGGCATAACTATTACCAAGTGTTGTGTCTATATCCTTGATGGCACATTTGAAAGTCTCGAAGTTGCGGACAGCGTTGGAAGTTAAGGTTATCTCACTGGTTTTCCATCCGGCAATAACTCCCTGCGGATAGGTCTCACTGAGTGCCGCCCAACCCGGGCCCAATTGCGGATCATAAAGTGGAGTGGTAACAATAGAATTGGTTACATAGTCTCGTGTCAAAGGAGTGGTAAGGGTCACGGCCTTTGTTTGCGTATCGACCGACTGCACGGTGTGTTTATCCACTCCAATTAGGTATAATACACCCCCGGGTACAATATTGGCGACCGAGCGTAAAGTAATGATATAGGAACCCTTACTGCCGGGGGCAGCCATTTGTGCGTTGGCAAAGACGGATTCATCCCGTACACCCCAGCGATACTCTGCATTGATACTGTCTATTTGGGCTCCACGCCACAAGTCACAATGTGCGGTCAGATTCTTTGATTCTCCATTTTTGAAGATATTGCCATCTGGAGCGTAAGCCAATGCCGCAACTCGTGCCCCCGGATTGGTAAGTTGGGTAAATTGAATATCGGCAGCTACGACTGTTTCGTTGCCGCTACCATCGACCCACACCGCCTGAAAGCCATATCGCATATAGGGAGAGTACTGACCGATATGGTTGGCTTTAATGGTCAAGGTATATTTAGCAGCAACATCGCCAATCCAACAGCTATCTGTCCCTGATGTGATTTGTTTTCCATTCTTGCACCAGAAGACAGAGCCTAATTTTATGCCGGGACTTTTGGTTGCAGGATCGGCGATCTGTGAAATCAAATCATATTCGCCATAGTTGCCGATAAAAAGTGATGGGGTTAATTTCAAATTTGTGTGAGCCCAGTTAGGCATCAAAGCTCGTGTCTCCTTATCGTAAATTTGCGTGGTGGATAGATTCGAAGAAACAAAAACTCGGATATTTAACGGTTTGGATTGAGAGAGAATCTGGTCTTTGGCTTCATCGTCCAAGTCTCCCCAGCGAATCGTGATATCTTTTAGCTCAATATCATCCTGCGTCCATTTGAATTTACCGTTTGAAAAGTGTCCTGTGCCATCAACATTGATTACGAAAGAGCCGTTACGGGAACTGATAGAACCGTCCTCATTCAACCGGAGTAGTGGATTTTGAATCGTACCACCGATTCCACCTTTGTTAAACCACGCCCCGTAATCTTCCACATACGATAGATGTTCGTCTGTGGGCTGATACTGTGAAGCGTTACTGCCACTCTCCATTTGAGGGGCGGTCAAAAGCAGGTTTGGAAGCGATGTTTCAAATCGGATATACATCGCCTCTCGCCCGGATGCGGCAACGACAAAAGAGACTTTGTAGCGTCTCCACTCTTCAGCAATCTCTATCTCAACATCTTGGATGTATTGCTCGTCTTGACATAGAGAGATTTTTCCTTCATCACCCTTTATCCATACTGAAAACGTATATTTCTGACCGATATGCTCCATGCGCCACGCTGCGGACTGCACGCAAAGTTCCGTGTTGCCATTCGTGCGGACTACATTGCCGATTCCTGATGGTGAGGGTTCCTGAACTATCGCACTGCCTGAAAATTGCGCACCAATTGAATTGATGATTACATTCTTATGAATCTTACCTACATAAAAAGTTGAAGCAAAACCGTTCTCATCACCTGCGGTAAGTGTACCTGCAATATTCACATTGCGGGTGGCGTAGAGGTTTTGAAAATAGGCCCCATAGCCTTCCAGTAGTCCGAATACAGGATCTATAATGCCGGTGATTTTTCCCACACGTGCTTTGGTAGAATCTAAGAATGTGGCAAGGTTCGAGAGACGGACGATATTCAAATCCGACACCTCACACCAATCATCACCCGACAAAACGGGTGCGATTGTTAGCTGCCGAGGATACTGTACTGGATAATCAATCGTGATGAGAGATAGCTTGAATTGCCACTGGGTTGATACCTCTATCGTATCGTTACCGTCTATTTCACTGCCGTCAGTATAGCCAAAGGTTAGTGGTACATTTACCAAAGCCTTTGATGCTCTGATTTTATAGGTAATGACTATTCGTTCGGGATTTCTGACAGCTCCCTTTATGGGAAAAAGAAATGATTCACTCTCGGCAATCCGTTTCACACTTTCCTGCAAATACAAGGAGTGTTCGGTTGCCATTCCGTCAATCACATCTAAGTATGGTGATTGCGAATCGGATGCGGTAAGGTAAAGCGCACCGCTACGGTCGCTTTTGAAAAGATTGGTGACACGCACAAAGTCGAGCAGCTCACCGTTCTTGGGTTCGTCACCCTCGATAAGCGCTCCGATAAAGTAATGTGACTCTTTCTCCCTGATAATCTCACTTCCTGTCTCCAAGACAATCATCAGTGAGTAAATCAGATTGGGAGTATCAAAATATTGGCGACGAACCACATCGCCGACCTGTAACCCCTGTGTCTTTTTCGACTCGGGGTCGATGAGTATTTTGTATTTTGAGTAGTGGTATACCGACATAAGCTAATTGATTTTTACTACTGTGTCTCCGCTACACGAATCACTTACCCAGAGTGCACCGTTTGTAGCGACATTTTTTTGCACCTCTAATTCATAGATTCGCATCTTCTTACGAATGGTCAGCTCGTCAAAAGTGGCGGCAATATTTCCTGTTGTCATGTTCTTCAATATCGCCCAACCATATCCGGCAAAGCCTGATGAGAATCGTTCAGAGCTAAGGCTGTCAGTGAAATAGGCATTACCGAAATGCTTCACTCCATCGGTGACAGACATTAGGTAGTGTTCGCCTGTAAAGTATAGGTGATTATCGGTCAATCGGGTGAACGAGCCATCAATACCAAGGTGCTTTTTGGATTCAATGGGTTTGTCAAAAGTGATAAAGTCGCTATTCGTATCCATATATAAGGACATAGAACCGGATTCGGGTAATTGATATACAGAAGTGGATTCACGAAAACCCATCATCGCTTGATTGGCTTGTTTCTCAAATATAAGTTCTGTACGATTCCCGCTAAGACTCACGCCATCCGCAAAACCAAACCGCAACCTTTTATGTAGGATTATTCCCTCGTCGGCATCATTGACACGGTAAGTGGAGAGCAAATCCGCACCGTAGTTATGCGCTACTCGTAAAGAGTCAGGAAAGTAAGCTCCGCCGTACTTGGTAATAAGCATATTATCACCATCTATATCCCAAAGTCCGGCAAAGAGTTTTATCTTTTGTGTATGTTCACTACCTAAATGCAGGTTGCCATAATCACACGATAGAGCGACATCTGTTTCGTTTACCCGAATCAGTACGGGGGTGCTACCAATCTTCACTCCATAGTTTGCCGAGATATTCAGATAGCCATCCAACAAAGCCTCACCAGTGGCAACGGTTAATATGGTTTTGCCACCTTCACCAAGTTCTACACCATATAGAGCAGTGAGTTTATCGGACAATGTGGTAACTCCCTTGACCTTTAATCTTCCATCAACCGAAGCATCGTTCATCGCCCAATGAACGGTTGGTAGGTTGGCATTACCAGCGTGATATATCTCTTTGTTTTTGATGCGGATGCCTTCGCCGGAGAGAACAATACCCGTTGCTTTGCTCTCCCCGAAAACCATCTCGCCCAGACTTATCAGAGTAGATGTACCAAACGAAAGAAGCGGATTTTCAAGGTAAGCGATTCCATCGGCTACCGCATATCTCAATAACTGTTTGCCACCGATATAGAGGTTATTGCCACCGATACGGATATCGCCAAACACTTGAAGCCCATATATAGGTGTTACTCCGTCCTCGACTATCTCTTGGTAGGTTTCAAGCAGCCGCACATTCCCCATTCCCGCCTCAAACCCATAGTTGGCACGCAGCGCACCGACCATATCTCCCCCCGTCTTTTTAAGATAGCCGAGCAGTATGCCGCCCTCCGAACTGCCACCTTCTCCGGCTACTGCTCCTGAGATTGCCTCTGCAAAACCGTAGGCGGTATTTCTCAAGCGTATGGATGTGTCGTCTCCTTCTTCAATGCCATATGGGTGTTCAGGTGTTTTCTTATCCTGTGCATTGAAAAAGTTATGATAAAGTTGGCTATATATGGCATAGCACAGACTGTTCGGGTCTAACTGCCCGATATCAGGAAGTAATACCGAACTCATTTCGTGTAAGCTGTTTTAGAGAGAAACTTCTGGATTTTGGAAGCGAGGAATGGAAAGTTAGGGCAGTTGATGGCAGGCATCGTTCCCATCAGTGTAGGGGTCATAATCTTGCTGCACTCGGTGATAAATTCGAGCATCAACTGGGCAAGCTCATTGCCCAACACCAACGGCTCGGTCGCTTGCTCATCCCCAAGGGTAACCTTATTTTCGGCAACCACCACAGAGGTACTGTTCACCTTCTGCTCAATCTTGTCTTTGGTCTGATTAATCTCCGATTTATCGACCTTCTGACCGATAGATTCGGGCGTTACGGTTATCTCCGCCTGTTTGTCGTTCTTGTTTTTGGCAATGGTCTTTATCTCTTCTGCCGTGTATTTGGTAGAAGTCTCATTGCCCGTCTTCTCCAACTCATCGTAGTCGGGAGAGTCGTTACTTTCGGGGTCTAACTCTTCGGTCTCGGCAACGCCGATTATACTTTCCTTATGCGAGAGAAGCTGTATAAAATCTGCGTGCGAGAAATTCAGGACATAAGCGTATTTCGTGGCGGCATCGGTTACAATGGTTACATCGGAAAACAGTGTAGGGATAATCAAAAACCCACCTGAATTGTCTTTCACTCCGGCAAGCAACACACCTTGATGAGTAATCGGTTCACTGCTGGCAGTTTCATCCGGGAACTCACGCACGTCGATTGTTCCGCATAGTTCTCCCTCTTCGTGAATTTTGGCAACATAGCCGTGTATCATACGTGCCGTACCCACACCACCCGTACCGCAGCCCGACATATTCACTCGCTCAATGCTTCTTCCTAACGCTATTTTGCGGATAGCCTCACTAATCATCCGCTGACTATTCTTTGATTCCATAAGTTGATTTTGGGGAAGAATAGTCGGAAAGCAGATGGTTGGTTTGAAGAAAAAATGTATCTTTGTCAGATAAAAGCTCACAGATATGTCTATGTTAATCAATAATGTACCTACTGTCGATAAGTTTATCGAAGAAGTAAAAGCATTGTTGCACAGTGCTCGTAACTATGTAACGACTCAAATAAATACAGCAATGGTATCTACCTATTTCGAAATAGGTAGGCGTATTGTGGAACAGGAACAGAACGGAGCTTCAAGGGCCCAGTATGGGAATTACATACTTGATGAACTGTCAGACAAGCTGTCTAAAGAATTTGGGCGTGGTTTCTCCATAACCAATCTAAAGCAAATGAGAAGCTTTTATATAGCTTACAGTCAGAAAGATGCAATTCGTCAGACACCTTCTGACGAATTTAAACTCAGTTGGTCTCACTATCTTAAATTAATGAGAATAAACGACATAAATGAACGTAAGTTTTATGAAATAGAATGTCGCAAAAACAATTGGAGTTTACGTGAACTTCAGCGGCAATTTGATTCTGCCCTTTATCAAAGGTTAGTATTGAGTCGTGATAAAGAGAAAGTTAATGAACTTGCCGAAAAGGGACAGATAATAGAAAGTGCACAAGACGCTATTAAAGACCCGTACATTCTTGAGTTTATTGGACTGCCTGAGCAAAATACATATAGTGAATCGGAACTTGAGCAGGCTTTAATTGATAAACTTGAACACTTTCTATTGGAATTAGGCCGTGGATTTACATTTGTTGGAAGGCAAGTTCGATTCACTTTTGATGATGAACATTTTAGAGTCGATCTAGTGTTTTTTAATCGTTTTTTGCGTTCATTCGTACTCATTGATCTCAAAATAGGGAAGCTAAAGCATCAGGATTTGGGACAAATGCAGATGTATGTAAACTACTATGACCGTTTTGTAAAGACTGAGGATGAGAACAAAACCATTGGTATTATTCTTTGTCGAGACAAGAAAGACGCTCTTGTTGAAATAACCCTTCCAGAGGACAACAATCAGATTTTTGCAAGCCGTTACCAAACCGTATTGCCAAGTAAAGAGGAGCTAAAACAACTTATAGAGGCTAAATAAGAATAGTAAAAGGAATTTAACTGGTGCCAAGAAATACGAGAACTCAATCATTTCGAAATTTTATACGGCACCGTTATACGCTGCCTATACCCATTCACTCCAAACGTAGTAGTAACCTCTTCAACAAGATATACTCCATTCTTGGAGGGGTTACGCTCATCAATAAGCTTCACCTGAACAGCTGTATTCAGAGCCAAATCACCAAACAGGGTCAAGTGTCCGGTAATACCGTTCAGGTTGTAATTGCGAAAATACTCAATCGTCTCTTCGACAAGTTTGTCGGAGTTGATTTTCATATTTGGCGACATATACGGCACAATCGTGTAGGTACTCAAATCAACCTTGGTCTTTGTAGTAGCACCTTGGGCAGTAGTGTTACCTGTTACTTTGTGGGTCTTCTTGCTGATTTGTGTAGCGTTGACCGTCTGAAACTCTTTGCTACCTTTGACCACTGGGTCGTAATCTGGATTCATACGTACCGTCACCTCAAAGAACTTCTCATCCGAGCCCAACGCCTTGCCTGTAACCGCCAGAAACTTCGGATCGGTCTTCACAATTTTCAAATCATTATTGGCAACGTGGTAGTTGAAGTAGATTTTGAACGGTTTGGCTTCACTATCCTGCGGAAATACGGGCTGACTTTTCGTTGATGAGTACGGGCGGCCAATGGCGATGGTCGGCATATTGTTCGGACTATTCTCGTCATATTTCAAATAGCAGTAAACCTTGTACTTCGACCATTCCGATAGAATATCAGCAACCGTAAAGTTATCGGTAATCTTCACTTTCCCAATCTGAATATCGAACCGCTTAGTCTCACTATGTATCTCAAAGCCTGTATCTTTGAGCAATCCATATTTCTCACCCAGCACATCATTCACACTAACAGATGATTTAGTCTCAAACTTCGGAGCCTGCTTGAGTTTGAGTTTATACGCCATATTCTCACATTGAATTTCAAACTGCGAATCCGAGTTATAACCCGAAATATAGCCGTCAAACATATTTTTAAGCACCCCGTTATAACCTAACTTGATATTTATGCGCTGCCCAATTTTGAATGAGGTTTCAGTCATAGCTTGCTGTGAGGTGCGTTTTTCAATAATCACTCCGTCCTGCATAATCTCCGTTGTGATGTGTGAGACATCTTTACCCTCTATTGTAGCGTTACCGATAATGGTACTCTGGTAGACCGTACCCTTAGGAAATACAATCTTTGCTGTGCCGATGAGCGTTTTGTAACTCTCGTTAATCTCTATCTTCTGAACTTCAGTCAGCGTAATAGCATCTTTTATCACCATCGGATTAGCAGGGTCGGCATCTCCGATAGTGATTTGACAACAAAGTACATCCAACATATCTACACCCATAATCTGGTAATTTTAAGCAGTGAGGACGGGTCGATAGTTTCCGCTCCGAGTTTGGCAATCTTTATCCACTTGTTCGAGTGTTTGATGGCTACATCCACCTTCTCCTCGGCAGCGATTTTTAACTGGATGCTTTCCGATGGTTCTACGGCTACGCACGAAAGCGTATAAGGTTGAATATTACGGCAATCGGTAGCAGGAAGGGAGTAGTTCAGAACAATCAGTTTGTCAATATTAAACTGGCGGAGAATCGTGTTATCGCAATCAATCACTCCCTTAAATTGCATCAACTTCAGAAACTTCGAGACCTCCGCTTCGGGATAAATATCAGGATATTTACTGGTAATTTTGCCATTGATAGCAATTTCCAAATCTCCGCCCGAGATAAACTCCTTACGGGTGTAGTCTCGCCCTTGAACCTGTGTCATCAGGATATTATTTTTGCTACTCACCTGAACAATAGGTTGCAGGTCGATAAACTCCACTAGACCATAATGGCTATTGGCTTCCACCTTACCGCTTTTGGAATCAAAGTAGTTGCCTTCGCCCGATATGGTAAGTTCTAAATAATCTGCTACCACACGACCCACAATACTGTCCGAATAACTCTTTTTCTTTGCAACGGCTTGTTGCTCCGAGATAAGCTGATAGTATTGCCCTGTCTTGTTGGCAATACTGGTTTGCGATTGGGTTTGCAGGTATTTATCTCGTTCCTTCTGTTCCCAATATTGAATAAAACGGGGATAGGAACGCAGAGCTCCGTATGCAGCCTGCGAGACAGTCTGAACAATTGCCCGTTTGAGCAGTTCCCTGTCTTTCGAGAAGTAATGTACCGCTCCGTCTTGAAACTCCGCCAATCCCATACCGAGGGTACGTCGGGCGGCATTACTGATATAACCGCCCAGCGAACCGCCACTGATGATTCCGCCACTCAGCAGAACCGATTTACCTATATTCCATAATCTACTCATATTGTATTGCTTAATATGTGATAATAAAGTACACTGTGTCTCTTAGCCGTTCCACGATGCGTCAAAATCGTGTACCACATCTATTAATGCCTGTGCCATCTGCTCCTTCAAATTCTGGATCTCCGGTGTTTGTCCATTCTCTGATTTGAGTAGTTTGATGGTCTCAACACTGAGTAGATTAGTGATATTGACAATGACTTGTTTAGGAGCTGCGGACGAAAGTTTCCCAGTACCCGAATAGTTTCCACCAGCCAATCCATCATCGGGGTCACCCGAGTTGTAGGTGATACCATTGGCATTGAAAGGCTGTGGATCTGCCATATCCGGTTCATTGGAGTAGAGTGAGCGCGTGAATCCCGCCTTCTTCATAATGTTCTCTGCAATCTCGGCAGAACCTCCCCACGTCTGCCGAAGTGATGCGGTGAATTTTACCACCTTGTCGTGCACATCCTGATAATCGGCCAACGCATCTTCTCGCTGCTGGTCTGTGGCGTTTTTGCCCAACGGGGTTTGCGTCCAATTACCATCCTTACCCAGAACGAATCCACTTTTCGACAGTAAATCAAAGTCAAAACCTCCTGCTGTCATCGCCGCTTGTGCAGTAGACTGAGAGGACATTATTTGACGGTAACGTTTGGCAATCAGGTTAATCTGTGGAACCACCGTACCGTTCATGTATTGGGCATAGTGTGGCAACTTGTGAGCATCAGAGTCTTTTAAGTCACCGATACCTGTTTTATAGATAATGTTTCCTGCTTTATCCCGAGTCCATAGCGCGTCATTTGGCTTTGGGACATCTTGTCCAAACGACTTTTGGATGTTCTGAATAAACGCTCCGATTTCAATATCTGTCCTTGCTTTACCCAGTGCCGCATACGCCGAATTGATACGCGCCTGACTATCCTTGCGTGCAAGGGTCTGTATGGCACTGCGAGTATCATCCTGTCGGGCATCAGCAAAAGTATAGCGATCAATAGCCGTACCTCCGTATTCAGCTTGCCCGGCCATAGCAAATGGATTCAAGAGTGCCGCCCACCAATTACCCGTAAAGGCTCCGATGGTTTGCCCCGATGACTCTTCGATAGTTTTTCCTGCTGTCAATTCATCGACAGCCTTCTTTGCATCAACCGCATTTTTATAAGTTTCAGAAAGAGACGCATTCAGTGCATCTATGGAGGGATACCGGTACTTCTCATTGGCAATAATCTCTTCCAGTACTGCATCTTTCGCCTCCTTGACCTTCCACGTTTTGTACGCCACCCAACCGAGCGCCCCGATAAGTCCGGCTATTCCTGCCGTAGCTGCAATTGCCCCTGCACCCAACGCTCCGATAGAGGCACTGGCACCAATGAGTCCGTTACCCGTTGCCACCTGTGTAGCAAAGAGCCCCAATCCGCTACGCCCGACAACTCCTCCTGCACCAGATATCAATGCTTGTGTCATCGCACCTTTGCCTGTTACTCCTGCCGCACTTAGTGCCGTAACAAGGGCTCGTTTGTTGCCAAAGGTGAGTTTGCCACCACCTAATCCAACCAATGATGAGATGGCTTGTAGTCCACTTCCCGCAATGGATTGTTTGCCTAAAAAACCAAGAGCTACACCCACGTTGGTCAAAGCTCCTGCAAGTTTGAATAGTCGGGTTGCCACAAAGCCAGTAAACAGCAAAGGCTCTATCCAATGAAAGTTACGGGTAAACCATGTAGCCACGTTGCCCAGTAGAGAGAGAAGATTTAGCAGGGCTTGACCGATAGAAGCCAATCCCTTTGAAAATTCAGCCGTTTTGAACTTCTCCAAGAAATCCCGCAGTGTCGTTTTAATGACAGGTTCCAAAATATCGTACCCTTTCATAAAGGACTCGGAGAACTGCGAGGTGACTTGTGCCCAAAGTCCTTTGGTATTATCCTGCTTCACCTTTGCCAATTCCGAAGATATGCCGTGCGAACCGCTGTTCTGCGTGCTTAGGGTTCGTAGTTGGTCGTAGTTGCGGACAAACATCATCGCGGCGTTACCGCCAATCTTACCGAAGATGGCTTGCATATCACCCATCGTTGCTCCTTTGGCATTCAGCTCCTGAAAAATATCGGCAAGTGGACGTAGCTTCTCGACCTGCTTACCATAGATATCCCGATACTCGGTAAACTTCACGCCCAACCTGTCGAGGGTCTTTTGAGACTCCTTGGTCGGCTTTGCAAAACGTGTCGCCATAGCACGCAAGGCTGTACCTGCCATAGTACCTTTCACACCCATATTACCCAGAATACCAATTGCCGCTGAACTTTCAGAGAACTCCACACCCGCCAATCTCATATAACCCGCAGCCATTTTATAAGATTCAGCCATCTCGATAACATTCACGTTTGAACGGGAAATAGTCGAAGCTAAGATATCAGCTGCCGAGTTCATACTGTTGCTCTTGATGTCGTAGCCTGCCATTATATTGGTCGCAAGGTCGGCTATTTGGGACACATCGTTATCCCCGATCAATGCGAGGTTGGTAATTGGGCGAATGGACTCATTGATCGTCTCAATGCCCATACCCGCCATAGAGAGGTACTTGACAGCCCCTGCAACCTCCACAGCGGTAAACTTGGTCTCCACACCAATCTTACGCACATAGAGAGCCATCTTCGAAAAACGGTTCTCGAAGGTCGTCAGGTCATTATCAGCTACACGCAAAATACTCTGTGCGGAGGTCATAATGTTGCTGTACTCAACCGCCTGTGTAATCTGACTGCGCATCATACCGTACATAGCGTATGCGTTGAGCATATGCATCATCGGCAGGTTGCGAATAGACGGAGTACGAACATATTGCAGACGGTTGATAGCAGCCCTCTGCTTATTGGTCTGACCGACCATAGCGGCTCGTTGCTGTTGCCTTACCGCCGTTACCGCTTGTGTCGCATTTTGCTGCTGTTGTCGAGTCCTTTCACGAATGGCTTTTGCAGCCTCAGCTTCGGCACGACGTTGGTTTGCTTCACTGGCTCTGATGTTGCGTTGGCGATCCCACTCTTTGCCTTTAGCTTCGATAATGGCTCGCTGCATATTCAGTTTGGCGGTTTCATCAGCACGGGCAAACTCAGCACGCTGTGTTCTCAGAGCCCGTCCTGTAATAAGTCGCTCTTGCAACTTATCCGAGACTGCCTGCGGCAATACATAATCTCGCTGTGGATTATAGACAAAGGGCGGTTTGATGTGATTTGGAGCAACGGCTGCCGCACCTTTGCCGGGCGAACCCATACCGACACCCAAAGTCATCTTCGATGCTCCCTTTATCTGGTTCATCAAAGAGAGTATATCCAACAAACGTTGCTTGGCAACATCAGTTTTAATATTTACCTCTCGACCTTTCTCAAGTGAAATAAGTGCGGCGTTGATTTTGCCGACCACCTTAGTGATGCTCTTCTGACTATCCATCATCGTCTTGACAGACGAAGCGGCACTCGTTTCTATCTCCGCATTGCGACTATCCGCCAACTTCTTATCAAGCAAAGCCTTCGTCTTGGCTTTCATCGTTTTGGAGTCAAGTGGCTGGCCAGCGTTGATGGTCAGGTTGATCCCTTTGGACAGCTCACGAATCTCAGTAAGTAAAGTCTTGACACGACCCAATTTCTCCTCCGACTTTTCCGTATCGATTTGCATCTTATAGGAGAAATCCCGTTTCTTGCCGCTTTTAGTACGAAACACGGCATCGATGTCACTCATCATCTTTTTGATGTTGGTGACAGCTGGAGTGATGTCGTTCTTTGCCACCATCAAACTTTTGACCGCATTGGCAAAGTCCTGAACCTGTGTGGTTCCTTTGGTGGCATCTACATCTATCTTATAACTGACAATATAGCTTTGTTCTTGAGCCATTCGAATAATCTTTGTTTATAGAATAGCCCTCGTTTGACAAATATGATTAAAAAAATAAACCCCTGTCGAGATTATTCGACAAGGGCTTGGCAAGAGTCAATTAAGGGTTTTGTGTTGCTGCAAGAAATGTGTTGTTTACACGGCTCATGGTCATCTGTTGATGAAGCCATAGAGCCTCCTCGGAGAGCATTGCAAACTCATCATCCGAGATAGAATCAAGGTTTACGCCGGGAAAGTAATGGCGGACATATATTATCCGCTGACGTATGCGTTGCTCGTCCTTTACTTCCCAGCTTTGGATAAATTTACCAACGTACTTTGACGTGTGGTTATGATTTCAGAGAGTTGTCCCATCAGTCCGAACAAGAACAACGATTCGTTATCCACGAGATCTTTATCACCCTCTATTAAGCAGTCCTTTGCAAGGGTTCGCATCGCCTGCACCTCATCTTTTTTCGAGGCAGCCATAAACTTACTGAACTGAGGAAATGTAGGCTCGGCAAGATAAGCCACATATACCTCTTTCTCATCGCACTCTACATCTCCAAATACCACCATCGGGTAAACCTTGCGTAGTTTCTTTTCGGCTTTGAGTTCTAATGCTTTTTTTCTGATTTGCTCCTCTTGAACAAGGGTGAGTGATTTTTCTTCCATATTGTTTTGAAAATTAATGTTCACTCATAGAGTAGGTATATCTTTTATAAAAGGTTTAGAGCAGAATAAATTTACCTTCGATACCGCAGTTTTTTAGAATTTCTCCATTTGCCGCATCAAAAGCGATCAGGCACGATGGTGCTCCGGCTGTTCCGCCACGTTCACCCGTTACGTGATGGAATGATAGTCTACCCTTGATAAAGAGTATCGAGTGTGCTTTCTTAAAGATGAGTTCCTGAAATAGTCTGGTTTCCGTCCGTGCAAAGGTCAGGGCAATAGCGTTTCTGTGCTCTATGCACCGTTCAATAAACTGAATAATGAGCCTTGTATCATACGGCGGATTACAAAACACGCGGTTGAACCACGGTTGTTTTAATCCGTCATCTTCGATTGTGTAGTGACTCTTCGCTGTTGGCCACGGCCTGTTTATGGGAGCACAAGGGTCTAAATCGAAATCTCCAAGTTTTGCTATTAGTTCAGGAGGGGTTAGCCATTCGTTTTTGCCTGTTGTAGAGTTGCCTTCAAAAGTTACGTCCATTCTGATAATATGTTTTTGTTACTTCCAGAATAGATGCGACTCATTATAAATGTTTGCATATTTCTATCAATGGCATTTTTTTTGACAAAAAAACGACATGAAAGTTGCATTTAGAAATTTTCTTCGTATATTTGCAACCGTAGAACCTGCCAAGCCTCTTAACAATGCTCAAATAGGCAGGTCGTTTTTTTTATTATGAAAGCTAAATACACAAAGGTTTGCAATACACCCGAAGAACTCGTGATATTGCTAAAAAGTCGAGGCCTTCAAATTGAAGATGAAAACAGAGCACAAAACTATCTATCCAATATTGGCTATTTCAGATTAAGTGCCTATTTTTATCCTTTACTCACTGAAGCCAAAGCGGAACATATATATAAACAGGGTGCTACGTTCTCCGCAGTAATGAATATGTATCGTTTTGATCGTAAATTGAGATTACTACTTTTTAACGAAATAGAAAAGATTGAGGTTTCTATAAGAAGTGCGTTAATTAATATAGTCAGCAAGGAATTGAATGATGTATTTTGGATGACCAATGCACAGCATTTCAAAGACAAAGCGCATTTTACCAGTACATTATCATTGATCGATTCTGAATTGGGTCATTCCAAAGAAGATTTTATCATACATTTCAAAGCGGCATATAGCAATGCTTATCCGCCTGCTTGGATGATTGCAGAAATATTGCCATTAGGAACGCTCAGCCATATTTATATGAATTTATCGCAGAAAAAATTGAAGAAATTGGTAGCGGCATATTTCGGACTTCAAGCACCTGTCTTTTCTTCATGGATTTTAATATTAGGCAATCTGCGAAATATGTGTTGTCATCACAGTAGAACATGGAATCGAGAAATTCCAATTATCCCAGCATCTCCTGTATTAGCTATCCATCCATGGATTGATTCTACTCAAACAGACATGAGAAGAATTTATTGCCGAATATGCTTAATCAAATATTTACTTTACACTGTTTCGCCTCGCAATACATTTACTGGCAAATTAAAGTCATTGCTGGCAACATATCCGACTATTGACATCAACGCTATGGGATTTCCTGCAAATTGGGAAAAAGAGCCCCTTTGGCAATAAATGGATATATCTTATTCTCGTGGAATCAATTATCCGTTTGTCCCAGTCGTAGAGTTGCCTTCAAAAGTCACATCCATTCTGATAATATGTTTTTGTTACTTCCAGAATAGGTGTTTTAGGAGTATTTGGTTGATTAAAAAGACCGCCACTTTCAACAAGTGACGGTCTCCAACCAATAAAATTAAAACGATGAACAAAAAGTGTATCAAATTTCCACAGATAGAATAGGTGTTATTTTCAAAAAGGTTTAAATCGTATCGCCGTTGCCAATTTGAATATCAAAAGGGTTTAAGTCAAACTCCTTGGTGATATTGGTATCGTCCTGCTGAGACTCCATACCGTCCTCAGAGAAGATACACCCTTTGAGTGTTACGGTTGTGGTCGTCCAGTCGTCCGATGCCATCGGGTTGGCAAACGAAACAATCAAGTCAAACTCCCCGATATCCATCAACGACCCATAAGTAGAACGTAACATCTGTTGTGTGGCGTAATCCATTGTAATGGATGCCGTGTAGGATATGTTTCCGAAACCACGGCTCACTGGCTTACCACCCATACCATAGTTTGATTCGATTTTACGTTTCTTATTCCACTTGATACCTGAGACTCCCTCAAGCGTGGTACTTCCTTCCTCGATTCCGAGGGCAGTCGATGAGAGGGTTATCATCGACCACGAGTACGCTACATTGTTGATTATAGGCATAGTTGCTCTTATTTAGCGGTTAGTGATAAGCCCTCTTCAACGTAAATCTTCGTTGCTACGCCCACAGGTACAATTACATAGGAGATGCGTAGTGTGTCATCAATCAGCACATTTTGGTTAGCGTCAATATTGACTGCATAACCGCTAATCTCCTGAGCTGTCTGCATCTTAGCGAGGATGTCGCCGATGAGCGTTTTGAAAGCTGAAATTTTAGAAGGTGCAAGAAATCCCGTTGCCGGATTAACCAACAAAGGCGAGTTCACATATGGGAGCAACGCGGCACGGACGGCACGACGGCTCTTGTTGATTGTGCGGTTACGGGCAATGGTACGGTAATCACCAACAGAACAAGTTTGGTCTTTACTAATATAGATGCCATTCTCACGTCCAGCATACTTCATCGGGAAGATATAACCTTTCTCATCTAGGTCATCCAGCAGAACAGGCGAAAGCGACTCGTACATATTCAGGCTCACAAACTCATCATCAGCAGTGAGGTTGATGTCACCAAACCCCAACTCGATATCCTGAAATTCATCATCGAACAAGTTGAACATCTTGACCCACGCTACCGATTCCTGCACGTTTGCACGGGCAATAGCACCTAACATCGCACCGATAAAGCCAACCGGTGTGTTGTTTGCATTACGTTTCTGCATCATCAGCACCTTCGAGCTACGAGCCTGACCGAAAATCACACTGATACGACTTGACTCACAAATGGCTGTCGGAATCTTATTCAGATTAATCTGTTTACCCTCGCTGGTGTTGCTACCTGTGTTCGATGGATTGGCGGAGAGCACTACTGACAACGGTTGATGCTGGTCGGCCATCGCAACCGCCTTACCATTCAAAGTCTTGATGATATTGAGGTTGTACTTTTCCTCTGCACCGTTAAGTTTCCAAAGTGGCTGTTCTGTCCATACGCCGAGCTGGTTAATCGTTCCTCCGGCAACACGCTGCATCACGTCAATAGCATCCCAAGAAGCAGAGCAATCGGCAAACATCACGTATAGTTTCCCGTTACCATCTACATTACCACTCATTCTGAAAAACTCTCGAATATGGTATGCTGGAATACCGTGAAGAAAATTTACGTTGTTTTCATCCTCTTCTGTGGTTTCTACACGCTCAATGATACCGAAGTCCTTAATCGCCGATTTGAAATTCGTGATATAGAGGACATCATTTAATTTCAATTTACTTTCGTTATTCTTTCCGTAACCGGCAGTAAATAGTTCGGGCTGAAGCGACACATCGAAGAGTAACCCTGTTACTTTCTCCTGACCGGATACACCGCTGTATGGGATATTCCCATCAACGTCTTTTATGATTACATTTCCTAATGCCATGATTTATCGTTTGTAAAAAGGGTTTTTGTAAAGGACTGCCCCGCCTCGTATTGACTCTGGAGTGTCTGCTGTAAAAGCTCCTCCATATTTATCCACGTAGAGAGATTCATTCGTCGAAAATGATTTAAGAACTTCAAGCGTGAAGCTGTCGGGTTGCGCTGCCATCGGTTTCGTTTCCCTTTTTTCAGGGGTTGCAGGGGCTTGCGGCTCCGGTTGGGGTGTGTCAGGTG
>ENA-UEQY01000063-UEQY01000063.1-human-gut-metagenome-genome-assembly--contig:-NODE-63-length-49326-cov-11.557270_pt1 | contig 49326 bp, 54 predicted proteins | sample MGYA00242949_ERZ507949 | MGnify/ENA primary metagenome ERZ507949 (study PRJEB26167, sample SAMN06115403) | human gut metagenome | host: Homo sapiens | place: China:Jiangsu | collected 2016-07-06... | reverse complement strand
AAAGGTGTTCCAAACGGAACAGGCAGCACGAGATTATTTATCAGACTGCGAATGTGTTATCATTATCGACCTTTAAGGGAATAGGCACATGAATAGCAGCGGTATTAAATCACGCCTCGCAAAGCTCCAACGAAAAGGGGACAGCTTCCCCGATGTTCTGCGCTGGATTGCGGAAGGGCGCTTTTATGATGAGTTAGCGGACACGGAATGCGCGAGGTATGCCGCATATTGGAATACTACGCCCCGCGTCCTTGAAGAACTGGAATTAGCGGCGACCGGCACACTTCACAAGCCGCTTGAGCGACGGCCAAAGCCGCCAACGCAAGAAGAAAGCGCGGAGATCATCGAAGAGCTGGAAAGGATGGTTTATGGACGTTTTGAATGAGTTCCCACTTGTGGACGAACACGGCAAAAGATACCGCGAGTTCGGGCGCGGATGCCGCGAGTATGCGCCGACTATTGTAACAACTGCTGGGACGGTTCCGGCGGGCACGGTCATTTGCAAGCATACCGAGCCGGAGGCGGTCAAACCGAAAAAGGATTGTCCCTTTTCGAACAGCCTATACCCCGAATGTAAAGAGGGCGATTGCAGTTTTTACGCAAATGGCAAGTGCAAACCAGGAACGGCAACGGCGGGCAAGCGCTGCCCTCTCCCTGCGCGTTTGACTTGCGGCGATACCTGCACCATGTATAAGAATGGGCGCTGCGGCCTTTTTCCGCAGCAGAAAGGAACAAAAAATGAGCGAGTTTAACCATTTTGCAAAAGAACTTGACGCGGCTTTCCGCACCGCGAGAAGCGAATACGCCGCAGTTTATGACGAACTGACCAAAGCGAAGGAGAGCGCAAGCGCGGCGGGCTTAGATGCCGTAAAGAAACAGATTGCCACGCTTCAGCTCCAAGAGGCAGAAAAGAAAATGCGACAGGAAACGGCGCGCATCTGGGCGGAGTTTGACGCAAAGGCCGCAGAACTCCGCCGCGCATTGGAAAAGGAAGTACAGACAAGCCACCTTGCTGATCCTTCCGCCATTGACAGCAACGCCGTGGAGCTGATGAAAACCGGCGTTCTGACGGTGGATGATTATTTCGGCTTTGCAGACAGATACGACGGAAACCCGACCATGCTAAAGCTGATCGGTTATTATGCAAAGGAAGCAGCAGACAGCACCGACGACCGAAAAGACAGGGTTGCTTTAACCGTTCTCGCGCAGGATTGCGCCAAAGGCACGGGAAAGACCTTGAAAGCGTGGGACAGTCTGATGACCGCCGCCAACTATTGCAGCGGGCGCGGCGGCAGCGGCAACCGGCGCACTACTCCCGGCTTAACGCTTAGCATGGGAGAATGGTGGGAGCAGCTTTCCGGCGAGATCGTCGAGAACTTTTAAGGGAGGGGCTTACATGGGCTTGATGATCTGCGGCGCGGTGACGTTTGCTGTCGGTGCGTTCTTTGGCGCAATTATGGTCTCTGTTGGGATCCAGCTTGAAAAGAGGCGATGATATGACGCACAGAGCGAAATGCAATGTCTGGATGCGGAAATACTTAAAAGCGATGAACAAAAACTTTGTTATTGCGTTTGGAATGGGCTATGAAGACGGGGCTGCTGGAAAAGAGCGGCAGGCCCCGCCCTTCCCGGAAGCGGCGCAGTCCGGGACGCTGGTATATGCCGCGACGCTCTTTGCGCAGGAGGCATACAACAAAGGCTATATCTTCGGAAAGGAGATGACAAAATGAATTTACTTGACCTTGCCGTCAAAATCACGGTTGATGACAGCGGTGTTGACAGCGGCCTAAATAAAATAACGTCCTCGTTCGAAAAGGTCAAAAACAGCGTCGGCTCTGTGATAAAGACGGCTTCAAAAATTGGCGCAGTTGTTACCACAGTCGGAACAGCGTTAACCGCGGTCGGTGTAGATACCGCCGCTGAGGTGAGGGCAGAGGCAAGCGCGTTTGAACAGACCTTCGGTGATATGCAGGACACCGCTACAAAGGCAATTGGGCGCGTAGCTGATGAATCCGGCATCTTGCAGACGCGCTTGAACGCACTCGGCAGTAAAATCTATGCGTTTGCTCGCTCTTCCGGCGGTGATGCGACCGAAAGCATGAATCTGATGGAGCGCGCATTGAAAGCGGCGGCAGACAGCGCGGCCTATTATGATACCAGTGTTGAGCAGGCCACAGAAACGTTGCAGTCCTTTTTGAAAGGTAACTTCGCCAACGACGCAGCCCTCGGACTTTCGGCCACGGAGACCACACGAAACGCGGCCGCTATGGAGCTTTTCGGGCAAAAGTATAATGAGCTTTCCGAAATCCAGAAGCAGGAAACTCTTCTGAAAATGGTGGAGGATTCGAAAAAACTATCCGGCGCACTGGGGCAAGCTTCACGCGAGGCTGACGGTTGGGAAAACGTTCTCGGCAACCTGAAAGAATCGTGGAGACAGCTAAAAGCCGCATTCGGTGAGCCTATTCTGGATTCTGTAACGCCGATGCTGCAAAGCGCAACGGCGGCAGTGCAGGATTTTACGGCAAAAGTGGATTGGGAAAAGGTCGCCAACGCCATTACACAGAGCTTTGATACAGCAGTCAACGCCGTTACTGCATTGGCAGATACGATTGAAACGCTCGCGCCGATCATTGCTGTTGCAGCAGGTGCTTTTGCATCCCTCAAGGCCGGTATGGAGATTCAGCATCTTGTGCAGGGGTTCCAGAATGCGCAGGTATCTATCTCTCTTTTAACAATGGGCCTGAAAGATACGACGCTGGCGCAAGCCGCATTAAACGGTACAATGACCGTTGGAGAAACGATCGTTGCGTTACTTACAGGGAAAATGACGCTGGCACAGCTTGCACAGGCGGCAATGACAAAAGGGCAGATAGCTTTGAATGCAGCCTTGACTGCAAACCCCATTGGAGCGGTTATTGCGGTTGTTGGTGCATTGGTCGCCGCGATCGTTGTCCTATGGAATACAAATGAGGATTTCCGAAATGCGGTCATCTCCGCATGGGAGAAAATCAAAGAAACCATTTCCGGCGCGGTGGCTGCAATCAAAACGTTTTTTACGGAGACTATCCCGAATGCGGCGCAGACGGCGCTTGACTGGTTCCGCAACATTCCGAAGCAGATGAAAGATGTCGGAAGAAACTTACTCATGGGTTTGTGGGATGGCATCGCAGACAAGGTTGCATGGCTCAAAAGCAAGGTTTCCGGTGTTGTGGATAGGATCAAGAGTTGGTTTACCGGCAAGAACGGCTTTGATGAGCACAGCCCGTCGAAATGGTCGAACGGTGTCGCCAAGTATGTTATGCAGGGCATGGCCGACGGATTTGAAAACGGTCTTCCGTCGCTGATGGACAGTGTAGGCGGTGTCACAGACCGCATCAAAAACGGCCTTGACTTTGACACAGTGAGCATCGACTATGCGACATCTGCGACCAGCCGCCTTGCAAGAGCTGCAAACCGCAGAAATAACGACGAAATGCGGCCCATCGTCATTGACTTTACCGCACAGCTTGACGGAAAGACGTTAGTTCGTCAGATGGTGCCTATTATGCGTAACGAAGCCCGCGCAATGGGCGTTTAAGAAAGGAAATCATCTTACTGGGCTACCGGTCGGGGAAAGCCCGACAGACCGCAGCAGAGGCCACAGGATTGCCTTTCCGTTGAGCCGTTGCGAAGTCCTGCCCGAAGTACAGCGGCAGGCAGCGCTGCAAAGTACCAGGGCGCGAGGGGGTTGTATAGTGCCATTTATTCTATCTCAATCCATAAGAAAGCCCACAGGAACGCTCCTGTGGGCTTTCTGCGTTATATGAGAGAATCTATCGGCAAACGGTTGACCGTTAAGCATTTGACAACCGTCTGCTTACAGTCCGATAAAGGACAGGTAAAACAGCTTTCACTGTACTCACACACTGTATTCTTTGCTGCCCTTCGGCGGACTTTGCGGGCTACTGTACACTTTGGCGCACATTTTTAGCGCACGAAGGGCAGAAATTAAGGCTTTTTCGCCTCCGCTTCCCGCTCCGTTAACATTTCCTTAATCCTCGCGAGGATAAGCCCTGCTTGCTCCTCGTCGAGTGATAGGATTCTACCGTGGGCGTGGATGCGTACCATCATTTCACGCTCTGCCTTTGTCATCGCTCATGGCCTCCTTTCTTCCGGCCTCTGCGCCCAGACAATAGGCCACGTTTAGGGTTGTCCAGCGTCCGGCGTTGGTGTGCCGTTTCAAAATTTGCTCCTGATCCTTGAATGAGATAAAACGGCCCTTCAATGCCTTTTTCACACGCTTTTCCCACGCCGTGGATGCTTTGGGGGCCTCTGGCTCCACTCCGTACTGGTGGACGATTGCCAGCACTTCCCCATGAACTTCCACGCCGTTAGCCGGATACTCCCCGCTACAATCGTAATCGTCCATGTAATAGGTCTTTATCGTGTTCCCGTGCCGATACAGACGCACAAAACGCCTCTTTTCATCGTCAGGAAGGCTCACAAGGCACACACGCCCGTTAATATCATCCGGGGTTTTGCCCAGTATCACAATGTCGTTAGGGGAGGCCCACGCAAAGGACGGCCCGGCCGCTCCCACGGCGGAAAAGTTTGCCGCATGGGTCAGCATCTCACCGAATTTCATAATTGCACTGTTTTTGCTCATTGTCATTTCCTCCTTGATTTTCTGGTGGAGAGGCCATATAATTATAGTGCTGGCCTCCCCTGTGGTGGTTGGTGGCTCTCTGCATCCGGCTTTGGTCGGCAGTGATGCAGAGGGCTTTTCTTTTACCTCCTTATAGGTGCTATTGTACTTCACTTATTAAGTGAACGCAAGAGGGCAGTTTCACTAAAAGTTCTCTTGCTAATATGTTTATAATGTTCACTTGTTAAGTGCTTGCGGAGAGGGTATAATAAAACTACTTAGAAAGGAGTGGTGCATATATCTCCGCAGAAATACACGGAGGCCCGTAAAGAGGGCAACAGAAAATGGGATACTGCGAATCTTGATCGCGTGTCCGTTGCTATGCCGAAAGGTAAAAAAGATATCATCAAAGCCCACGCAGAAGTCCACAGCGAGAGCGTAAACGGTTTTATCAACCGAGCCATAGACGAAGCCATAGAGCGCGACGGAAGCGCTCCTGCGGCGTCTGAGGGGCAAAGAGAGGGATAAACGAAGAGCGGAGGGCGATTCCTCCGCTCTTGCTGCATATATTGTGAGAGTGTCGCCAAAGTTGGCGGTAAGGGTCCCATTTGAAATGATAACCTTACCGACGTCCAGATCAGGCGGCCACTGCGCCGATTTGAAATCCGGTCAGTGAAGCTCGCTTCGATTTCAAATCGAGGTGAGGGGGGATTCGGACTAAACGCATTTGAAATGCGAGCAATGCGGTTGCCAGAAAAAACCGATGCTTGACACTGCGAAATAACTTGCTATAATGAACATAGAAAAAGGCGCTGCGACAAGCGGTTAGCCCAGTGAACTAAATGACTTGAGCGAACTCAAGAAACCGTCACTTGGCAGAGTGGCGGTTTCTGCTTTTTACGATGATCGTAACCGTAAAGGCTCCGATATGTAACGTAATCCGCATGAGCCTCACCCCCTTTCGGGTGGTGTGGCCAACCGCCTGCCGTTCGTGCAGCGCCGAATACAGAATAGCACGGAATACGACAAAAAGCAATGCTGGATTTTGACCCCTAAGTTTACCCCAAACAGCTTTTACAAGGCTTTACAGCATTTTACGCCAAAACCCGGAAAGCATTGAAAATACAAGGATTTCTTTACGCGCATTTACAGCATTTTACACCTGCTTGCGAATTCAAATCCTCTCTTCCGCGCCAAGTAAAAACCTTGAAGCCATAACGGTTTCAAGGTTTTTCTTGTTTTTGGTAAAAACGTTTTTGCTTCGGTTTGGAATAGTTCCTTCCGTGGGCTACATTGTGGGCGACATAGTAGTTTACTTCACCGATTTTGTTCTACAGTTGACGCTATTGTTTATAATTTTATCCTGGGCAGAAGATAGCAGCTCGTCCCACGAAATAGACTCTGTAGAATATCGGTAATGGTTACTGCATGTCCAAAACACTTTAGCCTTTGGTTGACCTCTTGCATAAAACGCTTTTGATTTTCCGGCGAGAGGCGGCTAAAGCCCTTTTGGAGTTCCAATCCTGATTTAGAAAGTTTTGCCATAAATTTCTCATATTGTCCTTGATCTGCAGTCATGTGACACCTCCGTATTTCTTTAGTGTGTTCTGCGCTCCCATAAAATCATAGCACGCCTTCTATGGACTGGAAAGGCAGTATCGAATTTACAAACAAGTTCTGAACGAAAAGACAGCATTTCTTCTCGACGATTTTCCATTTTTCTGTTACATTACGGTTATCAAAACTTACGGAGAAAGACTATGCCGAAAATCTTATTTATCTGCTTGGGCAATATCTGCCGCAGCCCGATGGCGGAATTTGTGATGAAGGACCTGGTCGAAAAGGCAGGACTTGCCGACGAATTTCAGATCGACTCCGCGGCGACGTGCCGCGATGAGATCGGCAATCCCGTCTATCCGCCCGCGCGGCGCAAGCTCGCCGAGCACGGCATTTCCTGCGAGGGACACGCTGCGCGCCAGATCACGGCGCAGGACTACGAGGAGTATGATCTGCTCATTGGCATGGAGGGCGCGAACCTCAAAAACATGCAGCGTATCTGCGGCGGTGATCCGGCGGGGAAGATGCACCGGCTGCTCGACTACACCGACCGCCCGGGCGACGTCGCCGACCCGTGGTATACAGGCGATTTTGAAGCGACGTGGCGGGATGTCTCAGAGGGCTGCAAGTGCCTTTTGGCAGAGATCGAAAAAAGCGGGATTTGACGGGATTTGATGGCATTTCAAGACGGGAGGCAGACGATGAGCGAGATCAAGATTCATATTTTCCACATCGGCAAGGTGTGCGTCGCGCCGGAGCTGCCGTTCGGCGGCGAGCATTACAGCGCGCTCAAGGCGTCTGGCGTGCTGGATAGAAAGTCGAAACGGCTCTGGCTGCCGGTTTCGGCCTATCTCATCGAGTGCGCGCACGGGAACGTTCTGTTCGACTGCGGCTGGTACCGCGATATGAGCCCGTACGGCGTCTTTGAGCGCAGGGCGCAGATCTGCTCGCTCGGCTCGCTGCCGCTGTATTTTACGAATCAGGTTGTTGTCGAAAGCAGTGCGGCCATCGACGAGCAGCTCGCGGCGCGGGGCGTCGCGCCTGTCGATTGGGACGCGGTGCTGCTCTTCGGCATCGCCGACGACCGCGCGGCGCAGAAAAAGTCGCTCGCGTGGATCAGGGCACAGAGTCGGGAGCGGAACTGCGTTGCGTGCATCGCCAACCACGATTTCGATGTCAAACCGGGCGCGATTACATTATAAAAGAGTGAACAGGCAGCGCCAGCGGCGCTGCCTGTTACTCATTTCAGGGCTTAATAATTTCTACCGTGGATGTTCGGAATTTGTTAAGAATTTTCACAGTGGAATCACAAGGTTTGCATGATATAACTTTTCCCACAGGCGGAAAGAAACCAAAATGGGCCGGAGCTTCCGGCAATGGAGGAACATATTATGCAGACTGTCATCACGATCAACGCCGTCATCATGGCGCTATTTTTCGTATGCTATTCCTATCAATTCTTCTATGTGGCGGTGGCGCTGCTGAAGCGGAAAAAATTCACCTGCCGCAATGAAAACCACCGCATTGCCGTCCTCATCGCCGCGCGCAACGAGGAAAACGTCATCGGCCAGCTGCTCGACAGCATCCACGCGCAGAAGAACTATCCGATGGACCACGTGGACATCTACGTCGGCGCGGACAACTGCACGGATGACACGGCCCGTGTGGCGCGCGAGCGCGGCGCGATCGTCTTTGAGCGCCACGATACGGTGCATGTCGGCAAGGGCTATGTGCTCAATGAAATGCTCAAGCGCATCAAGCGCCCGGGCCGCAAGCACTACGATGCCTATCTCGTGCTGGACGCCGACAATATCCTCGACCCGAACTTCATCTCCGAGATCGAGAAGGTCTACTCCAGCGGCTTTGAGATCGTGACGTGCTACCGCAACTCCAAAAACTACGGCGACAACTGGATCTCCGCGGGCTATGCGCTGTGGTTCCTGCGCGAGGCGCAGTATCTCAATAACGCGCGCATGCGCCTTGGAAGCAGCTGCGCCGTGTCCGGCACAGGCTTTCTGTTTTCCGACGGTGTGCTGGAAGCGTGCGGCGGCTGGAACTTCTTCCTGCTGACCGAGGACATCGAGTTTACCATTGACAACGTCGTGCGCGGGGAAAAGGTCGGCTACGCGGCGGGCGCGGTGCTCTATGACGAGCAGCCCACGAGCTTTGCCCAGTCCTGGCGCCAGCGCATGCGCTGGTCGAAGGGCTACCTGCAGGTGTTCCGCAAGTACGCCTCCGAGCTCTTCTTCGGCATTGCGCGCGGCAGCTTTTCCTGCTATGACATGACCATGAACATCATGCCCGCGGCGGTGCTCACGGGTTTGAGCGTGGTCGTGAACATCGGCGCGGCGATCGCGAACGCGACGTCAGGCGGTTCGATGGCGGTGCTGGCGGTCTCCGTGCTGCAAACGCTGATGAGCCTGTACTTAACGCTCTTTGTGCTCGGCGCGATCACGACCGTGACGGAGTGGAAGAATATCCGCTGCGCGGCGTGGAAAAAGGTGCTCTACGCCTTCACGTTCCCGCTCTTCATGCTCACCTACGTGCCGATCTGCATTGCGTCGCTCTTTACGAAGGTCGAGTGGAAGCCAATCTGCCACACCAGAGTGATGACGCTTGAGCAGATCGAAGAGCCCGGCCTGCGCGCATCGTAAAAAGCGATTTTCCATAAAAGGGGAGAGGGTGAAAACCCTCTCCTCGTTTTTTATTATTACCGTTTGTCGCCGGGCTTAAAAATGAGCGCCATCAGCACAGCAAAGACGACCGCTGCGGCGATGCCGCCCGCCGTGGCGCTGAGGCCGCCGGTCATCACGCCGAGCCAGCCCTGCTCGCTGACCGCTTTTTCGACGCCCTTAGCGAGCGAGTAGCCAAAGCCGAGCAGCGGCACGGTCGCGCCCGCGCCGCCCCATTTGACGATGGGCTCGTAGACGCCGATGGCTGTCAGTAAAACGCCGCAGACGACATAGCCCGTCAGGATACGCGCGGGCGTGAGGGGCGTTTTGTCGATGAGAATCTGTCCGATGGCGCAGAGGATGCCGCCGCAGAGAAAGGCGTTCAGATAATCCACCGCTTATCCCTCCTTGTGATTCGAGAATACGACCGCGTGGCAGATGCCGGGGATGCTCTCGCCCTGAAATGTCGTCGTGGGGGAGAGCAGCGCGCCCGTCGGCGCGAAGATGATGCGGTTCCATTTGCCCTCGCGCATCCCGCGCAGCAGATACCCGCACAAAACGCTTGCCGAGCAGCCGCAACCGCTGCCGCCGCAGTGCATATCCTGCGATTCAATGTCGTAGAGCAGAAGCCCGCAGTCGGTGTAGCGCTCACCGAGAGGGAGCCCATCGCGCGCGAAAAAGTCCGAGACGATCTGATGCCCGAGCCTGCCGAGATCGCCCGTCACGATGAGGTCATAGTCTTCGGGTTTTGTCCTCGTGTCGCGAAAGAGCGCGCACAGCGTGTCATAGGCGGCGGGGGCCATCGCCGCGCCCATGTTGTTTGCGTCGGTGACGCCCTTGTCGACGATTTTCCCGGTTGTCACGTGTGTGATATAGGGCCCCTCGCCCTCGCACGCGAGGAGGCAGCAACCGCTGCCTGTGGCCGTCCACTGCGCGGTCGGCGTGCGCTGCGAGCCGTAGGGCACCGGCATGCGGTACTGCCGCTCGGCGGTGCAGAAGTGCGAGGAGGTCAGCGCCGCGGCGCAAGAGGCATACCCGCCGTCGAGCATCAATGCGGCGAGCGACAGGCTCTCGCCCATCGTGGAGCACGCACCGTAGAGTCCATAGAATGGGATGCGGCTCTCTCGCAGAGCGAACGACGAGCCGACGCACTGGTTCAAAAGATCACCCGCGAAGATGAGGTCAAGGTCACTCACCTTGAGCCCCCCCTTTTCCAGCGCGCGGGAGAGCGCGTGGCGCTGCATGGTACTCTCACCCTTTTCCCAGGTCTTCTCGCCGAAGAAGTGATCCTCGCTCAATTCGTCAAAGTATTCGCGCAGCGGGCCTTCACCCTCGAACCGCCCGCCGACGGCGGCGAACGAGAGGACGGAGGGACATGTGCGCAGGCGGCGCGTCTGCGCGCCGACGGTTTTTTGTTCCATCACGCTCTTCCTTTCCGATGGATTTAGGGGAATCGCTCAAAAGTGGCATTAGTTTCTGCCGTTTTTCCAAGAATATGAGTACTTGACGCATATTGCGCAAGATGTTATGATGAAAATACATTGATATAGGAGGATTTTTCCGTGAAGCATGTGATTTCTACGACCACTGCCCCCGGCGCCGTCGGCCCCTACTCCCAGGCGATCGAAGCAAACGGTTTTGTATTTGTCTCCGGCCAGCTTCCGCTGGACCCGGCGACCGGCGCATTTGTTCCCGGCGGCACGTCCGAGCAGGCGGAGCAGAGCATCAAGAATCTGCTCGCAGTGCTCGAGGCGGCTGGCTGCAAGGCTGAGGACGTTGTCAAGACGACCGTGTTTATGATCGATATCGGCGATTTCGGCGTTGTCAACGAGGTGTACGGCAAGTATTTCTCCGGCGAGTGCCCCGCGCGCTGTGCGATGCAGGCGGCCGCCCTGCCCAAGGGCGCGCTGGTCGAGATCGAGGCCATCGCGGTCAAGCCGTAAAGCGCGAAAACCAAAAAGAAAAGGGAGAAACAGCGTGTTTCTCCCTTTCTTTTTGCGCACGGGCGCGGTATAATATTCAGGTTACCATATGATATTTTACTTTCCGGGAGGAAATGGAATGAAAGAAGAAATGCGTACCATCGGCTATCTCTGCCCCGCGTGCCACAAGCGCGTCATCCAGCAGAGAAGCGTGTTTGCCCTGAGCGCCTCGGGTGCGGTCGTGAGCTGTGAGTGCGGCGAGTCAAGCCTGACCATCGAGGCGGAGGAAAATAAATTTCGCCTGAGTGTGCCGTGCGGCGTGTGCGGTGAGGAGCATCTGGCGGAGTGCAGCGCCGACAAGCTCCTGCATGGGCGCGGCATCGGCCTTGCCTGCCCCGATACGAAAATGCTCTGCTGCTTTATCGGCGAGGACTACGCCGTCGAGCACGAGATGGAGCAGCTCTCGCTCGCGGCGGCCAAGGAGCGCGAGCAGGGCGACGACCCCGCCGCCTTTGCCGACAGCGTCATCATGTACGAGATCCTCTCCGAGCTCAAGGAGATCGCCGCACGCAAGGACGGTATCACCTGCTCCTGCGGCAGCAAAAGCTACGGCATGGAGATCCACAGCACCTACGTCGACCTTGTGTGCAAAAGCTGCGGCGCGAAGCTGCGCATCCCTGCGGCAACGGATGAGGACCTTGACCGCCTCTGCTGCCGCATGAAATTACAGATCAAAAGCGAGTGAGGGAAGACTATGATCGGTTTTCTTGCGAGTCGGTTCATCAAAGACTATCAGAACACGTCTGATGCCGCAGTGCGGCGCGCTTACGGTGTGCTTTGCGGCGCGGTGGGCATTGTCATCAATTTGCTGCTCTTCGCGCTCAAGCTGTTTGCGGGGACGCTTGCGGGCTCTGTCGCCGTCACGGCGGACGCCTTTAACAACCTGTCCGACGCGGGCGCGTCCATCGTGACGCTGCTGGGCTTTCGTTTGGCCGGGCAGAAGCCCGACCCCGAGCATCCGTTCGGCCACGGGCGGCTGGAGTATATCTCGGGCCTCATCGTCTCGATCGTCATTTTGCTGATGGGCTTTGAACTGCTGCGCGACGCCGTGGGCGCGATCCTGCATCCCGAGGCTGTGGAGTGCAGCGTGCTGACGGTGGCGATCCTGCTTGTCTCCATCTGTGCCAAGTTCTACATGTACTGCTACAACCGCGGCGTGGGGAAGAAGATCAGCGCCGCCGCCATGCAGGCGACCGCGGCGGACAGCCTGTCCGACTGCGCGGCGACCGCGGCGGTGCTGATTGCGACACTCGCGGGCTATTTCCTGCATTGGCAGATCGACGGCTGGTGCGGCTTGGTCGTGTCGCTGCTCATCCTGTGGGCGGGCGTGCAGGCGGCAAGGGACACCCTCTCGCCGCTGCTCGGCCAGCCGCCATCGGAGGAGTTCGTGCAGGAGATCCGCGACATCGTGATGGAAAGTCAGGTTGTCTGCGGCATCCACGACCTTGTGGTGCACGACTACGGCCCCGGACGCGTGATGATCTCGCTGCATGCTGAGGTCCCCGCGCACGGCGATATCCTCGCTCTGCACGACGAGATTGACAACGTGGAAAAGAAACTGCATGACAGGCTCGGCTGCGAGGCGGTCATCCACATGGACCCCATCGTGACGGACGACGAGACCATCAACGCCGCGCATCAGAAGATCGTCTCGCTCGTGCGCGGCATCGACGAGAATATCTCCATCCACGACTTTCGCATGGTCACGGGGCCGACGCACACGAACGTCATCTTCGATGCCGTGGTGCCGTATGGCTGCGCGCTGAGCGACAGGGAAGCGGAGGAGAAGATCAAGCGGGCGGTACACGAGCTTGATCCGCGCTATTTTGCCATCGTGCAGATCGACAAGAGCTATGTGAGATAAGCGCACGCGCGCAAAGGAGAAGCTATGACGGACGAAGTCAAGAAATTAAAAGAACTCATCGACGGAACGGACAACATCGTGTTTTTCGGCGGGGCAGGTGTTTCGACCGAGAGCGGTATCCCGGATTTTCGCAGTGTGGATGGCCTGTATCATCAGCAGTGGGACGACCCGCCGGAGACGATCCTGAGTCACACGTATTATGAGCGCTATCCCGAGAAGTTTTTCGCCTTTTACCGCGCGAAGCTCCTCTGCGAAGGCGCAAAGCCCAACGCCGCGCACTTAAAGCTCGCCGAGTGGGAAAAGGAAGGGAAGCTCAAGGCCGTCATCACGCAGAATATCGACGGGCTGCATCAGGCGGCGGGCAGCAAGAATGTCCTCGAGCTGCACGGAAGCACCTTGCGCAACTACTGCGAGAAGTGCGGCAAGTTCTACGACGTGTCCTACATTAAGCATTCGCAGGGCGTGCCGCGCTGCACCTGCGGCGGGCGCATCAAGCCCGACGTGGTGCTCTACGAAGAGGGCCTGGACGAAAAGACACTCTATTGCGCGGTGGAGTACATTCAGGAGGCCGACGTGCTCATCATCGCGGGCACATCGCTCGCGGTCTATCCGGCGGCGGGCCTCGTGCGCTACTATCGCGGACACAAGCTCGTTGTCATCAACAAGACGCCGCTCGACCGCGGACTTGGTGCCGACCTTGTCATCACGGGCGCGGTGGGGGAGACGCTCGCGCAGCTTTAACACGAAAAAGATGCCGGAAAAGTTTGGAAAATCTGAGCTTTTCCGCCATTTCTCTTACAGCAAAAATTTTTATTTTTTCTCTCAAAAAAAGGTTGACATTTGGCCTATTTTGGGCTTATAATAACCAAGCGGTCGTTGAGAGACAGCCGTTTGAAAGATGAATATGCGGGTGTGCTGGAATTGGCAGACAGGCTAGCTTGAGGTGCTAGTGTTCGTATGGACGTGCGGGTTCAAGTCCCGCCATCCGCACCATCTTTTCTTCTGAGACTGCTTACGCGCGAGTGGTGGAATTGGCAGACTCGCTAGATTCAGGTTCTAGTGTCCATTACGGACGTGCGGGTTCAAGTCCCGCCTCGCGCACCAAAGTGTTGAAACTCAAGGGTTTTTTCCCTTGGGTTTTTTCTTTTACATTAGATTCTTTGGGGTGGTAGAGAAATAGATTTTTTAGAGATCAGAAAGCAGTGTTATTTTTTGCGCTTTACGAACAGCTTTCCTAATAAAAATTCCCCTCTTTTTTCGCTTGCGTCAGAATGCAGGGCCGTTTCAAAAAATCTTTTCAAATGTGAAACATTTCCGCAGCCTGAATGATATAGTAGGTGAAAGGCCTTTCAAGGAGAATCCTATGCTGACAGAAGAACAGTTTGCGTATCTTGCAAAAAAGTATATGGACACGGTGTTCCGTCTGGCGCTCCACTACACCAAAAGCCGCTCGGAATCGGACGACATCACGCAGGAGGTGCTGCTCAAGCTCTACCGCACGGACAAACCGTTTGAGAGCGAGGACCACGTCAGGCACTGGCTCATCCGTGTTACGGTCAACGAGTGCAAGCGGGCGTTCCTCTCTCCGTGGAAGCGGACGGAGGCGATCGATGATTATGCCGAACAGCTTGCGTTCAAAACGCCGGAGCACAGCGAGCTCTTTCATGCCGTGATGGCGCTGCCGCAGAAATACCGTGTGCCGATCTTTCTGCACTATTACGAGGGCTACTCCTGCGAGGAGATCTCCCAATTCCTTGGCATTCCCAACGCGACCGTCCGCACCCGATTGCGGCGCGGGCGGGAACAGCTCAAAACCGATCTTCAGGAGGCGAACAACGATGTTTGACGAAAACCTATATCAGGAGACGATCTCCGCGCTTCACGCCTCCGAAGACACACTTTCGGAGGTAATGAACATGACGCACAAGACAAAAAGAAGAGGCCGCCTGCGCACGACGGCGGTGCTTGCGGCGGTCATCGCGATCCTGTGCTGCATGGCGGCAGCTGCAGCGGCGCTTGGACTGGATCAGCGGTTGGCGGAGTACTTTGGAGCAACGGCGGAGCAGGAAGAGTTCCTCTCGACTGCGGCGGTCCCGATGAACATTGTGAAGCGGGACAGCGGCGCGGTGATGCGCATCGAGCAGGTCATCGCCGACCGCTATTGTGCGGCGGTCCTTATCGACTTTACCGCGCCGGAGGGGACAGTGCTGGATCAGGACTACTACGCATTCGATCGGAGCGTGTCCGCAACGTCCAGGGACGGAGTGAAAATGCAGACCTACGGCATTGGCTGGGAGGTATTGCCAAGCAGCACGGAAAATGAGACGGGCCGCCATGCCACGATCCTGATGACGATCCATTCTCTGAAAGGAGAATTCAACTTCATCGGTGCGAAGGTGAAGTTGACGCTCGATGGCCTGTATCGGGACAACTGGGGGGAAGAGCTTGTCGTTCCCGGGCGCTGGAGCTGCACATTCACTCTGCCGGAGACTGATCCGGGACGCCTGTGCACGGTGAATGAGCCGATCGAGATCGAGGGAAAGAACGCTGTGCTGACGACGCTCTACGTCTCGCCGCTCTCGCTGACCTGCGAGATCAAGCAGGGAACGGATGATCTGAAAGAAACAGTTGAGCCCATCTACAGCGACGACGGGAAGGAGAGCATCGCTCCCGAGGTGACGCTGCAAAACGGCGAAACGGTCGGCGCGGCGGACTGGTTGTTCCTTATAACGAATTATGCCGATAAGCGCGGGCGCTACTGCTTCCGAATGGACGAAATTCTTGACCCGGAAACGGTGAGCAGCGTTTCCGCCTTCGGAGAGACGTTCTCCATCGAATGACGGGACGATAAGGCGTATTTATGTAAAAAAGGGCCCTCTGCATCAAAGCAGAGGGCCCTTTTTCCTGTTTTCACCGCAGGGCGTCCTTCATTTCCTTCACATACGCGCCGATGTGCTCCGGCGCATCCTTGCCGTACTGCGCCAGCAGCCTGACGATGGCGGAGCCGACGATCGCGCCGTCGGAGAGGTCGGCCATCTTCTTCGCCTGCTCGGGCGTGGAGATGCCAAAGCCGATGGCGCAGGGAATATCTGTGTTTTCCCGCACGAGGGAGACGATGGAGGCGAGGCCGGTCTTGATCTCGCTGCGCTCGCCCGTGACGCCGAGCGAGGAGACGATATAGAGGAAGCCCTCGGCCTCGCGCGTGATCATCGCAATGCGATTTTCCGACGTCGGTGCGATGAGGGAGACGAAGTCGACGCCGTACTTGCGGCACGCGGGGAGAAATTCTTCCTTTTCCTCATACGGCACGTCCGGCAGGATGAGCCCGTCGATGCCAACATCGCGGCAGTTGGACAAAAAGCGCTCTGTGCCGTAGGAAAAGACGACATTCGCATACGTCATAAAAACCATGGGGATCGTCACGCCGCGCCGCAGCTCGCGCATGAGATCGAAAATCTTGTCGGTCGTTACGCCGCTTTGCAGGGCGCGCAGGTTAGCGGCCTGAATGACGAGCCCCTCCGCCGTGGGGTCGGAGAAGGGAATGCCGAGCTCGATGAGGTCGGCGCCGTTTTGCGCGGCAGCGCGGACGGCAGCCGCGGTCGTTTCAAGATCGGGGTCGCCGCAGGTCAGAAAGGCGATGAACGCCTTGCCGTGGTCAAATGCTCTTGCAAGATCACTCATGAAGATACTCCCCTCTGTAGCGGGCGATGGCGGCGCAGTCCTTGTCGCCGCGGCCAGAGATCGTGACGACAAGAAGCTGATCGCTCCCCATCGTGGGTGCGAGCTTTCGCGCGTAGGCGACGGCGTGGGCCGATTCGATGGCGGGAATGATGCCCTCCGTGCGGGCGAGGTATTCGAATGCCTGCACGGCCTCCTCATCGGTGATGGCAACATACTCTGCGCGGCCGATGTCGTGCAGGTACGCATGCTCAGGGCCGACGCCGGGGTAGTCGAGACCGGCGGAGATGGAATACACCGGCGCGATCTGACCGTACTCGTCCTGGCAGAAGTAGGACTTCATGCCGTGGAGTACGATCTGAAAGATATCGCCCTCGCGGATGTGGTGCTTGGCGGTTTCGACCATCGCGCAGAACTGCTCTTTGGAGAAGAGCGGCGTGACTTCGCCGAGGAGCCGCCCCGGCGCTTCCTGCTTCTTTTCGCCGGTTTTGAGGAGCGAGACGAGCTGCTCAAGCTCGAGCTTTGCCTTGTTGTAGCCGACCTCGACGTCGCTGAGCACCATGTTGACGATGAGCACGATCTTCTGCCGCACATGATCGAAGGCGATGACCTTGTCAAAGAGCATCAAATCGACATCTTTGAAGCTGTCCTCGTCCTGCTCGCCGCAGCGGACGCTCGGCTCGCTGTATTTGAGATAATCGTAAGAAAAATACCCCACGAGCCCGCCGGTGAAGGAGGGGAGGTAGTCGAAGCGGAGGCTTCTGTAGCTTGATAGCAGCTCACGCAGGTATTGGGACGGATCGTCCGTGCGGACGGTGAGGCCGCCAGCCTTCATTTTGCCGTCAATGCACGTGATCTCGAGCTTTGGGTCGAAGCCCAAAAACGTGTAGCGGCCCCAGCGGTCGTCCGCCTGCGCGGATTCGAGCATGTAATAGAGGGTGGACACGTTCTTGAGGATGCGCATCGCTTCGATGGGGGTGATGAAGTCGGAAAGAATTTCGCAGCTCAGCGGGAGCACGTCGTACTGCTGCGTCGCGGCGATGTCTTTGACGGTTTCGAGCGGTGGCAGGATATGCATGAGTGACCTCCTGAAAAAGAAAAGCTCCTTTGGCGTTCTGCCAAAGGAGCTTATTGCGCAAACAAAAGCGCCCCCGACAGAACGGTACAGTCTGTCAAGGACGAATGCGATACGAGAGAAACAAACGATCCGCGGTGCCACCTTGAATTCACGGTTACCCGTGCGCTTGGCGGAGATACCATCATATCTCCCGGCAACTGACGTATGCCAACACGTTGCAGGATACTCTGCGCATAAAACGCATTTCGCTGCACCCTCAGCGGTCCATTTGACAATGTGTATCTTGCCTGATTTTCAGCATCGCAGGCTCTCTGTGAAGGCATCACTGCCGTTATCTCCGCTTCAACGGTTTGCGGTATTAACTTGAGCGAAAATATAGCACACCCCATCGGCAATGTCAATAGGGTGTGCATGATTTTTTGTAAAATTTCGGTTCTTTATTCCGCGGCGCGGCGAAGAATGTCGGCGACAAGCGCCTTGTCGAGCTGCGGGAAGGGGATGACCGGTTCGGGATGCTCGGGATGCTCCATGAGCAGTTTTTCTGCCCAGGACATGTTGTACCAGCGGCCGAACTTGTAGCCGCTGCGCGTGAACACGCCGATGCGGCGGAAGCCCATGTGCTCATGGAAGCGGATGCTGTTGTCCGTTAAATATTCGTCGTCCGCTCCCTGCGGCTCGCCGATGCAGGCATAGAGATTGTAGATGTTCTGCGCGAGCGACAGCTCCTCAATCGCGCGGTAGAAGCGCTTGCCGAGACCGTGCTTGCGCGCGTCGAGGGCGAGATAGATCGTCGACTCCGCACAGTGGTCGTAGGCCTTACGCGCGATGAACGTGTGCGTATAGGCGTAGCCGAGGAGCTGGCCATTTTCATCCTCCGCGACGAGATAAGGGTATTTGCGCGAGATATCCGCGATGCGGCGGCGGAATTCGTCGAGCGACGGTACGTCGTATTCAAACGAGATGGCCGTCTTTTCGACGTACGGCGCATAGATGCTCAGAAGCGCGGGAGCGTCGTCAAGCGTGGCGAGGCGGAAGCGGAACGCAGGAGAAGACATAGAGTCACCTTTCGAATCCGTGCACCCAGTCAGAGCGCAGGTAATAAATGAGATAGATGGTGGAGCTGATCGCCCAGGTGAGGGGATACGCCCAGTAGATGTAGCCGATCTCGCCGATGAAGTGGACGACGAGCATGATGTAGATGATGCGGATGACGCACCAGACGGAGAGCATGATCATCATCGGCACGACCGCGCGGCCCGCGCCGCGGCAGACCGCCGCGATAGAGTGCGAAAACGCCAGCAGGCAGTAGAACAGTGCCACCGTGCGCGCCTGTTGCACGCCGAGGGCGACAACGCCGGGGGTGCTGTCGAAAAGGGAAATGAGCTGACTTGCCCAGATGTAATAGCACAGGCCGATGAGCTCGGCCATCACGACGGCGATGATGATACAGAACCGCGCGCCGCGCTTGGCGCGGTCATACTGCTTGGCGCCGAGGTTCTGACCCACGAACGTGGTGCAGGCCATCGTGAAGCTCGTGATGGGCAGAAAGGCGAAGCCTTCGATCTTGCAGTGCGCGCCGTAGGCCGCCATCGCGAGCATGCCGAACGAGTTGATCTGCGACTGGACGATGACATTGGCAAGGCCAATGACGCAGTTCTGGATGCCGGAGGGGAGACCGTATCGCACGATCTCGCCGAGCATGCCGGTGTGGAAGCGGATGTTGCGCGGCGTGACGGTGTAGACCTCGCCCTTTTTGAGCAGGTGGATGAGGCAGAGCACGCAGCTCGTCCCCTGGGAGAGGACAGTCGCCACCGCGGCAGACCAGACGCCCCAGCGGAACGCGCCGATGAACAGCAGGTCGAGCGCGATGTTGACGAGCGACGAAATGATCAGATAGTGCAGGGGCCTCCGGCTGTCGCCGAGGGCGTTAAGAATGCTCGTGCACATGTTGTAGAGCACCGTTGCCAGCACGCCGAGGAAGTAGTAGCGGAAGTATTCGACCGCCTGCGGCATGACCTGCGCGTCGGTGTTCATCCAGACCAAAAACGTCGGCGTGAGGAATACGCCGATGAGCGTCAGCAGTGTGCCCGACACGATACCGAACGCCAGGTTCGTGTGGACGGCGCGCGAGACGTTTTCATAGTCGCCCGCGCCGAAGTACTTTGAGATCGCGACGCCCGCGCCCATGGCTGTGCCGATAAAGAGGCTTGTGAGCAGCATGATGAGCGTGCCGGACGAGCTGACAGCGGCAAAGGCGTTCGTGCCGAGGTATTTGCCCACAATGAACGCGTCCGCCGTGCTGTATAGCTGCTGGAAGACCTGACTGATGAAGATCGGCAGCGCAAAGCGCAAAATCAGCGAGACGGGGCTGCCCTCCGTCATGTTCTGCACGGTCTGCCTTGCCGGAACTGTCTGCGCCATGCGCACCTCTCTTTCTCTGTCCCGCGGCGGGACGAATCTCTCATTTTTTGACGAAAAAGGAAAAGCGCCGCAGGAGCGGTGCTTTTCCTCAATCCCTGAAGAAACAGCAGATGAAAATTCTACAAAATCTTGACGGGTCCATTATATAGTTGTGTGGAACGAAAGTCAACCTTGCCGTTTACAGCACAAGGTTCAAAAGTGCAGGCGTGACGTACGTCTCGATGAGCGCGGCCACCAGCAGCAGCGGCACAGAGAATGTCAAAAAGACGCGGATGCAGTCCAGCACACGGCGGAAAAAGGGCGTATCGCTCTTTTTGAGGATCCGTTCCGTCCCCGTGCGGCAGATGAGAAGGCCCAGCGCGCAGGATAAGATCAGCGCGGACAGCTCAAAAATGCCGTGGGGCAAAACGCCGAGAACATACACACCGAGACCGATGCCCTGCTGCTGATAGATGGCGGCGAACGCGCCGAGCATCAGCGCATTCGTGCCGAGCGCGAGCGCACTGAGCGGCAGGAACGGGATGAGCCCGTAGAGCATCGAGAGGAGGGACGCCGTGATGTTGTTGAAAAACAGCGTCGCCATCATCTGCGACTGGGGAACATCGTCGGTAAGTCCCAGCTGCTCGATCTGTGCGGCGAAGTTTTGAAGCGTCTGCTGCGCCATGTCGGGGAAGATCATTCCGGCGGCGAAGCCAAGAAGCACCAGCACGCCGAACGCGGCGGCGGTGTTCAAAAATTCCCGCTTGATGAGATCGCGCGAGAGCGTAGGGCAGAGTTCGAAGATCATGCCAGCTTGGCGATACCGGCCTTGACGCGCTTGATCGTCTCCTCACGGCCGAGGATATGGCAAATTTCGACAGCGCCGCCGGGCGTGACGAGCTTGCCCGCAACGGCGATGCGCAGCGGCCACATGAGCGTCGCGTTCTTCACGCCGAGCTCCTCGGCAAATGAGACGAGCATGTCATGGATGGCATCATTCGTCCACTCGGGAAGGCTCTCGAGCTTGGGCAGGACCTTATTGAGCATGTCGAGCGAGACCTCGCTGTTGGTCTTGGACTTCTTGTTCGTGTAGAACTCAACGCCGTACTCGGGAAGAGCATCGAAGAAGTCGACCTTTTCGGGAATATCGGTGAGCTTTTCGCAGCGGGCCTGTAAGAGTGCTGCGATCTCACCGACGGAGTACGCTTCGTTCTTGACGGCCTGACGGATGTAAGGCTCGGCAACTTTACAGAATTCCTCGGGCGGGAGATTGCGCAGATAATTTGCGTTGAAATACGTCAGCTTTTCGATATCGAAAATGGCAGGGGACTTGGAGATGCCGCCGATGTCGAACGCCCCCACCAGCTCGTCGAGCGTGAAGAACTCCTGCTCGCTCTGCTCGCCGCGCGGCGACCAGCCGAGCAGCGCCACATAGTTGAGGATGGCGGGCGTCAGGTAGCCCTGCGCCTTGAGGTCTTCATAGCTCGGGTCGCCGTTGCGTTTACTCATCTTATGCTGCGCGTCGCGCATGACGGGGGAGCAGTGCACGTAGGTCGGCACCTCCCAGCCGAAGCCCTCGTAGAGGAGGTTGTACTTCGGGGCGGAGGAGAGATATTCGCTGCCGCGCACGACATGGGTGATGCCCATGAGGTGGTCGTCGATGACGTTGGCAAAGTTGTAGGTCGGCAGACCGTCGCGCTTCAAGAGTACCTGATCGTCGAGCGTCTTATTCTCCACCGTGATGTCGCCAAAGCTTGCATCGTGGAAGGTCGTGGTGCCGTCCTTCGGGATACGCTGGCGAATGACGTAGGGCTCGCCCGCGGCGACGCGCGCCTTGGCCTCTTCGAGCGGCAGGTCGCGGCAGGGATCGTCTGCGCGGTCAAATTCGCCGCTGTCCTCCTCGCTCTCGGCCTTTTCGCAGAAGCAGTAGTAGGCGTGGCCGCGCTCGACTAAAAGCTCGGCGTACCTGCCGTAGGTGTCGCGGCGCTCGCTCTGGATATACGGGGCGACGGGGCCGCCGACGTCGGGGCCTTCATCGTGGGAAAGGCCGCATTCCGCCATCGTGCGGTAGATGACGTCCGTTGCGCCCTCGACGAGACGCCCCTGGTCGGTATCCTCGATGCGGAGAATGAACGTGCCGTTTGCGTGGCGGGCGATCAGATAGGTGTAGAGCGCGGTGCGCAGGTTGCCCACGTGCATATAGCCCGTGGGGGAGGGAGCGAAGCGCGTGCGCACCTTACCGTGCGGGATCTTCGCTTCCATTTCCTCAAAATACTTCATGTCGATGGACATAGATGACCTCCTGAAGTGAAATCAAAATAAAGATAGCTTATTACACCATATTTTGACCGAAAAGTCAACGAACGCACGACGCTCTTTTTCACCGGAATATGCTTGTATTTTGAAAAGGGGTATGGTAACATAACAAATTGGGTCGATAGCTGCGCCAAAACGGCGCAATTCGAGATAAAATGAGAAAAACGAACAGATCGGAGAAAAAACGATGGAAAACATGGAAAACGCGGCGCGCAAGAAAGTGATGCTGTCCGGCATTCAGCCCAGCGGCGATCTGACCCTCGGGTCCTACCTCGGCGCGATCAAGAACTGGGCGGAGCGCGACGAGGAATTTGACAACTACTACTTCATGGCCGATATGCACTCGATCACCGTGCGTCAGGACCCTGCGGCGCTGCGCCGCCGCACGCTCGAGCAGCTGGCGCAGTACATCGCCTGCGGCTTGGACCCCGAGAAGAACACGCTGTTCATCCAGTCCCACGTGCCGCAGCACGCCGAGCTCGGCTGGGTCCTGAACTGCTATACGATGTTCGGCGAGCTCTCGCGCATGACGCAGTTTAAGGACAAGTCCGCCAAGAACAGCGAGAACATCAACGGCGGTCTCTTCACCTATCCTGCGCTGATGGCGGCGGATATCCTGCTCTATCAGCCCGACTATGTCCCTGTGGGCGAGGATCAGAAGCAGCATGTCGAGCTCTGCCGCAACATCGTCCAGCGCTTCAACGGCATCTATGGCGACGTCTTCAAGATGCCCGAGCCGTACATTCCCAAGGTCGGTGCGCGCGTGATGAGCCTGAGCGACCCGGGAGCCAAGATGTCGAAGTCCGATAAGGACCCCAACGGCTCCATTTACCTGATGGAAAAGCCCGAGGATATCCTGCGCAAGTTCAAGCGCGCCGTGACCGACAGCGACACGGAAAACTGCGTGCGCTATGATCCCACGAACAAGCCCGGCGTTGCGAACCTGATGACCATCTACTCCGCCGTGACGGGCAAGAGCTTTGACGAGATCGAGCAGGAGTTCGCCGGTAAGGGCTACGGCGCGTTCAAGCCCGCCGTGGGCGAGGCCGTCGTTGAAACCCTGCGCCCCATCCGCGAGGAGGCCACGCGCATTTTGGGCGACAAGGCGTATCTCGAGTCCGTGTATCGCGCGGGCGCACAGAAGGCGTCTTACGTGGCAGAAAAAACGCTGCGCAAGGTCTACAAGAAGGTCGGCTTTGTCGCGCGCTGATTAAAGGGTGGAGAACATGAACGGAATTCCGAAAGAGTTATTGCTGAGCGTCGGCGGCGCGCTACTGTGCGCGTTTGCCGTCAGCTTTCTGATGTGCCCGCTCGTCAAGTCGTTTGCCTATAAGATCGGCGCGATCGACGTGCCGAAGGACAACCGCCGCATGCACAAAAAGCCCGTACCGCGCCTCGGCGGCCTCGCGATCTTCCTCGGCTTTATCGTGAGCATGCTGCTGTTCGTCAAGGTCGACCATCAGTTGCAGGGCATTTTGCTGGGCGCGTCCATCATCGTCGTTTTAGGCGTAGTGGACGATATGTCCCCGCTGCGCGCGTATTTTAAGTTCTGCGTGCAGATCTTCGCGGCGCTCGTCGCCGTGTTCCACGGCGTCGTGATCCAGATGCTCTCCAACCCGAACGTCTTTGCTGAAAGCCCGTATTGGGACCTCGGCTGGCTGTCCATCCCCATCACAGTCTTGTGGATCGTCGGTATCACGAACGCCGTCAACCTCATCGACGGCCTCGACGGCCTTGCCTGCGGCGTTTCGACCATCAGCGCCATTTCGATGCTCGTCATCGCGCTGCTCGTCTCTGAAAGCGATGTGGCGCTCGTGATGGCCGCGCTTGTGGGTGCGTGCCTCGGTTTCATGCCGTACAACAAGAATCCGGCCAAGATGTTTATGGGCGACACGGGCTCGACGTTCCTTGGCTACATCCTTGCGACGATCTCGATCCAGGGCCTTTTCAAGTATTACGCCATCGTGTCGTTCGCGGTGCCGTTCCTGATCCTGGGCCTGCCGATGTTCGACACGCTCTTTGCCATCATCCGCCGCCTTGCCCACGGGCAGAACCCGATGGCGCCTGACCGCGGACACATCCACCACCGCCTCATCGACATGGGTCTCAACCAGAAGCAGGCCGTCGCGGCGCTGTACGTTATCAGCAGTATCCTCGGACTTTCCGCCGTGGTGCTGACGTCGAGCGGCGCGATCAAGGCGATGCTCTTTCTGATGGCGCTGGCGGTGGCGGCGTTCCTCGCCTCGCGCGTCATCTTCCGCCGCGATATCGACAAGGCATTGCAGGCGGAAAAGGCCGCGGCAGAGGAGAAGAGCACAGAGACCGCCACACCGGCGGAAACCGTGCCTGCGGAACCTGAAGAAGAATCCAACGAAGAGAAAAAAGAGGAAGCATAAATGGAAAAACTGCGCATTATGAGCGTGTTCGGCACGCGGCCCGAGGCCATCAAGATGGCCCCGCTCGTCAAGGAGCTTGCCTCGCGCGACGAGATCGAGAGCCTTTGCTGCGTGACGGCGCAGCACCGCGAAATGCTCGATAGCGTGATGGAGGTCTTCGACCTCAAGGCCGACTGCGACCTTGATATTATGACCCCGCGGCAGACGCTCTCGACCATCACGAGCAAGTGTCTGCTCGGTATGGACGACGCCATTGAGCAATTAAAGCCTGACATGATCTTAGTCCACGGCGACACGAGCACGACGTTTGCCGGTGCGCTCTCGGCCTTTTACCACAAGGTGCCCGTCGGACATGTGGAGGCGGGCCTTCGCACCTACGACAAATACTCCCCGTTCCCCGAGGAGATGAACCGTAAGCTCGTCACGGCCATCGCCGACCTCTATTTCTGCCCGACGAAAAATAACCGCGAGAACTTACTCAAAGAGGGCGTGACCGAGGGCCTTTTCATCACGGGCAATACGGTCATTGACGCACTGAAAACAACGGTGTGCAAGGATTACCGCTTTACAACAGAACTGCTCAACGAGCTGGACTATTCAAGAAAGGTCGTGCTCGTGACGTGCCACCGCCGCGAGAATTACGGCCAGCCCATGGAGAACATCATGACCGCGCTGCGCGACATCGCCCTCCAGAATGAGGACTGCGAGCTTGTCTATCCCGTGCACCTCAGCCCCGTCGTGCGCGAGAACGCGCAGAAGTTCCTCGCCGGTACGCCGCGCGTGCATTTGATCGACCCGCTGAGCGCGGACGAGATGCACAATCTTATGGCGCGCTGCTACATGGTGATGACCGACAGCGGCGGACTCCAGGAGGAGGCTCCTGCGCTCGGCAAGCCCGTCCTTGTCATGCGCAAAGAGACCGAGCGCCCCGAGGCGGTCGCCGCCGGCACGGTGAAGCTCTGCGGCGTCGAGTACGACGACGTGCTGCGCATGGGCAACGAGCTTCTTCGCAGCAGGGAGGCGTACGACGCGATGGCGCACGCCGTCAACCCCTATGGTGACGGCCACGCCTGCGCACGCATCGCCGACGCGATTTTGTGGCACTTTGGCCGCCGGAGCGAGCGCCCCGCGGATTTTAACGCCTGATTTTGACGGAATGAAAGAAGGGAGTGGAGCGGAATGAGAAAGCGGAGGGTGACGCCCATTGGCGCTGCTTTCGTCGCGCTCGTTTTGCTGGTGCTCCTGTTTGTGGTGCGCGGCGCGCTGCACCGTCCCGCGCACGTCGTGCTGCCGCAGGATGCGAGCAGTAGCGATGTGAGCGACGCGTCGCTCGACGACAGCGCCGTGGGCCGCATCGCTGTGCGGCCCGACACGGTGCAGTCCGCCATCGCGACGCTTGAACGTCCCGCGCGCTACTCGCGCGCCATCACGATCGAGCGCTACTATTCCGGCGGCAGCGGCGTCGACCGCAGCAGTGTCAGCGTCGACGGAGCGTGGATGCGCGTCGACACCGAGCAGGCGAGCGGCGCGCAGAGCCACACGATCTCCAACGGGGAAAGAACGTGGGTCTGGTACGGCGGCAGCGAGCTCTATTACGAGAGCGCCGCAGCCTTCACCGCCGACGAGGAGCAGGGCATCCCGACGTATGAGGACATCCTGCGCCTTGACAAAAAGCGCATCGCTGCGGCGGATTACCGCCTGCTCGACACCGTGGACTGCATCTTTGTGGAAACTGCCGCCGATGACGGCGGCTACATTGAGCGCTACTGGGTCAGCGTGAGCAACGGCCTTCTCTGCGCGGCGGAAAAATTGCAGGGCGAGGATGTCGTCTACCGCATGGCGGGCATGAGCGTCGACAGCGGGAACGTGGCGGAGAACGCCTTTACGCTGCCGGACGGCACAGTGCTCCACGAAGGTGCGCTCGACGGCGCAAACCGGTAAAAGAAACTGAAAAGGCCGTCCGAAGATCGTTCTTCGGACGGCCTTTTTGTCAAAATATGTCATAAAATGAGCAGCAGCATCGCGACTAAAAGCTCGTCGTCCGCCTTTTCCTCAAAGAGGAAAAAGAGAATGAGCAGCAGCAAAATGTCCGCCGTGTCCACGCCCTTGAGCGGTAATTTGTCGAGGATGCGCGAGAAAAACTGCGACGCCTCCTGACTGATCGGCGGCGGAGGGGGAGCGCCCCCCTGCGGCGGCCTTGGAGGCGGTGCGTTTCCACCGGAGGGCGGCGGGGGAGGCGGCCGGCCATCACGCGGCGGTTCGCCGCGCGGCGCGTCCTGCATCGGCATGCGGGTGTAGACGCCGTCGTCGTTGCGCAGATAGCGGTTATACATTGCGCGGCCCCCCTTCGCTGAGGAGCAGCGTCTTCCCCAGGTGGATGAAGCGCGCGAGCTGTGCCGCGCGCTCGACCTTGTCCTGCCGCTCCGGCTTCAAAAATGGGCGCAGCGCGCGCAAAAACGCGGCGGTCTCGCCGCTCTCGGGCCGATTGAGCTGCGAGAGCACGGGCAGCAGCTTGGCGATCATGCCGGGGTCAATGCCGCCGAGCAGCGACGAAAGATCACCCATCGGATCGCCCTGCGGCGGTGGCGGCGTGGGAGCAGACGGCGCAGGTCCGGCCGCACCGCCCGCGGGCGGGGGAGGCGGCGCGCTGCCGCCGGACTGCCCCATCTGCTGCGACAGATTTTGCGCCATGTTCATCACCTGCGCCATGGCGTCCGGATCGGAGAGCAGGGTATTCAGTTTTTCCTCCCACTCGCTCATCGTGACGCCCTCCCGCGGTTTTTATTTTTTTGCGCTGTCGTTGATGCGGTTCATAATGGCCATGCCCTCGGGACTTTTCATCAGGTTCGAGAGCATTGTGGCCAACTCTTTCGTGTTGCCCGCCGCGGCATTCTGCGCCGCGTGATTGAGCGCCGCGCCGCCATCCTGAGAGGTGAGCATCTGCATGAGCCTTTGCCCGTCGCCCGATTGCAGGAGCGACTGCGCTATGGCAGGATTGCGCTTGAACTTGTCGATGAGCTGCTGCGTGCTGTGATCCATAGCTGTGCCTCCGTTTCCTGTCTTTCAAGGCAGTATATGAGAGGGACGCGGCAGTTGTGCCGCCGCAGCGGCGAAATTTTTTGAAAAATTTTCCGAACCCGTGAAAGAAAACGCCCTGCCCGCGCACATGTATGGTGTAAGGCCTTTGAGGAGAGAAACATATATGTTTTCAAACGAAGCGTTTGCCCAAAATGCAGAAAAGTACATGGACATGGTCTTTCGCGTGGCCTACGGCTGGCTCAAAAACTCGGACGACGCCAACGATGTGACACAGGACGTATTGATAGAGCTGTACAAAACGGACAAGGCGTTCGAGTCGGACGCCCATTTGAAAAACTGGCTCATCCGCGTCACCGTCAATCGCTGCAAGATGCTCTTCCGCTCGCCGTGGCGCCGGCACGAGGACATCGACGACTATGCCGAGACATTGTCCTTCGAGCAGCCGCGGGACGGCGAGCTCTTCAAAGCCGTGATGGCGCTCGACAAAAAATACCGTGTGCCGCTGCTGCTCTTCTATTACGAGGGGTATACAACGGCGGAAGCCGCGTCGATGCTCGGCATTCCCGAAAAGACCGTCAGCACAAGACTTTACCGCGCAAGGGCGAAGCTCAGAACGATTTTGGAGGAGGAGTAAAGCAATGACGGAAAAAGAGAGATTTCAACGCGCATTCGCGCCGCTGCACGCCTCCCCGGACATGATGACGGAGGTAATGAAGATGACAGAACGGAAAACGAAACGGCCCGCACTGCGCCGCGCCGCGACCATCGGCCTTGCGGCCGCGCTCGTGCTGGCGCTCGGCAGCGTCGCCTATGCCTCGGACCTCGGTGGCATTCAGCGTACGGTGCAGCTCTGGCTCAACGGTGAGATGACGGATGCAACGCTGACGGTAAACGAGGGAAGCTACACCCTGCGCTATCCGGACAAGGACGGCACCGAGCACGAAATGGGCGGCGGTGGCATTGCCATCGAAGACGACGGCACGGAGCGGGCGCTGACGGAGGAAGAGGTGTTAGAGCATCTCAACGCGCCCGAGGTCGAAGAGCGCGAGGACGGCACGGTCACGGTCTACTACCTCGACCAGAAGCTCGACGTCACGGACAAGTTCGACGAGGACGGCGTCTGCTACGTGCAGCTTGAGGGCGGCGAGAAGACGATCTACATGACCATCAAGCGCGGCAACGGCTACGCAACGAGCACGACAAAGTACATCCTGCCCAGCGAATTCAACAACTGAAAGAAAAACGAGAAAGGTTCCGCACAGCATCGCTGTGCGGAACCTTTCTCCTATTGGGGAAAGCCTCGCAGAGTTTCGTGCACGCAGGCACGAAATAAAATCAGATCGTTTTTCGCCGCGGCGTGTACGTGGTGAAAAACACCTCTCGCGGAGCGTGTGTCGAGCTGCCATATTGGCGGCGAGGCACGGAGCGCAGAGCGGCCTTCTCCCAAAAGCGGCAAAGCCGCTTTTTGGAAGATATTATTTCTGCGCTTTGCCGTAGTCGCAGTCTTTTCTCAGCGGGCAGCCGTCGCAGTTGGCTTTGCGGGCGGTGCAGCGGTCGCGGCCGAACAGCACCATGCGGTGGCAGAAGTCGCTCGATTCCTCCGGCGGGAGCACCTGACGCAGCTGCTTTTCGACGCTCAGCGGGTCCTTGCTGCCGTCCGTCAGGCCGAGGCGGCCCGTGATGCGGATGCAGTGCGTGTCGCACACGTAGGCGGGCTGGCCGTAGACGTCACCGAGGATCAGGTTCGCCGTTTTGCGCCCGATGCCGGGGAGGGCTGTGAGCTCCTCCATCGTGCCGGGGACCTTGCCGCCGTACTTTTCGAGCAGGATCTTCGCGCACTCGACGATGTCCTTCGACTTCGTGTTGTAAAATCCGCAGGAGCGGATCGCGTCGCCGACCTCTTCATACGTCGCGTTCGCGAAGGCCTCAAGCGTCGGGAACTTCTGATAGAGCGACGGCGTGACCATGTTCACGCGCGCGTCGGTGCACTGGGCGGAAAGGCGCACGGCGAACAGAAGCTCGTAGTCCTTTTTATATTCGAGCGAGCAGCGCGCGTTGGGGTAGAGGACCTTCAGCTCCTCCACGATGCGGCGGACGGCGGCTTTGGATTTCATGGCGAAACCTCCTGCGTTTCATCAATACTGCCGACAGTATAGCACAAAGACACGGAAAAATCGACAGAAAAAGTCTGTGCAGTGAAGAAAAAATGTGCTATAATCATTCCATCTGTGAAAAAGGAGGCTTGTGCGATGCGGCTACTATTCAAGCAGCGCTTTTTTTCGTGGTTCGACAGCTACGATATCTACGACGAGGACGGCAACACCGTCTTTACGGTCGAGGGCAAACTCGCCTGGGGGCACTGCCTGCACATTCTGAACGCCATGGGCGATCACATCGGAACGGTGCAGCAGCGGGTGCTGACCTTCCTCCCGAAGTTTGAACTCTACATCGGCAAGCTGTATTACGGCTGTATCCGCAAGGAATTTACCTTTTTCACCCCGCGCTTCACCCTTGAGTGCAGCGACTGGGAGGTGAACGGCAGCTTTATGGAATGGGACTACACGATCGACAGCCCTTCGCGCGGCTGTATCGCCACCATCACGAAGGAACTCTTTCACTGGACGGACACCTACGTCATCGACGTCGCCGATCCCAAGGACGCGCTGGGCGCGCTGATGGTCGTGCTGGCGATTGACGCGGAAAAATGCAGCAGGAACAACTGATATGAGTGAAAAAAGACCTTTGGCGGATGAGATCCGCCCGCTGACGCTCGACGAGGTCGTGGGTCAGAAGCACTTGCTCGGAAAGGGCGCGCTGCTGCGCCGGCTCATCGAGTCCGGCTCAAGCGCGAATATGATCTTCTACGGCCCGTCCGGCACGGGCAAGACGACGATCGCGAACATCATCGCGAACCGCACGAATAAGACCCTGTACCGCCTGAACGCGACGACCGCGAGCCTTCAGGATGTCAAGAGCATTATCTCCGATGTCGGCACGATGATGGCACCGGGCGGCATTCTGCTCTACCTCGACGAAATTCAGTATTTCAACAAAAAGCAGCAGCAGAGCTTGCTCGAATTCATGGAAAACGGCTCTATCACGCTGATCGCGTCGACGACGGAGAACCCGTATTTTTACGTTTACGGCGCGCTTTTATCCCGTTCGACGGTGTTTGAGTTCAAAAACGTCAGCGCGGAGGAAATCATCCCCGCGGTCGAGCGCGCGCTCGGCATTTTGAAAGAGCGCAGCGAGCTGCCGCTTTCCTGGGAGGACGACGTGCCGCGCGTCATCGCGCAGCAGTGCGGCGGCGATGTGCGCAAGGCCGTGAGCGCGTGCGAGCTTTTATATGAGGCGGCGGACGTCACGAACGGCGAACTTTTGCTGAAAAGTGAAGACGCCTTACAGGTCGCGCAGCGCAGTGCCATGCGCTACGACAAGGGCGGTGACGCGATGTACGACTGCGCGAGCGCGCTGATGAAGTCGCTGCGCGGCAGCGACCCCGACGCGGCGCTCCACTACCTCGCAAGATTTTTAGAGGCGGGCGATCTGGTCACGCCATGCAGGAGGTTACTCTGCTCGGCGAGCGAGGACGTCGGCATGGCCTATCCGCAGGCTATCGCCATCGTCAAGGCCTGCGTCGACACCGCGATGCAGCTCGGCCTTCCCGAAGCGCAGCTGCCGCTGGCGCAGGCGGCGGTGCTGCTCGCCACCGCACCGAAGTCCAACAGCGTGATCGAGGGCATCGGCGCTGCCTGGGCGGATGTGAAGGCGGGCAAGAGCGGCAATTTCCCGCGCTGCCTCCAGAATGTCCACGCCGATTCGACCGGCGGCGCGCAGGGGCAGAACTACAAGTACCCGCACGCCTACCCGAACCATTGGGTGAAGCAGCAGTATCTGCCCGACGAGCTCAAAAACGTGCAGTACTACCGCTACGGCGACAACAAGGTCGAGCGCGCCGCCGCGCAGTACTGGGAAGCGATCAGGGGGTGAGCACATGGACCTAAGGTTGAACGATATTGTCGAAATGAAGAAGCCGCATCCCTGCGGCGAAAAGCTCTGGCTCGTGACGCGTGTGGGCATGGACATCAAGCTCAAATGCAGGCGCTGCGGCCACGAGGTGATGCTCCCGCGCGCCAAGGCGGAAAAGGGCATCAAGAAAATCGTAGAAAGGGAGGAACCCCATGAATAAGAAGACGAGAGCCGTCGCGATCCTGCTGGTCGCGGTGATGATCTTATCGCTCGTTGCATCGATGGTTATTCCGTATTTATAAAATACAGCGCGACAGCGCTGCACATTATTCCCTGCGCCGCGCAGGGGAGCGAGTCAAAGGGGCCATTCTCTTTCGTGAAAGAGAATGGCCCCTTTGGAACCCCAAGAGAAAGACTTAGATTGGCAGTCTCAGGCTTGGATGACTTTTATGCCTCCGGAATGAAAATGCCTGCGCGCGGCGTTGCCGCGTTAGCATTGCTATACGATTTGAGTTGCTTCTATTATCCGCTGTTGCTCTGCCTATCTTGTAGGAGTGCAGCCTAATTTCCGTCTACCGCCAGTCTCCACAATGCGGCGAGCGCAGCAATGCCGCATTCGGCACGCAGTCTGCCGCCGTTCTACCGTCACTCGCGCCTCACGGCAGTAAGGCGCGGTTGAGAGTGGTCACGAATTGCAGGGGTTCATGGCGAAGCCATGTACACCGCACTTACATTGCGCAGCGTGTGCAGTTCTTCAAGATAAAAACTGCCAATGTGCGGGGTCGAGGGGGAAGGCCCCTCGTCCTTTCTCTTGGGGGTGTAAGGGGGATATTCTCTTTCCGAGAAAGAGAATATCCCCCTTATCCGCGTCCCCCACACGGTGTGGGGAAAACCCCGCAGCGCTTTTGCGCTGCCATTTTATCCCGCGAGGGAAAAGATAAGAAAAGGGCATCTTTCGCCCTTTTCTTTTTTTGTCCATTGCTATAATGGACTTCCATTGAGGGAGGTGTGCCATGGTCATCTACATAGAAAGCGTCTTCGCGTTTAACGTTCTCGTCGACTATCTGTTGTTGTTCGGCGCGGCGAGAGTCGCAGGGCGGACAGTCGCGCGGAGAAGACTTTTGCTCGGCGCGGCGGTCGGCGGTATTTATGCGGCAGTGCAGCTCTTTTTGCCGAAAAGCGTCGTTTTGTTGCTGCTTGGGCTCGCTTTGATGGGCGCGGCGGCGTATCGCGGCAGTGGGCGGGCGGTCAAGCTGACGCTGCTGTTTTTCCTTGCCTCGTGCGGCCTCGCTGGCGTGGTGATGCTCTTAGGGCAGAGTCTGGGGTCGATGGCGCGCCTTGCGCGCGGCGTGGTGACAGCAGACCTGCCGTGGGGCGTCTTCCTGATCGCGGCGGGGACGTCGTATTTGCTGCTTTCCGTCGTGTTCCGCTACGGCGCGGCGCGGACAGGGAGCGAGACGGCGGATGTGGTCATCGCCTATCGAGGAAAAACGGCCCGCGTGCGGCTGCTGCGCGACACGGGCAACACGCTCTGTGACCCTGTGACGGGCCTCGGCGTGCCGGTCATCGACCGTCACGCACTGGGAGACCTCATCAGCGAAGAAGAGACCGCGACGCTGCCGCGTATTGCGTATTGCAGCGTGGGCAATGCGGATGGAACGCTGCCGCTGCTGCGCTGTGAAGGAATAACGGTTGACGAAATCAAACTCGGCCCGCGTGCCGTTGCCCTGGCGGAGCACCCGCTCGGCGACGGCGGTGCATATGCGGGACTGTGGTGCGAAGGATGCGAAAAGGGGGAGAAGCATGGAGAGCTTGCTCAAAACGCTGTGGCGTAGACTGCGCTTTTATCTCATCGACTGGGGGCTCATCGCGCGGCGGGGAATTTTCTACATCGGCGGCAGCGATACGCTCCCGCCGCCGCTCGAGCGGGAGAAGGAAGCTGAGCTCATCGCGCGCATGGACGAAGGCGACGAGAGCGTGCGCGGCACGCTCATTGAGCACAACCTGCGGCTTGTCGCCTACATCGCGCGCCGGTTTGAAAATACCGGCATCAACATCGAAGACCTCATCTCCATCGGTACGATCGGGCTCATCAAGGCAGTGAACACGTACCGCAGCGACAAGAACATCAAGCTCGCGACCTACGCCTCGCGCTGCATTGAAAATGAGATACTCATGCACCTGCGCAAGACCGCGCCGCAGAAGTCCGAGGTCAGCTTTGACGAGCCGCTCAACACCGACTGGGACGGAAACGAGCTGCTGCTCTCCGACATTCTCGGCACCGACGAGGACCTTGTCTTGAAGCCCATTGAGGACGATGTCGACCGCCAACTCCTGATGGACGCGGTCGACAAGCTGACCGCGAGGGAGAGAACAATCATCACGCTGCGCTTTGGCCTCGGTGGACGGGAGGAAAAGACGCAGAAGGAGGTCGCCGACCTGATGGGCATTTCGCAGAGCTATATCTCGCGCCTTGAGAAGCGGATCATCGTGCGGCTGAAGAAGGAAATCCTCAAAATGAGTTGACAAGCGGCGCAAAAAACGGTATGATTCAGCGTGACAAATGCGAAGAAGAGGAGCAGTATCCGCATCTGAAAGCGAAGAGAGAGGGCGGCCGGTGTAAGCCCTTGTGCAGGATGTGGGGAAGTCGCCTTGGAGCTGCCGCGCTGAAAAGAGAGTAAGCCGGACGGGAACTCCCGTTACAGAGGCATGAGTGTCCGCACAATGCGGGAATCCAGGTGGTACCACGGTCATTGATCGCCCTGAGCAGTCAAAGCTGCTCAGGGCGTTTTTATTTTGGGGAGGGGACAATGGAACAGTATATCTTTGCGCCCACGGTCTGCGGGGCGGAGCTGGAGGAAGAACTCGCCGCGGCGATCGAAAAGCGGACGGAGATATTCTCACGCGCATCGCTCCCGGGGATGTGGAAAAAAACGGACGCCCTCAATCGCTATGCGGCGCGGGGCAGCAGGCGGAAAGGAATTTTACGCAAGGTCCTTCCGTGGGTGCTGATCCTCGCGGGACTTTTTCTGGCGATCCCGGGGGTGATGGAGCCAAAGGAGCTGCGCACACCGCTCATTGCGGGCGCCTTCTTTATGTTATTGGGCATTTCAAGCCTTCTGCGGCAGCGCCCTGCGCGGAGGAAAGGCTCGTTCCGCCGAGCGGCGGCTGGAATGCTGCAAAATACGAGCGGCCTTGCGGAAGCGAGCGTGCAGGTCGTTTTTGACGACGAGGGGATGAAGGTCATCACGCAGGACAGTACGCGCACCGTGCCGTATGAAGAGATGGAAATGCTCATCGAAACGCCGCAGCTGTATCTTTTGACCTACGGCGGGAAGGCGACGCTTTTGCAGAAGAAGGATCTGACGGGCGATGCGGAAGCGTTCGTCGGATTTTTGAGCGCTCATGCGCTGAGCGTATACCAAACGGAAGATCAATAAAATCATTATTAGAGATTCAAGATAGGAGAAAACCAATGAAAGAATTACCCAAGATCTATGAGCCGCAGCAGGTCGAGGGCCGCATCTATCAGATGTGGATGGACAACGACTGCTTCAAGGCCGAGCCCGACCCCGACAAAAAGCCCTTTTCCATCGTCATGCCGCCGCCGAACGTCACCGGCCAGCTGCACATGGGCCATGCAATGGACTCGACGCTGCAGGACATCCTGACGCGCTTTAAGCGCATGCAGGGCTACTCCGCCCTGTGGCTCCCCGGCACTGACCACGCGGGCATCGCCACGCAGATCAAGGTCGAAGAGGAACTGCGCACCAAGGAGGGCCTGACGCGCTACGACCTCGGCCGCGAGAAGTTTTTACAGCGCGTGTGGCAGTGGAAGGAAAAGTACGGCAACCGCATCGTCGAGCAGCAGAAGAAGATGGGCGCGAGCTGTGACTGGTCCCGCTCCCGCTTCACGATGGACGAGGGCTGCTCCAAGGCCGTGCGCGAGACGTTCTGCGAGCTCTACGATAAGGGCCTGATCTACAAGGGCAGCCGCATCATCAACTGGTGCCCGCACTGCCTGACGGCGCTCTCCGACGCGGAGGTCGAGTATGTCGACAAGCCGGGCCACCTCTGGTATATCCGCTACCCGCTCTCCGACGGCAGCGGCGATATCGTCGTCGCCACCACCCGTCCTGAGACGATGATGGGCGACACGGGCGTTGCGGTCAACCCTGAGGACGAGAAGTTCAAGCACCTGATCGGCAAGACCTGCATCCTGCCCATTATGAACCGCGAAATTCCCATCGTGGGCGACGAATACTGCGAGATCGGCTTCGGCACGGGCGCTGTTAAGATGACCCCTGCACACGACCCCAACGACTTTGAGGTCGGCCTTCGCCACAACCTCGAGGTCATCCGCGTCATCGCCGACGACGGCACGATCAACGAAAACGGCGGCAAGTACAACGGCATGGACCGCTACGAGTGCCGTAAGGCACTGGTGAAGGATCTTGAGGAGCAGGGCTACCTCGTCAAGACCGAGCCGTATTCCCACAACGTCGGCACGTGCTATCGCTGCCACAACGACGTCGAGCCCCTCATCTCCGCGCAGTGGTTCGTCAAGATGGAGCCGCTTGCCAAGGAGGCCATCCGCGTCGTGAACGACGGCACGATCAAGTTCGTGCCTGAGCGCTTCACCAAGACCTATATCAACTGGATGGAGAACGTGCATGACTGGTGCATTTCCCGCCAGCTGTGGTGGGGTCACCAGATTCCCGCGTGGTACTGCGACGAGTGCGGCCATATCAACGTCAAGCGCGAAGACCCGACGGAATGCGAAAAGTGCGGCTGCAAGCACCTGACGCGCGAGGAGGACGTGCTCGATACCTGGTTCTCCTCCGCGCTCTGGCCGTTCTCCACGATGGGCTGGCCCGATAAGGGCGCAGCAGACCTCAACTACTGGTATCCCACGTCCGTCATGGTCACGGGCTACGATATCATCTTCTTCTGGGTCGCGCGCATGATCTTCTCCGGTATGGAGCAGATGAAGAAGGAGCCGTTCAAGACCGTCTTCATCCACGGCCTCGTCCGCGACGACAAGGGCCGCAAGATGTCCAAGTCGCTCGGCAACGGCATCGACCCGCTGGAGATGGCCGAGAAGTACGGCGCGGACGCGCTGCGCTTCAACCTCATCACCGGCAACTCCCCGGGCAACGACATGCGCTTCTACGTCGAAAAGTGCGAGGCGATGCGCAACTTCTGCAACAAGATCTGGAACGCGAGCCGCTTCGTGATGATGAACCTGACGATCGACCACGTGGAGCTGCCCAAAAAGCTCGAGCTCGAGGACAAGTGGATCCTCTCGAAGCTCAATACGCTCATCCGCGAGGTCACGGACAATATGGACGCCTTCGAGCTCGGCGTCGCGTCCGCAAAAATTTATGACTTCATCTGGGACAACTACTGCGACTGGTTCATCGAGCTGACGAAGAACCGCCTCAACAGCGACGATCAGACCACGCGCGAGAACGCACAGAACGTCCTCTGCTATGTCCTCATCGAGACGCTCAAGCTCCTGCACCCGTTCATGCCGTTCATCACCGAGGAGATCTGGCAGGCGCTTCCGCACGAGGGCGAGTTCCTGATGCTCTCCAAGTGGCCGGAGTACAACGAAAAGTTCAGCTTCCCCGCCGAGGAGGAGGCGATGCAGACCGTCATCGAGGCCATCACCGCCATCCGTGCCCGCCGCAACGAGATGAACGTTGCGCCGTCGAAGAAGGTGCACTACACCGTCGCCACCGCGCACGCCGATACGTTCAGCGCCGGTATCCCGTTCTTCACGCGTCTGGCCTCTGCCAGCGATGTGACGATCGTGCCCGCCGATGCCGCCATCGACGCCGACGGCAAGGTCGAGGTCGACACCCACGCCGCGCGTATCTTCATGCCGCTCGCCGAACTCGTCGACTTTGAAAAGGAGCTCGCACGCATTGCCAAGGAGAAGGCAAACGCCGAAAAGCAGCTCGCCGGTATCGAGAACAAGCTGAAAAACGAGGGCTTCCTCGCCAAAGCGCCGGAGGCGGTCGTCAACGGCGCCCGCGCCGATGCAGAGAAGCTCAAGGCGCTCATTGAGAAGCTCGATGCTTCCGCGGCGGCGATGAAGAAATAATTACTTTCCTTTAGGAAACGGATTTGGTTCCCTGCGCCGCGCAGGGGACGGATAAAGGGGGAGGTTCTCTTTCACAAAAGAGAACCTCCCCCTTTTGATCCCCCAAGAGAAAGGTTTTGACATTGCAAGCGAGCAGCTTGAAGAGCTGCGGCGCTTGCCGAATCGGGTGCCTGCCAGGTGGTGTTGCTATACGACTTGGTTTGCTTCTATCTTCGCTGTCGCTTTGCCTGCGATTCGTTAGTCTTACGCAATCTCCGTCTACTAGGGATTTGTGCAAATTTGCTTCTGCCTGCCGGGGCGACTTTGCTGCGCTCGCCGCAATATACGCACTATCGGTAGTAGGCGATTACACTGAACCTGCGATTAGATTCGAGAGCGGCACCCGCAAGGGGTGTGCCGCATCCGTAAGGCAGCAGAGCCGCCAACGGCTGCGCAACAGCGGATAATAGAAGTGAGTCAAATCGTATAGCAACACCAACCGCAGCAATGCCGCGCGCAGGCATTCCCATTCCGGAGGCATAAAAGTCATTCAAGCCCGAGACTGCCAATCAGACCCTTTCTCTTGGGGGTCAAAGGGGGATATTCTCTTTCCTCGGAAAGAGAATATCCCCCTTATTCGCTCCCCTGCGGATACGCAGGGAATGTGGTGCAGCGCCGGCGGCACTGCTATTTCTCCGCGCACGGCGCGGACTTTAGGCGTTTTCCCATGTAAAGCTTACGCGTAAGCGCCGTCTGGGCCGCACCGGCCCGGCAGCAATATCCTTATCGCGCACGACGCTGCCGACGCGCAGCGTGGAGAGCAGAAAACCGAGCTGTAGCATGTTGAGCAGGATCGTCTTGATGCCAAAGGTGAAAAACGGGAAGGCTACACCGCCGCTGATGGGGATCAGCGTGAGGTCGCAGCAAAGATAGGCGGCCGCCTGCGTGGTGAACGACAGCAGCACGGAATAGGAAACGAGGCGGGCGAGCATACTCTTCTGTCTGCGGCAGCGGCAGAAGGCGAGAACAAGCAACGCCGTCAGCAGCGTGACGAGTGCGATGAGTGCCAGCCAGCCGCAGCGGTGGACGAGCAGTGTCAGCGCGTGCGCCTGTAAGTCGACCATGCCGAAGCCCTCCGAGCGGGCAAGGTGCTGTGCGCTGTACGGTCCCACGCCGCCTTGACCGATGAATTTGGCGTTTTGCAGCAGTTCGCGCAGTACAACGGTTCGATAGCCGTGTCCGTCAATGTAGGAGTGAGGATCAAGCACAATGGCGAGCTGACGCGCGAACCAGTTTGCACCGAGAACAAGGACCCACACGATGTCGGCGGCGAGCGGCAGGGTGGTGAGCAGCGTCTCCAACTTTTCGCCAAGGCCGAACCAGCCATTGCGGGCGCAGAAGATCAGCAGCGCGCTGTCACAGAGAAACAGAAAGCCCAGATCGAGCAGGCACGGGACGCGCAGGCAGAACATGCACTGCACCGCGAGGCAGACGAAGGCGGCGAAGACACCCCAGCCGCGCCGCCCGCGCAGCGCATAGAGCAGCACGGCAAACATCAGCGGGAACAGCAGCGGCAGGCCGCGCAGGAGAATATGCGTCGAAACGTAGATGTAGCGGAGCCAGAACCCGCCGATGGGCAGGAGACCGAGCAGGATCAATGCGGCATGGAACATGAGCGCGAGCGGCAGGGCGAAGTGTCCGAGCAGCGTAAAATCGAGAAAATAGGCCGCGAGCATCGCCGCCGTGCCGAGCAGCAGCGCCACGCTCTGATGCACAGCAAAATAGGACAATTCGTAGTCACGAAAGCTTACAAGCGCGGTGAACGCAAGCCCTGCAAGCGCGATGAGTGCCGCGAGCGCAAAAAGAAGCTTTGGTGTTTTCGGACGGTGGACGCGGTCAAGCTCCGTGCCGATCTCATACGGGTCGCCTGTCAGACGAAGGGATTCTGCGGTCGCGACGGTCTCGTCCATGCCACCCGCCATCAGCGCGTCGCGCTGGTCGCAGAGGTGGGTCAAAAGCTCGTCTTCGACGAGCGGTCGCGCCTTTTTCCACCGCAGCTGCTCAGCCGCGGTGCGGGCAAACTGGGTAAAGGTTTCAGGCAGAGCCAAGGCAGACGCCCCCTTTCAGCACGCGATCGACCGCAGTGGTAAATGTCGCCCATTCGACTTCTTTTTCGCGCAGCAAATGTTGCCCCTTGCGCTCCAAATGGTAGTAGCGGCGCGGGCGCGCCGCGCCCTCATCTTTTTCATAGGAGCGGATGAGCTCCTTTTCCTCAAGTGAGTGCAGCAGGGGATAGAGCGTGCCGGTCTTGAGCGCGAACGCGCGCTCGGAGCGGCGGGAGAGCTCTTCGATCATCTGATATCCGTACATGTCCTGCCCGTCGAGCAGCTTGAGCACGAGCATCGTCGTACTGCCCGCGAGCAGACTTTTGTCGACCGTCATACATACGCCTCCTGATAAGTAGATTATCTACATAGTAGATTGCCTACATAATAGCGGGAGTGCGGCGCGTTGTCAAGCGGGAAACAGGATATTGCAAAAAAAGAGCGATTTTGCTATGCTTGGGGTATCCAAGATAGGAGGGAGAATTTCCATGAACAAGATCACGCTTGGCAAGACGAATCTTGTCATCGAGAAAAACGGATTTGGCTGCCTGCCGATCCAGCGCATCAGAGAGCAGGATGCGGTCGACCTGCTGCACAAGGCGTATGACGGTGGCATCAACTTTTTCGACACGGCGCGCGCGTATTCCGACAGCGAGCAGAAGGTCGGCGCGGCGTTCTCGTCGATGCGCGACAAGATCGTGCTGGCGACAAAGACCGGCGCGCAGACGGCGGAGGGCTTCCGGAAGGATCTGGAGACCAGTCTCCGCACGCTGAAAACCGACTACATCGACATCTATCAGTTCCACAATCCCGCCTTCTGCCCGAAGCCGGGTGGAGAAGACGGCCTGTACGACGCGGCGCTCGAGGCGAAAAAGCAGGGCAAAATTCGCCACATTTCGATCACGAACCACCGCCTCGCCGTGGCGCACGAGGCCATCGACTCGGGCCTCTACGAGACCTTGCAGTTTCCGTTCAGCTACCTCGCGGGCGAGCAGGAGATGGAGCTCGTCAGAAAGTGCCGCGAAACAAACATGGGCTTTATCGCCATGAAGGGCATGGCGGGCGGCCTGATCCGCGACGGCTTCACGGCGGCGGCGTGGATGGCACAGCAGGATGGCGTCGTGCCCATCTGGGGCGTGCAGCGCGAGAGCGAGCTTGATCAGTTTTTGCAGTGTATCCGCGAGGGCGTTGAGCTGACGGATGAGCGCAAAGCGACTATCGAGCGTGACCGCAAGGAGCTATGCGGCGAATTCTGCCGCGGCTGCGGCTACTGCATGCCGTGCCCCGCGGGCATCGAGATCAACCAGTGTGCGCGCATGTCGCTCATGCTGCGCCGCGCCCCTGCAGCGGCGTGGCTCACCGAGGAATGGCAGCAGAAGATGCACCAGATCGAAAACTGCCGCCACTGCGGCCACTGCATGTCGAAGTGCCCCTACGGCCTGAACACGCCCGAGCTTTTGCAGGCAAACTACAAGGACTACTGGGAAGTGCTCGCGGCCAGCAAGGCGGAGAAATGAAGCTGGATTTTTCACAAAAATACGCCGTCCGGCCGCTGACGGCGGGGGATGTAGACAAGATTTTAGCGCTCTGCGCGGAGAACGAGCAGTTCTACCGCTACCATCCGCCGCTTGCGACGAGGGAGAGCGTTTTGGAGGACATGACGGCGCTGCCGCCGGGGAAATGCGCGGCGGACAAGCATTATCTCGGTTTTTTCGACAGAGAAACGCTCGTCGCCGTGCTGGACCTGATCGAGCGCTACCCGCAAGATGACACCGCCTACATCGGCTTCTTTATGACGAAAAAGGAGCGGCAGGGCCGCGGCCTTGGCACGGCGCTGATCGGCGAGCTGTTGGACGAACTGCGGAGAGAGAGGTTCCGCAAGGTGCGCCTTGCGGTCGACAGGGGCAATCCGCAGAGTAAAGCGTTCTGGGAAAAGAACGGCTTTGCGCTGATGGGCGAGGAATTCCCGCACGGCGATTCGGCGTATCTGCCGATGGAACGCGCGCTGTAAAAGTAAAGAAAGCACCGCTGTGCAGAGGGTATCTGCACAGCGGTGCTTTTCATTGTTAGCGACTATTTCAATTCGTAAGTCCAATCTTCACCGTTCTGGCGGTAGAACAGCTCGCTGAGATCATCTTCTTCAAACACGCGGAGAAGGTCGAGCATGTCGGAAGATGCAAGATCGAGCGAGGGGAGACCGGCGAGCTCCGCCCACCAGACCTCGCCCTCGTCGGAAGAGCGCAGCGTTCCGGTAAACTGCTCCGCGCGATAGAGCAGCACGACATGACGCACGCCGTCTTCGCACCAGTCCTTGATCCCGCACAGGCGCGGAGAGGAGATTGTCAGACCTGTCTCATCCTGAACCTCACGAATGACGGCATCTGTAAAGGATTCACCCTTTTCAACATGACCGCCCGGAAAAGCAACGCCTGGCCAGTTGGGATCTGTGCGGTCCTGCACCAAAACCTTGCTGCCGCGGCGGAGCACGCACATATTCATCAGTTCGACGGGCTCAGAGCGTTTCCTGTACAACACGTCCTTTTGGGGTTGAAAACTTGCTTGCTATCCATGACTACTGCGCGCTGTGCGGCACCTTTGCCTTGGCGCTGAGCTTGTCGGCGCGAACGGCAAAGACCTCGACTGTGCGGGCTTGCTGCTCGGTGAATTGATCTTCACGGCCCGCCATGTGGCGCATGAGGGAGGTCAGCGCGACGAGCTTTTCTTCACCGTCCAAAAATTCGACATGGCCGACGCCGGTGACGGAGGCGAAGTAGTATCCGCACTGGCAGGCGACATCGTGCTCGTCGAGCGCACCGCGGCAGTCCATTTCAAAGGCGACGGTCGGATTTTTGCGCAGAATGTCGAGCTTACGGCCTTCGCGTGCGCTGTGGCAGAAGAACGAGAACGCACCGCCTTCACAGGTATAGCCGAAATTCAGCGGCAGAAGATACGGCTCTCCATCGTCTACCATGGCAAGATGGATCACTTTACAATCGTTGATAATGGAGAGAATTTCGTCCAGATCGGTGATCTCGCGGTCGCTTCTTCGCATGAGAGATCCTCCTTTGATCGTTTTCCTCATTTTACAGGGCGGAAGCGCAGGTGTCAAGGAGGCGCGGCAAAGAAAAATCAGAATACCGGCGGTCTTCGACAAAAAAACGGCAGGAGGACAGGCTATACTTTGAGAAACGAAAGGGAAAACGCTTGAAGGAAACGGAGGGAGAGCAATGGAGGTCATTTCATCGGGCGAAGGGCGTGAACTGACGCTCACGCTGCGCGGGGAGCTCGACCATCACGCGGCGAAGGAGGCGATGCGGAAGCTCGAATGGGAGCTGGATGCGGCGCTGCCGAGCAAACTGACGCTGGATTTTTCGGGTGTGAGCTTTATGGATTCGTCTGGCATCGCCGTCGTGATGCGCGCGCTCAAGCGTATGCGCGCCATGGGCGGCAGCGCTGCGATCAAAAACGTTCCGCCGCAGGCGAAAAAAGTGTTTACCGCCGCGGGAATTTTCCGCATCGTACCGCTTGAGGAGGGGGAAAAGAGCGATGAAAGTAAAACCGAATAACTACATAGCCATTGAATTTCCGAGCCGCAGCGTCAACGAAGGGCTGGCGCGCGCCGCGGTCGCGGCGTTTGCCGCGCAGCTCGACCCGACGCTCGACGAGCTCGGTGACATCAAGACCGCCGTGAGCGAGGCGGTGACGAACGCCATCGTCCATGCCTATCCGCAGGAGATCGGCAAGATCGCGCTGCGCGCATGCATTTTCGACGGAAATCTCCTTGAGATCACCGTGCGCGACTGGGGGTGCGGCATTGCGGACGTCGAAAAAGCGCGAGAGCCGCTCTACACGACTGGCGGTGAAGAGCGCAGCGGCATGGGCTTTACGATCATGGAGAGCTTTATGGATTCGCTCGCTGTGCGCTCGAAAAACGGCAAGGGCACGGTTGTGACGATGAAGCGCAGGATCGCGCTGCGCACGGCGCGCCGATGAATGCCGCGCCGGAATTGCTCAAGGCCGCGGTGCAGGGCGACGAGCAGGCCTGCGAGCAAATGCTGCGCGAGAACAGCGGCCTCATCTGGAGCATCGTGCGGCGCTATTACGGCCGCGGCGTGGAGCCGGACGACCTCTATCAGCTCGGATGCCTTGGATTCATCAAAGCAATAAAGGGATTTGACTTTGCATTCGGCACGCAGTTTTCAACCTACGCTGTGCCGAAGATCGCGGGCGAAATTCGACGCTTTCTGCGCGATGACGGTGCAATCAAGGTGAGCCGCAGCATGCGTGAGCAGTCGGCGACGATCTTCGCCGCGCGCGAAAAGCTCAAAAATACACTCGGGCGCGAACCGGCGCTCTCCGAGCTTTCGGAGGAGACGGGATTCAATGCCGAGGAGATCGCGCAGTGTGAGCTGGCGGTCGCTGCGCCGGACAGCTTGCAGCGCGAAACGGGCGACGGCCTGACGCTCGAGGGGATGCTCGGCGGCGAGTCGCCAGAGGACGGGCTCATTGAGCGCATCGCGCTGCGCGAAGCCATCGACGGGCTCCCTGAGCGCGAGAAAATGACGATCCTGCTGCGCTTTTTCAAGGGGCTGACGCAGGAGCAGGCGGCGCGCCTTCTGGGCGTGTCGCAGGTGCAGGTATCGCGGCTGGAGCGCCGGGCGCTGGAGAAGCTGAGGGCGTCTCTTTCGGACGGGCTTTGAAGTAGCTTTCGTCCTGAAACTCCGTCATCATGCCCCAGTAGCGCTTGGGCATGTGCGTCATGCGAAGCTTTTCATTTTTGCGCGCCTCGATGGCGACGGTGTCGTAAAAGCGGCGCCAGAGGCGGCGATAGCCCGCCTCGACTTCGTCCGGCTGCGCCATTTCAAAGTGATTGAGCGGCACGATGCGCGACACGCCGCCGCTATAGAGCAGCGCCTCGCGGTGCGTGCGGTCGTAGAGGAAAAACGTCTCGTTGTGATAGCGTTCGCAGAAGTGGCGGCGCAGGACAGGGAGCACACGGTTTTTCGGTTCGATCTCCGCGCCGAGTACGCCGTCAAAGTCGGAAAAGCGGGTGAAGCCGCGGAATTGCTCGACCTCGCCCGAAAGCTGCCGCACGGCCTTGAGCAGCGGCAGATAGGTGTCGTCGCTCAGGCGCGAGAGCAGCGGCGTGCCCTCGCGGTAAAATTTGACGATGAAGCGGTAAATGGCCATCTCCTTGTCGGGAAGGCAGGTGAGAAACGCGCGGCGCAGGAAGGGGCCGACTTCCGGACTTCGCTTGTAGAGGCTGCGGTAGATGCGCTGCGCGTGGGCGCGGTCCGTCGTGACCGCGCGAATTTCAAAAAGGGAGGGCTCGTCGTCCCCATCGCGCAAAATCGCGGTGGGGCGTTCTTTTTTTGTGTAGCTTTCAAACACGCAGCAGAGGAGCCCTTCAAAGCTGCCGTCGTATTGATAGATGATCTCGCGCCATGCCATAGCGGCCTCCTTAGCCGACCTGATCGAAAAGGGATAGCTGCTGTGCCTCGGCCTGTGGGAGCGCGCGGCGCTCCACGGCCATCAGGTTTTGCAAAATGCCCTCCTGCGACAGCTTGAGCGGCGAGGCATAACGCCCGCCGCAGGTGAGAAAGTATTGCGCACGCTTCATCACGACGCCGAGCTTTTTGAGGTCCTCCGCGCGCAGCGCGCCCGAGCGGCGCGCGACCAAAATGCGCTTGGCGCTCACAACGCCGATGCCCGGCACGCGCAGCAGCGCTTCATAGTCCGCGCGGTTCACCTCGACGGGGAAGAACTCGGGATGGCGCAGCGCCCAGCAGCACTTGGGGTCAAGGGCAGGATCAAAGTCCGGCGCGTTGTCGTCGAGCAGCTCGTTTGCGCGAAAGCCGTAAAACCGCAGCAGCCAGTCGGCCTGATAGAGCCGGTGCTCGCGCAGCAGCGGCGGCTTGGTGTCGAGCGCGGGCAAAAGCGTGTTCTCGACTACCGGCACATAGGCTGAGTAGAACACGCGCTTTAACCGATAGGAATCGTAAAGCGCCTGCGTGAGATTCAGAATGTGCAGGTCGCTTTCCTTTGTCGCGCCGACGATGAGCTGTGTGCTCTGCCCCGCGGGGGCGAAACGCGGTGCGTGCTTGTATTTGACAAGCTCCTGCTTGCTCTGCTTTGCGCGGTCGCGGATCTGCGTCATCGGGCGCAGGATGGCCTGCTTTGTTTTATTGGGGGCGAGCAGCTTGAGTCCTGCTTCGCTCGGCAGCTCGATGTTCACGCTCAGGCGGTCTGAAAGAAAGCCGAGCTGTTCGACAAGCTCCGGTGACGTGCCGGGGATAGCCTTGGCGTGGATGTAGCCGTTGAAGCGGTACTCGCTGCGCAAAATCGACAGCGCGCGGATCATCAACTCCGTCGTATAGTCCGGCGAGCGCAGCACGCCGGAGGAGAGGAACAGCCCTTCGATATAATTGCGGCGGTAGAATTCGATCGTCAGCTCGGCAAGTTCTTCGGGCGTAAAGGTCGCGCGCGGTGTGTCGTTCGTGCAGCGGTTGACGCAGTATTTGCAGTTGTAGCAGCAGTCGTTCGAGAGCAGCACCTTCAAGAGCGTCACGCAGCGGCCGTCGGACGAAAACGTGTGGCAGCAGCCCGCGACGGACGTGGACGTGCAGCCGATCTTGCCTTCCTGATAGCCGCGCTTGGCCCCGCTTGAGGTGCAGGCGGCGTCGTACTTTGCCGCGTCGGAAAGGATCGTGAGCTTGTCGAGAAGGTTCATGTTCTCAGCGGGCGGATCTCGCTCTGCGGCGCTTGGGCTGGTCGAGCAGGAGCAGCGTGTTCATCACCTTGGTGGTGACGACGCTGACGCCGATGAAAACGAAAATAAATGTGGAAGCAGCCATGGAAAATTCCTCCTGACAAATAGAATCTTTGTTCGAGTATGATTATAAATCGAACAAACGTTCTTGTCAACAAAAAATCGAACAAAAAGTCGATTTTTGTCGAACGGAGTTGACCGGAGCACGAAAAAAGGGTAAGATGTGGAAAGATCAGGAAAGGTGAAAACAATATGAGCGATTTTATCGCCCGCTATGCCGCTGCGAGAAAAGCGGCCATTGCGCGGGATTTTGCAAAACTCAACCCTGAACAGCGCCGCGGCGTGCTGACGACCGAGGGCGCGCTGCTGCTGCTCGCGGGCGCGGGCAGCGGCAAGACGACGGTTCTCATCAACCGCGTCGCAAATCTTTTGACCTACGGGCGGGGGAGCGACAGCGCGGATGTGCCGGCGTGGGCGACGGAGGACGACCTTGCATTTTTGGAGAGCTATCCCGAGCATCCGACGAGCGACGAGCGCAGCCGCATGGTGCACCTCTGCACGCTTGAACCCGCCGCGCCGTGGTCGGTGCTGGCGGTGACATTCACGAACAAGGCGGCAAACGAGCTGAGAGAGAGACTCTCCGCCTTCGGTATCCAGGGCGCGGAGAGTGTTTGGGCGATGACGTTCCACTCCGCCTGCGTGCGCATCCTGCGCCGCGATATCGACCGCCTCGGCTTTTCGCGCGACTTTACGATCTACGACACGGATGACTCCAAGCGCGTCATCAAGGACATTTTGAAAGAGCTGAACATCGACGAGAAGAAGCTCACGCCGCGCGAGGTGCTTTCGGCCATCTCGAACGCAAAGGACGCGATGGAGTCGCATCAGGACTACTCCCGCCGCTGGAAGGACAGCGGCGACTGGCGCAAAGAGGCAATCGCCAAGATTTATACGCGCTACGTGCACCGCCTGGCCGAGGCGAACGCGCTCGACTTTGACGACATCATCCTCCACGCGGTCACGCTGCTGCAGCAGGAGGGCGAGGTGCGCGACTACTACCGCCGCAAGTTCCGCTATGTGCTCATCGACGAGTATCAGGACACGAACCGGCTGCAATACCTTTTGATGAAGCAGCTCGTGGGGGAGAAGGGAAACATCTGCGTCGTCGGCGACGATGACCAGAGCATCTACAAGTTCCGCGGTGCGGATATCACAAACATCCTGAATTTTGAAAAGGAGTACAAGGGCTGCCGCACGATCCGCTTGGAGCAGAACTACCGCTCGACGCAGAACATCCTCGACGCGGCGAATGCGGTCATTAAGAATAACACGGGCCGCAAGGGCAAGACCCTCTGGACCGATGCGGGTGCGGGCGATAGGGTGCTCATCAAGACCGTCTTCAACGAGCAGGACGAGGCGAACTTTGTCGTCAGCAGCATTATGATGGACTACAACCGCGGGCGGAACTGGAAGGAAAATGCCATTTTGTACCGCATGAACGCACAGTCGAACGCGCTCGAATACGCGTTCAAGCGCAACGGCGTGCCGTATCAGGTCGTCGGCGGGACAAAGTTCTTCGAACGCGCGGAGGTCAAGGACATGCTCGCGTACCTCGCGGTCATCAACAACCCGAGCGATGACTTGAGGCTTCGCCGCATTATCAACAATCCGCCGCGCGGTATCGGCAATACGACGATCGAGCGCGTGCAGGATCTCGCGAGCGAGCAGGGCGTGCCGATGATGGCCGTTTTGCAGTACGCAGGGGAGTACGCCGTGCTCAAGAGCGCGGCGGGCAAGCTCGAGCGCTTCGCCCAGCTCATCGCCGCGCTGCGCGAGATGGCGGACACGATGGAGCTCGCGGAGTTCTATGACGCGGTCTGCGAGCAAACGAGCTATGTACGCACGCTGCAGGAAAAGGGCGACGTGGAGAGCCGTGGGCGGCTTGAAAACGTGCAGGAGCTCAAGTCGAACATCGTTTCGTTCCTCGAAAACGATCCGGAGGATGCGACGCTCTCGGGCTTTTTGAACGAGATCGCACTCTACACCGACCTCGACAGCGCGACGAGCGACAACTGCGTGACGATGATGACGATGCACAGCGCAAAGGGTCTTGAGTTCCCGTGTGTGTATGTCGTCGGCGTGGAGGAGGGCATCTTCCCCGGCGAGCGCGTGCGCTACAACGATGAAGAGGTCGAAGAGGAGCGCAGACTGTGCTATGTCGCGATGACGCGTGCAAAGGAGCGCCTGACGATGACCTGCACGCGCCAGCGCATGCTGTTTGGCCGCACGAGCGTCAGTGAACCCTCGCGTTTTTTGGAGGAGGTCCCGTCGGAGAATGCCGACTGGGTCGGCCGTCAGGCGCAGGGCGCGTCCGGCTTTGGCGACACGAGCTTTGACGAGGGAAGCTCGTATTCTACGCGCGGCTACGGTAGCTACGGTCAGGGCGCGGCGCGCTACGACAGCGTCATGCAGCGCAGACCAAAATCGCAGGCGTCGCAAAAACTCGCGGCGCAGAAGCCCGCCGCCTCTGCGCCGCTGCTTCAGCTTTCCTCCGGCGACCAGATCCACCACAAGACGTTCGGTGACGGACTGGTCATCTCCGTCACCCCTATGGGCGGCGATGCGCTGCTTGAGGTGGCGTTTGATACCGTTGGCACCAAAAAGTTGATGCTGAAAACGGCGGGGGTACATATTACTAAGTTGTGATTGCCCCACACCGTGTGGGGATGCGACAAGGGGGATGTGCTCTTTCCTCGGAAAGAGAACATCCCCCCTTACACCCCCCAAGA